>Ga0207684_10000773_pt1 | contig 37123 bp, 40 predicted proteins | sample KBSK5501metaG_FD_184342 | JGI IMG/M metagenome (GOLD analysis project Ga0207684, IMG submission 184342) | Corn, switchgrass and miscanthus rhizosphere microbial communities from Kellogg Biological Station, Michigan, USA - KBS K5-50-1 metaG... | ecosystem: Host-associated > Plants > Roots >... | reverse complement strand
GCGCGCGGTTGGCCTGGAAGTCGTCGATCCCAATCTCGGCGGGCGTGTGGAGGTTCCAGCCGGGCTCGGTCCACAGGGGCTCGACGTGGCAGCTGTTGCACTTCGCCTTGCCGGAGAAGAGCACGTGTCCACGGGCGGCGGCGGCTGGATCGAAGCTGCCCTCCGGCGGGGCCGGGGCCGGGAGCGCGAGCTGGTAGAACTGCAGCGCTCCGAGCTTCGAGGTGATCCGGTCGTCGTCGGGACTCAGTGTGAGGTTGAGGTTGCCGAAGCCGTTGGCGGCGGCGATCGGGAACTGGCTCGCATCGTTCAGGCGCGGATCCCAGAAGCGTCCCTTGCCGTGCAGCTCCAGGTTCGCGACGAAGGCGTTCCAATGCGGCACCGAGCCCCAGCCAGTCCACGTGTGGAGATTGACGCCGGCGAGGCCGAAGGCCGGCGGGATGAGCGTCGCGGCCGATCCTCCGTCGGGGCGGAAGGCCTTGCCGTCGAGGAAGAGCTCGGCGTCGAATTTGCCTGGCCCCCAGGAAAGCAGGACCTGTCGCGTCGTCGCGTCGGGCACGCCGAGCAGGGTGTCCACGGCCGAGAGATCGGGCGAGAGGTTGACGATCGCGCCGACGTTCAGGTCCCGGTTGGGCCAACCGTCGAGCCGTCGGCCGATTCCCGGCGCGAAGGAGTCGTCGACGGTCGAGTGGCAGACGGCGCACTGGAGGCCGACCGACCGGAGCTTGCCGTCCGTTGCGAAGAAGCCGGTGACGCCGACGACGGCGTTCAACTTCAGGAGCGCGAGGGTCGCCGCGGGATCGTCGAGGTTCACGCGGCCGTGCTTCAAGTCGCTCTGGAGCGACCCCGGCAGCGCGTCGACGTCCACCTTGAGTCCGACCGCGAGCGCCGTGTTCGGGCTGACGCCGGGGCCGACGCCGCCGAGCGCCGCGCCCTCGATGGCCTGGTGAAGCTTCAGCGTGTCTCCCCAGAACGCTTCGTCGCCGAACGTGGCGAAGCGGAATATCTGGCGGCCCTGATCGAGAGTCTCCAGCGCGTGGTCCCGCAGAGCGTCGTCCCCGGTACGCGCGAGCCGGCTGCGCGCGTTCGCACCGGCAGGCTTGTCGAATACGGTGAGGAGAACCGCGCCAGCGATCACCACGAATGCGGACACAACGGACCGAAAGTGAGTGCGGGACCGAAAGTGAGTGCGCATGACGACCTCGGCGGAGGACGGTCCCGCCCGGCGCCGTGCCGGTCGGCTCCGTCTCCAACGAGAGAAGAGTGTCGAGCGTCGAATTCGTTACGGCGACCGCGACCCCTTAACGGACCGTTAAGGACGCGGGGGTGAAGCACCCTTCTTGCATCCTCAGAGAGCCGCGTGGCGTCCCCCGACGGTGCGCCGCAAGGAGGAGCACATTCTTAACGAAAGAGAACTCGACCTTCCCGACGACGAGATCGTGCGGCGCATTTCCGAAGGCGAGCGCGATCTGTTCGAGCAGCTCCTGCGCCGATACAATCGGCGGCTCTATCGCATCGCACGCGCGGTGCTTTGCAACGATGGCGATGCCGAGGACGTCGTGCAGGAGACGTGGCTCCGAGCCTTCGCGAATCTCCACCAGCTCTCCGAGCCAGCGCGCTTCGCCGCATGGATCGGTCGCATCGCTCTGTACGAGGCCTGGGCGCGCGCCCGGCGCAACCGGCGGGGGCGTCTGGGAGAGCGGGACGGGGCGCCGCCGGGCCTCGGATGGTCTCCGGCGGATCCGGAACGCGCGACGTCGGATCACGAGATCGTACGGCTGCTCGAGAATGCGATCGACTCCCTGCCGGAGAAATACCGCCTCGCCCTGGTTCTCCGTGCGGTCGAGGGGCTGACCTCGGACGAGGCGGCCCGCCATCTGGGGGTGTCCCGGGTGACGGTCAATACCCGATTCCACCGCGCCCGCGCACTGCTGCGTGCGGAGCTCTCGGAACACGCGGGGCTGTTGCCGCGCGCGTTCGATTTCCTGGGGCTGCGGTGCCGACGGACCCGGGAGCACGTGATGGATCGCGTGTCGAGAATGAGCTCCGCGCTCGAGACCGGCGAGCGAGGGGGGGGCCGAGGCCGCGCCACATCGTCCCCTCCCCGCACGGGTCGACCGCTACTCGTCAATGAGCGTGCGCGCTCATCTTCGAGCTGAAGAACAGGAAGAAATTCGAGCCAACCTCGATCGCGCGGTTTGCCGCCTCGGCGTCGTCCATTTTCCTGGAGGAGGTGATTCCGCTGCTTCCGTCGGCGGAGGGCCAATCGCTCTGGAAAAGAACGAGCACTGGCCGGACTTCCCACCAGATGGGGCCCGAGTTGACCCGCGAGGGGTCGACGACGTGGCTGTGATTGGGGGTCGGCACGAAGACGGGCGCGGTCGGAGGGCCGGTCTTTCCGAGGGCGAACAGGGTTTCCGACAGGTCGACGGACGACGAATGCATCGTGCACGTGCCCGCCACGGGGTTGTTCGGATCCGGGCACTGAGTCGTGATGGCGGGGTTCACGTTGGTCTTCCAGGCCTCCGGCACAAACCCGAATAGCGCGATCAGGGCGTTGCCGAGCGCGGGCCCGCAGAGCTCGCCGGGCCTTCCACCGCCCGGGCATGGCATCGCGTCGTTGGGGTTCGTGTCGTGGTCCACCGAGAACATGGGAATGAGCACGTACAGATGCGCGGTGTGCTTGAGATCTCCGCCGGTCGGGTCGGCGGTCGGCTCCGTGACGGCCTGGCAAATCGGGATCTGCATCTCGGCGGGGTCCGATTGGGCCGGGATCCCGTTGAAGTCGAGGTCCATCTCCGGTTGGTCGACGCAGTCGAAGTTCTGGAGATACGTGAAGGTGACGAGCCTGTCGTTGCCGAACCCGTTGGTCTGGTTCGGGGCCAATTGGGCCCACGCGCTCGCGCCGAAAGCGAAACATCCCAAGATCCCGACCGCCAAGCGCCGCAGAAGAAGGCGACGGCGTCTCGAGCGCGGAAGGACAGTCAATGATCCCGACCGGAGGATGCGCATCGGATCCACCTTTCTGAGCCCTGGCGAGAACGAGCTTCTTTGGCTCGCTCTCGTATCGCTCGATATGGAAGAGTCAGGAGACGGGCAGCGATGACGGGCTTAAGAAGAGGCTAAGAATCGTCGGACGCGGAATCTCCCTCGCCCTCTCTCGTGCGCCCCGTGTGGTGACGCTAGTCGTCATCGCGGTCGCGCAGGTACTCCGAGGAGACTGCGTCCGCTAGAGCGTTCTTCACGAGGGCTCGGCAGGCCGACCTTCCGTGACGATGTCAATGACGACCACGCCTGCCTTCTCTCCGGTCTGGACGTAACGATAGGCATCGGCGATCAGGGCGAGAGGATATCTGCGATCGATGACGGGAATGAATCGGCCCGCTTCGATTTTGTCCCTCAATTCGGTCACGAACGCCTGCCCGCTTCCCCGCTTCGGCAAGGGAATCACGACCCGCCCGTTTCCCGTGACTCTCGACCAGAGCAGGAACAGCAGATTCTGCGACCAGGGGCCGCGATCGGTCGTCGCGAAGACGCCCCCAGGCTTGAGCAATCGGCGCCATCGGCGGATGCCCAGCTTTCCCACCGCGTCCAGCACGAAGTCGAAGCTGCGGCCAAGCTGGTCGAATGCGTCGGTGGTGTAGTCGACCGCCAGGTCGGCTCCCAGCGATCGGACCAGACCGAGGTGGCGGCCTGCCACGACCGCGGCAACCTCGGCGCCGCGATATTTGGCGAGTTGAAGCGCTGCCGTGCCGATCGCGCCGGATGCGCCGTAGATCAGGATCCTGTGGCCGGGTTTCAGGGCGAAATGCTCGATGATCGGACTTGCATAAAATGCGCCTTCGCAGACGACAGCCTGATCGAAGCGCAGATTCGAGGGCATGTGCGCGATCGGTCCGGTTTCGGGCATGCAGAAATATTCCGCCTGCGCGCCGTCATTCCTGAACGGGCACATTCCGTAAACGCGGTCTCCGGGCTTGAACAGGCTGGCCGCCGCGCCAACGGCTTCGACTGTTCCGGCGAAATCCATGCCGAGGATGTTTCGTCGCGATCGCCCGGCGCCGGTCAGCAGCCGTATGAGTGTCGGGTGCAGGAGTTCGCCGCAATCGGACCTGTTGACCGTCGCGGCGTGGACCCGGACCAGCACCTCGTCCGGTCCGGGCGCCGGCGCCGGGACGTCGCGTACCTCGATCACGCCGGGTGACCCATAACGCGCGACTGTGGCTGCCTTCATTGGCCCTCCAATATGTCGTGCGCAGGCTGCAACAACCACCACGCTAGCGGTTCGACCTAAGTTCAGCCGCCGAACGGTCGGGCGTTCAGCGGCGAGCCGAGCGAGCGAAGCGAGCGACCCGAGCGAAAGCGAGGACTAGTCCGCTGCAACGCCATGCTAGGCGGCGCCTTCCAACCCGAGCGGATAAACAAACAGCACGGCGGAATCGTCCTCAATCCTGCCGCCCGTACGAGTATACAGGCGGCAGGCCGCGTCATTGCCCTTGCTCGTCAAGACGAAGACCTCGAACATTCCCTCGGCTCGCGCTAAGGCCACGATCTCTCCAAGAAGAGCACTCGCTAATCCGCGGCGGCGCCATGCACTAATGACGCCAACCTCATAAATAAGCATCTGAGCTGCTTCGCGGTCAGAACGCTCCAGCCGATAAGCGATCAGAAAGCCAACCGTCTCGCCTCCCGCATCCGCGACGAGCAGATAATTCGCGGAGCTACGCAGAAACGCCTTTAGCGAGTCAGGAGAGCGTGACGTCGCCTTGAAGGCGCGGATCGCGCTCTCAGCTCGTGCGGTGTCGTCAGGACCAAGTCTCTTGATCTGATCTATCATCGAGCACTCCTTCGGACGCCGTCTAACGACTGGGGCGTAAGCTGCGGGCCGCAGGCCCGTCAGCTTCACGCCCGTGTTCGGCGGCTCTCAGCAATGGGAGCATCTCCCGTCGCCACTCAGTTCAATGTCACCATGTCGGTCCCTGGATACGCCTGAGAGCCACTGAACCTACCCCGGTGGGGGCCACGCATCGATGACCTGACGCAGGGCAACGATCTTCCCGAGGTGGTAAGCATTATGAACGGCCAAGCTCTCGAGGCTCTCGGCAAGCGTGACGCCCGGGCCCACTTCCTCCATCAGCGCCTCAGGCGAGCGCCCTAACTCTACTGCCGTCTCCGACCCGGCGAGAAACTCACTGACGAGATCCTCCCACATGCGCTCGTTGCCAGGAGCCTCTGAGGGAAAGTCCTGTCCCCCGTCGATCCATGCAGCTGAGGCTGGTTCATCGCATTGAACGACGATCGACTGCCACTTGGTTGTGTGCCAGAGCTCCTCGTAGATCGTATGCGGGAGCCCAGGTGGCCGCACGCTCACCTGCTCGACCGTCAGACCCGAGAGCAGGCGAGCCCGGGACATGAACTCCCCGTCAATGAAAAGATGCTCCCACCGACTCATGAATCGAATGTCTTTCCCCTAAAGATGACGTGCGGCAGTCCGCCGAACGGTCGGGCGTTCAGCGGCGACCCGAGCGAGCGAAGCGAGCGGCCCGAGCGAAGGCGAGGGCGGCAAGTCCGCTGCAACGCCATGTTAGGCCGCGATTGGGTTTCGCCTGGGCCGCCGATTACCAGCAGCGAGCGTCAGAGCGACTGAGCGTCGTCGGCGCGGCGTTCACTTCGCGAGTCCGATCTGCTTCATGAACTCCTGGTTGTCCCAGAAGAGCCACTCGTGGTCCATCTTTCCACCCTTCCAGTGACCGATCGTGGCCATCCCGATTGCGAAGCGTTTGCCCGTGGGCGCGATCGTGGTGCCGCCCGAGCCGGGCATAGGGCGGGTAAAGGTGCCGGTCATCACGCCCGTAACGCCGGTCCAGCTGCTCGAACCGAAGCGGATCGGATGCACCTTGATCCTGATGTCGGGGCCCCAGGCGAAGAGGCCTTTGAGGTCCTCAATGTGCTTTTGGATGCCCTGGGTCTCGTGGCCATCGGGCCACGTGACGATGATGTCAGCGGCGTGGCTTTCTCCGAGACGATCCCACTTCTGGTTGCTGAAGACGTCGAAGTCGAGCACGTCAAAAACCTTGAGGTTACGCTCGACCGCCGGCTGCTGACGCTCGTGCGGGGCCGGAGGAGATTTCGGGTGCTCGAACTGGTCCTGGGCAAGCACCAGCTGGTAACGGGCACCGAGGGGAATGATCGCGAACACCGCCAGGATGAGGGCGCGGGTGATCGAAGAACGTCGCATACTGAGCTCCTTCACGGATCTAATGCGAAACCTACCTTTGAGCATCTGATTGCGACCGCTCAAGGTGGATTTGCCAGAGCAATTCGCTCGCTCGGGTCGCCGCTGAACGCCCGACTGTTAGGCCGACGACGGCGGCGAGTCCGCTGCAACGCCATGTTGGGCGGCGGCAGAGTCGGGCTGGTCCACCGTCGGCTATGTCCCGAACCACTCATTCACTTGCTCTCGAGTGTCGAAGTAGCCAGTCGGGAAGACTGCTCCAGCCTCAGGGGCCGGCTTGGTGCCAGGAAGGAACTCCTTCGGTAAAAGGAACGCCAACTTGCGCACGCCGGCAGCGTTGTAACGCGGAATGATGTGCTCCGCCCGCCAGCTCGCGAGCTCGGCGCCAAAACGATGACGGAAGCGCCTGCCGTCGATCAACATGTAGGCTGGGCGGTGCACCTCCCCGAACGCGGTGTAGCGCTCCAGCCACCCTTTAAAGTCGTGGTCGGTCATGGACGCTGTCCTCTCAGACCAATCGAGCTCCAGGACGCTCCGTTCCTTGTCGTGAGCGATCGTGCCGAACTCGTCGCGATACAGTTGAGTACTCATCGATCATCTCCATTCGGCCACTTGCATCGAGACTCTACCGCCGCCTAACGATATCAAGCTCAGCGGCGAGCGTAGCGAAGCGAGTCCGCTGCAACGACGGGTTAGGACGCCGCGCCCCGCGGCCGCTATTGCCGAAGCTCGGTCGCCGAGGCTCGGGAGGACGGAGTGGGGTGGCGGGCCGACCAACCGGGTGCGAGGGTATTGACGCGTCACGTACAGAGGGCGATGAGCTACCGTGATGGATGAGCCGTGTGGACTCGATCTTCCACACGGCCTCAATCACCTTAGGCACACCTTTCATGGCTGCTAGATTACGGCGTTCCGGTATTCCTTGACGATGTCGCGTCGTTGAACTATCCGGTCTTCAAAGGCCCGGCGACCTTGTAAGTACTGAGGATGATGCCAGACGGCATTGCTTTCGTGCTGACGAGCTCGAATGAGCGTGGCGGGGTTCCCTCCGCAAAGAAACGCTTCCCCGTGCCCAACAGGACCGGATAGACGACCAGGAGGACTTCATCCGCAAGCCCATGCTCGAGCAGCGTCGATGTCAGCGTGGAGCTACCCCAGAGGATAAGGTCCGGGCCGTCCTGCGACTTGATGCGGCGAATGCCCTCGACGATGTCCGGTCCAAGGCCCTCGAACGGGCCCCATTCAAGACTTTCCGGACGGTGGGTAGCGACATATTTTGTTGCCGCATTGAGGCCGTCCGCAATCGGACTGCTCGGCGCCTTTGGCCAGAAGCCCGACCAGATATCGTAGGTGCGACGGCCAAGCAGCAGATCGAAGCTGTCGCCCTGCGCGGCGACGATTGCGTCCCGGCCAGCGGGGGTCCGATAGGGCGCGGTCCAGTCGCCGTAGGGGAAGTCGCCGTCTTCGTCGGAGACCTGGATCACGCCGTCCAGCGAGATGTGCTCGATGATTTTGAGCTTTCTCATTTGAGTCTCCGTGATCTGGGGTGCCAACACCAAGGTCTCGACATCAAGTGATGTGCGTTGTCTGCCTAACCCTGATTGGGCAGAAGGACGGAGAGGGCGAAAGACCGCATACGACGCCGCCTAGCATACCGCTTGCGCGTAGATAGGCGACTAAAGGCGCTGTCTATAACGAACCGATATAGGCTGCGAAGGCCCCGATTGACTGGTTCCCCTGCCATTTTGTGTGCCGCGCCATGAGTACGGCGGCCTAACGGTCGGGCGTTCAGGGGCGAGCCGAGCGAGCGAACCGAGCGGCCTGAGCGAAAGCGAGGGCGGCGAGTCCGCTGCAGCGCCATGTTAGGCGGCGTTCTGCTTGGGCTCTCGGGCGACGAGAAAACCGACAAGGAACAGGACGAGGCCTGGAAGTGCTAGCAAGAAAAGGGACACGCTGGAGTAGAACCCGATAACTTCGCTTCCGGTTATCGCAGCGAGGACGAGCAGGGCTACGGAAGCGAGTACCAAGGTTCCACCGAGGAGTTTCAGAAAGCCTCCACGGATGCTCGCCCTGCGGTCGCCTGGCTCGTTTATCCACAGACGACGACGAACTGCCGGGCCTAAGAGCGCGAAGGTCCCCGCCGCGATTAGGGCAGGCCCAAGAAACATCGTGAGCGCGAAAGGACCACCGAGCAGTCGATTCGCAGGCGCGGCGAAGAAGTCATGTGTCGCCACGAGGCCGAGGAGGAGCGTAACGAGTCCGGCACCTCTCGCGATGACATGCATTGGCTTTCGGGTCTTCATGATCTCTCCTTGCCTCGTCAGGCGTCGAACGGGCGGCGCGTCAGCGGCGAGCGAACGGCCGAAGGCGATGAGCGAGTCCGCTGGATGCGCATGTTAGGCCGCCTGCCGACAGTCACGAGCACGTCCATATCCGCACCGTCGAAATTCTCGTCAACAAGAGTCCAGTCAACGAGTCCAGCGTCGTTCCTGACATTGACCCACCAGACTGTCTGGGGCTGCGCTTCACGGGCGGCTACCTTCTCGGCTCATACCGCATCGCCACCGCCCCCGAGCCGAACTCCAGCCGGCTCACGAGCTTCAAGTCGACATGTTTCGATAGCCCCGCGAACAACGTCGGCCCATGGCCCGCTAGCCTGGGCTGCACCACGAACTCGTACTCATCGATCAATCCCAGCTCCGCCAACGCCATCGGGAGCTTCACGCCTCCCACGAGCAGTCCCTTACCCGACTCCCGCTTGAGTTGCTGAACGGCCTTCCCCAGATCCCCGCGCACGAGCTCCGCGTTCCAATCGACCCGGTCCAGGGTGCTCGACACGACGTATTTCTTTGCCGCGTCGATCGTCCGGGCGAAGGGTTCCATCCAATCAGGCCTCGCTCCCGCCGGAGCCGGCCGCCGCCACGCTGCCTCCATCATCTCGTAGGTCACCCGGCCAAAGAGGAGGGCATCGGCCCGCTCGAGTTTCTCGACCGCGTGACGATGCACGTCTTCGTCCGCGATCATTGCACGATGATCGCAGCACCCGTCCAATGTGACGTTGATGAAATACCGAAGGGGTCGCATTACGTAAGACTACCGATCGCCATAGGGCGGCCTAACGGGCAGCGCATCAGCGGCGAGCGAAGAGGCGAAGGCGATGAGCGAGTCCGCTGCACGCGCTTGTTAGGCCCGCTGCGGATCAAGATCACTCTCACCGAACGGTCGCCTAAGCTGCAAGCCAAGCGAGCTCCGCGAGCGACCCGAGCGCAGCGAGGGGCGGCGAGTCAGCTTCAAGCGCATGTTAGGCCGCGCTTCGATTGTGGCGCCGCTTGAGCCTCGGCCGCCGGTATGACCACCACTCGAACGCGATCCAAAGCAATCCCACCAAGTAGGCCGAGATCCAGGCGACGTCGACATACTGGGCGTCTCCCAATCGCGTCACCAAAGCCCCGACCATCACAACTCCGATCGCAAGAGCCGCATATGACGCAACCCAAGGCACCATGGCCCTTAAGAAGCGCCACCTTGGCCTTGGGTGAGGCCGGCAGCCGCACAGGTACTAGGTCGAGGTTCTCCGTATACCATTTTACTGACGCCTCGAGACTCGGAACCGACACAGCGAAGAAGACCGGCGGTGCGGCCAAGTCCGCTACCCGAGCGCGTAACGGGCCGAAGATCAGAATTAATACGACAAGAACTCGAGTCATCGGTACCCTCCCAGTCCGGGAATGGCCGCCTAACGCTCCGGTTCAGCGGCGGGCCGCGCAGCGGACCGTCCGTTGCAACCGGTTGTAAGGCGTCATTTCCTCGGGCGCCGGAGTATCACATGGGTGGCTCTTTCGGACGCCGCGAACTGCACGCATTCGTATCCTAGAGCTCGCAGGTCTACCCCCTCGAACAACGGCTCCCCCCGGCCCAGCAGGACCGGCGCGATCGCGACGTGCAGTTCATCAATGAGGGCCTCTCTAAGATACTGCCGTATGACGTTGGGCCCCCCGCCAATGCGCACGTCCATGCCGTTGGCTGCCTTGCGCGCCCGGTCTAGCGCCTCGTGAATGCCGCCCGTGACGAAATGGAACGTCGTATTGCCTTCCATCTCGACGGGCGGGCGTCCGTGATGAGTGAGGACGAAGACGGGCACGTGGTAGGGTGGATTGTCACCCCACCAGCCCTTCCAGTTCGAATCGGGCCAGGGGCCGCGAATCGGTCCGAACATGTTCCTCCCAAGAATCCACGCACCGATGTTCTTGAATCCCCGTGCTGCGAAGTCGTCATCGACCCCGGTCGTGCCATCTCCCGCGCCGTGGGTCCGCTGGAACGTGCGCGTCGGAATGAACCATTGGTGCAAGTCTTCCCCGCCCACGCCGAGGCCATTGTTGATATCCTGATTCGGCCCGGCTCCATATCCGTCAAGTGAGACAGCGAAGCTCTCAACTCGAACCTTCGTCATTTTCAACCTCCATTTCGAGAGACGTCTGTTGATGGGCGGGCACTTTCACGACGATGTCCCAGAATCTCCCTGCCTTTGACCTGGCTGATCCAGTGGGGAGTACCGGCGGGTATGATTGCAAACTCACCCGTCAGCACGCATCGCGAGTTGCCGCCCTTGATGCTCACGCCGCGAATCTCCCCAGGCGCCGTCTCGGTCCCGTTCTCGATTGCTCCGCCGGTCACGAGCGTTGCTTCTCCGTCGATGACGTACCAAACATCGGTGAAGCGGGCGTGCAGTTCTGATTTTCCGCGTGCAGTTCTGCGAATGCCAATCACGGGTAATTCGGTAGGAGAGGAGAGCTTCGACGAGTACAGACCTGAGTGTCCTGCAACCTCTTCGGGTGCGCTTTGGATGGCTCGCCGCACTTCGGCGTCGGTGAGGAACGTTGCGGGAGGCGGCGGGGTTTGGGCCAGGGCGGTGGTTGCCCAGAGGATGCAGAGCAGCACCGACTTACGCAACGAGTAGTACCGGCCGGAGAATATGCTCCAGCAGGGCGCCGCCTAACAGTCGGGCGTTCAGCGGCGAGCCGAGCGAGCGCAGCGAGCGGCCCGAGCGAAAGCGAGGGCGGCGAGTCCGCTGCAACGCCATGTTATCCTAACGAGACTCAGAATCTTAGCGACTTCGTCTTCCGGAAGGCCGAAATTGGCCGCCAGCTCGATTTCGGGTTCGACCCAGAATTTCGTCGCATGCACCAGGAGATCGAGCAGCGGCTGCTGGTGCTCGGGAGCAACCGAAAACACATTGATGAGCGTTACAACATTGTTCTGCTTCGCAATGGTTGTCACTGCCAACCCTTCATGACCGGCACACATGCTATCGGCGTGTGGCCTGCATCGCTTGGATAATCTGGTCTCCTACGGGGACGCCCGCTCGAAGCCCTGCCGTTGTGCAATGTGGCCTTCCTGCTCCTGACGCCAGCCACAGCGATGACTCGCCAACCCGGGCCCGGCCGGAGGAAGACGCTCACGCCGCCACGCCGCTTCCTCACGAAACGGTCCCCCCCGCGCGCAACGCGCGGACCGCGAGGATAACCGAGAATCCACCGGTCACTCCGAGGACATAGAGAGTCCAGATGAAGAGTAGAGCGCCGCTCTTCTCGAGAAACTCCGGGCGCAATCCATTCCGCATGTGCAAAGGCAGCATCCCGGCGGCCATCACGCCGCCAAGTAGCATGATTACCTTGCCCGATGGCCGTTCCCGCAGCAGCACGGCGCCGCAGACAACGACGAGCAGGATCGCGACGCCGACGAGATGATTGAGCCCCGCGCGGTCGAACCCGAAGACGATGTCCTGCGAGATATGCAGGGCAAGCAGAAGCACGGAGAGTACCGAGGTCACACTCAAGAGATTGTTCTGCTTCACGGGGGGCGCTCCTTGGAAGTCATATGGTATACCGATACACGACCTCTATGGCCCGGCGTCGCGCTCACCACCTTCGAGGCGTCGCGAAGTTGCCTTTTCCTCCTGGTGCACGAGACGGCGCAGCCCCGGTCGCCTAACAGCTGGGCGTTCAGCGGCGAGCCGAACGAGCGAAGCGAGCGGCCCGAGCGAATGCGAGGGCGGCGAGCCCGCTGCAACGCCATGTTAGGCAGACTCATTGCTAGGCGTTATCCCGAGCTGCTCGAATGCTTCGACGTGGCTGCTCGCGAACGCCATGGTGTCTGTCAGACCGGCCAGGTCTACTGCTCTCAGAAGGCTCTCCAGGGCAGCGCGAGTCCTACCCTGGGCGAGTATGCGGGCGGGTAGCCAGCCCTGACCGGCCAGGTGGCCGACCAGGAAGAGACCGATCACGTCGTTCCCGAGCTCCTAGTCGTACCCCAACAAGTTAATGATGACCCCGGACACCTGCGCGGGAGCTAAGCGCTCATGAATGTAGTCGCACATCCTCGGGCCGTGCTCGGAGTCATGCGCTCCAACGAACTCGAATTCAAGTACATCGCCGCGGTCAGACTTAGTGACGACAGTCGATTCGCTCCTCAGCTCTGCCATGTTCTGCCTAACGGGTGGCGCGTCAACGGCGAGCGAAGAGCCGAAGGCGATGAGCGAGTCCGCTGCACGGGCATGTTAGGCCGCTGGCTCTAGCGGTTTGGCGGAATCGGCCGAGTCTTCCACCGAAATGTGACTGTCGAGGCTGTACGCTCCAGGTCGCCTTCATCTAGCCCGTCCACCGCAGCTATCCAGCAGGTCAGCGTTGCGGGATCGACCGACACAAGCTTGGCGCACGAGAACAGCCGAGGATCTGGTTTGCATCGGAAACGACCTGTGCTGCTACCGAGCTCTTGAAGTCGAATACGTAGATTCCGCCATCCCCGTAGAGCTCGGAAGTCGCGTACATGAGGCGGTGGTCGTCTAACCAAACCGCAGACGTCGTATCCCACGCGTGAGGCAGAGTGGACCATGGCTGGCCCGGCGATGTGACCTGAAGATTCATAGCTTCTGACTCGTCCACGAACAGCTCAACGCACACGGCGCGATTGGTCGGGCGAAACAACGCAGGATGGTCGATCACCGTGCCCGCCGCAACCAGGCTACAAGTTGCAGCCAAGTTACAGCTGCCCGATCAGACCGATAGTGACAGAAGCCGAAGCGGCCACGTCAGTAGATATCGAGGTCGTGCCCGGCGACGACCTTGCCGGTATAGGCCTGACGCATCTCCTTCAGCAGCTGCTCTTCGCTCCCGGCCTGCCGGCACTCGTCCGTGCGCGCCTGATCGCAGCCGGGGTTCGCTCGATGGTAGAGGATCAGCAAGCGCGGCTTCGCCTGCGCTGCGATCTCGGCGAGCTCTGTCGTCGAGGTGTGATAGGCCAAGCGGTACTGCTTCCATTCCGGTGACACAAGGGCGAAGGAGGCCTGGGTGTAGACCTCGTGAATCAGCACGTCGCATCCCTGGCAGTTCTCGCCGATAGCGGGAGTGGGAGCCGTGTCACCGGAGATCACGATGACCCGATCCGGAGTCTCGAAACGATAGCCGTAGGCACGCGCCCATGCGCCATGACGCACGGTGAAGGCCTTCACGGTCACGTTCGCGTCCTGGTAGACGACGCCGGGCTCGATCTCGTGCACGCTCACCTTGTAGCCGGTGGTATTGGAGTGCTCGAGGCTCTTGGTCCGGATCGCGATGTCGGCCTGGTACGCCTTCAGGATGTGCTCGGCCATGTCCCGGGTTCCGGGTGGGCCGTAGACCTCCAGCGGTTCCTTTCTCCCCATGATCCACGGCGTGAGCAAGATGTCGGCGAAGCCGAGGGTGTGATCGGCGTGTAGGTGTGTGAGGAAACCGATTCGCAGATTGACCGGCTCGAGACCCTGTACGCCCTTACTGCGCCCCTCGGCAGCGCGGCGGACCAGTCCGGTACCGAAGTCGACGACATACGGAGTCCCGTCGACGACGATGGCTGTGGAAGGCCCGGAGCGATCGGGGTCGGGCAGCGGCGTACCCGTGCCAAGGAGAACCACCTGCGTCTTGGGACTCGGTTTGGCCTGCGCCCAAGCATCACCGTTCGACGCAAGAAGGAGCGGCAGGACGAGTGCCAGAGCGCACCACTGGTATCGCATCGAGATCATGGCGCGTGCTCCTCTTGGAGAGCTGCCTTTGTCGGCCTTGCCTCCGCTACCGAACCAGCCCGGCGACTCTTTCCCGCGCAGCATCAGGCGCTTCTACGACGGTGCCCGACGTGCCGACCCCGGGAACAGCAACGACTGAGAACTCCGATGGGATCGTGAGACCCCGATGACGAAACCGAAGTCGTACCACCGACCCCGATTATGGATCTCGAAAATCCGGAGCGTTCGATAAACGTGATCGGACAGATCAATCCATGCCAGAGACCCGCCCAGAAACCGGCGGGTTTGGCACCCGGAATGCTGTACCTCGAACCTGGACCGGCTACCGCAAGGATATTGGCCATGCCTCTCCCCCCCTTCTCGGCACGGAATCGCTCGGGAAGCGGCCTAACGGTCGGGCGTTCAGCGGCGAGCCGAGCGAGCGAAGCGAGCGGCCCGAGCGAAGGCGAGGGCGGCGAGTCCGCTGCAACGCCATGTTAGGCCCCGTCACACCTACTGCCCCGACCCCACTCTGGAACCGCTGCCCCCAAAGGCACATGAGACCCCGATGACGAAACCGAACTCGTACCACCGACCCCGATTATGGATCTCGTAAATTCGAACGTTAGGGCTAAAGAGACTCACGATAAACGTGATCGGACAGATCAACCCATGCCAGAGACCCGCCCAGAAACCGGCGGGGTTGGCACCCGGAATGCTGTACCTCGAACCTGGACCGGCTACCGCAAGGATATTGGCCATGCCTCTCCCCCTCTTCTCGGCACGGAATCGCTCGGGAAGCCACCTAACGGTCGGGCGTTCAGCGGCGAGCCGAGCGAGCGAAGCGAGCGGCCCGAGCGAAGGCGAGGGCGGCGAGTCCGCTGCAACGCCATGTTAGGCCGCTCCATCATGGTCGAACAAAGGCCTTCACCGGCGGTAGGGCGCCCAACCGCCTTAGGGCTGCGCGCGCCTCCGGGTGACCACCCTCCAGCGCGACAGAAAACAGGCGAATGGCCTCTTCGCAATCCTTCGGCACGCCTTCGCCATTCTCGTACATCACCCCGAGCTCGAAGGGGGCAAAGGTGGGATCAGTGTTCATCGCACGTTTGTACCACTTGACTGCTAGGTCGAGGTCCCTCGGAACACCCTCACCCTTGCGATAGCAGGACGCCAGATTAAGCATCCCGGCATCGCTTCCTGTTTCGGCCGCGCGCAAGTACCACCGGAACGCCTCAGGCATGTCCTTGGCCACAGCCTCACCAAAGAAGTACCGATTCCCGAGCTCTACGTAGGCGTGAGAATCCCCCGCGCCGGCCCTAGCGACAAGGTCTGGCATCTCAGCCTCAAGCCGTACTCGCTCGTCGTCCGACTTGAGAGTCTGTGCGAGCGCTTCAGCTTCATGCCTGTCCTCTTCGGACACGTGCTCCTTTTGTGGATCAAAGACAACGAGTCCGTTGCGCCGCGCCGCTGGGGCCACCAGGTCGAGGAGAGTTGCCGGATTTACACCATGCGCCTCCAGGATCAGGCCCCAAGGCGTGGCGTCGCAGTCAACCTCCCCGGCAGCGAGAGTCGAAACTGAGCCGAGCAGCTCTTCTCTCAACCTATCAGCTTCGAAAACCGCGGCGTCATCGCGCTCCAAGCCATCTGCCATGAGCAAGAAGCAAGTGGCCGCCGAGACATGGCGACTCTGGCGCCACTTCCAGAGGTAGAGGTCGTAGCTCATCTCAACCTATCGCCTTGGCGGCTGACCAGAGCGGCCTAACGGTCGGGCGCTCAGCGGCCGAGCGACCGCAGCGAGCGGCACGAGCGAAGGCGAGGGCGGCGAGTCCGCTGCAACGCCATGTTAGACGCCGGCATCTCTTCACCGGAAAGCGGAAAACATACCGAAGAGAATCCGCCAGAGGATACTTCCGATGATCGCGAGGATGATGAGCGCGGGAACAGCTGCGATCGACCACTTCACCATGAACCGCACCATCGATCCGAATGGCATGTCGACGTCCGTCACCACGACGCGAGGTTTCATTTCATCCGTCACGTGGACCTCCTTTCGACACAGGCGTCTAACGGTCGGGCGTTCAGCGGCGAGCCGAGCGAGCGAAGCGAGCGGCCCGAGCGAATGCGAGGGCGGCGAGTCCGCTGCAACGCCATGTTGGGCGCCAGAGGTCGGGTTAGCCGACTAGCCGCCGAAGCTGACATTGCTTCCAGGCCTCCCGACTGTCCTCAAGCTCGAGGTCGATACCTAGATCCCTCACGCGGAGAATCGTATCTGCATGCCCATTGCCCCAGTCTCTCCATGAGCACTTTGAAACGTCCCTCCACGGAATGAGCAGTGGGGGCTTGAACGGGCGAAAAGGAATCGAGAGGTTGAGGAAAATACCCGGATCGCCAAACCCGAGGTGAACACACCTCCGAAAGGTGAAGGGAGCCAAAACACCATCGCGCCGCAAGACTATGGTGCGACCTGCGGCCGCTTCGAGCGGGGCTGATCCACGGTGACTGTACCTCTCCTCCAACCGCGACCATCCGGACTGTCGGGCGCCACAGAATTGCACAACGAACCAGAGCGGGATGAACCAGAGCGGAAACCAGATCCATCGCCGGATGTTCATTCTTTAGGACAAGGCGCCCAACGAGCGGGCGTTCAGCGGCGAGCCGAGCGAGCAAAGCGAGCGGCCCGAGCGAAAGCGAGGGTGGCGAGTCCGCTGCAACGCCATGTTAGGCGGCCTGTTCACGTCGAGAGACCTATGGCGAGCAGTGCCAGCATTCCGAGCACGAAGAACGCCATCAGCCATCGGAACCGCGCGAGGAGGCGTTGCGCGTCTGGTGATCTCGCCGCCCAGCTGGGTGACTTGAACAACCAGTCGAATACCACCTGCTGGGTGGCGAAGTCGCTATGCCAAAACGACGCGCCCTTCTCGAGCCAGCGCCACCGACCGGCTTGCCGTCTTTAAGCCACTCATCGTGAAACTGCGTGAACTCGATCTCGATCACGCGGCGAAAGGCGAAACCCGCGAGGAGCGCACCGGCCGTCATGAAACCAAAGACCACCCACATCAGCGGGTTCATGGGCCGCCTAACGGTCGGGGGTTCAGCGGCGAGCCGAGCGAGCGAAGCGAGCGGCCCGAGCGAATGCGAGGGCGGCGAGTCCGCTGCAACGCCATGTTAGAGCGCATAAGGGCTTGTGAATTTCATGATGAAGGATTGACCAAGCTGGACCGGTCCCCAGCTTTGGATGCCGCAGCTCACGGGCGATGGCCGCCTCCGCCGGCCTTTCGACCGAAGCCCTTTTCTCATCATGTGCTTGAGAGCGGCATGGCGATGACGATCTTGCCCTTCGCTCGCCCTTGTTCCACATATGCCATCGCATCGAGCGTCTCGTCGAAAGGGAATGTGCGGTCGAGCACCGGCCGCAGCGCGCCCGAATCATAGAGAGCCCCCAACGTCTTCAGTTGCTCGCCATTTGCCCGCATGAAGAAGAACGAGTAGCGCACCCCCAGCTTCCTAGCCTGCGCCCGGACCTTTCGACTCATCAGTGCCATCACAGGCTTAAGTAGTGGTCGGCCGACCTGGTCGGCGAACGCAGCGTCCGGCGGGCCGACGACGCTGATCGCCAGGCCGCCAGGTTTGAGCACGGTCAGCGACCTTGCGAGGTTGTCGCCACCAAGGGAGTCGAGCACGACGTCGTAGCCCGAGAGCAACTCGGCGAAGTCCGCCTTCGTGTAGTCGATGACTTCGCTTGCGCCGAGGTCGCGCACCTTCTCCTCGTCGTTGCCGTGCGCAGTTGTAGCAACGTATGCGCCCAGGTGCTTGGCGAGCTGGATGACTGTCGAACCCAGTCCGCCTGCGCCAGCGTGAACGAGGACCTTCTGCCCCGGCTTGACCCGCGCGAGGTCGGCCAGCGTCTGCCACGCAGCAAGCGCCACCAGCGGGACCGCTGCAGATTCTTCCAACGTGAGTGATTTCGGCTTGAGCGCGATGTCCGCATGATCGATGGCAATGTACTCCGCGAAGGCCCCGATACGCAGGTCGCGGGGTCGGGCGTAGATCTCGTCGCCCACCTTGTAGTCCCGCACCTCGGCTCCGACCCGCGTCACGACACCCGCGAGGTCGTGCCCGAGCACGAATGGCGTCTTGTACTTCAGTAGCAGCTTGAACTCGCCGTTGCGTACCATCTTGTCCAGCGGGTTGATACTGGCAGCACTCACCCGGACTAGGACGTCACGGGGCCCCATGATGGGATCGGGCACCTCGGCGGCGCGCAGGCCGCTTTTGCCATATTTCGCGACGACGAACGCCTTCACTTAGCAGACCGCCTGTTGTGCGACGAATTCTGGCTCTTGGTCGTAGTCGATGCTACGCCGCGGCTATCCCGTCATGTGCGCTCTAACGGTCGGGCGTTCAGCGGCGCACCGAGCGAGCGCAGCGAGCGGCCCGTGCCAGCCTGCTCCTGAACCAGAACGCCGTCGCCCAGGCCGGACCGCATCTTGGGAACACGCGGGCGGTGCGTCCGCTGCAACGCCATGTTAGGCCGCCTGCCGGAGTCGAAGCCACGCGACCAAGAGCAGCAGAGGGGGAACGAAAATAACGCCGAGCCGCCAGAGGGTGGACGCGATGCTAAAGCTCACGGCGGCTATCCCGGTTTCCTCCACCGTCGTCCTTACCCATCGTGCCGCATGAATCCAGGGCGATGCGAGTAGGGCGACCCAGAGGGCGATCCACGCCAACGAGGCAAGTAGCACGGCGGCGAGCGGCCACGATGCGAGGTGGTTCATCGGTCCTTGAGGCGGCCTAACGGTCGGGCGTTCAGCGGCGAGCCGAGCGAGCAAAGCGAGCGGCCCGAGCGAATGCGAGGGCGGCGAGTCCGCTGCAACGCCATGTTAGACGCCAGCAGACCTTGACCGACGGAGAGCTACCACGCCCATGACGAAAGCGAACGCCGCGGCAGCGACGAGATACCACGCCATCTCGCCAATCCGACGATACCTCACCACCACTGCGAATACGGAGAAAGCCGCTGTCAAGAACCAGAGAAACGTCACGAGGCGAGTTACCGCACTCGGCCGATCAGCCATGGCGGCGCTCCTCCTGGCAGGCGTCTAACGGTCGGGCGTTCAGCGGCGAGCCGAGCGAGCGAAGCGAGCGGCCCGAGCGAAAGCGAGGGCGGCGAGTCCGCTGCAACGCCATGTTAGGCGTCGGCTCGAGAGGAGGAATTGCGTTCACTGCGAAGACGGCGAGACGTCGTTCCAGATGTCGATCACGCACTTCCATGCGCCTCCTGGCTCTCTGCGCCAGACGGTGACAGCCTTGCCCTCCACCGTGACCTGCTTGCCATCGGGGCCGCTGAAAGTCACCCGATTCGTACCAGCTCCGTAGGCAAGGTCACCGCTGCGGGATACCACGACTCGTGTGGTTTTCCAGGAAATGCTGAAGCCGGGCGTTTGAAAGCTCCTTGCAACGAACTCTCGGATGGCGGGCTTTCCAATTACGGGAGGACTGCCAGGGGGAAACACGGTCGCGTCGTCGGCCCAGAACGAGACGACTCGGTCGACATCGCGCCCTTGGGCTGCCTGCGACCAATCCGCGTCGAGCTGCAGAATTCGAGACGCGGCATCGCTCGTGCCGCCTGCCGTCGCACAGCCTATGCACGCAAGCAACCCTGCAACGACCACGACGAGCCGATTCATTTAACCTCCGACGCCTAACAGTCGGGCGTTCAGCGGCGAGCCGAGGAGGCGAAGCAAGCGGCCCGAGCGAAGGCGAGGGCGGCGAGTCCGCTGCAACGCCATGTTAGCCGGCCGCGTATTCACCGGTTTAGGTCGAAGCTTACCGAAGCCGAAAGATAAACCTTGATCGGAACGCCGTCGCACAACGCAGGCCGGTATTTCCAACGCCGCACCGCTTCGAAGATGAGTTTGGTGAACTCGGTATCGGTCGCTTTGGTCAGTTTGACATCACTCACGGAGCCGTCCGCATTCACGACCGCCTCAAAATCGACCTTACCTTCAAAACCTGTCCTGCGGAGTTCTGCCGGATACCGAGGAGAAGGCGTAGAGATTGGTTTCGGTTGCTCTAGCTTCACGCAAGATGCTGGATCGGGCCCGAAAACCGGCACGGGACGAGCGTTTACGGTCTGCGCGGAGCTTTCGCACCCCAGTCCAGGTACCCACGCTGCCAGTGCTGCTACAGCCAAAAGATTCCTCCGGCCGGCTAACGGTCGGGCGTTCAGCGGCGAGCCGAGCGAGCGAAGCGAGCGGCCCGAGCGAATGCGAGGGCGGCGAGTCCGCTGCAACGCCATGTTCGGCGCGTGAAACCTCACAAGGCGCTTCGCGCCCGCCGCTTTAAGGCGAAAACAAGGACCCAGGGCAACGTGTAGAGCGCCAACCAGGGCGCGATACCGATCGCGAAGTCGCGGATCTGCGAACGTTCTATCCCACTCTCCATACCGGTGGTTTGAACAGCAGTAGAACCAACCGCCCAGAGTGTTGCGATAGCCGCTGAGGCGATCCCTGCGATTACCCAAGTCTCGACCCTCCCACGGTGTTGAACGAGGCGCGGTAGCAACATGCCAGACACCACGCCGATCGGCAGAATGAACCATGAATAATTCAGTAGCACTGGAAGGGGCATGACGAAAAGGAATCCGAGGTCCGGAATCGGAGCGTTGGGCCGCCTGATGTTGAGAGCGAGGAAGAGCAATACGAAAACGTATCCGGACGCCAAAGCAATGAGAACGCCCTGAATGGCATCGCGCACGAGCGCTCGTGCGGCACGGTCGTCAATCATCGAGAGACGCGCCGAACGGTCGGGCGTTCAGCGGCGAGCCACCCGTCCCAGAGAGACCCTTGACCGCAGGGCCGGTGCCAACACTGGCTCGCTGCTTGGGAACACGCGGGCGGCGAGTCCGCTGCAACGCCATGTTAGGCCGCGACTCCACGGTAGGTGTCAAGGAATTCCCCGCGAGCGAGGGGGAGAGCCTTCGCAAGATCGCGCAATTCCTGCTTCGGAAATGTGTCAACAATGAAGATATCCCGGAGATTGCTCAGGGCGTGAAGCGGGCGAAGACTCCGATCGACAACCTGGACGGACGCGAGGCGCAGACGCTTCAGCGCCCCGAGCGAGGCCAAGGGTTGGAACGAGGGAAGCCGCAGCTTCTTGTAGACACCGCCATCGATGGAAAGCACTTCCAATCCACCAAGGGTCGGAAGGGGAACGAGACTCTCGACGCCGGTCAAGAAAAATAGAACGAGCTCGCGTAGGTTCTGCAAGGCCTGAATCCCGTTGGGTGACTTGAGCCGTCCACTCCCGCAGATTGCCAGCCTATCCAAAGCCTTCAATCCGGAAAGCTCCTCAAGCGATCTGACCCTCCAGTCGTGAATGACCAAGGATCGAAGCTGACCTAGCGATCCCACGACCCGGGCTTGGCTGGCATTAACCCCAGATACCCAAAGCTGCCTAAGGCTAGTTAGTTTCGCCAACCGGCCGATGTGGCTCGCCTTGCCAAAACTCGCCACCGTCTCCGCGGTAGCCTCGACCGACGACAGGTCAAGAAGAGGCGGTGAAGGCGCCAACGTCTCCTCGTAGGGCATATCAAAGGTCATTATCGCGGCCTAACATCAGATTAGACGTCCTAAATCGCGCGCCGAACGCGGCAGATTTATGTCGCAGATTGTCTCGGCGACAACGCGCCAGGAGAAAGGCGAACTCCCGCGCGCAAAACGACTTCGCTGAGAGAGTCCGGTTCTTTCCTCAGAATGTTCGCCGACGAGATCGGCAAGAAGCTGTCGCCTAACAGGAAGAAGCTTAGAGAGCATCGGCAGGACTCTTCACACCCTTCCCGCCGGCGCGGTTCAGGACGTGTGTGTAGATCATGGTCGTCGTAACGCTGCTGTGCCCCAGCAACTCCTGTACGGTCCGAATATCATATCCGTCCTCGATCAACTGCGTCGCGAAGGAATGCCTAAACGTGTGGCAGCTCACAGGTTTGCGAATGCCTGCCTCTCGAACGGCCTCGCGGACGGCGCGCTGAACTGACCGCTCGTGCAAATGGTGGCGGCGGATGATTCCACTGACGGGATCCGTCGAAACCACGGACGCGGGAAAAGCCCATTGCCAGCCCCATTCGAACGGAGCTGTCGGGAACTTGCGCGCGAGCGCGTCGGGAAGATAGGTGCCGGGAAGATCCGCCGCACGGTCCGCCTCATACCAGCGCCGAACCCCGGCAAGCCACGTCACGAGCGAAGGGCGCACGACCATCGGAAAAGGTACGAGCCGATCCTTCTGGCCTTTCGCGTCGCGCACGACGATCTGGTTTCTCGCGAAATCGAGATCCTTCACCCGCAGACGCAGGCACTCAAGAAGGCGCATGCCGGTGCCGTAGAGGAGAGTCGCGATCAGCTTTGGAGTTCCCGCGAGACGGCCGAGGACGCGCTTGACCTCTGCCCGCGTCATCACCGTCGGCAGATGGACGGGCCGCCGTGCACGAACGACTCCCTCGAGACACGGCTGAGGCTTCTCGAGAATCGCCCCGTAAAGAAAGAGGAGAGCTGAGAGGGCCTGATTCTGGGTTGAAGCCGAGACTTTTCGTCGAACCGCCAGATCCGAAAGGAACGCGTTGATCTCCGTCTCCCCCATCGTTTGCGGATGCCGCTTGCCGTGAAAGAGCACGAAACGCCTCACCCACGCGACGTACGCCTCCTCGGTCCGCATGCTGTAGTGGCGGGCGCGGATAGCCAGGCGTACCCGATCGAGTAAGCGGGGCTGCCCGGTTCCCACGTCGACGATGGGAGATCGGGCAGAGGCGGGAGGATTCGTTTCCACTGCATACAGTTGTCTTCGGCCTTCTCTTCAAAAGAAAAGCGCCCGCTCGACCGCGGGCGCTCTCGAGTCCGGAGGGACTTCGGGGGACGAGCTCAGTGCTCCGCGCCGATCTGCCGGAGCAGCGTTCCCATGTCGAAGTACTGGCGGACCGACCGCACCCGGTCGTTGTCCACGTCCACGACCTGGACGGCGCGAAGCTCGATCTTCTTGCCGGTCGGCGGGATCTCGCGATCGCCCGTGTTCAGAGGTCCCTTGTGAGTCCCGCTCCATGTAATCTCGAGAACGGCGGTATTGCCGCTGACGAACTCCGACTGGAAGCTCGCGCGAGAGTCCGGTATCGCCGTCGCCCAGCCTTTCCAGACGGTCAGGACGTCGTCAACTCCTTTGATCTTGCGGTGAGTCCCGACTTCCTCATAGACGACCTCGGGAGAGAGCGCGGCTCGCGCGCGATCCCAGTCCTTCTCGTTGTAGGCGAGCACCTGCTCTTTCGCCACGTCGGCGACGGATTTCTGCGTCATAGCACCTCTCCTTTTGGAAAGACGCAACCTATCACGGTGACGGCCGCGACAGCGCGGAGACCGGCTCTAGTCGTAAATCCCGTCCGCATACCATTTGTCGCTCGCCCGATCGCGATAGATCCGATAGAGCCCGCCTTCGGCGAGCTCGACGTCCCAGTAATCCCGCGACGCGGGCGCGGCGGACCACCAGCCCTCCTCGAGATTCCAGGGACCTGCGGCAATGCGGACGCTCCCGGAGATCTCCGGGTCGGCGCCGTTGGGAGATTTGAGGGAGAGGAGGCGCGAGAAAGGGAGGGATCCCTCGCTTCGCTCGGGATGACCGGTGGAAGCGTCGGGATGACGAGAGGACGTCATCACCTCCAATTCCACCGGCGGGCGCAGCACCCGGATCGCGAGGAGACCTCGGCCCGTCCGCGGCGGTCGGTGGTCGGGAGGCGGAGGCGGGGGCGAGTAGTTGGCGACCGCGAAACGCTCGGGACGGTGGCCGTCCACGGCGCGCGGCGAGCCGACGTGGTCCGCCCCGAGGAGCGCGACCAGGCGCGCGATCGTGGTCGCGAGTCGATCGGGAGAGAGCGCCGCCGGGCCGAAGAGCGAGAGCTGCGCCTGCCGCAGTCGATCGGGCTGCGCGGCGAAAGTGAACCCGACGACCGGCGCGCCGGGCGGCCGAGCCTCGAGCTCCAGGCGCGTCAGGGTCAGGAGCGTCTTGACGTCGCGCGTCGGCGCGGGCAGCGTGATCGCGCGCGCGTCGTAGCCTTCGGGGTCGAGCTTCAGTCCGATCTCGAGACGCCGGCACGCGAGTGCCTGCGCCTCGAGCCGACGGACGAGCCTCTCCAGCGCCGCGTTGCCGACGAAGAGGAACGGCTCCAGCGAGACGAGCGGCCACTCGAGCTCCATTCCCTCCGAGAGGCACGGCGAGGGAAGGCGCGGCTCGAGCGGGCGGGGATCGATTCCGCGCGCGGTCGCGTGCAACTCGCGCCCGAGCTCCCCCAGCCGGCTCGCGACCTCTCCCTCGGGCAGCTCCGCGAGCTCCCCGATCGATCGAATCCCCCACCGCTCGAGCGTCTCGGCGAGCTCCATCTCCGGAGCGAGCTTCGCGAGAGGCAGCGGCGCGAGAAAACGCGCCTCCTCTCCTTCCGGCACGATGGTCGGCGAGTCGGGCAGTCCCGCGGCGACCCGCGCGGCCAGCTTCGACGCGGCGATCCCGAACCGCGCGGGCAGACCCGCCTTCTCGACCGCCGCGATGACGGCGCGGCCGAGGCGCGCTTCGGCGTCGCCGTCCCCGGGTGGTACGGGTATCCCGGCGGCGTCGAAGTAGACGACTCCTTCTTCGGCACTTTCCACGCGCGGTGAGAACGTATCGGCGACTTCGGTCAACGCCTCCTGCGCCGCGCGCTCGCTCTCGCGGTCGCGTCCGCGCGCGAGGAGGTCAGGGAGAAGCGCCCGCGCCTGCGGCAGCGTCTGGCCCGGCTGGATCCCGGCTCTCCGCGCGGGGCGGGTCGCGGCCACGACGCGCGCCGCGTTGCCGTTGCCCTCGAGGACCGCGACGGCCTCGCCCGCGAGCTCCGGCTCGCTGCGCAACCGCGCGGCGAGCGGAAAGAGCGGCACGACGACGCAGGCGACGCGCGGGGAGGAGGGCATGGGTCACGCGGAGGCTCGGAGGGGCCGATGCGAGGGCACCGCCGCGGGGAGACAGAGAAGAGAGTCGGCGGCAGTGAGTGAGAGCATCTCGGCGCGTCGCGGTGATCCCTGGACCTCTCTCTCCAGAGAAAGGCGCGACCCCGTGCCGACGAGAACCCTCGGCGCCGCGCCGCCTCCCATCCAGGTCAGGCGCCCCCCGTCCATCCGCACGACCGCGCCCGCCGCGAACCCGCTCACGCGATATGGCGACGCGAGAAGGAGGGCTGCGCCTTCGATCTCCGCCGCGCGCGCGAGACGCACCCACGCCGCCTCGTGAGCTGCGCCGCGCAACGGCGGCAACCCGAGATCCAGGGCGACGAGCGGAAACCCGGTCGAGAGGAGCATTTCCGCGGCGGCGAGCGCTTCCTTGACGCGCCTCGGCTGGGCCCAGAGGAGCCGCTCGAGATCGACGCCCGCTTCGCGTGCGGTCCGCGGATCGAGGTGACTTCCCCGATCGACGAGCGCCGCCGCTTCGCCGCACGACGTCGCCGACGCGAGCGCCGCGAGAACGATCGAAAAACGTCCGCTCGAGCGGCGGCCCACGAGCTCCGTCAACCGGCCGCGCGGCAGTCCTCCCGAGAGCAACCGGTCGAAGGGAGCGAGCCCGACCGGGAGAGGCGCGGCGCGCGCTCCCCGCGACGGCAGCGCCGAGGCGAGATGCAGCTTCGCGCCGGGCCCGGAGAGAAGTGTGAGGCCCGCCGGCTTTTCGGCGAAACCGTTCCCCGCGAGCAGCCGCTCGAGCGCGCGAGCTTCGGAGGCAGCCATGGAAAGCCGACGCTAGGCGTAAATAGAGCGTAAGTCAAGGTGCGAAATGAGAGAAATTCCGCTCAGTCCGCGCGGTGGTCGATCAACCGAAGAGCGCAAAGAGCAGAAGTCCGAACGCGAGAAGGCCGACGATCGTCCGAGTGGAGTGAAGCCGTCCCCATCGCGCGAGCAGAGCGGCCGCCTCCGGCGATCGAGCGTCCAGGGACGGATCGAGCAGCTTCTTGTTCGTCGGCAAGATCACGAGGAGCGTGTAGGGGATGAGCGACCCGAGGAGAAAGCCGGCGAAAAGGACTCTCCGGTCACCGTTTTCGGCCCACGCAGCCACGCTGGCCGCGAGCCCGACGAACGCGAGACCAGCTTGCATGACCGCGCCCCGCCGGTAACTCGGCCGGAACTGCGCGACCGCGATTGCAGTCCCGCACGAGACCCGCGCCGGATGCTCGACGAACGTGACGTAGACCGCGGCTCCGGCAAAGAGAGCCGTGGTGGCAAGCGCAACGCTTTCGAGAAATGTCGTCATCAAGTGGATCTTGACACAGAACGAACGTTCGTGCTCTTATTGGATCAATGCGAAAGGGAGAAGCCACCCGCGCGGCGATCCTCGACCGCGGCATCGAGCTCGCTACGCAGATCGGGCTCGAAGGGCTGACCATCGGGCGACTCGCCTCCGACCTCGGCCTCTCCAAGAGCGGTCTCTTCGCGCACTTCCGCTCCAAGGAGGCCCTGCAGATCCAGGTGCTCGACGCGGCCGCCGAGCGGTTCGTCGAAGACGTCATCCGCCCGGCCGTCCGGCACCCGCGCGGCGAGCCCCGCCTGGTCGCCCTTTTCGACAGCTGGCTCGCCTTGACGAGGACGACGGGGCCGGGCGGCTGCCTCTTCGTGGCCGCTGCGGCCGAGTTCGACGATCGGCCCGGCGCGGTGCGCGACCGCCTGGTCGCGCTCCAGAAAGGGTGGCTCGATACGGTCGCAATCATCTTCCGGACCGGGGTCGCCGAGCGGCATTTCCGGGAAGACCTGGAGCCGGACCAGTTCGCGCACGACCTCTACTCCGTGATGCTCGGCTTTCACCACGCCTCGCGGCTGCTTCGAGACCCCCGCGCCGAGGATCGCGCGCACGCGGCGTTCGAGCGGCTTCTCGCCTCCGCGCGGCGGCAGCGCCGCACCGCATGACCCGACCCGCGCCCGCAGCCGCCCCGAAAAAAAGCACGGACGTTCGCCTGTCGGCTTTTCGTGCCCTCTTTCGGGCGCTCAGCGCGATCGCTCCCGCCGCGGCCGCAAAGCTGGCGATGGTGCTCTTTCGCCGGCCTCCCCGCCACCAGGCTTCCGAAAGCGAGCGCGCGGCGCTCGAAACGGGCGAGCGGACTCTCTCGCTCGACGGAAGGACTCTCGCGATCTGGCGCTGGGGCAAAGGGCCGGCCGTCCTGCTCGTCCACGGCTGGGGCAGCCGCGCGTCGCGCCTCGCTTCCTTCGTCACGCCGCTCACCGACTCCGGGTTCTCCGTCGTCGCGTTCGACGCCCCGGGCCACGGCGCCTCAGCCGGGCGGCTGTCGTCGCTCCCCCAGTTCATCTCGGCCATCCAGGCCGTGGCCCGCGAGATCGGCGGAGTCGAAGCGATCGTCGCGCACTCGATGGGCGGAGCAGCGACCACCCTCGCGATGGGACGGGGTCTCCGAACGGGCCGGGCGGTCTTTCTCGCGCCAGCGGCCGACCCGGCCGGCTACAGCGAGCGGTTCGCCGCGACGCTCGGTCTCTCCACGGATGTTCTCGCCCGGATGAGGAGGTCGATCGAGCACCGCTTCGGCCAGAAATGGTGGGACTTCGACGTCCTCTCCGCCGCGCGGACGATGACGGCTCCCCTTCTCGTCTTTCACGACCGGGACGACGCCGACGTCGCGTGGACCGACGGCGCGGCGATTGCCTCGGCCTGGCCGGGCGCCGAGCTCGTCTCGACAACCGGGCTCGGACATCGCCGGATCGTGCACGACCCCGAAGTCGTCTCGCGAGCAGTGGCCTTCGTGACCGCGGAAATCGACGAGAAGCGACGCAAGCGAATCGGCACACTTTAGCGGCGGTTCGTGATCTCCACCCGGCTGCGGAGCTCGGCGCGCATCCGCTCCGCCTCGGACGGCGAAAAGCAGAGATGTCCCCACGCGGTGTCTTCCAGACTCTTCTCGAAGAGACCCGAACGCATGATGCCTGTGCCCGAGTGCGAATTCGAGCCGAGCAACAGGTGTCCGATCTCGTGCGCAGCCAGAAGACCGATGATGCGAAAACCCCAGGCATCGGTCGTTCGAGGAATGCGCCGGACGCGATCTCTAAACACCCCCGCGAAGACGCCCGGGCCGCCGTCGTCGGGCAGCATGGAGAAGCCGGAAGTCTCGTCGGCGAACCGGGATCGCGCCTCCGGATGGGGCAGGATCCTCAGAATCACCTCGGCCGGTCCGACGGGTCGGGCGCAGGCCGGCTCCGGCGCATGCTCGAGCCGATAGTCGCTGCAGTCCAGCCACGTCGCGTCCAGTCCGGCGTGACGCAGAATGCGGACTGCCTCCTCACCCGCGATGGCTACGGTCTTCGGCGACGCCGCCGTGCTGTCGTATATGCGGATGACGAGCTGCGGCTCGCTGGTCTCCACAGGCGAAACAGGCGAAGGGGTCCGAAGGACGCCGGTGGCGAAGGCCACCAGGAGCCTCGACACCGCCCAGCCGAGTGACGGAATCATGGCGCGAACGCCCGCGAATCCGCGGGCGGCGCCCACGCTGGGTCACGCGCACGAACGGCTCAATGGATTGCGAGGGATCTCTTCGTAATCTCTCTCTGACCGGATAAAGCGATCGATTGCAGAGGCTTCTGGCCCGGGATGACCCATCCCGACGGCGGGCGAACGGCGAACGCGGTGGTAGGCTCGCGAAGAGGCCGGCGAAAAATCCTTGGAAGAGCTGCCTCGAGACTCCCGCGTCTTTCGTTTTGGCGTCTTCGAAGTCGACCTTCGCACGGGAGAGCTCCGCAAGAAGGGCCTCGAAGTCCGGCTTCAGGAGCAGCCGTTTCAAATACTCGCCCTCCTGCTCGAACACCCGGGCGAGCTCGTCACCCGGGAAGAGCTGCGGCAAAAGCTCTGGCCCGGCGAGATCGTCGTCGAGTTCGACCAGGGCCTGAACAACGCGATCAAGAAGCTCCGTCGCGCGCTCGACGACTCCGCCGAGACTCCCCACTTCATCGAAACTCTGCCCCGGCGCGGCTATCGGTTCGTTGCGCCCGTGGACGTCGCCGGCCCGCATCTCTTCGGCGGCGAGAAGACGCCGGAGCAACCGAGACGCAGGACGGGTCGCCGATTGGCCCGGGCGGGACTCGTCCTCGCGGCGGTGGTCGTCGTGGGCCTCGCCGGCCTTCTGCTGCGTCGGCGTTTTTTGTCGGAGGCCCCGGCTGCGCCCAGCGTGATGCTGGCCATTCTCCCGTTCGACAACCTGAGCGGCGACCCGCGGCAGGAGTACTTTAGCGACGGGATGACCGAGGAGCTGATCGCGCAGATCGGCCGCCTGCAACCGGGACGGCTGCGCGTGATCGGGCGTGCGTCCGCGATGAGGTTCCGGGACGGTGACCAGGACGACATCGGCCGCATCGCTCGCGAGCTGAACGTCGGCTACGTGCTGCGAGGCAGCGTGCGTCGGTCGGGGGAACGCGTTCGGATCACGACGGCGCTCGTCCGGACGTCCGATCAAATCCAGATCTGGACCCGGACCTACGACGCACGGCTTCCGGACATCCTGGCATTGCAAATCGAGGTGGCCCGGGCCGTCGCGCGCGAAATCCCGATCGGCGGCGCGTCACCGGAGCCGGCGGAAACAGCCGGCTCCCCGCGTCCCGTGAATCCCGAGGCCTACGAGGCGTACCTCGAGGGACGCTATTTCTGGAACAAGTTCTCGCGAGACGCCGAGCGGAAAGCCCTGTCTCTTTTTCAGCGGTCGATCGAGTTGGACCCGGACTATGCGCCGGCTCACGCGGGTTTGTCCGCCGCGTTCGGCGTCCTGTCGTCGGTTCTCGGTGCGATTCCGCCCCGGGAGGGCGAACCGAAGGCCGGCGCTGCCGCTCGAAGGTCGCTCGAGCTCGACGACACGTTCGCCTGGGCCCACGTCCAGCTCGGGTGGTACCAGCTCAAATACGAGTGGGATTTCGCGGGCGCCCGGGCTTCGTTTCGAAGAGCAATCGAGCTCGACCCGAGCTCCTCGGCCGCACTCCATGCGGACGCTACCTCTCTCGTCGTCGTGGGTCGCCTCGACGAAGCGCTGATGCAGATGAGGCGGGCCATCGAACTCGATCCGCTGTGGCTTATCGCGAAGGCGGACCTCTGCATGTTTCTGTACTTCGCGCGCCGCTACGACTCCGCGATCGCGGAGTGCAACCGCACCCTCGAAATGGAACCGAACTTCCCCCCGGCTCACTACTACCTGGCCCAGATCTACGAAGCGACGGGGCGTTACGAAGAAGCTTTCCGGAGCTATCAGACTCTCTCTACCCTCATGGGAACGAGCCCGGGTTACATCGCAGCGGGCAAGGAGGCCTATGCGAAGTCAGGGTGGAAAGGCGCTTCGGAAAAGTCGCTGGAGATGCAACTCGCGGCGCGGCGAAAGAAACCAGTGCCGGCCTTCTACATCGCGAACTCCTACATTCGCCTCGGCAAGAAGGACCAAGCCCTCGAGTGGCTCGAGAAGGCTTGCGACGAGCGGCACTACGAGGTGGTCTTTCTCAAGGTGGCGCCGAAATTCGACAGCCTGCGGTCCGACCCGCGTTTCGAACGTCTGCTGCGGCGCATGGGCCTGGGGACGTAAAACCCCTCGGATCACGATCGGAAAACCTCTCGACCGGTATCGCCGCAACCCGGGCCTCCGGCGGAACGTAATACTCTGCGATCACCTTCCCCCAGGAGAGCTGCCATGAACAACGGCTACCGACGCCTCGAGACGAAGGTCATTCACGCGGGCGAGCCCGAACCGCGCATCCTGGGGGCCGTCGCGATGCCGATTTTCCAGTCGGCGATGTTCGAGTACGCGGGCGAGACGGACTACCACGACCTGAAATACATCCGGTTGAGCAACACGCCCAACGCCACCGTGCTGCACGCCAAGCTCGCGGCGCTCGAGAACGCGGAGGCGGCGCTCGTGACGGCGAGCGGCATGGCCGCGATCTCGACGACTCTGCTCTCCTTTCTTTCCAACGGCGACCACGTGCTCGCCCAGGACTGCTTGTACGGCGGCACCCACGACTTTCTGACGCGCGACTTCCCTTCGTTCGGGATCTCCTACGACTTCATCGACGCGTCGGACCCGAAGAGCTGGGAGGCGCGGCTCACGCCACAGACGAAGGTCATCTACGTCGAGACGATCACGAACCCGCTCATGCAGGTGGCGGACCTCGAAGCGATCGCGAGCTTCGCGCGGTCGCACGGGCTCGTCTCCATGATCGACAACACGTTCGCGACACCCGTCAACTTCCGGCCGTTGGAGCACGGTTTCGACCTCTCCCTCCACAGCTGCACGAAGTACATGAATGGCCACTCCGACATCGTCGCCGGCGCCGTCATGGGGAGCCGCGAGCACGTCGGGAAGATCAAGCACAAGCTCGACCACCTCGGAGGCTCGCTCGATCCGCACGCGGCGTTTCTCCTGCACCGGGGGGTCAAGACGCTCTTCGTGCGCGTGCGCTATCAGAACGAGAGCGCGCTCGAGATCGCGCGGTTCCTCGAAGGGCGGAGAGAGATCGCCCGCGTGAACTATCCCGGGCTCGAAAGCAATTCGAGCCACGAAGGCGCGAAGCGTCTCTTCGAAGGCTTCGGCGGGATGCTCTCTTACGAGCTGACCGGCGGCGCCAATGCGGCGAAGCGGTTCATCGCCTCGACGGAGCTGCCGATCAAGGCGCCCTCGCTCGGAGGCGTCGAGACGCTCCTGACCCAGCCCGCGTTGACGTCGCACGCCGGGATGTCGCGCGAGGACCGGACCCGCCTCGGGATCACCGATGGTCTCGTGCGCATGTCCGTCGGCCTGGAAGCGACCGAGGAACTGATCGAGGACCTCGGACGGGCGCTGACGAAATAGGGTCAGGTCTCCACTTGCCACATTGAGGGTCAGGTTGCCACTTTGGATCGCAAAGTGGTAGGTGGAGACTTGACCCCCATGGAAGAAGCCGTTCTGCCTCGACGTCGCGGCGCCTGGCGCGTCTGGGCGACCGTTCGCGAAGCCGTTCGCGGCTCCCACCAGGATTTCACCGAGGGCCCGATCGGCCGCGCGATCCTGTTGCTCGCGATCCCGATGGTCATGGAAATGATGATGGAGTCGGTCTTCGCGATCGCGGACATCTTCTGGGTCTCGAAGCTCGGAGCGGACTCGGTCGCCACGGTCGGCATCACCGAATCCATGCTCGCTTTGATCTACGCGGTGGCGATCGGGGTCTCGGTCTCCGCGACCGCGATGGTCGCCCGCCGCATCGGCGAGAAGGATCCGGAGCACGCCGCCTCGGCGGCGGTCCAGGCGATCGCGCTCGGCGTCGCGCTCGCGATCCCGATCGGCATCACCGGAGCGCTCCTCGCGCCGAAGCTCCTCGCGTTGATGGGCGGATCGCCCGCGCTCGTCGCAACCGGCTGGCGATACACCGCGATCATGCTCGGCGGCAACGTCGTCATCCTGCTGCTCTTTCTCGTCAACGCAATTTTCCGGGGAGCGGGCGACGCCGCGATCGCGATGCGGGTCCTGTGGTTCGCGAACATCCTGAACATCGTCCTGGGACCGTGCTTCATCTTCGGACTGGGACCGTTTCCGAAGCTCGGCGTGACCGGCGCCGCCGTCGCGACCACGATCGGGCGCGGGTGCGGCGTCCTCTATCAGCTCTGGACCCTGTCCCGCGGCCGCGGGCGGGTGGTCATCACGCGCCGTCATCTGCGCCTCGAGCCCGCGGTGATGCTTCGCCTCCTCCGCCTCTCGGGCAATGCGGTCTTCCAGATCCTGATCGGGACGGCTAGCTGGATCGGGCTCGTGCGGATCCTGTCCAGCTTCGGCAGCGCCGCGCTCGCGGGGTACACGATCGGCATCCGCATCATCGTCTTCGCGCTGCTGCCGTCGTGGGGCATGGCAAACGCCGCGGCGACCATGGTCGGCCAGAGCCTGGGCGCGCGCAAACCGGAACGGGCCGAGCGGTCCGTGTGGATCGCCGGCTTCTACAACATGATTTTTCTGGGCGCCGTCGGGCTGGCGTTCGTCCTCGCCGCGCCCGTCCTGATCCGGCTCTTCACGAGCGACGCTGCGGTCGTCCCGTATGGCGTTGCGTGCCTCCGGTTCGTCAGCTACGGGTTCCTGTTCTACGCGTACGGCATGGTGTTGACGCAGGCCTTCAACGGGGCGGGCGACACGTGGACGCCGACGTGGCTGAACCTCTTCTGCTTCTGGTTGTGGGAGATCCCGCTCGCCTACGTGCTGGCGAAAGTCGTCGGGCTCGGGCCGCGCGGCGTGTTCATCGCGATCACGATCGCTTTTTCGACGCTCGCGCTCGCGAGCGCGGCGCTCTTCCGCCGCGGCCGCTGGAAGCTGAAGAAGGTATAAGAAGCCAGTGGATTTGCGACGCAAAGTGGCAAGTGGAGACCTGACCCCCAAAGTGGCAAGTGGAGACCTGACCCCATTCGCCGATGGAACCATCGCAGGACTCATCGGCGCAGCCACGATCGCCCTGTGGTTCCTGATCGTGGATACCCTGCGGGGGCGCCCCCTCTACACGCCGAGTCTCCTCGGGACGGCGCTCTTTCGCGGTCGTGACGCCCTGGCCTCGGCGGTGACCCACCCGATCTCCCCACTGATGGTCCTGCTCTTTACGCTGGCGCACGGCCTGATCTTCGTCGTCATCGGGCAGGTTGCAGCACGGCTCGTGCGACTCGCGGAGAAGAACGCCAACTACGGATTCGGGATCATCCTGTTCCTCGTCTTCTTCCTCTCCGGCTTCTTCTTCGTCTCGATTGTCTTCGAAGCGGAACTCCTCAGCGCGCTGACCTGGCCGGCAGTCCTGGCGGGAAACCTCCTCGCCGTGGCCGCCATGACCAGGTATTTCGCCCGCCGCCATCCCGGCTTTCGAATGCTGCCTTGAGTAGGATCAGGTCTCCACGTCATGTGGCAACCTGACCCTCAGAGACCTGACCCCTTCCGCTCGAGAGCCAGCACCGTCCAGTCGTCTTCGATCACGGGAGCGGTTGCTCCGCGAAGACGTTCCAGGAGACCATCGAGAAAAGCGCCGGGCGACGTGGAATCGCCGTCGAAGAGCCGCTCGAGCGCCGGATAACCGATCGGACCGCCCCCGGCGATCGGAGCTTCCGGCATTCCATCGGTTAAGAGGAGGAGCTTCTCGCCCGGTTCGAGGCGGTCTTCGAGCGACCGATACTCGAGGTCCTTCCAGAGACCGAGCGGCAGGCGCGGTCCGGGAACTCCGAGGGAGCGGGGGGTCACCCCGGATCGCAGGACGTAGGGATCGGGAAGCCCGGCGTTCGCGACAGTGAAGCGACCATCCGATCCGAAACGCACGTACGCGAGCGCGACGAACTCGCGAGGACCGAGCTCCGAGACGAGCTTGCGGTTCAGCTCGGTGAGCATCGCTTCGACAGATCGCTCCGCCGCAACGAAAGGCAGGACCGCTTTGACCGACGCCATGACGAGGCTCGCTCCGATCCCCTTGTCCGAGACGTCCGCGACGACGATTCCGAGCGCGCCGTCGCGGAGCGGAAAGACGTCGTAGAAATCGCCGGCGACGAAGCGCGCCGCCACGTTGCGCGCCGCGAGGCGCCAGGTTTCACCCTCCAGCTCCGGCGGCGGCAGCAGTCGTTTCTGGATCGAGCGGGCGAGCTCCAGCTCCTTCTCGGCGAACTCGTGCTCCTTGAGGCGCTCGACGCTCTCGCGGAGCCTCTCCTGCAGCACCTCGAACGTGTAGAAGAGCAGGCCGACGACGATCGCGACGACGCCGGAAATGATTCCGAAATACGGAAGCAGCTCCCGGACGATTCGGAGCGGAACGAGCGACGTCGCCGCGGCAACGCCAGACGCGAGAACGAAGCCGACACATCCTCCGACGAAGTACAAGACCGCGAGGAGGACCCTCTCGTTCCGAATCGTGCGCGGTCCCATCCAGCGTCCAAATAGATGGCCCAGGACGTGACAGGAGAGGTTGATGAAGAAGCCACCGAGCGCGCCATAGACGAGGAGGCGAAGCCGCAGGTCCAGCGTCACCGAGAACGTGGCCAGGAACGTGATTCCGATCCCGACGGCTGACGAGGTCAGCGAGCGAGGGAAAAGCTTCGAGAAACCTGGCCCGGGGAGGCGGAGCGGTTCGTTCATCGCGCCGCGAGACGGAGCGCGGCCTTGAGGGTCGCTCGCGCGAGCGAGCCGTCGGAGTCGGCGGCACCGACCTCGTCGGGCGAAAACCACGCGACGCCCGGAGAAGGAGGGAGCGCGTCGCCCGTCGTCAGGAGAAACCGCACGTCGTAGTGGAGGTGCGCCGGATCCGTCCCGTGAGCCGGGATCGCGTGAACGTCCAGGTCGAGAACCGTGTCTCCGATCGGCGCCTCGAAGTTCCGGATACCGGTCTCCTCCCGCGCCTCGCGCAGCGCGGCCGCAAAGACCGACTCGTCGTCGGGCTCGACGTGACCTCCGGGCTGGAGCCACCGATCGAGCTTCCGGTGAAACACCAGCAGGAAAGCCTCTCCGGCCGGCCGCGCGACGACCGCGCTCGCCGTGACGTGGCCGACGGGATGAGAGCGGCGAAAAGGGTCGGGCTCGTCTGAGAAGGCGAGCACTTGTCGGAGGACCACCTCGTCATCCGGGCCGGAAGCCCTGTAGGAGGCGAGCGCCTCGAGGAGGGCTTCGCGGCGGCCGGCGCTCATCCCGCGGAATTATCTCCCGCCCATCTTCTCCCTCTCCCTCTGGGGAAAGGGTCTGGGTGAGGGGGTCGAGCGCCCCGACATGGAACATTCTTCTGGGGCCCGCGTATCTGTGTGCATCCCACCGGAGGGGAGATGACGAAGAAAAAGAAGCGCTGGATCCTGCTCGGGATCCTCGGAATCGTGATCGCGGGGGGAGCGCTCGTCGCCGCCCGCGGCAAGGACAAATCGGCCAACCCGGTGGAGCCTCCGTTCCGGCTCGGAAAGGTGCAGGCCGAAGACCTCCAGGTGAGCGTCCGCGAGGTCGGCGTGGTGGACCCGGTCACGAAGGTGGACGTCAAGTCCCCCGTTTCCGGGCGCGTTCTCGGTCTGAAGGTGCGCGAGGGCGCGCTCGTCAAGGTGGGAGACGTCCTCGCGGAAATCGAGCCGGACGTCAACCAGGCGCAATCGCTGTCGGACGTGCAGTCGGGCGTCACCGACTCCCGGATCCGGCTCCAGGACTCCGAGCGCGATCTCGCGAACCAGAAGGCGCTCTTCGACTCCGGACTGATCGGCCGTGACGCGCTCCGGGTGGTGCAGAACAGGCGCGACCTCGCGGCGCAGGCCGTGAAGGCCGCGCAGATGCGCTTCCAGATCGTCCAGGACCGAGGCATCCCGATCTCGGGCAACTCCTCGTCGCAGAGAGCGCGCGTCACGAGCCCGATGAACGGCGTCATCATCAAGAAGGGCGTCGAGCTCGGACAGACGGTGACGTCGGGAGTCTCCTCCTTCAACGAGGGGACGGCGCTGTTCACGGTCGCCGACCTGAAGTCGCTCATCATCCGCGTCAACCTGAACGAAGTCGACATCGCGAAGGTCGCGGTGGGCCAGCCGGTTCGCATCACGCTCGACGCCTACCCGCAGAAAGCCTTCACCGGGAAGGTCACCTTCGTCTCCCCCGCCGCGGAACTCGTCGAGAAGATCAAGGTCTTCAAGGTCGAGATCGCGCTCGACGAGCTCGGCGATCACTTCAAGACCGGCATGAGTGCGAACGTCGAGATCCTCGGCGAGAAGCGCGACAAGGCGGTCTCGATCCCGCTCGAAGCTCTCCAGCGCAAGGAAGGCAACACGGTCGCCTATCGCCTGAAGAAGGGATTGAAGCCGCAGAAGGTCGACGCGGCGCGCGAAGGGCTCGCGGGACG
>Ga0207684_10000772_pt1 | contig 37140 bp, 49 predicted proteins | sample KBSK5501metaG_FD_184342 | JGI IMG/M metagenome (GOLD analysis project Ga0207684, IMG submission 184342) | Corn, switchgrass and miscanthus rhizosphere microbial communities from Kellogg Biological Station, Michigan, USA - KBS K5-50-1 metaG... | ecosystem: Host-associated > Plants > Roots >... | reverse complement strand
GTGACCCATGGCAGGGAGGCGCGACCGCTCAATCTTTTTTGGCCGTTTGGACATGATGCTGTCCTCCGGCAATACCACAAAAGGAGCTTGCTAGCCGCGCCATCGGGAGAGGCGTCGCGGGGCTGAACGAAAGCGCCATCAATTGACCGGAGCCAGCGCCTCCTCGCCGAGCCCTCGCAGCGTGTGATAGGAACGACGGACGATCTTGCGTCCGACGGAGAAGGCAGCGCGGGACGTACCGCAGCGCGCGCGAACTTGAGAGAAGTACGGATGATCGGGTGAAGTCGGCTTGGCCGCAAGCATGGCGGCCTCATAGAGGGCCCAACGGAGGACAGCTGGTCCTTGCTTGGCCAGGTGGCCAGGGGAGCGTTTGTCGTCTGATGCATAGACGGTCACGTCCAAGCCTGAGAGTCGAACTGCGTCCGAGGAAGACCGGAACCGCCGACAATCGCCGAGCTCTTCCCAGATAGCGACGGCAAGCAGGCTCCCGATGCCGTACTGACCTTGCAAAGCACGACAGCCGAGCTGGCGCCGGCCGAGGCTGGACAACTCCTGGCGAAGCGTGACCAGTTCATCCGTGAGCCGATGGATCTGGCGCAGCGCAGTCTGGACGGCTTGGCGGCTTGCCGGGCTGAGCTCGACCTGATCGAGTGCAGAAGCGTCCGACGCGGACACCTTCAGTTGCGTCGACACTCCTTGATGGAAGAGCGTGGCGCGGAAACGCTGAAGCCAAGCCTTTCGCTCCTCGGACAACGCCGCATACAGGCGGACCTTGGTTCGGGCCTCGAGCACGTGGTCTGGGGGATCCAGGACTCGGGCAAGCGTCCCGTCGTCAACAACTCTCTCTGCAAGCGAGCGTCTGCTCGATCGGTCTTGGCCCGCATCTTCGGTCCTCGCAGCGTCGACGTATCCGCGGGCTCAGCCAAATGGGGCTTGATCCCCACGCGACGGAGCTCCTCAACCACGAACCGCCAACCGGTGCACCCCTCAAGGGCGAAGGCGACAGCTTTCCCCTGGAAGCTGTTGAGCCATTCGCGAAGATGACTTCGATCGGCGGGCGCAATCCGGCCGCAGGTCACCTCGCCAGTCTCCGTATCCAAATAGTCGAAGGTGATTTGGCTCCGATGAAGATCGAATCCGCCTACGATGCTCATTGGGGACCTCCTTGAGCTCCTCAACCTTGGTTGCCACAAACCAATCTTGCGGCTGAGCCAAGGGGTTCCCCTGCATGTCATCTTTGGTGGTACGGGTTGCCTCAGCGGTCGTGATGTCTTGAGCGTCTCAACTAGGCTCACTCGTTGCTAGTCGATTCGCAACATGAGGCCACTCTCGACGGTCGCGCGTGTGCCATGCGCCTGGGGCAAAGGCCGAAGGATTCGTGGTTGAGAAGTTTCCAGTTATCCTCGGAACGTGTTTCGCGTTCAGGCGCTCCGACTTCTTTCTCACGGCTCATCACGTCATCAAGAACGTCGACCACTCCGGCTTGGCGATCTCGTTTCTAACAACACCAGGACTACGCGTGGTTACGCAGGTGCGCGTACACCCAAAGGCTGATGTCGCCATCCTTGAGGCTGTGGACACCCAGACCGGGGCGATCGAACCGTTTTGGGACATCGTCAGCAACATTCACTTGGGCGAAACTTTTGCGGCCTTCGGATTTCCCAAGGATCTCGTGCAGGGACAGAGTGGGGGGAGTTCGCACAGGCTTTTCATGGGCCACTACCAGAGATTTATGGACTACGAGAGCTTCATGGGGTACCGCTACGTCGCAGGCGAGTTAAACATCCCGTGTCCGGCAGGACTAAGTGGTGGCCCGCTGTTCAGGCCCGAGGCACCTCAAATGCTGACGGCACTGGCGACTGAGAATATCGAAACATCAACCTGGCCCGACAGCATGGAAGAAGAGGTGCGAGACAGCGGCACCGTTAGGACGACGCATCGACGGATCATCAGTTACGGCGTATCGGTAATTCTCTGTCATCCGCTCGACTGCATCAACGAATTCGTTCCACCACGTGAACCTTAGCGGTGCGGCCCTTGCCCGGACTGAGCGCGTGCTCGGAGCGTTCATCCTTCGTCAGCGCTGCAGCTTGAGGCCGGCGCTGCAGCGCTCGCGGCCGCACTCCGCATCAACGATCAGCTTCGAGGCCGGCGCCTTGCTCTCATCTTGAGCGGGTCAAACTTGGTCCCTGGTTTCGTGCCTGAAACGGGCTTGGACTCGCGGTTTCAGTCGACCAGGCTCAGCTAACTGTGACGGTACTGGTCACGCTCGGCGCGAGATAACCTCCCGAGTCCTTGACAGAGATGGTCACCAAGTACGTCCCCTTCGAGGTGTAGGTGTGCGTTCCGTTGATGGAGAAGGTCCCGGAGTTGAGGCTGAAGCTGCAAAGGGAGGTGGGGCAGCTGGTGACGGCGGAGCCATCTCCCCAGTTGATGGTCCCGGTGTAGTCGGTAGTTACCCCGCTGGGATCCGCGTCGGTAAAGCTGGCGACCGTCGTCGTGAAGGCCTGCTTTCGCGTGGCGGTGAAGGCCTTACCCTTGACCGTCAGCCCCGCATCGCCGATGTTCGCTGTGCTGTTTGCGACCGCCGTCGCGCCGCCGGAATCAGTGATGGTTACCTTTACCGTCTGGGTACCCTCTTCCGCATACGTGTTGACGCCGCTGACGTTGAAGCCGCCTGTCCCATTGGCGGCGATCGTGCCACTCGAGGAGTGACCGTTTCCCCAGCTAATCGTCGCCGTAAAGTCGGTCGCGGTTCCAGCTGGGTCAGCATCGGTAAAGCTCGCCACGACACCGCTAAATGGCGCACCTTCGGTCGCGCTGACCACTTTAGCTGAGGCCGTGAGCCCGGCGTCGGCAACAACCGCGGTGGTGTTCGCGATCAAGTTGGCGCCTCCAGCGTCGTTGATTGTTACGGAAAGGTTGAGGGTGCCCTCCTCCGTATAGGTGTTGCCCGCGGCGACGGCGTACGTACCGTTGCTGCCCGTGACCGTGCCTGACGTCGTGTGGCCATCGCCCCAGTTGATCGAGGCGGTGAATTCACTGGCCGAGCCGAGCGGATCCGCGTCCGTGAATGTGAGCACCGTTCCACTGAAGGTAGCGCCTTCGACGACGTGCAGGGGCTGCGGGTTCGCCGACAGGGTGGCGTCTAGGACTGAGGCCGAAGGCGAGGCCGTGGCTGTCGTGCCACCTGCATCGGTGATCGTAACCGTAAGGTTGGACGGGCCTTCCTCCGCGTAGGTATTCGTCCCCGTTACATTGAAGGCACCCGCGCCGTCGCTGGCGACGGTCCCGGCCGAGATATGGCCGTCGCCCCAATTGATGCTCGCCGTGTAGTCAGAGGCGGTGGCTCCAGGATTGGCGTCGCTGAACGTGGCGACCACGCCGCTGAAGGCAATTCCCTCAGTTGCGTTGAAGATCTTCGCGGTTGTCGTCAGTCCCGCATCGACCACGTTGGCCGTCGTCGTCACGGTGGTGCTCGAGCCGCCGGCGTCGGTCACGGTCACGCTCATCTGATCCGTGCCTTCTTCGGCATAGGTGTTGTTGCCGCTGACGGTGAAGCCGCCCAAACCGTTCGCCGCGATCGTGCCCGCTGACTTGTGACCGTCGCCCCAGGTAATGGTCGCGGTGTAATCGGCTGGCGCGCCCGCTGGATCGTTATCGGTGATGGTCGCGACCGGGCCGCTGAAGGTCGCGCCTTCGGTGGCGTTAACGGCGGCCGCCGTCGCGGAAATGGTGGCGTCATGAATGGTGGCGGTTCCGGTCGCGCTGGTCGAGCCTCCGCCTGAATCCGTCACCGATATCGACACGGTGGCTGAACCATCTTCGGCGTAGGCGTTGCTGCCGCTGACGATGTACCCGCGGTGGCCGTCGCTGGCGACCGTACCCGCTGACGTGTGACCATCGCCCCAGGAAATGTTGACGGCGTAGTCGGCGACCGTTGTGCTCGCGTCGGCATCGGTGAAGGTGGCCACCATGCCAGCGAAGCTCGCGCCTTCTGTCGCGCTGATGTTGACCGCGCTGGCGGTCAAGGCCGGATCGCCAATTGTGGCGGTGCTGGTCGCGGTCGCTGCCCCGCCGCCCGCATCGGTCACATTGACGCTGACGGCAGGGTTACCGCCCTCGGCGAAGGTATGGCTGCCGCTCACGTCGAAGCCGCCGCTAGCGTTGGCGGTGATCGTGCCGGCCGAGCTGCTACCGTCGCCCCAGCTGATGGTCGCGCTGTAATCAGTTGCTGTTCCCGCAGGATCAGCGTCGCTGAAGCTCGCGACGGTCCACGCGAATGGCGAACCCTCCGTCGCGCTGATTGGCTTGCCGACCGCTGAAAGCCCGGCGTCGTTGACGGTCGCGGTGCCGGAGGCTGTGGTCGAGGCGCCACCGCCGTCGGCGATATTCACGCTGACCTGGTTGTTGCCTTCTTCGGCATAGGTGTGGCTTCCGCTGATGTCGAAGCCACCGTTCGGATCGACCGCGATGGTTGCCGCGGAGGTTGCGCCGTCGCCCCAGGTGATCGTGCCGCTGTAATCAGCCGCCGTTCCGGCCGGATCGCCGTCGGTGATGTTGGCGACGACCCCGCTGAAGGCGGTACCTTCGCTGGCGCTGATTGGCTTGACGCTTGCGGTCAGCGCCGCATCCGTGACATTCGCCGTACTGGCAACGGTGACTGATGCGCCGCCCGCGTCGGTGACGGCAACACCGACCGCGTAGGCACCTTCTTCGGCGTAGGTGCTGGCACCGGACACGTCGAAGCCGCCGCTGGGATCAATCGTTACCGTGCCCGTCGAGGTGTGGCCATCGCCCCAGGTGATGGTCGCGCTGTAATCCGAGGTTGCGCCGGCTGGGTCGCCGTCGCTGAAGCTGGCGACGATGCCACTAAAGGACGTCCCTTCCTGCGAGCTGATAGTGCGAGCTGTGCCCACGATCGATGTGTCGGCAACCGCGACCGAGGCCGAGGCGCTCGCGTTGGCTCCCCCGACGTCAGTGATGCTGACGGTTGCGGTCCGGTTACCTTCCTCGGTGTACGTATGAGTGCCGTTGACATCGAAGCCGCCGCTCGCGTTGGCCGCAATGGTCCCCGCCGACGTCGCGCCGTCGCCCCAGGTAATCGTGTCGCTGTAGTCGCTGGCTGTTCCGCCCGGATCGCCATCAGTGAAGCTGCTGACCGGCCCGCTGAAGCTGGCGCCCTCGGTGGCCGCAATCATCTTGCCCGAGCCAGTCAGCGGAGAATCCGCCACATTCACGGTCGCCGTTGGGATCGCCTTGGCCGTCGCATCCGTAATGGTAACGGCAGCATAGAAGGTCTTCTCTTCGCTGTAGGTATGGCTGGCGCTGACGCTGAAGCTTCCGTCGGGGTTGGCACTGATGGTTCCAGCCGAGCTACTCCCGTCCTGCCAGTCGATGGTCGCCGAATAGTCGCTCGCGACTGCGGCGGGATCGGCATCGATGAAGGTGGCCACCACACCCGAGACGTTTGCGCCTTCAGTCGCAACGATCGTGTTCCCTGAGCCGGTAAGCGACGCGTCGCGAACGCTAACAGTGCTGGTGGCGGAAACCGTGCTGGCGCCGCCGTCGATGGCGGTCACGGTCGCCGTGTAGGAGCCCTCTTCGGCGTAAGCATGAGTACCGGTCACGCTGTAACCGCCGCCGACACCGCCTGACGTGACGGTCGCTGGGGAGCTGATGCCATCGCCCCAATCGATCGTGGCGCTATAGGGAAGGATCCCCCCGCTGATTGTTGCGACCGTGACCGAACCTGACGTCCCCTCGACGCCGGATGAGGGTTGGCCGGTGATCGTGGGCACGGGCGCCTGGTAGCGGGCGATGGTCCCCCCATTGAGGTTGCCGCCTACCGCGATACAGCCGCCAGCTCCCGGGCAGGTGATCGCGTAGAGGTTCGACCCCGTGCCCGTGTCCGAATAGCTCCAGGTCATTCCGCCGTCGGATGTTTGCCATAACGATGAGCTTCCAAATGGCGCCATGCAGAAACTGGGGCTGAGACAGGCGACGTCCAAGAATTGGATTCCACCACCCGGAGAGGTCCACGTCGTCCAGGTGGTTCCGCCGTTGGTGGTTTTGAGGATGGAAGGACCGTTTGTCGCAACCACACAAAAGGAGGTGTTCAGGCAGAAGACAGCATTTGGCGTGGTGCTGGCCGACGCCTGCACGGTCCACGTGGCTCCGCCATCCGTGGTCTCGAGGATGGCAGTGCCGCTGCTTCGAACCGCGATGCACATGGTGACGCTCGGGCAACTGACGTCCTGGCCGGCTACGACCTGCGGCTGCGTCCAGGTCGCCCCGCCGTCCTTTGTCGTGTAGCCGTTCGCCGTATAGCAGACGCTGACTGACGGGCAGCTGATATTGGAAAGTGCCGAGTACTGACTGAGCGTCTGCGCCGTCCAGGTGGTCCCGCCGTCGGTCGTGTGGAGGACGCGCCCCGTGTTGTCAGCGGTAAAGCAGGTTGCGGTCGTCGGGCACGAGATGCTGAGAATGGTCGTTCCGGCGCCGGCATTCGTCGCCGTCCAGGTGGCTCCCCCATCGGTGGTCCTGTCGATCCACCCGGCAGAGGCGACGGCAAAGCAGGTCGTCGCCGATGGGCAGCTCACGTCGTAAAAGGTGTAAACGACGTTCGAAGCCTGCTGCGTCCAAGCGCCAACGGCGGCGTAGGCGGGCGCCGAGGCGGTTAGCGAGGCCGCGAGTAGCACGCCGGCCAGCACGGCAGCGGGCAGCAATCGCATAACGTGGAGGACAGATCGGCGCGCTGCTACGGCCGGGAGGCTCATGCGCCTACATCGGCGAGATCATGGTCTTTCTTTCGAGCCGGCCGAAACTGAGGCGCCGGTGCTGCAGCGCCAAGCGGGGATACCTATCCTTCATGCGCGGGAGTGTCAAGCATCAGCCGAAACCGCTGTAAGGCATCAGCCGAAACTGTGTAAAGCATCAGCCGAAGACGATCTGTCGCCTATCAGCCGAACTCGCACACAAAATCTGGAGCCGAAAAATCTGGAGCCGACGGCCGGATTCGAACCGGCGACCCGCTGTTTACAAATCAGGATTTTCGCCGTCCGCAGTGTATCGAGCAGTGCTAACAAGTGCCATTTTGTATTCGGCTCCCGGAAATTTCGTGCCGACTGGTACCGACAAGTACTGCGTGGTGGCGAATCGTCTGGTGGTATTTTTGGTGGTACGGGGAGAGAGACGGTTGGATTGCCAGCCCGCGCCAGGATCTGCACCGGGGCGGCACATACCAACTTGAAGCAGCGAGGAGCCTGTTAAACTGCGGACGCTGACTGGTTCGGTGGCGCAGGAGACGACAAACCGAACATGCGGATCGAGCTGGCGCAACTCGTGAGAGCTCCCAGGGAGAAAGTCTTCCAGGCATGGACAGACTGCGAGTCATGGCCTAAATGGGACCCGGTCGCTTTTACACGAGTCACGGTGACTGAACGTGTCGGGAACACTACCCGTATCGACCTGGAAACCAAGTTCATGGGAATAAGGATGCGGAGAACGGAGAAACATGTCCTGACGCCACCGGAGAAGGTCGAAGTGACAGGCGACGTCCCGATGGCCACCAACACGACCTTATGGAAATTCGAAGCCGTGCCGGAGGGGACGATGCTGACCGCGGTGCTGGAGGCCCGCTTCAAGGGGATGCTGAAGCTTTTACAACCTATCGCCGAATGGCAGGTTCGAAACCTGCTCCGCAAGTGGATGCAAGCCTTCGAAAGGTACGTCGAGACGAAGTAGCGGACCGAGGCTTGGCGTGCATGGCTCTTCCCGGTACGCGGTTCTGTTCAAGAGGTTTGACTGGTGGGAAATCGCTGGTGGACCCGAGGGGATTCGAACCCTGACCTTCTGAATGCCATGCTGTCCGACCGGGCCGCGCGAATACCGCTGGATCTTACCCTTAGCTTGAGAATTACACGATATCGGACGAAGGAGGGAACGACGTATGTCCACTGAGGAAAACAAGAAACTCGTTCTGCGCTGGAAAGAGCTGTGCTGGAACGGAGCACAAGACTTGAACCTTGTGGATGAATTTTTCACGCCTGAGATCGTCTGCCATATGGCTGGTATTCGCGAACCGATGCGAGGCCGCGCAGCTTTCAAACAGCTGCTCGCCTCCCTCGTGGCCGGCTTCGATGATATCCACGACACGCCCGAGTTCCTTATTGCCGAGGGCGGCATGGTAGTCATCCGCGTGACCGCGGGCGGTAAGCACACCCGGGTGTTTCAGGGAATCCCCCCGACGGGGACGGAAGTGACGGTCAGCAACAATGAGATCGACCGCATAGTCGAGGGCCAGATTCTGGAACAGTGGGTCGGACTGGACATGCTGAGCCTGATGCAGCAGCTTGGCGTCATCCCAACGCCAGGGCACGGCAGCGGTTAGTGACCCTCCCTCTTGATGACCGCCACACGCGCAGCAGGGGAGATGCTCCCCAACCTGATCGGCAGTTAAGCTTTTGCGGCTTGTGATCTACTCCTTGGAGTTGCCGCCTGACCCCAAACGATGCTAAAATTCCCCCGGTCTAAATTCTGGTTAATAGGGCTTCCGCGCTTAATAATCATATGCCCAAGATTGACGAATCTATTGAGGTAGCTGCTTCACCAGAGACCATCTGGACTGCCCTGGGTTAACTGGAGGCTCCATTCTTTGGGAGGGTGGTGGCCATGTCCAAGCCCAGCGTCCAAGCTCAACGTCGATACCCGCCCGAGCTGAAAGCCCGGGCAGTGCGAATGGTGCAGGAGGCGATCAAGGAGACCGGCCGGCGTCACGGCGTGGTGACTCGAGTTTCGGTGCAATTGGGCATCGGCTCGGAGACACTGCGCGATTGGGTACGTCAGGCTGAAATCGACATCGGCCAGCGACCGGGAATCACGACCAAGGATCAGCAACGGATCGCCGAGCTGGAGAAAGAGAATCGGGAGCTGCGCCGAGCCAACGAGATCCTGAAGACCGCGGCAAGTTTCTTCGCGCGGGAGCTCGACCCGCGCCTGCCGCAATGACCCGCTACATCGACGCCCACCGCGCGCGCTTCGGGGTCGAGCCGATCTGCCGGACCTTGCAGGTCGCCCCGTCGAGCTACTACGCCGTCAAGACCCGGCGACCTTCGTCGCGCAGCGTGCGGGACGAGCAGCTGAAGGAGGAGATCGGTCGCGTGCATCGCCAGAACTTCAGCGTCTATGGCATTGAGAAGGTTTGGCGTCAACTGGTCCGCGAAGGCATCGACGTGGGTCGGGATCGCGTGGCCCGTTTAATGGGGACTCTTGGCCTCGCGGGCGCTGTGCGGGGCAAGCGGACCCATACAACCCGCCCGGCCGACGCTAGCCACGCGCCAGCCGATCTCGTGGGGCGTGCCTTCGGTGCGCCAGCACCGAACCGCTTGTGGGTGGCCGACCTCACCTATGTCAGCACCTGGTCTGGTTTTGCCTACGTCGCGTTCATCATCGATGTCTTCAGTCGGGCGATCGTTGGCTGGCGGGTCGCCACCTCACTGCGCGCGGAGCTCGCCCTCGACGCGCTCGAAATGGCGATCTGGGTTCGCGATCGACCGTCGCTTGAGGGACTGGTGCATCATTCCGACCGCGGCGTGCAGTATCTGTCGATTCGCTACACCGAACGGCTCGCTGAAGCGGGTGCCGTCACTTCGGTGGGCTCCAGGGGTGACAGTTATGACAATGCCCTCGCCGAGACTGTGATCGGGTTATTCAAGACCGAGCTCATCCGTCGGCGCAGTCCCTGGCGCACCGCTGAGCAAGTGGAGCTGGCGACCGCCGAGTGGGTCGACTGGTGGAACCGACGTCGCTTGCACAGCGCCGCGAACAACCTGCCGCCGGTCGAGTTCGAGAAGCTCTACGATGACCGCCAGGCGGCGGCCGTGGTCGCGTGAATTACCAAGTCGCCGAGTCTCCACAAAGCCCAGGGCGATTCACCGAGGGTGGTTGGGCCCGGTTTTGTATTCAAAATCTGGAGCCGACGGCCGGATTCGAACCGGCGACCCGCTGTTTACAAATCAGGCGGCAATTGAATTCAGCCCGCAATTTTCTCTCTCCATGTATTCCAAGGATGTCCATTGAGTCCAAGCGTCGTCGTCCACCACCAGGACTAGTTCAGCCATTTGGGCTGGAACCTAGCCCTACTCCATCACAGCCCGATGAAGAGCATTCCGGTTTATGAAGCCCAGATGAAGGGCCGTTATCCCCGTGTCATATGGGGCTGCCAGCATGGCTGCTATTCCAACTCGCAGGAGGTCAACCGTGAAACGACTCATCGCCGGCTCGATCCTTGGGGGCGCGCTCCTTGTCGGCACCGCCCTCTCCGCGTACGCCGACAGCCCGAACGCGGCCGTTGGGTTCGGCACCCTTTTCTATAAGGGGGGCACTGTGCGCACGGTGGTCGTCCCGTCGGCCTTACCGAACAGTGGCATGGACCCGTTCTACAAAGTGACTAACGGGGCCGCGGGGCAGCTTGGGATCGCGGGCGTCGCACCGGGGAGCGCCGATTATCACGGCGGCGCCTGGGCGGTGAGCTTCGTCAGTTTCAATGTCGCCCCTTACCTGCTCACCAGCGCCCAGGCGGTGCAGACGGCGGCAGCCGCTGGTGACGTAACCCTGACCCGGGTCCCGGGCGCGGATTTCCGCTGTCCGGTCCAGCCTTAGGACTGGCGTCGGGTCACCCTCTAGCGCGGGCCAGGGTTCATCGCCCTGCTACTGAGTTGTGCGTAACAGGTACGTGCTCCCCTGGCCCTCTGGTGTTACCGCGAGATCGCGCCAAGATGCGGACACTGGCATCGAGAAAGTCAAGGTGCACGACCCCGATGCATCCGTCATGAAGTTGGTCAGCATCATCGGCGGTTGCTCGGCGAGCGACCAGAGCTCGTAATACGACACGGCCCCCGGCTTCAGGTGTTGGACCACCAAGCGTACGGGGCGATTGGGCCCGTTGGGTTGTCCCAGCTCCGCGACAGCCTGCGTTCCGGGGGCGCCCCGCAGCGTCACGGCCGCCACAGCATGGAACGAGGTGAGCTGCTGCACCACCACGGCGCTCGTGGTCATGAGGAGAAGGGCGGCCGCAGCGGCTGCGATCCGAATTCGCCACACCCGAGGGTGGCGGCTGAGAACTGGGCCCTTCGGAATGCGTAGGACGGCGCGCCGTAGGCGGGAAGGTGGTTCGAGCGGCCGACCAGTCTGCCGTAAGAGTTCCTCGACGTCGTCGGGGTTCATTCCTGGGTGTCCTCGAGATAGCCGGCCAAGCGGTGCAAGCCGGCGCGGGTGCGGGTCTTCACGGTGCCGAGCGGGAGCCGGAGGCGCGCCGCGATCCGGGTCTGTGTCAGGTCCTCAAAGTAGGCGAGTTCCAGCACGTCGCGCTCGGTTGCCGGCAATCGCGTCAACGCCGCGTGCACCGCGAGGCGTATGACTGGGTCGTATTCCGCGTCGGCGGTCTGGTCGTCCAGCACGGTCAGGGTCGCCCCGGCCTGGCCCCGCCGAACGAGCTGCGCCGCGGCATTGCGCGCGACCGCATACAGCCAGGCGGCGGCCGAGCCGCGTGCGGGGTCGAACGTCCCAGCCCGCCGCCAGACACTGGTGAAGGCCTCCTGGGTGGCGTCCTCGGCCGCGCCGACATCGCTCAGCCGGCGACGGCACACGGTGTAGACACCAGCCCCGAAGCGATCCCACAGAACTCGGAACGCCTCCTCGCTGCCCATCGCGATGCGCTTCAGCAGCTCGCTGTCCGCAGCCTCGGCCGGCGGGCCTTCCGTGATCCTGTCGAGATGGGCAGCAGTCTGGCCACGAACGAGCCTCTCATCCTTCATCTAGGGCACCTCGATCGTAAATGGATTGGCACCTGTTCGTGTTCCGCAATCCGAGCCCTCTCTAAAGCGCATAGGGAACGGTGAAAGACACACGGAGGTGGGCATGATGACGCGCTCGCGTTCCTTTGGCGCACTGGCGATCGGCATTCCGCTGCTGCTGGCGGCCTGCGGCGGCCAGGCGGCCGCTCCGGCCACTTCTCCCTCGATGTCCATGATGCCGGAAGCGTCCGGCAACATGACAACCATGTTCATTTCGCCGCAGAACGGGGTTGTCGTCACGGCCAATTCGATCGACGTTAAAGTCGCGGTGACGGGTTATCAGCTCAGTTGCGCCTTGGCGGGCAAGGCCCCCAAGGAGGGATTCGGCCACTACCACATCGAGCTCGACCATGCGCTTGTGAACATGTATTGCACCGACACCGCGAGCGTCAGCATGCAGAACGTTTCACCAGGCCAACACACGCTCACGGTGCTCCCCGCGTTGAACAATCACGAGGAAGTCGCCAAGGGCAAGGAGGACATGACCTTCACCTATCAGCCCGCATCGCCGCTGCCGGCCATCACCGCGGCGAGCCTGGGGACGCCGTCCATCAAGGTCCTGTCGCCGCACAACGGCGACACCGTGTCGGGCGACTTTACGGTCCATGTAGCCATCAACAACTTCAATGCGTCGTGCGACCTGCTCGGGAAGGCCGACCTCAAGGGTTACGGCCATTGGCACCTGAACGTCGACAGCATGAGTGGGCCAATGATGGGCATGGCCACAATGCTCGGAATGAGCTGCGCGACGACCTTCCTGGCGTCGACCCAGGGCCTTACCCCCGGCCATCACGCGTTCTTCGCGCTGCTGGTTGACAACCAGCACGCCCCGCTCATGCCGGATGTCGCGGACAAGGTCGACCTGATCGTTCAGTGATCGTCCCCGCCTCCACTGGCCGGCGGCCTGGAGCCCCCCTCAGGTCGCCGGCCGTCTTCTCCGGCGCCACGGCTCTCCTGCTGTTGTTGCTGGCCGGGTGTACCTCATCGGGAGCAAGCCAGCCACCCCCGGTCACCACGCTTCACCTGGCGGAGTATCGGATTACCCCCGCCACGCTGTCGCTCGATGCCGGCATCTACACGTTCACCGCGATCAACAATGGCACCATCAGCCACGCATTGGAACTGACCGGCAACGGGATCGATGGACACACGCCGGACCTCGCCTTCGCCCCCGGCCACTCCGAAGGCTTCACCGTCACCCTCAAACCCGGGACCTACCAATTCTTCTGCCCTATCGATGGCCACCGAGGGCTGGGCATGCAGGGCACCCTGACGGTGCATTAGCTGCACGACGTCTTACTCAAAAGGCTGTCAGTCCGGATGGCAACGACGGGCGCATCGTAGCCGCCAGGCAAACACGACTACTCGCCGGCTACGCCGAAGGATCCGGATCAGTGCCCAGAGGATTCGGGCCCGGCCGGGTCGGCTGCTCAGCGACGGGCAGGGCAGCACAACAGCAGTCGGCGCGTCCGCAGACCTCGAGCCTGGTTCCGCCTGGCTATTGTCGTCACTCGACTCTGTTTTTCACTCTTTAGGGGTGTCCTGCGTCTGTCGGGCTCGCCACAATGGCGGAACACGGGTGGACGTGGCAGCCGTGGGCTCGCCAGTGCAGGATCAAGTCGGCGAAATCCGACAAACCCATGGCGAGGGTCTCCGACAGACCGGTCTGCGGGTCGGTCAGCCGAACTCGCACCCAGGTCCGACCCGTCCCTTCGACCACGGCGGGCAGCTTATTGTCATGGATGATGGTCTCGAGCTCCGCGGTTCCTAACATCACATTCCACCTCACCTTTCCCCTCAAGCCTGACAGGCTGTCGAGCCGGAATCCGTGATCCGCGTCACATCGGTTTCGGTCGATCAGATGCGCACGGTGGACCGGCTAATGACTGAAGAAGTCGGGATCAGCCTCCTGCAGATGATGGAGAATGCGGGTCGGTGCCTGGCCACGCATGCCCGGACCATGTTGGGCGGCGATGCTCGGGGTCGGCAGATCGTCGTCCTGGCAGGTCGAGGTGGCAATGGTGGAGGAGGCCTGGCCGCCGCGCGGCGTCTCTTCGGCTGGGGGGCGGCGGTGACCGTGATGCTCGCTCAGTCGCGGCACGACATGCGCGGCGTGCCGGGCCAACAGCTGACCATCCTCGACCGGATTGGGATTCCCGTTCGATCTGCTGCTGACGGGATGGCGGACCTCGTCATAGGCGCGGAACTAGTCATCGATGCCTTGATCGGCTACAGCCTGCGAGGCGCGCCGACCGGGGCGATCGCAAATCTGATCCAGGCGGCGAATGTGTCGGGCCGTCCGGTCCTCGCTCTGGACCTTCCCTCCGGGCTTGATGGCGATAGCGGCGAGGCATCGAATCCAACGATCCGCGCCACGGACACCCTGACCCTCGCGCTGCCCAAGCGCGGACTGTTTGCCCTTGCCGCCCGGTCATGGGTGGGTCACCTCTTTTTGGCCGACATCTCGGTGCCGGAGGAGGTCTTCCGCCGGATCGGCCTCACAGTGGGACCCATCTTCGCCGAGAGTGACATCATCCCGGTCGACCTCACCTGAAACGCAGATCTTATTTATAGAGCGCGGTCCCCGGGAAGAAGTCGAACCAACCGAACCAGAAGCTGGTGGTGGCAGGCACCGGGGTCAGTCGCCGGCCGGCCAAGGGGCCCGCGGTCGCCGTGCCGGTCACCGCATCCCAGGTACTGCCCGTTTCGCGGTCGCGGATGGCGTTGGCGACAGCCATGAAGGTGAGGGTCTGCCCATTCAGCCTCCGCTCGTACACCGATGCGGATTCATCGCTGGTCGCGAGTACCACCAGCGGCAGGCTCTCGAAGGTGTCGTTGACGACCGTGGCGTTGACCAGCGCGTCGAGCCTATAGGCTTTCGGCGCGTCCATGACCCGGACGCCGATGATCAAATCCTTTGGCGGCAGCCGGGAATCTTCCCGTTTCCGACCGAGAATGCCGGCCTCGCCGCCGGCGTAATATCCGGCGTACTCATCCCGCTGCCCGGGGTAGTCATGGGGGAGGACATGCGTGCCGGGATACGCCTTCTTCCACGCCCCCCACCTGGTCTCGGTCGCGGGCAGGACCGTGAGCTGCGAGCCGCTCAGCGGGCCCTGGATGGCGCTCCCGGTCAGATGGCTCCACAGGCTATGGGTCTCGTGGTCGTACATGAGGAGCGAGTTCCGTACCAGCTTGCCGGAGACTCCGAAGGTCAACACTTTCCCTTTCACCGGTCGGGCATACACGATGCCCGTAAAACAGAGTGGTCACCAGGTGACCGCGACCGGCTCACCTCCGATGTCGTCGTCGACGATCTCGTGGGCGCTGAGCGTCGACAGCGGGTAGGCGCGAGCATCGCCGTTGACGACAACGCCGATCACTTCCTCCTGGTCGTAGATGTCCGACGCCTGTGATGCGGTCAGGTACGCCGGCTTGATCAACGCCGGAATGGCGTCCTGAGGAAGAATTGACTGGATCTCGTCTGACCGAATCGGGTCGAAGGCCGTTCCACCGGACTCGAGGATCGTTCCGGTGGGATTGCGGACGACAGCGTGCCGGTCCGTGATCGCGACCGCCACCGCCCCTAGAGCCACGGCGGCCACGATCGCCCACAAAACGGGACGGCGCACGCTCATCGCGAAATCCGACAGCTCCGGGTCACGTTACGAAGTCCGATCCACAGGCTGACCAGCAGGAACGCGATGGCCAGTGCCATAAGCAGGAGCCGGAGCTGGTGGAGACGCAGGTTGAACGCCAGAAGCGCGGACCCGCTGAAGCCGAGCAAGCTGAGCATGCCCGGGAGCAGGAGAGGGGCGCAGCAAGAGAGTGATCCGACGCTTAAGAGGGTCCCCACCAGGCCCAGCCCGGAGGCCGGCGCGGCGACTCGCGTCCGACGCCACGCATACCAGTGGAGCGGGAGGGTGATCCCCATCAGCCCGGCGGCAAGAGCCGTGCTGATCAACGTCAACGCGTCGGCATCCAGAAAGAGGCCGCCCTGGGGGAAGATCGTGACGATCTGGCTGCTCCACACAAGCAGGACGGCCATCCCGGCCGCGCCAATCATCGCAGCGAGTTGGTAGGTCCGCTGGTGGTAGACCTCCATGAACGAGTTGCGCGCCAGCATCGCGCTGGTCAGCCGGCCTGCTGGCTAAGTGCCTGGATGCCCTGCTGGTTGCATACTGCGGACGGCTGCGCGCCGTCTGTCTTGCAGATGATCGCGGTAATCCCGTCGGCTTCGGCGTCGATTGCGCGGCCAACCTCGCCCGGGTTGCTGGCGTTCACCTCGGACAGGATCTGCTGGAAGCTCTTCCCCTGCAGCAGTGCCGGCGAGTAGGGGAGTTGCGCGACGTAGGCGCCGCCGACAAAGACGAAGGGGATGGATCCCTGCGGGTCGAACTGGTTGAGGAGCGCCGTCGTCTCCGCGTCCGGCTGCTGCAACGCGTTGCCGTTGGCATCGGCCACTTCGACCATGCGGAGGGTGACGTAATCGCTGTGGAAGGCGGCCTTGGTCAGGTCGTACGTGCCGATCGAGTTGAAGCCGTCGGTGCCCTGCTGGCTATTGATCTGGCCCAGCCCACTCAACGTGCCGAACCGGCTCAGGGCCTTGACCAGCGGCCAGCGCATCGAGGCGCAAAACGGGCAGAACTGGCCGCCAAGGAAAAGCGTGAGTGGGTGACCGCCGCTCAGATGCGGCGAGTCGAAGATCCGGTGAAACCCCTGAAGGGTGCCGGCGGTCGGCGCTCCGCCGCTGGTGTTGGGTGCGGCTGCGGGCGCCGCGGCTTCGCCACAGGCGGCCAGCAGGCTTGCGGCCACCACGGAGAGCGCGAGCGTGCGAGCCCTCGTCCAGCGGGACGGGCTAGCGGCAGCGATCACGTTAGGAACTATGCACCGGCGCGAACCGGCGGATTGGCCGTTACGAGGCCGTGAACCTGGGCATGTCGGCCCAGCGAGCCTCCAGCTCGACGCCCAATCCGTCCGCCACCCGATTGACGTAGTTGAAGTAGGCGACGACTTCGTTCAGGTCGACGATATCGCGGTCTGTGAGCCCGGAGGCACGCAACGGAGCAAGGGCGCGTCAACTCGTACGCTCGAAGCCGGCCGAATCATGGAGCGAGTGCGCGCCGCTATCGATGTCGTGTATGCGTTCGAGACGCCCGACGCGTTGACCCGGCAGGGCGTCCAGGTCGCGTTCGGCGCTCCCCGATTCGTCGACGAAGACACGATCGCAATGGCTGACGGGCACGTGACCGGTTGACACTTCATCGTCTGTACGGGCGCAGAACCGATCGTCCCATCTATCCCGGGGCTGGTACAGACGCCGTTTCTAACATACAGGGATGTCTTTTCGTTGAAGGCCATCCCTCACCGCCTGCTGGTGCTTGGCTCGGGGCCAATTGGCGCCGAGCTCGCGCAGTCATTCGTCCGGCTTGGGTCCGAGGTCGTCCTGGTTGAAGCTGCTGACCGGCTCCTGCCGAGCGCTGATCCGGACGCCAGCGCGGCTCTGTGCGACATGTTTACGCGGGCAGGCGTCGAGGTCTACGTTCGGGCGCCGGTGGAGCATGTCGAGGTAACGGGCGACGGTATTGCCCTGACTGCGGCGAGACGCTGGCCACGCCTGGGCGGGCTGAATCTCGAGCGGGCAGGTGTTGCTTTCACTGAGGTTGGGATTTCGGTCGATTCAAAGTTGCGTACTAGCAATCCACGGATCTATGCTGCCGGCGATGCGGCGGGTTCGATGCAGTTCACGCATTACGCGGGTTGGCTGGGCTACGTCGCCGCCCGTAACGCCTTGTTTCCGGGGGCCATGCGGGGGAAACGCGAAGGAGTGCCCTGGGTCGTCTTCACCGATCCGGAGGTGGGACAGGTCGGGCGATCCAGTCAACGGCGACCTTGTGTCAACTCAGTTCGACCATCCACGTCTACCCGACGTACGGGATCGGCATTCAGCAATTGGCCTCGCATGCCACCGTTGCCGGGTTCAATCGCGGATGGCAGGGCCGCTTGCTCTGTTGGCTCACGAGGCGCTCGTCATAGGCGTTGACGGCGATCAGAGGGTGGCGCTTCGCAGGATTCCTCCGACCGTCAGCCAGTAGTAGAGGAGGTATGCCCCGCCGAGCAGCAGCAGTCCGCCGCTCACCGGCTGGACATAAGGCAAGACCCGCCGGACGCTGCGCAGTGCCGTGACCTGCAACAGACTGACGCCGACGGTAAGGACGGTGATCACCAGCCCCATTCCGACGGCATACAGAATGAACTGGAGCAGGGCGGCACTGAGTCCGAGCGACGTCGCCGCACCGCCGACGATGACGAGGAAGATCGGCAAGGTACAGCTCAGCGACGCCAGGGCATAGGCAAGCCCGTACGCGAAGTAGGCGCGGATGCTCGTGCCGCGAGCCTGGCAACGGAGTCGATCAGCCGCGCGCTCGCCGAGGTCAACGTACAGCGTCCCGCCCGCCACAATCCAGCCTCCAATCAGCACCATAAGGATCCCGACCGCCAGCCCGATGGCGGGAAAAGCCTGGATCACCGCGTGAAGCCCGCGACTGAGTGCGATCCCGACACTGGCGAAGAGCAGCACAAACGCTGCGGTCATGGTGAGACTCACGGTGATCGCCCGCACGACGCGCCGTTCGATCCCTAGTCTGCGCTCATCGATGGCGCCAGTTCCCACAAAGAGGCCGAGGTACGCCGGGAGCATGGGAAAGCCGCACGGATTGACGGCCGCCACCATTCCAGCGCCCAGCGCATAGCCGGCCGGTAGGTTCTGACCAAGTTTTGCGATGATCGTTGAGACCGACGACGCCAGGCCTTCGACGGTGCCGGTGATGGGGCTGATTCGGGAGCCTGTGAGCAGCCCGGCGACGACAGCCCCCGCGAGCGCTCCAATTGTCAGCACGATAGACAAGGCGCCTCGATGGCGGCGCAGAAACCCCGTGGGTGGCCCTCCGGCTGCGGCCACTGACCTCGTATTCGTTAGCCGCCGGCCAGCACTTTCTGCTGGATGATGCTTCGCAGCTGCTCCTCAGTCACGATTCCGGTTTCCTGGTCGACCACCCATCCCGACGAAGACAGGAAGACCGTCGTTGGCATCCCCTGCACGCGGTAGACCTGCAGCGGAGTGCTATCCACGGCGTACGCCAGCGGGTAATGAACGCCGAGCTGCGTGTACAGGTTGGTCGCATCCTGGTGGGTCCCCAGGTCGACGAAAGGACCGACATCGATGCCGATCACCAAGATTTTCCCTGAAAACTCGGTTGAGACCTTCTGGAAGCCGGGCATCTCGGCGCGGCACGGCGGGCACAGTCCCGCCCAGAAGTTCAGAACGATCGGCTCTCCCTGATCGGAAACCCTGGCGAAGTGCGATTGCTTGCCACCGAAGACGGCCGCACCCTGATACGCGACGAGGCCGAAGTCGCCTGGTCCGGTCGCCTTCGTCGCCGGGGAGGTGGGCGATGTGAGCGCCCCGCAGGCCGTCAGGAGGACCGTGCACGACGCTAGCGCCGCCAGCGTTCCGGATCGCACATCTATTGTTATGTCGCCGATCTCGCTTCCGGATTGACGGCCCGGATCAAGGCCTCGATTGGCGGGCGATCGGCTGGCGGGCGGTTCGCACGAGTCAATAACGGGCGAAATCCGGCTGTCCTGCCACTACCAGGCCCGCGTTCATGGCCGTTATAGCCCGAGCGTGACCGTGCCGTGAGCATCCAAACTGGCTCTCCCCGCATATCAAGGAGTGCAAGCATGCGTACTCGAGTTGCCGCCATCGCGGCGTTGATCGGCGTCCTGGGCGCCGCCGTGGTAATGGTCGGCTCCCCAAACGGCCACCAGATCTCGCGAAAGCCAGCGGATGCGATCATTCAATCGGTCGTTCCAAGCGCCGACCCGATCCGAGCTGACGAGATCGTCACGGTCATCCCCCAGGACGCCAAAACAGCGCTCGTCGATCCCGGCTACCTGGCCGCCGCCCGGGCCCCGGATATTCAGCCGAGCGAAGAGGTCATCGGGGTCGTCATCAACGGTGACGCAAGAGCGTTTCCGATGGCCACTCTTAACGTCCATGAGATCGTCGACGATGTGATCGGAGGTCAAGCAGTAGCCGTCACCTGGTGACCGCTCTGTTTCACGGGCATCGTGTATGCCCGAACGATGAATGGCAGGACGCTCACGTTCGGCGTTTCAGGCAAGCTGATCCGGAACTCGCTCGTGATGTACGATCGAGAGACGCACAGCCTCTGGAGCCATCTGACCGGCGGGGCGATCGACGGGCCACTGACCGGAGCCCTGTTGCAGATGCTTCCGGCCACCCAGACCACGTGGGCGAACTGGCTCCGAGCCTACCCGGGCACAAAAGTGCTGCCCCACGATTACCCGGGCCAGACGGATGGATTGCGATACTTCACCAGCCAGGCGGCCGGCATCCGCGGCCGTTTGCATGACGACAACCGACTGCCTGCGAAGGCAAAGGTAATCGGGGTTCGGGTCCTCGATCAGGCAAAAGCATATGCGATGACGGCCATCGTGAGGGCGAAGGTCGCGAATGACGCGTTCGCGGATGTGAACCTTGTCATTTTCGCGACCGGGCCTGACTCGGCGTCGGTCTTTCGGCGGGACCTTTCCAGCCAGACGCTAACGTTCGAGGCGTCGGCGGGTGGGATGATCACGGACCGCGAGACCGGGAGCGGATGGGACCCGCTGACTGGAAAAGCCATCTGCGGAGCTCTGATGGGCTCGAGTCTCACCCCAATCGACGCGACTACCAGTTTCTGGTTCGGCTGGTTCGACTTCTTCCCGGAAACGGCGCTCTATACCGGACAGGGACCGGTCACTCCTCGCGTTCCCAGAGGCCGGGCTCCAGTTGAAGCCCTTCGGTGAACTTGTTGTTCTTATGGAAGATCTCTACGATGGCGGCGTCGGCGAGCTGCGTCATGTGGGCCGCGAACACGTAGGCGGATCGGCGGGCTTGCTCCTATGCTGGAAGCACACGCACTTAGGGCTCCGCTAGAAAGACCATGAGCGAGCCTTCGGCGGTTTCATGGGCGGCCGTCAACGCCGCATCGGCAGCGCGTCCGTTCAGACCTTGAGTGCGGCGGCTCGGAGCGTCCTGGCTGCCAGTTCAGTGCCGGCTACCCGGGCGCGGATCTTCTCGAAGGCCGTCTGGCGTGCGGTCGACGTGTCGTCGCCGAATGGAGCAAACCCGCAATCGTCCGTGGTGCCCAGTCGGCTCGGCGGAATGTACTTGCTCGCCTCGAGGACCCGGTCGCGCACCTCCGCCGGCGTCTCCACCCGCGGATTGATGGGATCAATCACCCCGACAAAGATCCGCTGGTCGCCGCGCGAGTAGTCCTGGATGATCCGCAGCACCCGCTCGCGGTCCTTCTCACTCGCCAGCTGGATGTAGAAGTTGCCGGCCTTGAGCGTGAAGAGGGTCGGCAGGAGCTCTGCGTAGTTCACGTCCGCGCTATGGGTCGCGTCGCGGTCGCCGCCCGGGCAGGTGTGGACCCCGATCCGCGTCTGCTCCTCGGGCGAGAAGTGGTCGAGGACGCGGTTGTTGAGGTCGACGAAGGCATTCAGCAGGCCCTTGCTCGGGTCCAGCTTGAGGGAGAGCCGGGCCTCCGTGAAGTCGACCTGCACGTTGTATGCGCCCTTCTGCAGGCAGCCGCGGATGTCGGCAACGGCCTCGCGCACGAGGTCCTCGAGGAACGCGTCGCGGGAGTAGCTCGCAATCCCGCCCTGGGGGTAAAGGAGGCTCAGTGCGGACGCCGCGATGACCGCCTGCTTCACGGGGACCTTCGCGTACTTCCGGGCCTCCTCGAGGTACTGGTCGGCGTGGACGGCGTAGCGGAAGGGGCCCGAGGTGAGGCGAGGTAGCTGCCGCACGTGGCCATCCGCGAAGGGGATGGTGACGCCGTCCGCAGCGAGGTTGGGCAGGTCGTGGAGTGGGTAGGTCACAAAGCTCGGCTTACGCTGTTCGCCGTCGGTGATCACCGGGGAGCCAGTTGCCTCGAACTGCTCGATGGTGTCCCGGACGGCCCGCTCGTAAAGGGAATCGAGGCGCGCCTCCGTAATCCTTCGGGCGTCGAACTCTGCGATGCCTTCCAGAAGCTCGCGCGGCCGCGGGATACTCCCGATCGGTTCAGTTGGAATCGCTGCGTCAGGCATAGGTCTTCCCTCCCGGAACCAGCCGGTCTGTCAAAGATCTGATCGGATTCTATCCGCGCATCGACTTGCGTCGCCCGCCTACCTTCGTCTGGCAAGCGGGCCGGCGGTCCGGCTGCACTGGGAATTTCGCGGTCGGCCAGCGTGTTTCACCAAGCATCGGCACCATCCTGAAGACGGGCGTGCGGCTCCCGGCCTTTAGCCTCCTGGCGCAGGATGGCTCAACCCGCGCGCTGCCCGACCGTTCCGGGCCGAATCTGCTGGTCTTTTACCGGGGCGACTGGTGACCCTATTGCAATGGGCAGCTGGTCAGCTTTGCCAGAAAGATCGAGAGTTTTCAGCGTGACGGCACTCGGATCTATGGCATCTCCATCGACTCACCCGAACAGAACCAGGCCATGATCGACAAGCTCCTGCTTCCGTTTGATTTGCTCAGCGATCCCGAGGGAGAGGTCGCCATCAAGCCGTTCGGTTTCTGGGACGAGTCCGGACGCATTTCAAAGCCGTCCCTAGTGTTGGCCGACCCTGATGGAATCGTTCGGTACATCTACGAGGGCCGAGACTTCGCCGATCGGCCCAAGGACGCCGAGGTCATGGAGGCGGTTCGGCATGGCTAGGGGCGATCCGCCCATCAAGTTCGAGAACTTACTCCCCTATTACAACGGCGCCTATTTCGCGTCGGTCGCGATCAAGGGCCGGCTCGCCGCCGCGGGTCAGGTCGAGGCGGCCCGCCTGGTCACCGCCTACCAGGAGATGGTTACCGAGTTTCGAGAGGCCATCCGGGAGACCGCGAAACTCCGAAAGGCTCGGAATCTGTGATCCAGGTCACGGCAGCCTCTGTTTGTTCGGATCATGCTTGAAGTGAGGGGGCACAAGGAGGTCTAGTGATGCGTGCCGATATTGTTGTTGGAGCGACGTTTCCGGATTACGAGCTACCCGACCAGACGGGTAAGCGCCGCAAGCTCTCGGAACTCCAGGGGCAGGATCCTCTGGTCCTTATCCTGTCGCGGGGGCATTTTTGCCCCAAAGACCGGCGGCAACTCCGAGACCTGGTCGACTTCTACCCGCAGCTGAAGGTCGGCTACACGCGCATCGTGACGATCTCCACCGATAACCTGATGGAAACCAACGAGGCCCGAGATGCGCTGGGCGCCCAGTGGCCCTTTCTCTCAGATCCGGGCCGCATCGTCCAGAAGGATCTGGATATCCAGGAGTACACGGATCCGCAGCACGATCCGATGATTCCTCACACCCTGGTGCTCGAGCCGCAGCTCAAGATCTTCCGGATCTACAACGGCTACTGGTACTGGGGCCGACCGTCCGTTGCCGACCTTTACCAGGACCTGCGCGAAGTCACCCGGAAGATCCGTCCAGACTGGGACTTGAGCGACCCGGACCTGCGCCGGGAATGGCAGCAGGGAGACAAACACAGGTTCTGGCCCTATGGAAAGTCGTGGAAGGAGGTCTTCGCCGGCGCGGCCTCGGCGGGTTGAAGGCCAATCCGGAGCGCCGCTGGCGCGCATACCCACGAATATGATTGATGCCTTTTTCGTCTCATTCGACGAGAAAGCCAAACAATGGCTGGCCGAGCACCCGAGCCAGGATGCGCTGGTGATCGCCTACCAGGACACCCGCTGTTGAGGCGGGGGTCACATCCGTGACCTGCGGCTCCGTCGGAGCCAAGCGCGAGATGAGGACTCCGAGCAACTGGTCGATATTGGCGAAGCCTCCGGTCGCCGGATCTTCCTGGACCGCCGAATCATGCCCCGGATGCCCATCACCATCCCGGTGACGGTCGGCGGCTTCGGACCCTTTCGCGGGCTGCACCTAGGCTTCTCCGGCGAAGAGTGGGCGAGGCTTCTCTACGAGCCGGGGCCTTAGGGTAGAGGCCGCGAAAGATGCCCAGCATTAAGTCCAGCGAGCTATCGCATGAGCGGCTGCGCTACTGTGGGAACTGCGGCAGAACGCTGATCATGGCCAGTCTCGAGTACTGGGAGTACGCCGGACGAATTCAGCTGTTCTGCTCCAAACGATGCTACGACCGCTTTACGGCTGATCCACCGCGCCGGTTGATCGCCAGTCCACTTGGGGAGTCTTAGTCGCGCTCTGTTTAGGGGATAGCCGCCAAAGGAGGGTTCTAGATGCCGACCACGATTGACCGATCACGCCTTCGTGAGATGCTCCAAGCCGGTGCTCAGTTGCTCGAAGTACTGCCTCGACGCGAGTATGACGAGGAGCATCTTCCCGGCGCAATCAGCATTCCGTTGCGGGAACTGAATCGTGCGACGATCAGCCAGCTCGACCGAAGCCGACCGGTCATCGTCTACTGCTACGACTATCAATGAGACATGAGCCCACGAGCCGCGTGGCGGCTCGAGAGCCTCGGCTTCACCAGCGTCTTCGATTACGCGCCAGGCAAGCTTGATTGGGTCTCCGCCGGCCTGCCCGTTGAGGGCACCGCGGCCGGAATCCCGAATCTTGGCGCGGTCGCCCGGCGTGATGTCCAAACCTGCCGACTCAACGATCAGCTCAGCGACGTCAAGGCGCGCCTGGCGTCTGATCCGACTGCTCCCTGCCCGGTTGTGAACGATCACCGGATTGTCCTCGGCCTGGTGAGGAGTGATGCTATCAAGGCGAACGGCGCGAAGACGGCCGAAGAGGTCATGATCTCTGGGCCGGTCACCTTTCGCCCAAACGTGGCCCTCGAAGAAGTTGACCGCTACCTGACTGACCATAAGATCGGGTACGCGGTGGTGACGACGCCGGAGGGCGAGCTGATTGGGCTGGCCAGCGCGGATCAGGTCCACCGCCTGGACGCCGAATCCCTCGCGAACCGCGCATCGAATTAGCGCGATACCGATCTTGCCACAGGCAACTATTAGTCTGGTAAGAACAGGAAAGCGAAGGCAATGACCCGGTACAACATCAGGATCACACCGATTGGAGCGATCCTCCGCGGCCTTGTCGCCGGAGCGATAGGTACCCACGCCATGGACCTCGTCTGGTACCGACGCTACCGCCGCGGCGGCGGGACGGAGAAGTTTCTCGACTGGGAGCTTTCGACCGATCTGACCAGCTGGGACAACGCGCCGGCCCCCGCTTTGATCGGCAAACGGGTTGTCGAGGGCTTTACGGGTCAGGCACTCCCTCATGAACGCGCCGCGTTCATGAACAATTTCATGCACTGGGCGTACGGCATCGGCTGGGGCATGGCGTATGGAATTCTGGCCGGCTCATTGCCGCGTCCCTTCGTTGGGCTCGGTCTTCCCTTTGGTTTCGCGGTCTGGGCTACCGGTTACGTTGTCTTGCCCCAGGCTGGCGTCTACAAACCGATCTGGGAATACGATCCCAAGACTTTGTGGAAGGACCTGAGCGCGCATCTTGCCTACGGCACCGGGACCGCGGCTGCCTTTGCGCTCCTAACCGGGGAATAAGTCAGCCTTCGGCGGTCGGAAGCGCTTTCCGCACACATATATATGTATGTATGGGTATCACGGCTCGGGAGCCTATAAGAGCTTCTGCAGCGGGCACGAGTTTTGATCTGCAAGAGCTTCTGCAGCGGGGACGAGTTTTGATCTGCTGGCGCGGCCAACGGCATCGAGTCGGCGGAGCTCCGCTGCGACGGCCGGCGGCGCCGCACTGAGATCGGCCGCGATCTGCTCCGGCGCAACCGCGCGACCGGTCTCGAGCAAGAGTCGAAAGGCTGCAGCTCTGGTCTGTTCCGTCACGCCATCTAACCCAGGCGTCCTCTGAGTCATCTATGCCGACGCCTTCAGCTCGGCATTCGTAGGAGAGCGCCATCTGCTCCACGCCCGAAGCCCCACCTCGAATGCCTGGGCTGCCGGCAACAGGACGATGCCCTCGCGCTCCGACGCCCAGCGTTCGGCCGATATAGGCGAGCCGAAGTTCAGCACGAAGTGGCAAAAGGTTTCGATCACATCGAAGTCGAAGGCCTTGGTGGGCGCGATGAACGACACGACCGCGGACTCCGGGGAGACTTCCTTGAGGCCCTGCGGCGTGACCGTCATCGTGATGGGTTCGCCGGTGACAGGATCCTTCGACTCGACTCGAGCCGAACGGCGAATCAGCGGGACAATCAGGAACGGATCCAGCGCGCACCAGGCATAGATCGGCTTGCCACCCTCTACCTGGAAGTGGTGATCCATCTCCGGGATCGCGAGACCCCAGAAACCGACCACGCGACCCTCGTTGTCCCGGAAAATGCCGGGCCAAGCCTCGAGCGTCGCATGGACAACGGCCTCAGGCTCGCGTGCGCGGGCAGCGATTTCGGCCGCAGTGACTGGATCACCTTGAGCAAGCAAGTCATAGACCGCGATCGCGATCCGTTGGCCCTGTTCGTCGATGCCGACGGTTGCGGCTGCGATCGCCTCGGAAAGCTGTTGGACTGTGGTGACGGACGAATTCATTTTGTTTTTGCCTCCTTGATCTTTGTCGGTGACCAAGACCGACGCTAGACCCTCACCCCGGGAGGAGAGTCAAGAGGCAACTCGAAGCAGGGGTCGGCGTGGATCCGTGGCGTACAGCTGCAGCTCGGCTTGTCCGGCCAGGGCGGCGTCGTGCGCCGCACCGAAGCGACGGATGCGCTGCCGAACCTTCAGGAGTTCGGCGACTCGAGCCTCAGTGCGCTCCAGGGCCCCATCGAGCTTCTGCCGCAGATGTGGGCCAATCGGCTCGCCAGGCTGCCGAATGTAGACGGCGCAGATTTCCTGGATCTCCTTCAAGGTCAATCCGAGCGAGCGTAGTCTGCCGATCATCTGCAGGCACCACAGGGCGGACTCGTCGAAGAGCCGGTAGTTGCTGCCGCTCCTCCCAAGCCCATAGACCAACTTCATGCCATCGAGCTCACGGAGGGCCCTGATCGACACGCCGCTTCGCCGCGCGAGTTGTCCGATCGTCATCGGTTTGCTCATCGAGATTTTCCCTCAGCGGTGTTGTTGCCGGGTCGTTGCCGGCGGTTGTCTCAGAACACTGCTAAAATATACGGCACGCCAGTTATGTTAGGCAACCCCGAGATCGCAGTCAAAGCCAGCGCCCGGTTTTTCAAGGGACTGGGCGATGCGACCCGGCTCCGGATCCTCGAGCTGCTGCTGGAGAGAGAACGCACGGTTGGCGAGCTGGTCGAGCTGCTCGACCTTCCCCAGGCCCGGGTCTCGACCCACCTCGCCTGCTTGCGCTGGTGCGGCTACGTGCAGGCTCGAAAGGAGGGCCGGCGGGTCTGGTATCGGCTTGGAGATCGCCGGATCGAGAAGCTCCTGCGGCTGGCAGACGAGCTCGCCATCCCGCACGCCCAACACCTGGCCAGCTGCACCCGGATTGGGCCGGAATGGGTGTAGGGCAACGCCAACCATGGATCGGACAAGGAGGACAACGCCGGTGGCCACAACAGTGCGGGTGAGGGGAATGATGTGTCCGGCCTGCGAACGGCAAATCGTGGACGCCCTGGTGCGTGCGCGAAACGTGCGCGCCGATTCCCAGCGAGGCGAGGTCGGCCTTGATCCTGGAAACGCGAGCGAGGGCCCGGTGCGTGCGGCCGTGGACGCGCTGGGCTACCGGTCGGCCGCCTTCCAACCACTCCCTGCGGAGCCGATCGCGTGGCCACAAACCGGGCCGGACCAATGGACGCTACTGTGGTTATTGCTGCCAGGCATCTGCTGCGGCGCACCGCTGCTCCTGACGGCGGCGGCCGCGCTGGGCTTCGGGACCTGGTTCGCCGCAAACGGTCCTCTGGTGGTGTCCGGGCTCGGCCTTAGCGCAGCGGCGCTCTTTGCCATCTTGTGGCGTCGTCGTCAGGAAGGGGCGCCGAGATGAACAGACGGATCCAGAGCCGGACCGGGCGCACTGTCAGGCGAGGGGCCGTCCTCGTCTGTCTGGCCCTTTGGCTTGCGGCATGTGGACGGGTGGCGTCAAGCCCGTCCTCCGGCAGCACCGGCGGCTCCGCTGCACTGGCGTCGCGCATCATCCCCGTGTCCACGCTGCAGGCGCGGCTGGCGCACCAGCCCACGGTCCTTCTGTTCATGGCGACTGGCTGTTCCTCATGCGCGGCCCAGGTGGGCCAGCTGCGCCAGGCGTTGGCGGGGCACCCCGGTGTCGAGGCGGTCGGCGTCGACATCGTGCCGCAAGACACGCCCAGCATCCTCGCCTCCTTCGTGGACGACCAGGATCTCACTGACGCGCCGGTGCTGTGGACGATAGATAGCGACGGGTCCCTCGTCGCTCGGTATCAGATGGCCGTACTCGATGCCACGGTGGGAATCGACCGCGATGGGGCCATCGCCTTCCGAAACCCCGGCCCAGCGGACGCCGCCACGTTAGCGACGCAGTTGGCGGAACTGGAGAAGCGATGAGCATACAAGGTCGGGAGGTCTCCGACCAATGGAAGAGCAGATGAACATGAAGACGAAGAGACGGCTGCGCATGACAGTGCAGGGCATGACGTGTGAGGATTGCAACCGGCACGTGGCGGAAGCCCTGCAGAGAGCAGGGGCCAATGATGCTCGAGCGGACTTTCGGCGAGGCGAGGCGGTCTTCACGTTCGCGGGCGACGACACCGCGCCGCTTGCCGCCGCCGTCAATGCGGCGGGGTACCGCCCTGGGCGGCTCGAGGTTCTCGAGGATGTCAGCGTCCGGCCGCCGGTCCGCAAGGGCAGCCAACAGACCTACGACCTGGTCATCCTGGGGGCTGGCTCGGCGGCGTTCGCGGCGGCCATCCGGGCCCGCGATCTGGGAGTCCGCGTGGCAATAGTGGAAGCCGGAACCATCGGCGGCACGTGCGTGAATGTTGGCTGCATCCCGAGCAAGGCCGTATTTCGCGCGAGCGAAGTGCATTACGAAGCCGCGCACCATGGCTTTGCCGGGATTACCACGCGGGCCGGCAAGCCTGACCTAGCCGCTGTCGTGGCGCAGAAGGATGAGCTGGTCGCCGCGCTTCGCCAGGAGAAATATGCCGACCTGGTGGACGCCTATGGCTTCGATTTCATTAAAGGCCATGGCCGTTTTACCGGCCCGACCGAACTGGCGGTTGACGGTCGGCCGCTGCACGCCGAGCGGTTCCTCATTGCGACGGGAGCGTCGCCCTGGGCACCACCGATTCCAGGGCTGGAGGAGACCGGCTACTTGACGAGCACCACCGGGCTCGACCTGAAGGAGCGTCCTCGGTCGCTCGCCGTCATCGGCGGGAACGCCATCGGGCTCGAGATGGGGCAATACTTCGCGAACCTTGGCAGCAAGGTCACAATCCTGGAAGTCCTGCCCCGGATCGCGCCGTTCGAGGACCCGGAAGTCTCTGCAGCGATCACACGGGTGCTGGACGACGAAGGCCTGCGGATCATCACCGGTGCTCAGATCGAGCGGGTGGCTCGTTCCGACGGCAAGGTCACCATCGGCGGCCGCGCGGAAGGGAACGCCATTACCGTGAGGGTGGACCAACTGCTCGTTGCCACGGGCCGCCGGGCCAATACCGCAGACATGGGCCTCGATGTTGCTGGCGTCCAGCTGGACCAGCGCGGCTCGATCGCGGTGGATGACATGCTACGCACGACTAACTCGCGCGTCTGGGCCGCCGGCGATTGCACCCCGGCGCCGCAGTTCGTCTACGTCGCGGCCTACGAAGGCGCGCTCGCGGTGGACAACGCGATCGGGAACAAATCGCGGACCGTCGATTTCCGCGCCCTGCCCAGAGTCACATTTACCCGGCCACAGATCGCGTCAGCCGGATTGACCGAGGAGCAGGCACATCAGGCCGGGTACGAGGTCCGAGTCTCGACCATGCCCCTCGACGTCATCCCTCGCGCTCTGGTGAACCGCGACACACGCGGGCTGTTCAAGCTAGTGGCGGATGCAAAGACGGATCAGTTGCTCGGCGCGCATATCATGGCGGAATCCGCTGGCGACGTGATACTGTCCGCGGTGTATGCCATCAAGTTCCACCTCACCATCGCCGATCTCAGCGAGACCTTCCACCCATACCTCACCATGGCGGAAGGGATGAAGCTCGCCGCCCAGACGTTCACCCGCGACGTCGCCAAGCTCAGTTGCTGCGCGGCCTGAGCCCGGCTAGCAAGACTGTATTCAGAAATGAGCCGACGGGGAGATTCGAACTCCCGACCGACTGTTTACAATCAGGCGGCAATTTAATTCAGCGGGCGATTTGGCTTTCCATGTATTCCAAGGACGTCCATTGATTCCAAGGAATTCGATTCTGGTGGCTACAACGGTGGCTACAGAAAACCGACCCTGAAATCAGCGCCCGACCCACGAGTCATGCCATTTCTAGGCTTCGTCTCGACCTTCATGTGAATCTACCGGGCGCTTGCCACGGGTTTCGTCCGCTTGGCTCCATAGGCTCCATATCGACTGCGCTCCCGCCTATGGTCAGGCGGCGGCGAGGCGGACGTTCGCGCGCGCCGCAGGCAGCGCAATCGCAGCTCTCGTCGCCTTTGCCAAGGCGCGAAGGCCCCGGCGCCGACAGCGCCAGGGCCTTCTAGTGACCGTTTCGCCCGAAGTTAGTGGTGGAGCTGCACCACCTGGAGCTGGAAGCTAACCCCCGGGGCGCTGAAACCGAGGATCTGGTTGGTCGAGTAGTGCCCGGCCACGGCCGGAACTCCCGTGTCGAAGGACTCGCTCGGAATTGCTATGACGACGGGCGGACCACCGGTGCGGCCAGTGATGGTGTCAACCTCACTCGTAACGAAGAAGGTCGAGGGTCCGGCGCTCCCAGGTCCGATCGTCCAACTGCGGATATCGATGTTGACGTGGTGAGCACCACTGGTCTGCTGGACCGCCGTCGGCCCACCGACCAAGTGGTCGCAGTCGGTCACTGTGGCGTCCCCGGTGTTGTCGCTGTCAAACTCTGCCCAGACCCAGAATCCGCCCGTACCACCGGTACCAGCGCAGAGCGACGGGTTGTCGCAATTACCAGAAATGGCAATTTGCCAAAGCGCCAGGTTGCCGTAAGCGTGTCCAGCAAGCGGAGTAGACAGAGCAGTTGGGACAGCAAGAACACCTGCGGACACAAGCGAGAGCAGCAAGCGTCGAACCTGGTTCATTGTTCCCCTCCTTGGTTCCGATTCATCGACAAAGCGCGACGAGCTTCCCGGGCTGTAGTTGGGTTCACCCTCCTCTTACCGCATCCGCCCCCGCCAGCGAAACCGACGTGATCATTGCCACGAGCGCCGTCATGCTCAATGTCACAAATCGCTTCATTGCTGCCTCCTCGCTGTTGAAAGACTGGACGCCCTCCCGGGTCGTGGCGGCACACGCCCTTCGGTCAAGCTAAGCTCACGCGGGCACCCTGTCTTCCGTACTAGTCACGGATTTTGTACGGAATCGCTGCTGCTGGGGCCGCTCCCCTCATGGGGCCGACCCGCGTAATATTGCCGTGGACGAGTAAAGCCTGAGAGGAAGAGGGGACAGACACTGGAGCGGGTGCTTAGCCGTCGCTCAGGATTTGCCCGGCTCCTGGCCAAGCCGGCCGGGCTGGCCGGGAGCCGATGGGAGCTGCCGGCCGCCACCCTTTGTTGTACGGTTCTTGCGGCAGTCTTTATCGCCGAGCTTCTGACACCCGATGACATCGTCGGAGCCCTCGCACTGTTGCCCTTGCTCGCCGGACTCTGGCTCCTGTCAAACCGGCTCGCTTTCGCGGTTGCCCTTCTGACCCTGGTTTTGTTTGCGGCAGAGGTTCTGATGGAATCGGCTAACCGGCTGACGGTCATCTCTGTCGGGGGCACGATCTTCGTGATTGCGATCGCGGCAAGGCTTTATGCCATCAGCCTGGCCGATCTCCTCTCGGTAGACGCAAGGCAGAGGCCCCTTGGCGTCCCTGCTGGCCAGCGGCCGGGTGAGGCTAAGCAGTTACTCGAGCGGGCCGCCTCTTTGAGTCGCCGAGAGCTCGACGTGGCCCGCCTCGCCGCCCAGGGCTATACAGCCATCGAGGTCGGACAACGGCTCCACATCAGCGAGCGGACGGTCGAAAGCCACCTCGCCAGTACCTATGCAAAGCTCGGAATCAAATCAAAGCGCGAACTCATTCGGATGAGCCCCTGGTTTGCGGTCAGCCCGACCCAATATCGAGATGCTGGCGCCTGACCCAAAGCCCCTAAGGCGCTTCGGCACGACGAACTGATCGCGTTACTGGTCGTTCCTCCTGTCATTCGCGCAATCAGGTTCGAAGATCGCGTCGATCCGAGCACGAAAGAGCACCGCTACCTTGAACCCGAGCGGCAAGCTCGGGTCGTACTTCCGGGTTTCGATGGCGTTGATCGTCTGCCGCGACACCCCAAGCGCCGCGGCCAGCTCGGCCTGAGACCAAATCCGCTCTGCCCGCAGCAATCGAAGGCGATTTTTCACCGGTATTCGAGGTACACACCAGGAGATGGTTGATCAGACCCACAGGGCGAACGGCCATAACCACGATGAGCTGGGAGCCGTTGCTCACGCTTGACGAACCTCAGCGTCAGCAGCAAAAGGCGATTTCCTTCAGGGGATCATCCCTCGCATCCGCCCGCAAATCAGAGCACAGGCGGTTCAACACTAGTGACTCGGTGGATCGCTGGCTATGGGCTGGTGATGGCTGCGCTGCTGATCGCGGTCTGGGACATGGTCTTCAAGCCAGGCACCTGACGACAGGCTCGATGGCACCGCGCCAACCGCGTCGCGGCCTATCGACGCAACGCCGCAACGATCTCCTGCGAGGCCGGGGCATCGCCTTCCTGGCTTCCCGGGTCGGAGCGCGCTCGTCGCGGCGCTGGGGTGAGCGCCTACGGTCGATCGACCTTGACGCGCGCCAGGCGATGTTGTTCTGGAATGTGGCGATTGCGGAAGGCCAGTCGCAGCGACAGCTTGCCGACGCCCTCGGGTTGCCGGAAAGCCGGATCGTCGGGCTGGTCGACTCGCTCGAGACCGACGGGCATCTCGAACGCCGGACCACTCCGAGCGATCGACGTGCCCGCAGGCTCCATCTCACCGGCGGGGCCGCAACCTCCTCAAGCGTGTGATGACCGTTGCCGCGGAGCACGAGGCCGACTTTAGCCGCGGGCTCAAGCCGGCGGAGCGTGCGGCTCTGGTTACCTTGCTCAGCAAGGTCATCGCCGCCCACGGACTGCTCGCGACGGTGCACCCGGACCTCTAGGCCCATTGCTCGATTAGGCCCACGGGTCGGTTGCCGCATGATATTCACCGTGCGGCGGATCCGAGAAACGCAGTACGCGAGGCGTGGGGCGGTCAACATCGCCTACCAGGTTGTCGGCCAGGGGCCTCATGACCTCGTCCTCGTTGGTCCGTGGCTCAGCAATATCGAGGTTCGCTGGGACATCCCTGAGTGGGAATACCTCTACGACCGCTTCGCCGCCTTCAGCCGATTCATCTCCTTCGACAAGTACGGGATGGGCCTCTCCGACCCGGCTCCCCCTGATTCGCTGCCGAGCCTCGAGGAGTGGGCCGACGACGTCCAAACGGTCATGGACGCGGTGGATTCGAAACGGGCGACGCTGCTCGGGATTGCCGATGGCGGACTGATGGCGCTGCTGTTCGCCGCCACGCACCCTGAGCGGATGCGATCACTCGTGTTGCTCAACGCGGCCGCCAGGGTCTCGTGGGCCCCGGATTACCCGATCGGGATGCCGCTCGAGCGACAAGAGGCCATCCTGGCCAGTGTGGATCACGCCTGGGGCCGGGCGCAGGTCGTCTCGTTGATCAATCCGCAAGCAGACCAGGCGATGCGGGAGGCGTGGGCCCGGCAAGTACGGCTGGCGGCCAGCCCCGGAATGGGCCGCGCGATCTTCCGAATGCTCTTCGCCCTGGATGTCCGCTCGGTGCTGGCGTCGGTGCGGGTCCCGACGCTGGTTCTGACAACCTTCAGCCCAGTGCTGCCGCGCGAGCATTCGCAATATCTTGCCGACCACATTCCGGGCGCTCGGCTGGTTGAACTTTCAGGTTCGATCCCTCAGCCCACCATGAGCGACATGGATGCACTTGCCGACACGATCGAGGAATTCGTCTCGGGCACACGCACCGCCGCGAACATCGATCGCATGGTGATGACGGTTCTCTTTACCGACCTCGTGGACTCAACCCGGCGTCTGGCCGAGGTCGGTGATCGCCAGTGGAAGGAGATCCTCGATCTGCACGACCGGCTGGCGCAGCAGCAAATCGCGGTTTACCGCGGCTCGCTCATCGAGCGGACGGGAGATGGCTTGCTCGCGACATTCGATGGTCCAGCTCGAGCCATCCGCTGCGCGCTCGGGATCCGTGATGCCATTCGCGGGCTCGGGATGGAAATTTGCGCGGGCCTCCATATTGGTGAGGTCGAACGCCGTGATGAACGACTCGCCGGGCTCGCGGTGCACATCGCGGCGAGAGTGGTGGGCCTTGCCGGACCAGGCGAGGTCCTCGTGACCCGCACCGTGAGAGACATCGTTGCCGGGTCAGGCTTTGTGTTCAAGGATCGAGGGAGTCATCCGCTGAAGGGGCTGCCCGATGAGTGGCAGGTCTTCTCGGTCGAGGGCGAATAAGTACGCCCGGTAGAAATCCGAACAAAAGCAATCGGCGCCCCATCTATAAGGATGGAGGGCCGACTTTTAGAAGGTCGGGCTTAGACAAGATAGGAACGACCGACCCGTCTTGATCTGCTCGCGGCAGGGCGGGGCGTGCGTGATGTCGCGCGCGGCCTCGGCATCAGCGATCAGACGGTGTACAACTGGCGACGTCAGGCGCGCATTGACCATGGACTCGAGACCGGATTGACCTCTGGCGAGCGTGCTGAGCTGCAAGCGGCGCGGCGGCGCATCCGAGACCTGCAAGCCGAGCTCGCCAGCACCGAGCTCGGCCAGCTGGCGGGCGGTGGCGGCGCCGATACCGCTGCTCGCGCCGGTGACGAGGGCGGCGGTGCCGGTCAGTTCTTTCGATGTCATGGGCGTTCTCCGAGACTCAGGCGTCGTTGAGGGCGAGCGACGAGGACAACTCGCGATGGGCGTCGACCTGGGCGAGCAGGTCCTTGGCCTTCCGCTCGACGCCTTCGACGGCGTCGGCGCCGGCGACCCAGCGGAGCGGCGGCTCGTCTTGGCCGGCCAGGCTGACAAGTGCTGCGGCGAGCTTGGCCGGGTCCCCGCCCTGTTGGCCGTTCATGCTGTTCCAGGCAGTGACCGTCTGCCGGGTGCGCTCGGCATAGTCATCGATCGACGGCTCGGCGTAGTTCGTGGACTCCGGCGTGAGCAGATCGGTGCGGAAGAAGCCTGGTTCGACCAGCATCGTGCGGATGCCGAACCGGGCGACCTCGGGGGTCAGCGACTCGATCCAGCCCTCGATCCCGAACTTCGAGGCTGCGTAGGCAGAGCAGAACTCCTGCCCGATGAGCCCGGCGGTCGAGGAGATCGCGACGACGAGCCCCGAGCGCTGCCGGCGCATCACGGGCAGTACGGCCCGGGTGATGTTCATCGGGCCGAATAGGTTGGTCTCGATCTGCCAGCGGAACTGCTCCGGGCTGATCTCCTCGAAGAACCCGGCGATGAAGTTCCCAGCATTGTTGACGAGCACATCGATGCGGCCGAACCGCTCCACGGCAGCCTGCGCGGCGGCCTGAGCGTCGGCGGGATCTGTAATGTCGAGCTTGACTACCAGCAGGTCCTCGGCCTCGCTCAGCACGCTCCTCACTCTGTCGGTGTTGCGTCCGGTGGCCACTACGGCATCGCCGGCGGCCAGGGCCGCCTTCGCGATATCCACACCCATGCCGCGGCCGGCGCCGGTGATGAACCAAACTTTCTTTTCCATGTGTACCTTCAAATCCTCCGTTGGTGGCGATAAGCCCGCCAGTCCTAGCAGTGTCCGGGTGTAACTTTTCGTCCCGGGACCTACTATCCATCGAAGCAAACTTCGGCTCGGCGAGGGAGTCTCTGTTGTGAGGGGTAAAAGCAGGGACCCTCTGAAAGGCCTTCCAAGATCTATCGTTCAATGCATGGACAATCGGACCGAGATCCGTGAGTTCCTGGCCTCGCGGCGGGCCAGGATCACACCGGAACAGGCAGGACTGCCCTCCTACGGGGGTACCCGACGGGTGCCGGGGTTGCGGCGCGGGGAGGTCGCGGAACTGGCAGCGGTCAGCATCGAGTACTACACCCGCCTGGAGCGGGGCAACCTCGCGGGGGTGTCCGAGGGCGTGCTTGAAGCCTTGTCGCGGGCGCTGCAGCTGGACGAGGCGGAGCGGGCGCATCTCCTTGACCTGGCGCGGGCCGCTGGTGCGCGCAGCAGCTCGCGCCGCCACCCGGCCCCGAAACACCGCATCCGTCAGGGCGTTCAGCTGGCGCTCGACGCGATCACAGGCGCCCCGGCGTTCGTCGGCAACGGGCGCCTCGATATCCTTGGCGCCAATCAGCTCGGCTATGCCCTGTACTCAGAAATGTTCGCCAACCCAGCGCGTCCGGCCAACCACGCCCGGTTCATCTTCTTCGACGACCGTGCCCGCTCGTTCTATCTCGACTGGGACCGGGCGGCCGACGACACCGTGGCGATCCTGCACACAGGAGCTGGCCGGGACCCGTACGACCGTGCAATGACCGACCTCGTCGGTGAGCTGTCAACCCGCAGCGAGGAGTTCCGAACCCGCTGGGCGACGCACAACGTCCGCCAGCATTTCACCGGCGTCAAACACTTTCACCACCCGATCGTCGGAGAGCTCCACCTACTGTTTGAGTCCATGCAACTGTCAGCTGACGCCGGGTTGTCGCTGTACATCTATAGCCCCGAGCCCGGCACGCCTTCCGTCGACGCGATCCGCCTACTGGCGACCTGGGCCGCGGCGAACAAGCAGCTCACGCTCATGAGTGTCGGCCTGACCACCGAGGTGCACGCTTCACGAGGATAACCCGGCCCGCTGTTTATGGAACAGAAGCGGCCCATTTGAAAAATCGCCGCACCCTTCACGGTCGCACAATCGAACTGGGCTGGGCCGGTCCTCCGCCGTGAGAGCGCAACCAACCGAGGGAGATCCTCGCAAATTGGTGGTACTTACCTGTGGGGAACCCCTTGTCAAGAGGATTGGTCACAACATAGCTGTCGCCTCGATCGTCCTCAGGTAGCCGCTGTTCGACACCGCCCAGCCTCCAGACTTAGCTTGGTGCTC
>Ga0207684_10000770_pt1 | contig 37234 bp, 35 predicted proteins | sample KBSK5501metaG_FD_184342 | JGI IMG/M metagenome (GOLD analysis project Ga0207684, IMG submission 184342) | Corn, switchgrass and miscanthus rhizosphere microbial communities from Kellogg Biological Station, Michigan, USA - KBS K5-50-1 metaG... | ecosystem: Host-associated > Plants > Roots >... | reverse complement strand
ACTAGCGGCTGGACGCTTTTCCACCAGACCGAGGGGAAAGAACTAGCCACGTCGACTGCTGTCGTCTGACACGTAAATGACCGAGCGCATTTCGAAATCCTCTCGGTGCGAAGTTCGGCATGCCGATTGCCCCGCAAGGACCGTGGGAGGACGAGATGGATCTCGTCACGACGATCGCCGAGCCCACGGAACACATGATCCACCAGCTGCAAGGGACCCCAGTGGATCTCGTGCGACTGGTGGAGGCCGTTCGCTGGCGACCACTTCATGTCGTCGCAATCCCCGCCGAAGCGATCATCCACTGGCGAAACGATGAGCCCCGTTCGTGGAAAGTGGTCCTCGAGTGGCTCACGACCATGGACGTGGAAGTCAACGTCAGCTAGCGCTGGCTCGCTGCCAACAGAAGCGTCGCGGATTTCGGACATTCCTTGCGGTCGCGGAACGCGTTATATCGGCGACGTGAGCGAGCGATCGGACCCTCGCCAGGCGCTCGGCCGCGACGCCGAACGCCTGGCGGCCGACCACCTCGCGCGCGCCGGATTCGACGTCCTCGAGCGCAACGTCCGCCTCGGCCACGGCGAGATCGATCTCGTGTGCCGCGACGGCGACGTCGTCGTGTTCGTGGAGGTCAAGTGCCGGCGCGCGACGTGGGGCGATCCGCCGGCCGCCGCGGTGTCGTGGCACAAGCAGCGCCGGCTGACGCGCCTGGCGCAGCACTATCTCAAGTGGCGCCGGCTCGAGGGCGTGCGCTGTCGGTTCGACGTCGTGTCGGTCACGCTGGACGCCGATGAGCGCGTCGGGATCGCCCACGTGCGCGGCGCGTTCGATGCGATCGAGTAACGCTCACGCGTTCGGGCGCGGACGCGGCGGCTTGCCGGGCCGCGTGGCGTCGCCTTCCATGAGGTAGACGGCGAACTCTTTCGCGCAGGTCATGCACGAGCGGCGATCGCTCTCGGTCATGTCGCGCGTCTTGAGCGTCTCTTCGAAGTCCTCCAGCGACTTCTCGACGAATTGCTCGAACGGGCGCATTGTGCAAGGCCTCCAGGAGCTCCAGCCCCTCTCTCAACAGCACCCGCCATGCCAGAGGGCGCGCGTGTGGCGACGTGCAGTTACACCACGGCGAGGTACGCCAGGCGTCTGACGCGGGAGAAGAAGTTTTCCCAGCCGTCGGGTACAATCCGGTCCCTATGCCGGTCCGCTGGGATGCGCATCGCTCCGCGCTGACAAGCATCGCCGAGGCCATCGGACGCACGCCGCTCGTGCGGTTGAATCGCGTCGTCGGAGAGGTCCGACCACCGATCTACCTCAAGCTCGAATGGTACGGACCGAGCGGCAGCCTCAAGGATCGCATCTACCTGCACATGTTCGAGCAGGCGGAGGCGCGCGGCGAGTTGAAGCCCGGCATGCGCGTGCTCGAATGCTCCACCGGCAACGCGGGCATCGCGTGCGCGTTCGTGGCGGCGGTGAAAGGGTATCGTTGCACGATCGTCATGCCGCAGGGCATGAGCGACGAGCGAAAGAAGATCATGCGCGCGTACGGCGCCGATCTCGTGTTTACGCCGGGCGGCGAGAGTGACGTGGATCTGTCGCTCAAGCGCCTCGCCGAGATTCGTGCCGGCGATCCCACCGGCTATTGGGTGCCCGGGCAGTTCGACAACACCGACAACGTCGAGGCGCACGTGCGCACGACGGGCCCCGAGATCTGGGAGCAGTCGGGCGGGATCATCGGCGCGTTCGTCGCGTCGCAAGGCAGCGGCGGCACGCTGACCGGCGTCGGCCGCTACCTGCGCGAGCGTGACGGCGCCGTGCGGCTCTATGCCGTCGAGCCCGACGAGTGCGCGCTGCTCTCGCGCCGTACTTGGGGGCCCCACGGTATCGAGGGCATCGGCGACGGCTTCATTCCGGACAACCTGGACGTCTCGCTGCTCACCGGCGTCATCACGACGACGACCGAGGAGGCGCTGGCGACGGCGCGTCGGCTGGCCGCGGAGGAAGGCATCTTCTGCGGCATCTCCACCGGCTGCAACGTCGCGGCGGCCCTGAAGCTCGGCGGTCGCCATCCCGATCTGCCGTCGATCGTCACGATGGCGAACGACACCGGCCAGCGCTACTTCACCACCGCGCTCTGCGGCGAGGCCAAGCACGTCGACGTGCCCGAGCGCGCGCATCCGATGGACGACAAGACGCGTCGCGAGCTCGATCGCTGGCAGTCCAAGTGGGAGATCCTGCGCTGAGAACGGCCGAGTGGGACTTCGTCGCCGCGCGGCGACGTCTGGAAGACAAGCCCAAATCGGCCGGCGAGAAGCTCACCTCGATCGACGATGCCGCCGGGCGTGTGACCGACGGCGATCGTGTGGCCGTCGGCGGCTGCCTGTTCTCGCGAACGCCGCTGGCGCTCGTACGCGAGATCCTCAGGGCGCGGCGGCGCGGCCTCACGCTGGTGCGCAACCTCATGTGCACCGAGGGCGAGCTCATGATGGCGGCCGGCGCCGTCGAGCGCGTGATGACGGCGTGGATGTCGATCGGCCTGCCGTGGGGCGTGTCGAAGGTCATGCGCCATTACGTCGAGTCCGGCGCCGTCGCGCTCGAGGAGTGGAGTCACCTGGCGCTCGGCCTGCGCTTTCGCGCCGCGGCCATGGGCGTGCCTTTCGTCCCCGCCCTCACGATGCTGGGCTCCGATCTCGTCGCGGTCGGCGGCATGAAGACGGTCGTCGATCCGTACTCCGGCGAGACGCTGGCGGCGGTGCCGGCGCTCTTCCCCGACATCGCGCTGCTGCACGTGCATCGCGCCGACCGCTTCGGCAATTGCCAGATCGACGGCTATCCGCACATGGACGCCGACATCGCGCGAGCGGCCGCGACCGTGCTCGTGACGACGGAAGAGCTGATCACCGACGACGAGACGCGGCGACATCCCGACCGCACGGTGATTCCCGGCTTCCTCGTCGACGCGCTCGTTCACGTGCCGTTCGGCTCGTTCCCCCACGAGTGCTACGGCCTCTACGAGGCGGACTTCGACCACTTCGGCGCCTACACCGCGTCCATCGACGCGCGGGGAGCCGAGCCCGCCGTGGGCGACTATCTCGCCCGCTACGTGTACGGGCCGCCGAGCTGGGACGACTACCTCGAGCTGTTCGGCGGCGAGCGGCTGGCGCAACAGCAGAAGCGGGCGCGAGAGCTGACACAATGACGGCGAGAGCTGATGTAATGACCGCGCGTGCGGCGCCACGCGCGTCTCGCTCGGACCACCCACGGAGCGAGCCGGCCTCGCGGACCCCGCTACCATGACCGTGACGCCGTCGGAGCTGCTCGCCGTCCAAGGCTCGCGCGTGCTGCGCGACGACACGACGGTGTTCGTCGGCGTGGGCGTTCCGCTCCTGGCGGCGGCGCTGGCCCAGCAACGCCACGCGCCGAACCTGACGATGGTCATCGAGGGCGGGATCATCGGGCCGCGCATCAAGCCGGGGCGCCTGCCGATCTCGACCAACGAGATGCGCGCCGGTCATCGCGCTCAGATGCTGCCGGGCATCACGGAGACGTTTCTCTTCGCTCAACGCGGCTTTCTGGATTACGGCTTCATGGGCGGAGCGCAGATCGATCAGCACGGCAACGTCAATACCAGCGTGCTCGGCACGGACTACTGGAAGCCCAAAGTCCGCCTGCCCGGCACCGGCGGCGCCAACGACATCGCGTCGCTGTGCAAGGAGGTCATCATTCTGACCGCGCACGAGAAGCGGCGCTTCGTTCCGAAGGTGGACTTCGTCACGAGCCCGGCCTGGCTGGACGGCGGCGACTCGCGCCGGCGCGCCGGCCTGCTGTTCGGCGGCGTCTCACGCGTGGTCACCACGCTCGGCGTGTTCGGATTCGATCCCGAGACGCGACGGATGCGGCTGGATGCGCTGCATCCGGGCGTCACGCGCGAGCATGTGCGCGAGCAGACCGGCTTTCCCCTGCTCGAGGCCACCACGGTCAGCGTCACCGAGCCGCCGTCCGCGGACGAGCTGTCGATGCTGCGCGCGCTCGATCCTGAGCGGCGCTTCCTGGGATAGCGCGTATGCACGTCGGCCTCGCCATCAAGAACTTCGTCGGGCCCACCGAGGCGCCGGACATCGACGCGCTCTATCGCTACGCCGCGCGCGCGGAGGCGCTCGGCTTCGAGTCGCTGTGGGCGTGGGACCACGTGATTCTCGGCGTCGAGCCCTCGTTCCCGATCCTCGACGCCGTCGGCACGCTGACCGCCATCGCGGCGCGCACGTCGACGATTCGCCTCGGCACCGGCGTCCTCGTCCTGCCGCTGCGTAATCCGACGGTGGCGGCGAAGGCGATCGGCACGCTCGATGTCATCTCCAAGGGCCGGCTGATCCTCGGGGTGGCGGCGGGCTGGTACGCGCGCGAGTTCGACGCCGTCGGCGTGCCGTTCAAGCAGCGGGGCCGATTGTTCGAGCGCAACCTCGACATCCTCACGCGGCTGTGGACTCAGGAACGCGTGACCCTGCAGGCCGACGAGTTCAACCTGCGCGAGGCCGTGATGCGCCCGAAGACGGTACAGCGCCCGCGCCCGCCGATCCTCATCGGCGGCTACGTCGACGCCGTCCTCAGGCGGGTGGCCACGAAAGGCGACGGCTGGCTGACGTATTTCTACATGCCGGAGTCCTACACGCGTTCGTGGGAAAAGATCCTGGGCTTCGCCCGCGAGGCCGGCCGGGATCCCAAGACGCTCACCGGCACCAATCAGCTGGCGATCCTCGTGGGCGCCTCGCGCGCGGAGACCGAGGAGCCGATGCGGCAGTGGCTCTCGACGGAGTGGGACGTGGCGGCCTGGAGCGAATCCACGATCGAGCACGCCATTCGCGGCAGCGTCAAGGAGTGCATCGAGCAGCTGCGGGCCCACGTCGCCTCGGGCGTGGACCGGCTGATCCTGATTCCTTATCGCTACCAGCCCGAGCAGGTCGAGATCATCGCCCGCGAGATCCTGCCCGCGCTGCGCTGAGCCCCGTTGCGGTCCGGCCCCTGTCCGGCTATCGTCGGGCACTGTACCTTTAGTTCCACTCAGAGGCGCCGGGGAGGTCCCGTCATGCGAGTGCCGCCGAAGACCGTCGGCCATTTCAAGGTCAGGGCGATCGCGGGAACGCACACGGTGCTGATTGCGCTGGACTGTGCCGAACAGGACCGGCACGGGCTGATGGGGTTCGGCTTCAAGCGCACCGTCGTCGGTGCCGCCGATCCGGGAGAGAAGTGGCTGCGCTCGCTCAAAGTCTTCAAGTCGATCGTCCCGGACCCCAGGCACGCTCGTGACCCCCAGGATCCGACGAAGCCGGCTCGCTTCAGCACCGAGGATTATCCGATCCAGAGCTTCCTCTGGAGCGACTACACGGCGCAGCCGGACACGCGCTATCGCTTCACCGTGGTGCCGATGTACGGTCAGCCGGGCGCGCTGCAGCCGCAGCCCGGTCTGAGCTTCGAGATCCGCACCGAGAAATCGATCGACGGGGGCCATGGCGTCTGGTTCAACCGCGGCGCCATCGCGAGCCAGGCCTTCGCGCGGGAGTTCGGCAACACCGCGCCCACCGAGCAGCAGGCCAACGATCCCCACGCGCGGATCACCACGTGGCTCTCCCGCGGCCTGCTGGAGGCCTGCCTCGCCTTCATCGACCAGACGCCGAAGGGCGATGGGCTGCGCGTCGCGGCGTACGAGTTCACGTATCCGCCGGTGCTCAACGCGCTCAAGGCGGCACTGGACCGCGGTGTCGACGTCCGCATCGTCTACCACGACACGACGCACGCGACCGGCGCGGAAAAGAGCGCCAACGAGACGGCCATCGCCGCCGCCGGGCTGCACCGGAAGATCGGGAGCCGCCAGGTGCTCTTTCCCCGCGCGAAGACGAAGATCCCGCACAACAAGTTCATCGTCCGGCTGCGCGGCGGCACCGATCCCACGCTGGTGTGGACGGGCTCGACGAACTTCACGCCCTCTGGCTTTCTCGGGCAGAGTAACGTCGGCCACCTCGTCGACGATGCGGCCACGGCGAAGCAGTACCTCGACTACTGGATGCTGTTGAGGAAGGATCCGGCGCTCGCCGACGCGCGCACGGGGGCCATGAGGCTCACGCCCAACCCGCCCGCGCTGATCGCGCCGGCGTCGATCGCGCGCGTGTTCTCGCCCCGCCCGAAGTCCGAGCTGCTCGGCTGGTACGGCGATCGGATCGAGGACGCCGTCGGTTCGGTGATGTTCACGGCCGCGTTCGGCGTGACGCAGAAGCTCATCGGGCCGCTCGCGAAGGACCGCGACTTCCTGCGCTTCATCCTCATGGAAAAGCCACCGGCGGTGAAGGTGAAGGCCGAGCTGTCGAAGGACCGCGACTTGATCATCTCGTACGGCGCCGTGCTGGGCGAGATGTACACGTTCAAGAACGGCGTGCCGACGGCCCGCAAGAAGATCAAGGACTTCGAGCTCGACAAGTGGCTGCTGAAGGAAGACCACTTCCGGCACGACGGATTCGTGTTCTTCGTGCACACGAAGTTTCTGCTCATCGATCCGCTGTCGAACGACCCGCTCGTCTGCTCGGGCTCGGCGAACTTCTCGCCCGACTCGCTGCTCGCCAACGACGAGAACATGCTGCTGATCCGCGGCAACACGCGCGTGGCAGACATCTATCTGACGGAATTCGATCGGCTCTTCCGTCACTTCTATTTCCGCGACGTCGCCAACGAGATCGAGGCCCGCGGCGGCCAGGCGAAGGAGCCCTTCTTGGACGAGACGAGCAAGTGGACGGACAGCTACTTCGCCCCCAAGGCCTTCAAGACCCGGCGCCGTGAGATGTTTTTCGCTGATCCAACGAAGAGCTGGGTCACGAACGCCGCGCAGCGCTGACCCGAAACTCGATTCGGAGCCGCCCTCGGCGGTACGCTAGGGCGATGGCCGGCACGCCGCGCCCGCGCGTTCAGTGGAAGGACCTGCGCGCGCTGAGCGGGCTCGAAGTGGCACACGAGCTGCTGATATCGGCGCCCTGGCTCGCCGGCTCGCTCGTGGCCGCGGCGTGGGGACAACACGTGCCGGCCCTTGCCTGCTCGTTCATGTTCTTCCTCACCGGCCTGCGGCAGGCGCACAACGCGCAGCACTATGCGCTTGGCCTCTCGCCACTCGCCACCGACGGCGTGATGCTGCTACTGAGCGTGGCCATGCTCGGCTCGATGCACGCCGTGCAAACGAATCATCTGCCCCATCACCGCTTCTGTCTCGAGGAAGAGGACGTCGAGGGGTCGAGCGCGCGGCTTTCCGCGTGGCGGGCGATCACGCTCGGTCCGCTCTTTCCGATCCGCCTGCACCGCGAGGCTCTGGCCATGGCCTCGGCTCGCCAGCGGCGATGGATCCACGCCGAGCTGGCCGCGAACGCGGCCTGGATCATCGTGGCTCTCGTGATGCTGGACGTCGCGTGGCTGCGCTATCACGTGGTGGCGATGGGGCCGGCCAGTGCCACACCGCGTTCTTCGCGGTGTGGACGGTCCATCACGGCTGCGAGGCGGCGCGCGGGCCGATCGCGCGCACGATCCGCGGCCGTGTGAAAGCCGTCATCAGCTACGACATGTTCTTCCACGTCGAGCACCATCTCTATCCGGCCGTGCCCACGCGCCGGCTGCCGATTCTCGCGCGCCGCCTCGACGCGGTGGCTCCCGAGCTCGCGGTCCGACGGGTGTTTTGATGAGTGAGCGCGCGCCTATGGCCACGTCGTATCATCCAGGCAGGTCCTCGGCACGCGATCGGCTTGGGCCTAGGAGCCACACCATGCTGACGTTTTCCGGCATCATGCCCGCGAACATCCTGCCGTTCACGGCGGACCTGTCCATCGATGAGCCGGCGTATCGCCGACACCTCCGCTGGCTGGCGGACACGCCGGGCGTGACGGGGATCGTGGCCAACGGCCACGCCGCCGAGGTCGCCTCCCTCTCGCGCGAGGAGCGCAAGCGGACCCTCGCGGTGGCGCTCGACGAAGTGGCGGGTGCGTGCCCGGTCGTGGCCGGCGTCTACACCGACGGCACCGCCGAGGCCGTCGAATTGGCCCGAGACGCGAAGGCCGCCGGCGCCGCCGGCGTGCTGCTGTTCCCGCCGACGCTGTTCATGTGGGGCGCGCAGCTGAAGCCGGACATGGTGATTCGCCACTTCAGCGAGGTCGCGGCGGTCGGGCTGCCGATCGTTGCCTTCGAGTATCCGCCGGCGTCCGGCATCGGCTATGCGCCCGAGACGCTGGCGCGGCTCGCAGCGATCCCCCAGGTCGTGGCGATCAAGGACTGGTCGAACGAGATCGTCGCCTTCGAGGCCAATCTCCGAGCGGTGCGCGCGACGGGCCGGCCGGTGGCGATCCTCTCGTCGTTCACGATGTCGCTCATGGCCTCCTTCCTGCTCGGCGCCGACGGCGCGATCTCGGGCATGGGCAGCGTCACCGCGGATCTGCAGGCCGAGCTCTTCGCGGCCTGTCAGAAGGGCGATCTCGACGGGGCGCGACGGATCAACGACCGGCTCGAGCCGCTCGTCCGCGTCTTCTACGCGCCGCCCTTCGTCGACATGCACAACCGGATGAAGGAGGCCCTCGTCCTGCTCGGCCGGATTCCCGCCGCACACGTGCGGCCTCCGCTCACGCCGATTCCGGCGGCCGAGCGCGAGTCGATCCGCCGCGCGCTCGCGGCGGCCGGCCTCAGCCGGTAGATCTCGCGGGTGTTGGCGTGGGCCCCGCCCGCGCCCCCGGAACCGCTTGCGCCCCTTCGGCGGTTCGGTGTAGAAAGGCGCACATTTGCTCCCGTTTACGAGTGCCCGTCCCCCGGGCACATCAGGAGGATCTCGCCATGACCGAACGCTGGCACGACGAACCCTGGGCGAAGGACATGTGGTGGAGCGGCAAGACGACGCGCCGTCGGTTTCTCGGCCTGTCGGCGACGGCGGCCGGCGCGCTCGGCGCGACGATGCTGGTGCCGGCGCCGTGGCGCGAGGCATTCGGCCAGGCCAAGCCGTACAAGGTCGGCGTGCTCCAGCCGCTGACCGGCACCGCCGCCGCCGGCGGCAAGACCGCGCTCGTCGGCACGCAACTGGCGACGAACCGCATCAACAAGGCCGGCGGGATCAACGGGCGCCCCGTCGAGCTGGTGGTGGCGGATTACGAATCGAAGCCCGACGTCGGGCGGCGCAAGGCGGAAAAGCTTCTCGTCGAGGACAAGGTCGACGTCGGCGAGGGCGGGTACCTCTCCAACGTCTGCCTGGCCTGCATGCCGGTGTTCGAGGAGCAGAAGACGGTCTACATGATCGGCGTCTGCCTCGACACGACGATCACCACGACGAAGTGCAGCCGCTACGTGTTCCGACCGTTCGACTACGCGCCGGCCCAGGCCGTCGCGATCTCGCCGTACCTCGTCAAGAACCTCGCCAAGAAATGGCACATCGTGTATCTGGACTACGCGTGGGGCCAGTCCACGCGCGACGCCTACGTCGAACAGATCAAAAAGAACGGCGGCGAGATCGTCGGCACCACCGGCATTCCGCTGGGCGCGGCCGACATGACGGCGTTCATCTCGAAGATCACCGGAACATTCGATGGCGTCTTCGCGATCATGTTCGGCGCCAACGCCGTCACCTTCACCAACCAGGCCTACGACCTCGGCCTGTTCAAGAACCGCAAGTACGCGGGCGATGGCGCCGTCGCCGAGTCGACGCACCTCACCGCGCTCGGTCACAAGGTCGAAGGCTTCGTCGGCGTCAACCGCTACATCCCCGTGATGACCAAGCCACTGGACACGTCGTACCACAAGAAATTCTTCGACGAGTCCAAGGTGCTGCTGAAGGAGATGGATCCTTCCGGGCCGGATCCGGATCGCTACGTCCAGTCCAACTTCGAGGCGATGAACTTCCTCAAGCTCGGCATACAGAAGTCGGGATTCCGCGGGCGCGAGGACGCGATGAAGCTCATCGAGGCCCTCGAGGGCATGGAGGTCAAGGAGAGCGACGACTTCCCCCAGGGCGACAAGGTGCTGCGCCGGGAGGATCACCAGGCGTTCCTGCGCGAGTTCATCTTCGACATCCACAATGGCAAGCACCGCCTGCTCGACGTTATCGCTCGCGAGAAGACGGTCGTCCCGCCCGCCTGTACGTTCCCGAAAGCGTGACGAGCGCGCGGAGAGAAGGCGCGCCGGCCCCGACCGCCGACGGTCGGGGCCGGCCGGCACCCGAGTCCGCCATTCTGTCGACGGAGGCGCTCACCATGCGCTTCGGCGGGCTCACCGCGCTGAATTCCGTCTCCATCGCCGTCCCCCGAGGCGAGATCCGAGCGATCATCGGTCCCAACGGCGCCGGCAAGTCGACGTTGTTCAACTGCCTCACGGGCGTGCTGTCGCCGACGAGCGGGCGCATCGTGTTCGACGGCGACGATATCACCGGCCTGCCGCCGCATCAGATCTCGAAAAAGGCCATCGCCCGCTCGTACCAGATCACAAACATTCTTCCGGGCGCCACCGTCCTCGAGAACGTTCGCATCGCCGTACAGTCACGTCATCATTCGTGGAGCCTGCTGCGGCACCACCGCAGGTATCACGACGTCGTCGACCGCGCGCGAACGGTGCTGGGCGCCGTTGGCCTGGCCGACAAGGCCGACGGGCTCGCCGCCAATCTCTCGCATGGCGAGCAGCGCAATCTCGAGATCGGCATCGCGCTGGCGACCGAGCCGAAGCTTCTCTGCCTCGACGAGCCGACGGCGGGGATGAGCGTCACCGAGACTCACGCCACCGTCGAGCTGATCCGGCGCATCGCCACCGATCTCACCATCCTGATCGTCGAGCACGACATGGAGGTGGTGATGGGGCTGGCGCGGACGATCACCGTGCTGCACTACGGCGAGGTGCTCGCCGAGGGCACCCCGGCCGCGATCCAGGCCAATCAGCGCGTGCAGGAGGTCTACCTCAAGACCTGATGCTCACGCTCGACGCCGTCAACACGTTCTACGCGAAATCCCACATCCTGCACGGCGTGTCGCTCGAAGTGCGCCAGGGCGAGGTGGTCGGGCTCCTGGGCCGCAATGGCGTGGGCAAGTCCACGACGCTCAAGACCATCATGGGCCTCGTCCGGCCGGCCGGCGGACGCATCGCCTTCGACGGCCGCGACATCGGCGGATTGCCGCCGTACCGACTCGCGCGGCTCGGCATCGGCTACGTGCCGGAAGATCGGCGGATCTTTCGTCTTCTGTCGGTGCTCGAAAATCTCCGGACGGGTCTCGATCGTCCGACGGTCTCCGCCTCGCATCGCCAGGCGCTGCTCGACAAGGTCTATGCGAGCTTTCCGATCCTCGCCGAGCGACGCAACCAGGCCGGCGGCACGCTGTCGGGCGGCGAGCAGCAGATGCTCGCCATCGCGCGCGCGATGATGCTGGAGCCACGCATCATCCTGCTTGACGAGCCGACCGAGGGCCTCATGCCGAGAATGGTCGCGCAGATCCGCGCGATCATCGACGTGCTGCATCGGGACGGCGTGGCGATCCTGCTCGTCGAGCAGAACGTGCCGCTCACGCTGGATGTCTGCGACCGGGTGTACATCATGGAAAAGGGCATGGTGCGCCACCATGCGCCGGCGGCCGCGCTGCGCGCCGACGCCACCGTCATTCACCAGTATCTCGGAGTCTGAGCCGCCATGATCCCCTTCGATCAGATCTTCGTGCAGATCGTCAACGGCCTCGTGAACGGCATGATCCTCGCGCTGGTCGCCTCGGGCCTCACGCTGATCTTCGGAATCATGGACATCGTGAATTTCGCGCACGGCGACCTGTTCATGCTGGGCGCCTATGTCGGCACGACGGCGTTCGTCACCACGGGCAACTTCTGGATCTCCCTCGCCGTGTCGGTGCTGGTGATGGCCATGCTCGGCGCCGCGCTGCAAGTCACTGCGCTGAGGCCGCTCGTCGGCCGCGACCCGCTGACGACGATCCTGGCCACCTTCGGGATCTCGCTGGTCATTCAGAACTACGCGCTCTGGCAGTACGGTCCCGTGCCGCGCAAAATTCTCGAGCCCGTGACCGGGCATTTCCGCCTCTTCTACATCGAGTACCCGTGGTATCGCATCGTCATCGCACTGATGTCCGCCGCCATCATCGGAGCGCTGTACCTGTTCATGAAGTACGGCAAGCACGGCATCTGGATCCGCGCCACCACGCAAGATCGGGTCATGGCCGCGGCCATGGGCATCCCGGTGCCGTGGGTGCACACGGTGGTGTTCGCCATCGGCGCCGCCATGGCGGCCGCTAGCGGCGTGCTCTTCGGTCCGACCGTCGGCGTCAATCACGCCATGGGCTTCGACTTCACGCTGCGCGCGTTCGTCGTCGTCGTGGTCGGCGGCATGGGCAACCTCGGCGGCTCGATCCTGGCGTCGATCTTCATCAGCCTGCTGGAATCGCTGGCGACGATCTGGGTGAGCCCGGCCCAGGCGGTGATCGTCTCCTTCGTGGCGCTGATCCTCACCCTGCTCATCCGCCCCACCGGCCTCTTCGTGCCGACGCCGAAATGAAGCCACGCGCGTCTCGATCAGGCCACCCGCGGCTCATGCCGGCCTCGCGGCTTTCGCTACAAATAGCGCCACGCGCGTCTCGATCAGGCCACCCGCGGCTCATGCCGGCCTCGCGGCTTTCGCTACAAATAGCGCCACGCGCGTCTCGATCAGGCCACCCGCGGTTCATGCCGGCCTCGCGGCTTTCGCTACAAATAGCGCCACGCGCCTCTCGATCAGGCCACCTGAGGTTCGCGCCGGCCTCGCGGCTTTCGCTACAACAATGACGGCGATTACGCCCCCCGCGACGACCGCCGCCGACCGCGAGCTCGACACCCGGGCGCGCGGAGAAGGGCCGAGCGCCGCCTACTGGACCGGCTTCGTCGTGGTCGTCGGCGCGCTGACGTTGAGCCCGTTCGTCCTGCCGGAATTCTGGCAGCGCTTCGCCACGGAGATCCTGATCTGGGGCCTGTTGGCGATGTCGTCGGACATTCTCATCGGCTACACGGGCATGGTGTCGTTCGGCCACTCCGCGTTCTTCGGTCTGGGCATGTACGGCGCGGCGGCCGCCCTGCTTGCGGTGCGGCCCCCGAATCTCTGGCTCGCGCTCATCGCGGGACTCGTCGCCGCCGCCGTCGTCGCCGTGTTCGTCGCCTACTTTTCGACGCGCCTTCGGGACATTTACTTCTCGATCACGACACTGGTCTTCTCGCAGATTTTCTACGTCATCATCTTCACGTGGACCGAGGTCACGGGCGGCGAGAACGGGCTCACGTTCCGACAACCGCCCTTCGGCGTGCCGGGGCTGTTCTCGGTGCCCTTCACGCGCAACGGGCTGCACTGGTTCGTGCTGGCGGTGGTGACGCTGTCCTACCTGTTGCTGCGCCGTATCACGCAGTCGCCGTTCGGCATGGTGCTGCAATCCATTCGCGAGAACGAGCCGCGCACGCGAGCCATCGGCTACAACGTCGAGCGCTACAAGATCGTGGCCGTGATGCTCTCAGGCCTCTTCGCGGGGCTTGCGGGCTCTCTCTATGCCGTTCAGAACAAGTTCGCCGCGCCGGATTTCGTGTTGTTCCTGATCTCGGGCGAGACGGTCATCTTCAACGTGATGGGCGGCATGGGAACGCTGGTGGGACCGGTGGCCGGGGCGGCGTTCTTTCTGCTGATGAAGGAAGCGTTCTCGCGGATCTTCTACGAGTACTACCTGATCCCGGTCGGTATCATCTTCACGCTCATGGTGATCTTCCTGCCGCAGGGCCTACTCGGCTTCCTGCGGCGACGCCTCAATCAGTAGCGCTCAGCCCAGCCGGTCGTCGTGTCCGGCGTCCAGGGGCGCGTCCGGCATCAGCGGCAGGACGATCCGGAAGAGGGCGCCGGCACCCGGCCCGCTACGGACGTCGATGGAGCCGCCGTGGTCCTCGACGATCTTCTGCGTCAGCGCCAGCCCGAGCCCGGTCCCCCCTTCCTTGGTGGAAAAGAATGGATTGAAGACGCGGTCCAGATCCGTCGGCGCGATGCCGGTCCCCGAGTCCTCGACCTCGATGGCCAGGCGCCGGGCGCCGGTCCGTGCGCCCGCGAGCGAGTCGGCGTCGCTCAAGCCGACGCGAAGCGAGAGGCTACCTCCGCGGGGCATGGCGTCGAGGGCGTTGGCCACCAGATTGACGAGAGCGCGGTACAGCGCCTCCTGGTCGGCCCAGAGGACGGGCACATCGCGGCGCCAGTCGCGCACGACGCGCACGCCCTGCGCCTCGAGACGATCGCCGTAGAGCTCCAGGGCCCGCTCGAGTAGGGCGGGGACCCGCAGCGGTTTGAAGGCCAGCCGCGCCGGCCGCGCCAGCTCGAGGAGCCGCTCGACGATCGTGTTGATCCGTTCGAGCTCGCGCGGAACGACGGACACGAATTTCTGACGAAACTCCGCGTCCTCGAAGCGGCGCGTCAGGTGCCGGCTGAACGTGAGCAGCGACGTCAGCGGGTTCTTGATCTCGTGGGCGAGTCCCGCCGCGAGCTCACCGATGGCGGCCAACCGATCGGAGCGGCGCAGCCGGTCCTCCAACTGCCGCACCCGCGTCAGGTCGCGGAACACGCCGATCACGCCGAGCTCCTTCCCCTCGCCGCCGCGCAGCGGTGCCGCCGCGAGCTCCACGGGGACCGTGCGACCGTTACGCCGCCGGAGTGTCACCGTCAGGCCGGGCACGGCGGCGCGCGTGGCGAGGGTCTCCATGAGCAGCTCGGCGAGGTCGGGCGTGTGGGCAAAGACCTCCGTACAGTAGCGGCCCCGCGCCTCGCCCGCGAAGAAGCCGGTCATCAGCTCCGCGGCGGGGTTGAGGGTGACCACGCGTCCCTCGAGGTCGACGGTCACGATACCAGTGGTGAGCGACGCAAGGATGTTGTCCGTATACGACTTGAGATCGGTCAGCTCCTCGAACCCGCGTCGCAGCTCCGCGTTCGCGTCTTCCAGCGCCAGACGCTGCTGCGCGAGCTCGGCCACCATGTGGTTGAAGGCGATGGCCAGCTTGCCAATCTCGTCTTCGGTGGGCGGCTCGATGCGCTGATTCCATTCGCCGCGCGCGAGGGCGGCCGCGCCCTCGGCGAGCTGCTGCACCGGTCGAGAGATTCGCCGGGCGATCACCGCCGCGCTCACGGCGCCGAACGCCAGCATGATCAGCGTGAGCGCCGCCAGCTCCGTGCGGGTCCGGCCGATCTCCGCTTCCATGCGCTTTTTGGAAACGCCGACACGAGCGGTCCCCCACTTCTCGCCGTTGACCAAAATTGGCGTCGCGAAATCGAGCACCGACTGGCGCAACGCCGTCGTTTCCTGCATGATCGGCACTCTCGCGCGGACCGCCTCGGCGTCAACCTTGGACTTCAGTGCATGGCCCACACGATCGGGATAGCGGCTGTGCGCGGCCACCTTGCCGTCGACGTCGAGCACGATCGCGTAGATGACGTCGGGCTCGCTGGCCACCCGCGCCACGTTCTGCTCGAGCGCGGTGAAGTTGTAAAGGAGCAACGACTCCCGCGACACGGCCGCAAGACTGCCTGCCATCACCCCGCCGCGGCGCTGCATCTCCTCGACGATCTCGGCGCGCTGATGACGTTCCACGAGTAGAAACACGCCGGCCATGATCGGAACGATGACCAGGACGGAGCCCCACATGAGGCGGGCGCGCAGCGTGCGGAGACGAAAGCGGATCATCGGGCGAGCCACACCTTGCGCATCGGGATGTAGGGGTCGCCGAGCCCGTTGACTTCCACCGATCGCACCCACGGCTGGAACAGCCGCTCGTAGGTGTAGTGCCAGACGGGGAGGATCACCGCGTCGTCCACGATCACCTGCTCTGCGCGACGGAACAGCTCGACGCGACGCTGCGGGTCGGGCGACGCGCTCGCGGCTTCGAGCAACATGTCGACGTCGCGATTCCGGTAGCGCGGATAGTTTTGCGGGCTCCGGGAGTGAAAGAGCTTGGTCAGGAAGTTGTCCGGGTCGGGGACGTCCGCGTACCAGGCGTAGAGGAAGACCGGGAGCCGGCCCTCGCTCAGGGCTTTCGAGAACGTCGGCCAGTCCGTAAGGTATTTGAACTCGGCCTGGATGCCGACGGCGCTCAGCTCACGCCGGATCAGCTCATGCTCGCGCTGGATCGCACCGTTGGTCACGCTGGACCAGATCTCGATCTTCGGCAGCCCTCGGCCGCCTGGATAGCCGGCCTCCGCGAGCAAGGTGCGCGCTCGTCCCGGGTCGTATCCGGGCGCGACGAGCGCGGGATTGAAGCCGAGCGTCCCAGGCGGCACGATCCCGTGGGCGACGGTGTGCTTGCCTATGTGGGCTTCGTCGATGATCGCCGTACGGTCGACGGCAGCGACAACGGCCTGGCGAACACGCCGATCGTCGAGCGGCTTGATTCGCGTGTTGAATCCGTAGAAGCGAACGCTGAACATCGGGCGCCGCACGTACACGTACCGGCCTCCGGCAATGGCTCGTCGGTAGTCGCGCGTGGGCGGCTGTGTGTCTTCGAGCTCGCCCTTGGCGAACTCCTGGTACATGTGATCGAGTTCGCCGCCGGGAAAGATCCGGTAGACGAGACGCGAGAGACGGGGCGGGCCGTCGAAGTAGTCGGGATTTGCCACCAGCACGATCTCGCGGCCACGCTCCCAGCGCTCGAAACGGAACGGCCCGGTGCCCACCGGCTTGACGCCGAACGCCGCTGGGTCGCGCTCCGCGAGGTCGCGCGGCACGATCTTGGCCTGGCCGATGGCGAGCAGGCTCACGAACGGCACGCTCGCTTCGTTGAGCGACACCTGGACCGTGTAGCGGTCGAGGGCGATGAGCCCGGTGACGCGGCGGGTTTCACCCCGCTGGAACTCGGGCGCGCCTCGGATGTTCATGAACAAATCGGCCGCGGTCGATTTGAGCCGCGTATCGAGCACGCGCGTGAGCGAATAGACCACGTCGTCGGCCGTGACCTCGCGGCCGTGGTGGAAGTGAACCCCCTTGCGAAGCGTGAACGTCCACGTGAGGCCGTCTCGGGACGCGCGCCAGAACTGGGCGAGCGACGGCGTGATGGCCAGCGTCTGATCGAACGACACGAGGCCGTCGAAGATCTGCTGCGCGACCGATCGTCCGTAGATGTCGTTGATGACCGCCGGATCGAGCGTGGAAGGATCGTTCGCAATCGGCCGCCGGTAGACGCCGTCGTCAGCCGGCGCCTGACCGGCGGCCGCAAGCAGGCAGACGAGCGTGAGGAGCGCGACACAGGCGATGCCGGCTCTCGAGGCCGCAGACTGTTCGAGAGCGTTTACTCTCCGCCGCCACCATCCGCGTTGCCGACGGCCACGAAGAGCTGGGAGGATCCCGACGTTCCCGACTCGATGACCGGGGCGACCAGAAGGAACGACACGAGCGCAAGCGCGACCGCGATGAGCTTCGTCATTTACCTCTCCCCTTTTCGGCGGCTGGCAGCTCCCACCATGGGAGCGCCGTTCCGCCGTCGGGGAGGGGCCACAGGCAATTCGACCGCCAAACCGCCAGGCGCGAGCGGCCGCCGTCAAGCGTGCGAATTGTCGAAAGAGCGGCCCGGCGGCCCCTCCGATCGTTGGCCCGTTGCTGTGCATCCCGCGCCGCCGGGTTGGCCCGTTACTGGGCGCCCGGCTCCTCCGGCTCGCCGCCAGCCAGCTTCCAGCGGGCGAGCTTCACCTTGAGCGAGTTGCGGTGCAGCCCGAGGACTCGGGCTGCCTCACTGACATTGCCACCGACCTCTTCGAGGACCCGCTGGACGATGATCCGCTCGAAGCGGTCGCTCGCCTGGTTGAGGTCCATCCGAAGCGACTCCGGCGCCACGCCCAGTCCGGGCCGCCCGGGGGCGACCGTCACGTCGAGCGGCAGGTCGGCGGGCCCGATGAGCGGCCCGTCTACGAGCACCATGGTGCGCTCGACGACGTTCTGAAGCTCGCGCACGTTGCCGGGCCATGCGTACGACGCCAACAGGCTGAGCGCTTCCGGCGTGAAGCCCTGGATGTGCTTTTTGAACTCGTCGTTGTAGCGCCGCACGAAGTGGTCGACGAGCCGGGGAACGTCCTCGATCCGGGCGCGGAGAGGCGGGACCGCGATCGGCACGACGTTGAGACGGTAATAGAGGTCCTCGCGGAATGCCCCAGCGGCCACCGCGCGCTTGAGGTCGACGTTGGTGGCGGCCACGATACGGACGTCGATCTTGATGGAGCGCGTGCCGCCCACGCGCTCGATCTCGCGCTCCTGGAGCACGCGTAGGAGCTTGGCCTGCACCTCCGCGCGCAGCAGGCCGATCTCGTCGAGGAAGAGCGTGCCGCCCTGCGCGAGCTCGAAACGGCCCAGCTTGCGCTGGTGCGCGCCGGTGAAAGCGCCCTTCTCGTGTCCGAACAGCTCGGACTCGACGAGCGCATCCGGAATCGCAGCAGGATTGACCGGCACGAACGGCTTGTCGCGCCGCGGCCCGCGATGGTGGATGGCGCGCGCGATCAGCTCTTTGCCGGTGCCGCTCTCGCCGGTGATCAGCACGGTGGTCGTGGTTCGCGCCACCTGCGTGACGAGGCGCGCGAGCTTCTCCATCTCCGGGTGGTCGCCGATGATCTCGTCGCGGTCGTGGCTGCGCGCCAGCTCGCCGCGTAAGAAGGTCACCTCGCGCTCCAGCGAGCGTTTCTCCACCGCGCGTCGCACGAGCGAGAGCAGCTCCTCGTCCTCGAACGGCTTGGTGAGGTAATCGAAGGCACCGAGCTTCATGGCCGCGACGGCCGTGCGCACCGTTCGCACCGCGGTGACGAGGATCACCTCCAGACTGTCGTCGAGCGCTTTGAGGCGCTCGAGTACCTCGATCCCGTCCATCTCGGGCAGGCGGATGTCGAGGAGCACGACATCGACGTGGTGGGAGCGGACGATGTCCAGCGCGCGCGCGCCATCGGGCGCGTCGAGTACGTCGTAATCCTGGTCGAGGACCAGGCGAAATGATTCGCGGACGCTTTCCTCGTCGTCCACCACGAGCGCCACGGGGCGCAGCACGTCGTCGCCGCTCATGCGCCCGAGCACTCTATCAGAGACGTCGCCCGCCGAAAACCGGCCTCCCGTCCGCGGTCCGGCTCCGTACAACCCCTGACGCTGCGCCGCACCCGTCTCCGATTCGGGACATTGACCGCGCCGATCGCACCGCGAACAATCGCGCCATGATCGCGCGCGTCCTTTCGGCGGCGTTGCTCGGGGTCGAAGCGGTGCTGGTGCGCGTCGAGGTCGATGTGGCTGCCGGTCTGCCGCAGTACGCGACGGTCGGATTACCCGATTCCGCCGTGCGCGAGAGCCGCGAGCGCGTCAAGACCGCCATCCGCAACGCAGGGTTCGCGTTTCCGAACGATCGCGTCACCGTGAACCTCGCGCCCGCGGATCTTCGCAAGGAAGGCGCCGCCTTCGACCTGCCGATTGCGCTCGGAATCCTGGCGGCGACGGGCTCCGTGCGCCAGGACAGGCTCGGCGTCTTCGCGGTGGTCGGCGAGCTGGCCCTCGACGGCCAGATCCAGGCGGTGCGCGGCGCGCTCGCCGTGGGTCTCGCGTGCCGGCGCAAGGGCATCGCGACGCTGCTCGTTCCGTGTGACAACGCCGCCGAGGCCACCGCGGTGGATGGAGTGCGCGTGCTCGTCGCGGGCACGCTGCGCGACGCGGTGGCGGTGCTCAACGGTGAGGCGGCGCCCGCCGCGCCGCCGGCACCCAAGATCGAGCGTGTCGTCGACGACACCGACTTCACGGACGTGCGCGGGCAGGCGCACGCCAAACGCGCGCTTGAAATCGCCGCGGCGGGTGGCCACAACGTGCTGCTGATCGGTCCCCCGGGCGCCGGCAAGACAATGCTCGCACGGCGGCTCGCGGCCATCCTGCCGCCACTCACGCGCGAGGAAGTGCTGGAGGTCTCATCGATCTGGTCGGTGGCTGGGCTGCTGCCGCGCCGCGGCGCGCTCGTCGACACGCGGCCATTTCGCGCCCCGCATCACACGATCTCGGTTTCCGGACTGATCGGCGGCGGCAGCCCGCCGCGGCCAGGCGAAGTCACTCTCGCGCACCGTGGCGTGCTCTTCCTGGACGAGCTGCCCGAGTTCCAGCAGCACGTCCTCGAGTCGCTGCGGCAGCCGGTGGAGGATGGCCGGGTGGCCATCGCGCGCGCCAGTGGCATCGGCGACTTTCCAGCGCGCTTCCAGCTCGTCGCGGCCGCCAATCCGTGCCGTCGTGGCTGCCCGGCCCTCGATTGTTGCCTCTGCACGCCTGCGGAACGCGACCGCTACCTGGGGCGTTTGTCGGGGCCGCTCCTCGATCGTATCGACTTGCACGTCGAGCTACCGGCTCTCGCGGGAGAGGAGTTCGCCAGCGCGCCGACGGGCGACAACTCGGCCACCGTGGGCGCGCGTGTCGTTTGCGCGCGCGAGCGTCAACGCGAGCGAGGCGCGTGGGCAGGGATGCGGCTGAATTCCGACATCGCCGGTCGCGTCCTGCGACGAATGTGTCCGATTCCGGCCGATGCGCAGATCATGCTCGCCACGGCCATGACGCGGCTCGGCCTGTCCGCGCGCGGCCATGACCGCGTCGTGCGCGTCGCCCGCACGATCGCCGACCTCGCCGGCGCGGACAGCATCGCGGCCGAACATTGTGCGGAAGCGCTCCAGTACCGTGGTCTGGATCGTCGCTGGCGCGCCTGAGTGGTCGGGACCTCGCCCGTGAGATTGCGCGCCGGGCCGTGGCACAATGACCGCTACTCTGGGGTCGGGAGGTCAGACATGGCGCAACCCGTGATCGTCGTCACCGACGTGCAGGAGCGTCTGTTCGGCGCGATGGACGCCGAGCGGCGCGACGAAATGATTCGAAATCTGAAGATCCTGCTGGCGACTGCGCGCCGACTCGGCGCGCCGGTCGTCGTCACGGAACAGTACCCGAAGGGGCTCGGGCGCACGCTGCCCGAGCTACGCGTCCTCCTCGACGACGCGCCCGCGATCGAGAAAACCGCGTTCTCCGCGTGCGGCGCGGTTGGCTTCGCGACGCGGCTACGCGAGCTCGACGCCGCACCGGTGATCCTCACCGGCATCGAGGCGCACGTGTGCGTACTGCTCACCGCGCTCGACTTGCTCGCACGCGGTGTGAGCGTGGCGATCGTGGCCGACGCCGTCTGCTCGCGGCGCGTGGCCAGCATGGATCTCGGGCTGACGCAGGCGCGTCAGGCGGGCGCCGTCGTCACGTCGACGGAGACCGTGGTGTTCCAGCTTCTTGGCAGCGCGGACACGGAGGCGTTCCGGGAGATCAGCAAACTTTTGAAGTGAGGCGTCGGACGGACGGCGCGGTTAGGGGCGGCCGCGCGGCGGAATATTCGTGTACGTGATGGTGCCGTCGCGCGCGATTGTCTGGTAGACGCGCGTCTGTGGCGTGTCGATGCCCTCCATGCCGTAATAGCGCAGGACCCTCCCCACGTAATCCTGCGTTTCCGGATATGGCGGAATCCCACCATACGCGGTCACGGCCTTCTCGCCTGCGTTGTAGGCGGCGATCGCGAACGGCAGGTTGCCGGGGAAGCGATCGAGCAGGCCGCGCAGGTGGCGGACGCCGCCGTCGATGTTCTCGCGGGGATCGAACGAGTTGCGCACGCCGAGCACGGATGCCGTCGACGGCATTAGCTGCATGAGCCCCTGCGCACCCTTGCGCGAGACCGCGCGCGGATTGAAACCCGACTCCGCGCGAATCACCGCCGTGACGAGCCGCTCGGGGATTCCGTGGCGGTTGGCCGCCTCCGTGATCTCATGCGCGTAGGGCTTCGTGTCTCCCTGCGGCAGCCGAAGCCAACCGGCCTGGGTGCCTGTCGTGAAACCCATCCGCTGATAACGCGGATCCGCCGGCGCATTCGTGAAATGAGTCGAGCCGTCCGGCGCCTTGAACTTGTACATCTGGGCGCCTGCCGGGGCCGCGAGCATGGTGGCGGCCGCGAAGACAATCACCCCAAAGGATCGAGTCACGATGCCTCGATCTTAGCCGAATCGCCTCGCGGTGTCGCGGCGAAGCGATCCGGCCGAAATCACGGGCTTTTACAGGCTCGCCAGCACCCCGTGGGTCGTCGTGGGCGCCGACTCGAGCGCGACCGCAAGGACGTCGCCGATCGTATCGGCGAGGTGAACCGTCAGGCTTTGCCGGACGACCGGCGGCACGTCCTCCAGCAGGTTCTTCTCGTTGCGTCGCGGCAGCACGACGGTGCGAAGGCCCGCCCGGTGCGCGGCGAGCACCTTCTCCTTGATACCGCCCACAGGCAGCACCCGTCCGGAGAGGCTGATCTCACCGGTCATCGCAAGGTCCGAACGCACCGGGCGTCCGGTGAGGAGCGACACGAGCGCGGTCGCCATCGTGACGCCGGCCGACGGGCCGTCCTTGGGAATCGCGCCCGCGGGCACGTGGACGTGAACGTCCGATCGCTCCCAGAACTCCGGGTCGATGCCCAGCGCTCCGGCGTGCGAGCGCACCCACGACAGCGCCGCCTGCACAGACTCCTTCATGACGTCACCGAGCTGCCCCGTGAGGGTGAGCGTGTGCGCGCCGCGCATCCGTGTCGCCTCGACGAAGAGCACGTCGCCGCCCGCCGGCGTCCAGGCGAGTCCGGTGACGACACCCGGCACGCGCGTGCGCTGCTCGACTTCCTCGAGCTCGAACCGCGGCACCCCGAGAAACGAGACCACCACGTCCGGCGTCACCCGAACAGCCTCGGTGTCGCCCTCCGCGCGGCGTCGCGCCACCTTCCGGCAGACGGAGGCGATCTCGCGCTCGAGACTCCGAACACCGGCCTCGCGCGTGTAGCCGCGCGCGAGCAGCCGGATCGCTTCCCGCTCGAAGACGATGTCCGTACCGGGCGCCAGGCCGTGCTCGCGCGCCTGCTTGGGCACAAGATGGCGCTGCGCGATCGCCACTTTTTCCTCTTCCGTGTAGCCGGCCAGATTGATGATCTCCATCCGATCCCGGAGCGGAGCCGGCACACCATCCATCACGTTCGCCGTCGTGATGAACAGGACGCGCGAGAGATCGAACGGCACATCCAGATAGTGATCTCGGAACGTCGCGTTCTGCTCCGGGTCCAGCACCTCGAGCAGGGCCGAGGCGGGGTCGCCACGGAAGTCCATGCCGAGCTTGTCGACCTCATCCAGCATGAGCACGGGGTTCTTGGTGCCCGCCCGCCGGAGTCCCTGCACGATCTGACCGGGAAGGGCGCCGATGTACGTGCGCCGATGTCCACGGATCTCGGCCTCGTCTCGCATGCCGCCGAGCGAGATCCGGTGGAACTTGCGGCCGAGCGCACGCGCGATCGACTTCCCCAGCGAGGTCTTGCCTACGCCGGGAGGACCGACGAAGCACAGGATCGGGTCCTTGCCACCTGGCCGGATCTTCTTCACCGCGAGGTATTCGAGAATCCGGTCCTTGATCTTGTCGAGCCCCTCGTGATCCTCATCCAGGATCGTGCGCGCCGGGGCGATGTCGACCGAATCGGTCGTCTCCTGCTGCCAAGGCATCGAGACCAGCCAATCGATGTACGTCCGGGCGACGGTGTACTCCGCTGCCGCCGGTGGCATCTTGGCGAGCCGGTCGAGCTCGCGCATGGCCTCGGCCTTCGCCTCATCGGGCATACCTGCGGCCTCGATCTTCGATCGCAATGCGTCGACTTCCTGAGTGCGGTCGTCGCCCTCGCCGAGCTCCTTCTGGATGGCCCTGAGCTGCTCGCGCAAGTAGTACTCGCGCTGTGTCTTGTTCATCCCCGATTGAATCTCGGACTGGATCTTGCTGCCCAGCTCGAGAACCTCGGCTTCCTTGCCCAGCGCGCCCGCCAGCTTCGACAGGCGCTCACGGACGTTCACCGTCTCGAGCAGCTCCTGCTTGAGCGCGAGCGGCAGCGTCGGCAGTGACGCGGCGACCATGTCGGCGATGGCGCCGGCGCCCTCCACGTTGTCGAGCAACGTCACCAGTTCGTCGGGCATCGCCGGCGACAACGCGACGACCTTGCCGAACAGCGACGTCACGCTGCGCACGAGGGCCTCGAGCTCGAGGTCGTCGGTCGGAGCGGGCTCCTCGATCGGCTCGATCCGAGCCTTGAGGTACGGCTCCGTCTGAATGATCTCCACGAGCCGGAAGCGTGCGACGCCCTGCGCGACGAGCCTCACCGTCCCGTCGGGCTGCTTGAGCGCCTTGTGGATGACCGTGATGGTTCCCAACGCGTGCAGCCCATCCGCGCGGGGCGCATCCTCCTTGGGATCTTTTTGGGTCACGGCGCCGACCAGCCGACCGCCCTGCAACGCGTCCTCGATCAGGCGCAGCGAGGACGCGCGGCCGGCGCCGAGCGGCACCACCGCCTGAGGAAAGAGGACCGTGCCGCGGAGCGGAAGGATTCCCACCACGTCCGGCATCGGTCGATCGGCATCGCGCTTCGTGTCTGTCATCACGGACCCAGCTTTCTCAGAAGAGATCGACGGAACCGAGCTGCCCCGAAGCTGCGCGAACGAGCGCCTCACGGGGCTCGCCGCCGCGGTCGGGGCGAGCCTCGCCGGGCCCGCTGTCGCGGACGTAGGCAACGAGGTCTTCGATCTGCTTCTGCATATCGATCATCCGGCGTCTCATCTTTAAGATGATTTCGACGCCGGCCAGATTCACACCGAGGTCGCGCGTCAGGCGTAGCAGGCGCGCGATCTCGTCCACATCCTCCGCCGAGTACATGCGCGTCTTCCCCTCCGTACGGCTTGGCCGCACGAGCCCCTTCTTTTCATAGAAGCGAAGCGTCTGGGGATGCACCCTCAACATCTCGGCGACGACGCCGATCATGTACAGCGGCTTACCGCGGTCGGTGGTCATGCGCCGCCTCCGCGATACCGCTCGAGGTCGACCCGCGCCGCGTGCGGCACCAGCCGTTCGAGCTCTCGCACCAGCTCGTCCGTGCGCGCGTCGAGCCCGCCCGGCACTTCGACGCGGACGGTGATGAACAGGTCCCCTGCCGCATCGTCACCGGGTCGCGGGAGGCCTTGCCCGCGCAGCCGAAAAACCTGGCCGGGCTGCGTGGCGGGAGGTACGACGATCACCGCCTCCCCCTGCGGCGTCGGGACGCGAATTCGCGCGCCGCGCAGCGCCTCCCAGACGCTGATCGGCAACTCGCAGTGCACGCCCTCACCCTTGCGGACGAAGAACGGATGGTCGAGGACGCGCGTGCTCACGATGAGATCACCTCGCGGTCCTCCGAACGGCCCCGCGCTGCCCTGGCTGGGCACGCGGACCTGCATGCCGGAGTCGACGCCGGCAGGAATCGCGACCTTCACGCGCTCCTGTTGGCGACGCACGCCGCGTCCCGCGCACGCGTCGCACACGCCGTGAGCCGTCCGTCCGCGCGCATTGCAGGCCGTGCACGGCGAAAACCGAGGCACCACCAGGTCGACGCTCGTGCCGCGCAATGCGTCGGCGAACCCGAGCTCGATGGCGACGTGAACGTCCTCTCCGCGACGGGCGGCGGCCAGCGCATCGGGTTGTGCGCCGAAGCGATCGTAAAGCGAGCGCGCGTCGGGATCGATGAGAATCCGGTATGCCTCGGCGATCTCCTCGAACAGCCCGCGCGCGGTGGTGTCCCAGAAGTTGACGTCGGGAGAATACTGCCGCGCGAGCCGGCGGTAGGCCTGCCGGATCTCGCGCGGCGCCGCGGTGGCGGCCACGCCGAGCACCGCGTAGTAATCACGTCTCATGAGCTACTTCTTTTCACCGAGATCCTCGAACTCCGCGTCGACGACCTCGCCCTCCTTCGGACCGGAGGGACGACCGCCACTCGGCTGCGAGCCCGCGTTCTGCCCCGGCGCCTGCCCCGCCTGCGCCTGCGCCTCGCGGTACATGATCTCGCCCAGCTTGTGGGCGGCTTTCGACAACGTCTCCTGGGCCCGCTTCATGCGGTCGAGGTCCTCCGTCTTGAGCGCCTCCTTCGCCTCGGCGAGTGCATCGTCGATGGCCTTGCGGTCGGACTCGGCCAGCTTGCTGCCGTGCTCGGACAGCGAGCGCTCGGTCGAATAGACGAGCGAGTCGGTCTGGTTGCGGACCTCGATCGCCTGCTTGTTGCGCGCGTCGTCGGCGGCGTTGGCCTCCGCCTCCTTCACCATCTTGTCGATCTCGTCCTTGCTGAGACCGGATGACGCCGTGATCGCGATGTGCTGCTGCTTGCCCGTCGCCGTGTCCTTCGCCGACACGTTCAAAATGCCATTCGCGTCGATGTCGAAGGTCACCTCGATCTGCGGCATACCGCGCGGCGCTGGTGGAATACCGTCGAGATGGAAGCGCCCCAGCGTGCGATTGTCTCGGGCCATCGGGCGTTCGCCCTGCAGCACGTGGACCTCGACGGACGGCTGGTTGTCGGCGGCGGTCGTGAACCGCTCGCTCTTCTTGGTCGGGATCGTCGTGTTGCGCGCGATCAGCGTCGTCATGACGCCGCCGAGGGTCTCGATACCGAGCGAGAGCGGGGTGACGTCGAGCAAGAGGAGATCCTTGACCTCGCCGGTCAGCACCGCGCCCTGCACGGCCGCGCCGACGGCCACCACCTCGTCGGGATTGACGCCCTTGTGAGGCTCACGGCCGAAGAGCGCTTTCACCACTTCCTGCACCTTCGGCATTCGGGTCTGGCCGCCGACGAGAATGACCTCGTTGATGTCCTTGGCGCCGGCACCCGCGTCCTGCATCGCCTGTCGGCACGGACCGAGCGTGCGCTCCACGAGATCCGCGACCAGCGACTCGAGCTTGGCGCGGGTCAGCGTCAGCACGAGGTGCTTGGGTCCGCTGGCGTCGGCGGTGATGAACGGCAAGTTGACCTCGGTCTGCACCGTCGTGGAGAGCTCGATCTTCGCGCGCTCCGCGGCCTCCTTCAGCCGCTGCAGCGCCATGCGATCACGGCGCAGGTCGATCCCGTGCTCCTTCTTGAATTCCTCGGCGATCCAGTCCATCACGCGCTGGTCGAAGTCGTCGCCGCCCAGGTGCGTGTCGCCGTTGGTCGCCTTGACTTCGAACACGCCCTCACCGATCTCGAGGATCGAGACGTCGAACGTGCCGCCGCCGAGGTCGTAGACGGAGATCGTCTCGTCCTTCTTTTTGTCGAGTCCGTACGCCAGCGCGGCGGCCGTCGGCTCATTGATGATGCGCAGGACCTCGAGGCCGGCGATCTTGCCCGCGTCCTTGGTGGCCTGGCGCTGGGCATCGTTGAAGTAGGCGGGCACGGTGATGACGGCCTGGGTCACCTTCTCACCCAGGTAGGCCTCGGCGGCCTCCTTGAGCTTGCGCAGGATCATGGCGGAGATCTCGGGTGGCGAATACTGCTTGCCGCGCACCTCGACACGCGCATCGCCATTGGGCGCCTTGACGACCTTGTACGGCACGAGCTTGATCTCTTGCAGCACCTCGTCGTACCGACGGCCCATGAACCGTTTGATCGAGAAGACGGTGTTCTCGGGATTCGTGATGGCTTGTCGCTTGGCGACCTGCCCGACGAGAATCTCTCCGTCCTTCGTGAACCCGACGACCGACGGCGTGAGGCGGCTACCCTCCTGGTTTGCGATTACCGTGGGGTTGCCGCCTTCGACGACCGAGACCACCGAGTTCGTCGTTCCGAGATCGATGCCAATCACCTTGGGCATAACCGTCTGCTCCATTCCTTGGGCCGTGGGCCCTGGCACATTCCACCTCGGAGGGAGCCGACGGGCTCCCCCCGAGCTTCCCCGTATTAGAGAACGTCGATCTTGATCTCCTTGGGCTTCATCTCTTCCGCCTTCGGCAGCTTGATCTCCAGAACACCGTCGCGATACGTCGCCTTCACGCGATCGGCCTGCACCGCCATCGGCAGCTGGACGAGACGCTCGAACTTGCCGTAGGCCCGCTCGACATGGAGGAGATCCTGTTCCTTGATCTGATTCTCGAACCGGCGCTCACCCTTGACCGTCAGGAGATCGCCCGCAATCGATACGCTTACGTCCTTTTCGCTCACCCCGGGCAACTCGAGCGTGAGGACGAGATCGTCCTTGGTCGCGTACATGTCCACTGCTGGCGCCCAGGTCCGCCCAGCCGCGGGCGCGGGACGCCCGAAGAAGTTGTCGAAGAGGCGATTCACCTCGGTCTGAATGTCCGACACGCGAAACGGCTCCCACTGGTCCTGACTCGAAAGGCCAAACGGCCGCCAACGCTCCATCGCCATCGAAATATCCTCCTTCATTCTGGTCGCCGGTTCCTTCGGCCCGGCTGGCTATATTGAGTACGCACTCCTTATATCAAGTGAGTGTGAGTCTGTCAAGTTAGGCCTCCCAGGCCCCCGGAGATAGCGAGGTGATAGTGTTCGGCCGTGCGGTTGGGGTGCGGAGGATGCTCTTCGACGGTCCTTGGCCTGATGGCCGTCGCAGCCGTGGTCGCCGTCAGCGGCTGGGCGGTGATGCGGACACTGCAGGCGCCCGCCGTCGAGGCGACGCAGTTCACACGAGAAGACGGCGTGCGGGCGCAGCAGAAGATCGTGGACCTGGCGCTTCACCGGGTGCGAGGCGGCACGGTCCTATTTAGCGAGGCGGAGGTGAACGCGTTCGTCTCGCGGCACCTCGACCCCGCCGACCTTCCCGTTCGCGATCCGATGATCCGGCTGCGCGACGGTGACATCCTCGAGATCGTCGGGACCGTGGCGCTCGGGCGCCTTGTGCGCGAGTCGCCGCTGGCCACGCTGACGGAAATGCTACCGGCAGGATGGCTCGCGCGGCCACTCTGGCTGAGTGTCGCCGCACGTGCGGCGACGTCGTCGGAGCCTCGCCGTACTTTGCGTCTCGAACCGCAGCGTCTTCTGCTCGGGCGTCAGCGCGTCCCGGCGTTCATGCTGCGCTTGATGTTGGATCCATCGAGCTTACGTCTGATGCGCATTGTGCTGCCGCCCGAGGTACAGACGGTAAGGATCGAGCGCGGACGCGTGGTCATCCAGGCGACTTCACCGCCTGCACGTACCTGAGCTGCAGGTCGTAAATCAGGTCCTCGAGTGCGCGGTTCTCCTCCGCGGAGCGGTGTCCTTCGGTTTTGTCGCGCAGCAACGACAGGAGATCGATGACGTCGGAGGCGTGCGCCAGTTCCCGGTGCTGCTGTCCGCTGACCGGATCGGGCGCGTCGCCGAGCGCGACGAGCGCTTCGGTGGCGAGCATCATGAACAGTCCGACGAGACTACGCGCAGGGGGCGCACTCGGCGAATCGGAGGTGGAGGAAGTGGGCGTCGGGCGGGAAGCGGGGGGGTCGCCCGAGGGTGACGGCGTGCTACATGTGTCCCGCCGTCGGCGGTCGGTCACCCTGAATCCCTCGTCCGGTGCTTCCGCCACGGCGCCGAGCCTAGCACACGCGCAAACCCCTGCTGTATAATCGCTTACCCTCAGGGACCGATCATGACCCAGTCGCCCGGCGCTCAGTTCGAACGGCTCCTCGAGATCATGAGGCGGTTGCGTGAACCGGGTGGGTGCCCGTGGGACCGTGAGCAAACCCGGGTGTCTCTAAAGCCTTTTCTGATCGAAGAAGCCTACGAAGTCCTCGAGGCCATCGAGTTGGCAGATACGGCGGCGCTTCAGGAGGAGCTCGGCGATCTGCTGTTCCAGGTCGTCTTCCACGCCCAAATCGCTTCCGAGCGCGGTGAGTTCGACATGGCGACGTTGCTCACGCGCCTCGCCGACAAGATGGTCAGTCGGCATCCGCATGTTTTCGGGGAGGCGAGCGTCGAGACACCCGGCGAGGCGTTAGCTCAATGGGAGGCGATCAAGCAGCGTGAGGCACACCAGGCCGGCCGGCGACGCTCGATCATCGACGGGGTGCCCCGGTCGTTGCCGTCGCTGCTCCGCGCTCAACGGATGACGTCGAAGGCGTCGCGCGTCAACTTCGATTGGCCGGATGCGCGAGCAGCCTGGAGCAAAGTCGAGGAGGAGTGCCGTGAGGCCGCGGCCGCCCTCGACGCCGACGATCGCGGCCGGCTGCAGGACGAGCTCGGCGACGTGCTGTTTTCTATCGTGAACGTGGCGCGGCTCGCTTCCATCGACGCGGAGGAGGCGCTGCAGGGCGCCATCGAGAAGTTTCGACGCCGATTCACCGGCATGGAGGAAAACCTGTCCGCGCAGGGTAAGAGCGTCGGCAGCGTCTCCCAAGCCGAGCTTGAGCGCTCCTGGGAAGCCGTCAAGGCGCAGGAGCGCGGGCGATGAAGGCGAAGGTGGGCAACGCGTCGATCTCCGTGGAGCGCGGTGACATCACCGACCGCGAGGTCGATGCGCTGGTGAACCCGGCCAACACCGCGCTTACGATGACGACGGGTGTCGCCGCAACCATCAAGCGCAAGGGCGGCGTCATCATCGAGGAAGAGGCGATGCGCCAGGGGCCGGTCGAGGTCGGTGAAGCGGTGCTCACCCCGGGCGGGAATCTGCAGGCGACTCATGTCATCCACGCGGTCGTGATGGGACCCGATCTCAAGACCGACCCCGACGTCGTCGGCCGGGCGACCCGGGCCGTCCTTGCGGTGGCCGACAAACACCGATTGACCTCGATTGCGCTACCGGCCCTCGGCACCGGAGTTGGCCACGTGGCGCCAGCCGCGGCTGCCGAGGCCATGATCGAAGCCGTGGCGACGCATCTCAAGGCGGGTAAGACCGCGTTGAAGCGAGTGCTTTTCGTCTTGTATCTGGATGATTCCTACCGAGCCTTTAGTGACACATTGAAGCGGGTAGGTGGAATACAGTAAAAAGTCTAGATGGCGCACGCAAAACTCGGTCAGCCCCAGACCCGTCGCCTCGGGGACCTCCTGGTGGCTGAACGTCTCATCACCGAGGATCAGCTCAAGCAGGCGCTCGCCGAACAGAAGGGCAAAACCGAGAAGCTGGGCTCGATCCTCGCGCGCCTGGGTTTCATCACCGAAGAACAGCTCATCGGGTTTCTGTCCCGACAGTACGGCATCCCGTCCATCACACTGAACAACGTCGACGTCGACGCCGAGACGCTGCGTCTGGTGCCCGCGCCGATCGCCCGGAAGTATGAGGTGCTTCCCGTCAAGCGGATCGGCGGCACGCTCACGCTGGCGATGGCAGATCCGACGAATGTGTTCGCCCTCGACGACGTCGCGTTCATGACGAGCCTGCAGATCCTCCCCGTCGTCGCGCCCCAGGCGGCGATCCGGGCGGCGATCGAGAAGGCCTACGAGGCGGGACAGCAGTCATCGATGAGCGAGATGCTGACAGAGATCACCGCCGACGCCAACGTCGAGCTGCTCGAAGGCGAATCGGAATCGACCGGCGTCGACGTCTTCGAGCTCAAGGAGTCGGCGGACGAGGCCCCCGTCGTCAAGCTCGTCAACATGGTCCTCGTGGACGCGATCCGCAAGGGCGCCTCCGACCTGCACTGGGAGCCGTACGAGAAGCACTTCCGCATTCGGTTCCGGATCGACGGCGTCCTGCACGAGATGCTCTCGCCTCCCAAGCGCCTCGAGCCCGCCATCATCTCGCGCCTGAAGATCATGTCGAACCTCGACATCTCCGAGCGGCGGGTGCCGCAGGACGGGCGGATCAAACTACGGTTCGGCAACCGGGAAATCGACTTTCGCGTGTCGATCCTCCCGACGATCTTCGGCGAGAAGGCGGTGCTCCGCATCCTCGACAAAGATTCGCTGCAGCTCGACCTCACCAAGCTTGGGTTTGATCCGTGGAGTTACGAGAAGTTCAATCACGCGATCCACCAGCCGTATGGCATGGTCCTCATCACGGGACCAACGGGCTCGGGCAAGACCACCACGCTCTACTCGGCGATCTCGACGATCAATTCCCCCGAGCACAACATCATGACCGCCGAGGACCCGGTCGAGTACAACCTCAAGGGCGTCAACCAGGTCCAGGTGAACGAGGGCGTCGGTCGCTCGTTCGCTTCCGTTCTTCGCTCCTTTTTGCGACAGGACCCCGACGTCATTCTCGTCGGTGAGACGCGAGACCTCGAGACCGCGCAGATCTCCATCCGCGCCGCGCTCACCGGCCATCTCGTGTTCACGACGCTGCACACCAACGACTGTCCGTCGACGGTGGCGCGGCTGTTCGACATGGGCATTCAACCGTTCCTGCTCTCGTCCGCGCTCCTGCTCATCCTCGCCCAGCGATTGGGCCGCCGGATCTGCAAGGAGTGCAAGCAGCCGGTGGCGGGCAAGGAAGAAGACCTCGTTCCCTACGGCCACACCCCACAGGGGCTCACCAACGTGACGTTTTACCGCGGCAAGGGGTGCGCGACGTGCAACTTCACGGGAATGAAGGGCCGCGTCGCCATCTATGAAGTCATGCCCGTGACCGAGCCACTTCGTGACATGATTCTGAAGAATGCCGCGACGGCAGACATCCGTGAACAGGCCCAGAGGGACGGCATGAAGACGCTTCGGCAGTCTGGGCTGATGAAGGTGATCGAGGGGACCACGACGGTCGAGGAGATCCTCCGAGTCACGCTGTCTTAGCGGGAGGACGTGTATGGCTGTGTTCGCGTACAAGGGGCGCGCCGGTGGCAGCGCCGTGACGGGCGACATCGAGGCGGACAGCCGCCCCGCCGCCGTCGCCGCCCTACGGGCGAAAGGCGTCATCGCGACCTCTGTACAAGAAAAGGCCGTGAAGGCGGCCGCCGCCGCGACGCCGAAGAAGTTCGGCGGTAGCGTTCGGGACAAGGACCTTGCCATCTATACCCGGCAGTTCTCGACGATGGTCGACGCCGGCCTGCCCATCGCGCAATGCCTGCAAATCCTCTCCGAGCAGAACGATTCCAAGACGCTGCGCGACGTGACGGCCCGCATCGCCGTCGATGTCCAAGGCGGCGCCACGCTCGCGGAGTCGTTCGGCAAATATCCTCGGACGTTCGACCATCTGTTCACGAACATGCTGGCGGTCGGCGAGTCCGGCGGTGTGCTCGACGTGGTACTCCAGCGATTGTCCGGCTATATCGAGAAAGCGGCCAAGCTGAAGGGCAAGGTCAAGAGCGCCATGGTCTACCCGATCACGATCATCGGGGTGGCCTGCCTCGTCATCATCTTCATGATGATCTTCGTACTCCCGACCTTCGCCAACATGTTCCGGAACATGGGCGCAGAGCTGCCACTGCCCACCAAGATCGTCATGTGGATGTCCGACATGACGCGCAAATACATCATCTTCATGATCGCGGGCGTGGGCGCCGGCATTTGGGCGCTCAAGCGGTACTACAACACGGAGAACGGCAGCATGGTGATCGACACCTTCGCCCTGAAGGTCCCGGTCATCGGCATGCTCATCCGGAAGGTGGCGGTGGCACGCTTTACGCGGACACTCGGCACACTGATCTCTTCCGGCGTCCCGATTCTCGAGGGACTCCTGATCACCGCGCGCTCGGCGGGGAACCGCGTCGTCGAGAAAGCGGTCATGCAGGCGCGGCAGCACGTGACAGCTGGTGGCACGCTGGCGGAGCCGCTCAAGGCGACGCCGGTATTCCCGCCGATGGTCGTGCATATGATCTCGGTGGGCGAAAACACGGGTGCCCTCGATGCCATGCTCTCGAAGATCGCCGACTTCTACGACGACGAGGTCGACGCCGCCGTTAGTGCCCTCACGTCCCTGCTCGAACCGATGATGATCGTCTTCCTCGGTGTGGTCGTGGGCGGCATCGTCGTAGCGATGTACCTCCCCATCTTCAAGATGGTGACGCTCGTCAAGTGACCGCGTGACCGTTCGATGACGTTCGTCGACGGCGAGCGGTTGCTCCGTGGCGTGTTCTGGGCGCGCCTTGGCGTCGCCGCCCTGCTGCTTCCGCTGGGGACCGCGCTGCCCGACGCGATGATGCCGGGCATCAACCACGGCGTCCTCGTGATGTCGCTGCTTACGGTGGTCATCTCGTCTGGCGGCCTGCTTCTTGGCTTCCCGCTGACACATCCGCGACGGATCGCCTGGCTCGTCGCGCTGCTCGACGTCGCGCTCGTCACCGCCGTCGTTGCCGCCACCGGCGGCGCGCGCTCGATCTTCACCTTCCTGTACGTGATGCTCGTGACGGCGTCCTGCGTCACGCTGTCACGTACGGGCGGCCTGACGATCGCCGCGACCTCGTCGGCTCTCTACACCGCGCTCGTCTTCGGCAGGACGGTCTTCCCGCTGACGTCCCTCTTCGAGGCGCCGGAGGAGACGACGGCGCTCGAGATCCTGACGATGTTCGCGAACACGGGGACGTTCCTCGTTGTCGCCATTGTGGCGGGTGGCCTGGCCGAGCGCTTCCAGATTCAAAGCCGCACGCTGCGCGACCTGCGCGCCATCAAGGATCTCGTCTTCGAGTCGGTGGGAACGGGGCTCATTGCGCTCGATCGCTCGCACATGATCACGACGTTCAACCGCGCGGCGGCGACGATTACCGGTGTCCCGGCGGCGGCCGCGATCGGACGTCCGTGGCAGGACCTCTTCGGCGATCTCGTCTCTCTGCCCGACATCGAAGCGGAGTTGGCGACAGGGCCGGGAGCGTCGAGCCGACAGGAGGCGGTGCTCGCCCGCCCCGGTGCCGGCAGCGTGCCTGTGCGGCTGACGTTCTGGACGCTGGCCGCGGGCGAGGCGCCGCCCACGATGCTTCAGGGCCGCGCGGTCGGGGATGCAGAACGGCTGGGCGTGATCTGCGCCTGTGAAGACCTCACGACGATCCGTGTGATGGAAGAGCGGCTGCGGCAGGCGGACCGCTTGGCCACGCTCGGACGGATGTCCGCAAACATCGCGCACGAAATTCGTAACCCGCTCGCCTCTCTGACGGGGGCCATCGAGGTCCTGGCAGGCAATGGAACGGCTGGAGAGATCCGCCAGCGACTGGCGCAGATCATCCTGAAGGAATCGGCCCGTCTCAACGAAATCCTGCGCGATTTCCTGGAGTACGCTCGACCAGCTCCGCTGGCGCGCGCGCGGACGAACATCATCGAATCGATCGACGAGGTGCTGGTGCTTCTCGATCATCGAGCGGACCCGGGCACGCTCAAGGTCGTGCGTGAGTTCCCGCCGAGCCTCGACTGGGTCATCGATCCGCAGCAGTTCCGTCAGGCGGTTTGGAACCTGTGCCTCAACGCCGTGCAAGCGATGCCGGACGGGGGAGAACTGAGGATCACGGCCGAGACCGTGGGCGGACGCCTCGAGGTGCGTGTCGCGGACACCGGTGAGGGCATCGCGAAGGAGAATATGTCTCACATCTTCGAACCGTTCTTCTCGACGAAGTCCGCCGGCAGCGGCATCGGTCTGGCCCTCGTGCACCGAGTCATGCAGGATCACGGCGGCGATGTCTACGTGGAATCGGCGGCGGGCGCCGGCAGCGTCTTCACGCTTACCTTCCCCCCGATCCGTGGCTGAGACCCGCGTCCTCGTCGTCGACGACGAACAGAGCATGCGCGAACTGCTCGGCATCATGCTGAAGCAGGTCGGTTATGACGTGACGCTCGCCGACGGCGGCGAAACTGCGGTGGAAGCTCTCAAGAATGACGCGTTCGATCTCGTCATTACCGATCTTCGCATGCGAAAAGTCGACGGCCTCGCGGTCCTGCGCGCGGCGAAGGAACATTCCCCACGGACCGTCGTGCTCGTGGTGACGGCGTTCGCTTCGACCGAGACGGCGGTCGAAGCGATGAAGCTCGGCGCGTACGACTACGTCACCAAACCCTTCAAGCTCGACGAGCTACGCCTGACCATCGCGAACGCCCTCGAGCGTAAGCGGCTTCAGGACGAAAATCGCGAGCTCAAGCGCCAGCTGCGTCGTGAGCACGGCTTCGAGGGGTTCATCGGGAAGAGTCAGCGCATCCTCGATGTCTTCGAAACCATCCGCAAGACGGCCGACAGCGGCTCGACGGTGATGATCACGGGCGAGAGCGGCACCGGCAAGGAGCTCGTTGCCCGTGCGGTGCATCTGGAGTCGGCTCGCCGGGCCGGGCCCTTCGTGTCGGTGAATTGCGGCGCGATCCCGGAAACGCTGATGGAGTCGGAGCTGTTCGGTCACGTCAAGGGCGCGTTCACTGGCGCGGTGGCCAGTACGGAAGGTCTGTTCGCCGCCGCCGACGGCGGCACGCTCTTCCTCGACGAGATCACCGAGATCCCCCAAACGGTACAGGTCAAGCTGCTGCGTGCAACGCAGGAGCGCGAGATTCGTCGCGTCGGCGACACGCGCGACGTGAAGGTCGACGTGCGGTTGATCGCCGCGTCGAATCGCGACCTGACGAAAGCCGTGGCGGATGGGGTGCTGCGGGAAGATCTCTACTATCGTCTCAACGTCATTCCGATCCACATGCCGCCGTTGCGCGAAAGGATCGAGGATATCCCGCTGCTCGTCGCGCACTTCGTCGCCCGAATCACGAAGGACGTCGGCAAGAGCGTGCAGGCAATATCGCCCGAGTCGCTCGCGATCCTCGAGCGTTATCACTGGCCCGGAAACATTCGAGAACTGGAAAACGTCGTCGAGCGCGCCATCGTCCTCGGCAGCGGTGAGCTGCTGTCGCCTGAATCGCTGCCGCCTCACCTTCACGCGCCACGCGACGAGCAGGCGGTCAGCGTCGAGATTCCGCCCACCGGGATGGACCTCGAGGATACGCTCTCCCGCATCGAGAACCGCTACATCCGGCTCGCCCTCGAGCGCTCGGGGTGGTTGCAGGTGCGCGCCGCGGAACTGCTCGGGCTGTCGTTCCGGCAGTTCCGGTACAAGCTCCAGAAGCACGGCTTGCGCGCCGGCCGCGGGGCGCCGAAGCCGCCGCCACAGAACTAGCCGCACACTAGACAGCTAGCCGCACTGGGCAGTCCGCCCACGCAGCGTGTCGGCCTGACTCGCTACCTGACCACTAACTAGCTGATTTACCTATCTTTACCGCTCCCACTGGTGCGGCATAACTTCTGCTCTAGTCCTCCAGTGCTCGCAACCAAACTCTGCCGGAGGGGTAAATGGTCAAGTTTTGGAACAGGAAGCGCGCCGCCGTTGGTGGTCAGCGGGGTTTCACGCTGATCGAGCTCCTGATCGTCGTGGCGATCATCGGTATCCTCGCCGCGATCGCCGTGCCGCTGTACGCCAACGTGCAGCAGCGCGCTCGTATCGCCAAGGCCCAGGCCGACGCCCGCGCGCTCGCCTCGGCCGTCTCGATCTACGGCGCCCACATGGGCACGATCGCGACCGCGCTGACCCAGCTCACCTCGCAGGTG
>Ga0207684_10000769_pt1 | contig 37239 bp, 38 predicted proteins | sample KBSK5501metaG_FD_184342 | JGI IMG/M metagenome (GOLD analysis project Ga0207684, IMG submission 184342) | Corn, switchgrass and miscanthus rhizosphere microbial communities from Kellogg Biological Station, Michigan, USA - KBS K5-50-1 metaG... | ecosystem: Host-associated > Plants > Roots >... | reverse complement strand
GCCACGACTCCACGAAGTCGGCGACCCGCGCCTCGGTGGCCTCGGGGTCGCCGGGGCGATACACGCTGGGGATCCGGACGAGGGCGCGGGTGAGCTCGACCACCTCGTCCGCGTCGACCTTGCGGAGGACCTGCGACAGCGCGGTCACAGCGGGAGCGGGCTATTCCAGCGGGAAGGACAGGATGATGGCGTCGAGACGGATGACGCGATGCTCTTCGCCCGAGATATAGAAGTAGTGACCTTCCACTTCCTCGGGGTTCTCCTCGAAGGCCACCACCGAGCGGACCGGCGGCATGTCGCGGAAGGCATTGGCCCCCTCGTCGAAGCCGTCGCCACGGCCCACCACCTCGCCGTAACGGATCGGCGACCCCTTGGGGCAGTGCACGCGCACGTCCGCCGGGGGCTCGGCCATGAGTCGGACGAGGAGGTTGATGCCGTAGACCTGGAACTGAATGTCGGGCATGGGACCCTCTGATGGTGGATTTCTTCGATCATACCACAACCGCTGGTTCCCGAATTCGGCGGAGGGCCCGGAAGGTGGGGCTTGTCGGTCAGGGCGCGATGCCGGGCAGGGCGCCCTGCTCGCCGTGGCGCTCGATGCCCTCCAGCTTGCCCTCGAGCCGGCCCAGGCCGGAGGCGGCGTCGTCGTACTTGTTGCGGGCATTGGTGAGGTGCCGGCCGACCACGTCGAACGCCTCGCGAAACTTGTCGAGGTCACCGCGCAGACGGCCGAGCCGCGCCTGGATCTCCTGGGCGTCGCGCTCGATCCGCAGCCCGCGCAGGCCCAGGACGATGACCCGCAGGTAGGCGTAGAAGGTGTTGGGCGAGACCGGCACCACCCGCCGGGCCAGCGCGTAGGTGGCGGGCGAATCCTCCTCGCTCTCGTCCCGGACGATGATCTCGTAGTAGATGTTCTCGGCCGGGATGTACATGAGAGCGAAGTCGAAGGTGCCCTCGTCCGGGAGGATGTACTTCTTGGCGATCTCGTCGACCCGGTTCTTGACGTCGCGCAGGAACGCGCGCCGCAGCGGGCCGCGCTTGTCCTCGTCGGTCTCCTCGAGAACGCGCCGGAAGTTCTCCAGGGGGAACTTGGCGTCGACCGGGACGATCCGCTCGCCGATGCGGATGGCCGCGTCGACCCGGTCCCCGGTGGCGAACGCGTGCTGCAGTGCGTACTGCTCCCGCGGGAGCATCTGGGCGAGGAGATTCTCGAGGAGCGTCTCCCCCACCCCGCCGCGGATCTTGGGGGACTTGAGCAATTGCTCGAGACCCGCGATGTCCCGCCCCACGTCGAAGACGCGCTGGGTCACCTCGCCCAGCTTGCCGAGGCTCCCCTGCACCGCACCCACCACCTGGCCGACGTGCTGGAGTTGCTGCTGGACGCCGCTGCCGACCTGGCCCATCTGCTGGGTCATGTGGCTCGCGAACTGGTGCAGCTCCTCCTTGACGGTGGCGAGCGTCTCGCTCCGCGCCTGGTGGGCCTCCGCCCGCGCGGTCTGGATGTCGCGCTGGAGCAGGAGCAGCGCCTGGTCCGGCTGCTGCCGGGCCGTCTCGAGCGCGCCGAGCCGCGCCACCGCGCGCCAGAGGGCCCACGCGGTCACCCCGAGCAGCAGCGCGAGGGCCACCGCCACGACCCACACCCACCCCGCGGTCACCGCGACACACTCCGTCGCCCGCGCCAGTGGCGGCACACCGGCCGCAGCCGACACGGGGCGCACACGATCGCGTCGCGGCGGTCGAGGCACTGGCCGGACATCCGGGTGTGGCAGAGCGAGAAGTCGTACTTCACCGGATCGGCCGGATCGAGCAGCCGCAGTCCGCTCGTGATCTCCTCCGTCATCTTCCAGTTCCGGCTGCGCCGCCGGGTGAGCCCCAGCGAGCGGGCCATGTTCTCGATGTGGGTGTCGACCGGGATGAGGAGTGCGGCGGGCGGGATCTCGGTCCAGAGCCCGAAGTCGGGCGCCTCCCGTCGGACCATCCACCGGAGGAACAGCAGCATCCGCTTGCACGCGCCGCCGGTCGACGGGCGCGGGAACCAGTGACGGTATCCGTACGAGAGCCGGTTGCGCGGAAAGACCGCGGAGAGATCCTGGGTCAGGAAGGCGTCGACGAAGCGCTCCAGGGCCGGGCCCACGTGGGCGTCGCGGGGCGAGAAGCCGGAGCGGAACGCGGCGCCGAGCGAGCCGTGGTGGATCAGGATCCGCTGGGTGGCGAGGCAGAACGCGGCGAGATCGCGCGGACGGTTGAACCGGTAGCGGAAGTCCTCGAAGCGCGCCGCGTGCTTGGCCGGATCGAAGCCCAGCACGAAGCGCGCGGGCGACTCTCCCATGCGGGCGAGCGCCCAGTCGACCCAGGGGCCGAACAGATCCACGCGCCCGTAGGCCATGCACGAGGCCAGCAGCGCGACGACCTCGCGATCGGCGCGCTCGGGGTAGCGAAGGGGAAAGCGGATCGCGTCCAGGTCGGCGCGGGCGGCCCAGTCGAACTCGCGGTAGAGCCGCTCGAGCGGCTCCTGGAGTCGGGGCGTTGCAGTCATCTTCCGCGGTGATTCTAGCACGGTCCCTTGTCCCGGCCCGGCGCCCGCTGCTATCATCTCCCCGCCGCGCACGCGGCGGGAGGGGACGAGCGCATGCTGAAGGTGGGAATCGTGGGGATGGGCGTGATCGGCCGTCGTGTCGCGGACGCGCTGACGCGGGGCATTCCCGGCACCACGCTGGTGGGCGTCAGCGTGCGCCAGCCCGCCACCGCGGCGGGGTACCCGGTGCTGGCCCTCGATGACCTGATCGAGCGGGCCGACCTGGTCGTGGAGGCGGCGACCCAGGCCGCCCTCCGCGAGTTCGGGCCCGCGGTGCTCTCGGCGGGCAAGCACCTGATGGTTCTCTCGGTGGGCGCCCTGGTCGGCGTGCTCGACGGATGGGCCGCGCTGGCCGAGAAGCACGGCTGCCGCATCCTGGTGCCGTCCGGCGCGATCGCGGGCCTCGACGGGGTCAAGGGCGCGCGCGAGGGCGCGATCACCGCGGTCACCATGGAGACCCGCAAGCCGCCGCGCGGCCTCGCGGGGGCGCCCTACATCGAGCAGCAGCGGATCGATCTCGACCGCATCACCACCGAGACGCTCGTCTTCGAGGGGCCCGCGACCGAGGCGGTCCGCGGCTTCCCGGCCAACGTCAACGTGGTGGCCGCGCTCTCACTCGCCGGGATCGGTCCCGAGCGCACCCGGATCAAGATCTACGCGGTACCCGGCCTGGCGCGGAACCAGCACCGGATCACGGTGGAGGGCGAGTTCGGCACCCTCCGCATCGAGGTCGAGAACGTGCCCTCGGAGAACCCACGGACCGGCCGGCTCTCCTATCTATCCGCGATCGCGATGCTGCGCGAGCTGGGCGCCGCGGTGCAGGTGGGTAACTGAGCCCGAGGAGGGACGCGCATGCTCAGGGAGTTCAAGGAATTCGCGATCAAGGGCAACATGGTGGACATGGCGGTCGGCATCATCATCGGCGCCGCCTTCGGGACGGTGGTCACCTCGCTGGTCAACGATCTCCTCATGCCCGTCATCTCGGGGATCATCGGCACGCCGGACTTCAGTAACCTGTTCGTGATCCTGCGCAACCCGACCGGCGCCGCCTTCCCGTCGGTCAAGGCCGCGCGCGACGCGGGCGCGGTGGTGCTGGCGTTCGGGCTCCTCCTGAACGCGATCATCGCGTTCCTGGCCGTCGCGGTGGCGCTGTTCTTCCTCGTGAAGGTGGTCAACCGGATGCGGCGACAGGAAGAGGCCGCGCCCGCCGCCCCGCCCGCGCCCTCGGAAGAGGTCAAGCTGCTCGCCGAGATCCGCGACCTGCTGCGGCGGCGGTGAGTCGCGCCTCGCGGCGCGCCCGGACCGCCGCCCTCCCGCGGCGGTCGCGGCGGGCTGCGAGTACTTCCGGGACACCGCCGAGCAGGACCTGGCCAATCGGCGCTGGCGAGAGTGCGCGGCCAGGCTCCGTGACGTCAAGCTCGAGCGCGTGGCCCTGGGCGGGCGAATTCGATTCAACTGCGTGGCGCGGAACGAAGCCGACCGCGTGCTTGGCTGCCTAGAAGCGGCCGGGCGCGATGCGAAGAGCCTCCCGGAACCTGTCGCCTCGGCGCCGGCGGGCCAATAGCGAGGATTCTCGTCTCGCTATCGACCGTGTGCGGAGCTCGAACTGCTCACCCGAGTCCGCGAGATCTTCCTGACCGCTTGAGGATTAAGACGGTCGAGTAGGCTCGCGCCGCCTCGAACGAGCGAGGGCTCCGAGCCCCGCCATTGTGCTACCGAGCAGTAGCAGGGTGGTCGGCTCGGGGACAGGAGATGGTGTCCCTGACACGTCGTTCCCCTCGGTTGTCCCGAAGGAGAAATCGACACTCGACACGGTCGAGCCCGTCGTGACTCCGGGGACAGAGAGATCAAAGACGATCGGCCCGAAGAGGAACGGGTTGTGAGGCCCGGGCCCGTTAGCGATGGAGCCATTCGCGTTGCTGTAGAGATTGCCGGCACCAGGAGGACCTATGACCGTGTGGGCGGGACCGATGGCAGTGCCGAGCACGTTAAGCTGAAGCCCCGTCCCATTGGTTGACAAGGCCCATCCCGTGCTCACCGTCGGACCCGCGGCAAACGTACCGTTACTGTTCACCGTTCGTTCGGTCCCTGAGCTGGACAAGATCGAACCGGAGTTTTGACCTGTGCTCAGATGAAAGACCACATCGCTCAGATTCTGAATGACGCTAGTTGGATTCGCCTGGTTATTGGTAAGCGACAGTTGAACTTCGTTAGCTAGCGTCGTGAAGGTCGCTGAGGCCGAGACGGGCAGTCCGCCAGTGAAACCCGGAACCCCGGTGAAGTCATAGGTGATCGTATTGGCGCTCGCCGGCTGAACCATCAATCCGAGGCCGATAAGAGCCGTCAGGGTGAGAAGTCTCTTCACGTCGTGCTCCCTTCCTGTCGCATTGGAGCGAGGCGTAGACTTTACCCCCCGGCTCCTCCGTGGAGAACATGGGCAAGACACATACCATGCTAGCCAGAATAACTACTGCTTCAACTCTTTCAGGATCTTAAGAAGCAGCCAGGCCTTTGGCCCTCTGCTCGGCTATGTAAGAACGTTCACGAAATGGAAAGGTTCGAGCAGAATCCTGGGAAAGCTATTGCCCTTTCAGGCGGATTCCCGCACATCCCCAACTGGCCGACGAGGGAGGCCCACGTCTATTCCGGCAGCAGAATGAGCTGCGGGCGGGCCGCCATTGTCGGTCGAGGAGTTCCATGCGCGCGAGGTCAATTGGATCCCCTGTTGCCATCGGCAAAATTCTCACGAGGGCTCCGCCGATGCGCCACCCAGCGTCCGCGAGAAGAGATACGCGCGGAACGGAACGCGCGCGCTTGACATCGTGACTCGCTCTCTCTAGAGTGCGTACCGCGCCGCGCCGCCGGGTGCGGCGCACAAGCAACGCTTTATTCAGATCTGCATAGCGGGAGGTAATCATGAATTCGAGCCGCTGGATCGCCACCCTGTTGATCTCCTCATTCCTGATCGTCGCCAGCGCGCCTCGAAGCTGGGCGGAGGATGCATCGCAAGCCAAGGGCGCGGGGAGCGCAGGGGCGACGGCAGCCGCCGTGGTCAGCGATGTCTTCTACGTACCCGGGAAAGCCATCGTGTGCGGCGTGAGCGGCGTGCTGTGGCTCGGCACCATGGCCCTGACCTTCGGGACGCTCTACAACGAGGCCGCCGACTTCGTGAAGGGCGGCTGCGGAGGCCGGTGGGTTCTGACCGGCGAGGACATCAAGCCCACAACGTCATACTAGGGAGCGGGGCGGGAGTCTACGACGCGGTGTTCTCCCTCTCGAACCCGTACTGCTTGGCCTTGCGCGCGACGGTGGACTGGGTGACACCGAGGTGCTTCGCCGCGAGAGCCTGGGTCTTGTAGCGGGTGAGCGCGTCCCTCAGGAGCTGGCTCTCCACCTTCTGAAGGGCCTTCCGGAGGGTGGGGACGCTTTCCGCCTGGGCCGCCGACGCTTCGCCCGCTAGGCGGAGTAGGGCCCGGGGCAGGTCGGCGACGTCGATCGTGTCGCTCGTAGTGGTGACCATGAGCCGCTCGACCAGGTTCAGCAGCTCTCGCACGTTCCCGGGGAACGGGTAGCGCGAGAGCGCACGCAGGGCCTCGGGCGTGATGCCCCGCCGACGCTTCACCTTTCGCTCCAGCCGTGAGAGCGTCAGCTCCACCAGCCGTGGGATGTCTTCCGCGTGGTCCCGGAGGGGTGGAACCTGTAGGCACAGCACGTCCAGCCGATAGAAGAGATCACCGCGGAAAGTGCCCGCGGCGATCATCCCGGCGAGATCCCGGTTGGTGGCGGCGATGATCCTCACGTCGGGTCGCTTGGGTTTGATCGCCCCTACCGCCCACACCTCCCCGTCTTCCAGGAACCGGAGCAGCTTGACCTGGAGACCGAGCGGCAGGTCCCCGATCTCGTTCAGAAGGAGCGTGCCCTTGTGGGCCAGCTCGACCAGCCCGACCTTGCCCTTGGAGTCCGCCCCGGTGAACGCGCCCTTCGCGTACCCGAACAGCTCCGCCTCCATCAGCCCCTCGGGGATCGCCCCGCAATTCACCTCGAGGAAGGGCCCCCCGCTGCGGGCCGACGCCTGGTGGATCAGCCGGGCGAACAGCCCCTTCCCGGCCCCGGTCTCCCCGAGCAGGAGCACGCTCGAATCCACGGCGGCGTACTGGAGGGCGGTGTCACGCACGCTCGCGAGGGCCGGGCTCTGGGCCACGATGTCGTCGAGCTGCACATCACGACGGGTCGCGATCGCGAGAGTGGAGCGCGAGTTCTCGGCCAGCTCGACCGCATCTCGCAGCCGGCTCATCACCTGCCCCATGCCGGTGATCTCACGGAGTGTGATCACGACGTAGGCGAGCTGCCCGTCGGGGGACGAGATCGGCACTCCCGTGACCAGCACCTTTCGATCGGTCCGAAGGGTCTGGACGGTGGACACCGCAACGCGGCCAGCCGCCACCTCACCGCTGATCGACCAGTCGAAGTCGCGGTCCACTCCCAGCTCGTGAACCGGAAGCCCCGCCGCTCTTCGCGGATCGAACCCCAGGAGCTCGCCCGCCACTTCGTTGCTATGGAGCAGGGTCGACTTCGGGCTCAGGATGCACAGCCCCTCCCGGGCCCCGTCGACCATGGCCTCCAAGATCGCGAGCCGAGAGCCCGGTGCGGGAAGGATCCCGCCCAGGCCGGACGCGGAGGCACTACCCCCCGTGCTCAATTCGATCGACACACGTTCCTCCAATTTCCCCATCGGGCGAAGCCGCCATTCCCGGAGCACGATCGATGCCACCGCAGATCCGCGTGCGTCAACTTCAACTCCGGGAGGCATTTAACGAGCGCGAGCGAGGCTCCCGCGCAGGCCTGATCGCGGAGAAGGTAAAAGAATTATCCCAATCGGGCTGATAGCCGACGTGTTGCCCCACTCGTATTCCACGCAAAAAGTATCACCAGGCTCCCCCTCCCTCGTTCCTCGATACCCGTATGCACTCGCGAATGAGCGCCGGCGCCGCGCCCGAAAACGCAGTCACTCTTGCGGAATTCGCCACGCCCGCCCCTCGGCGCCGCGGCACTGGGCCACGTCTCATGCAGCAGCGCATGCGCGCTGTTGCGCGCGTTTGCCGTCGTCCACTCCCCGGTTCGAGACTCAACTACTCGATATGCTTGGGCTCGGTCCGGCTCGCGCCCATGGTCGTCCCGGCTTGGCACATCGCCTGCACCGAGAAGCGCGAGATCGCAGAACCGCCGGACAACACGCAGTTCCGTTCGACGAACTTACCTCCCGCAGCTTCGGAGGTTCGAAAGGATCGCAGTGAGCAACACGGAGTCGCTCGTGGTCGTCAAACTCGACCACAACCGAGGGCAGGCTCCGATGGTTTTCGAGGTGCTCGAGCAGGCCGGGTTGCTCGGCGAGGTCTCCGAGAACGAGCTGGAGATGGCCGAGCCGGGAGCCGTCGGCTTCAGGGTACCGAGGGACCGGATGGCGGCCGTGGTGCTGGCGCTGGAGTGCAACGGCTTCGCCGACGTGAGGGCGTACGAGGTCCAGCCGTGACGAGAAGGACGCCGGTGAGACCGTTCGAGGCGTTGCAGCAGAAGCAGCGGCACAGGTGCTGTTGAGGGCAGTTCAACCACACGCCTCACCGCCGGAGCGGCGGCGAGCACAGGAGAACGCGGCAATGAAGAAGCTCCTCGGGTATCTGGAAGACGAGCAGGGCATCGAGACGCTGGAGTGGATCGCGGTCGGCGCGCTGATCGTGGCGGTCGCCCTCGTGGTCTATCCCGGCACACTGCAGGGTGGGCTGCAGAGCGTCATCAACAAGATCGTATCCAAGATCAACACCTAGCACCCCATTCGCCCCGGAGGCTGCCCAACCAGCCTCCGGGGCCAAGCGGAGAGCACACAATGCCCACAATTTTTCGATACGTGAAGAACGAGCAAGGCATCGAGACGCTGGAGTGGATCGCCGTCGGCGCACTGATCGTGGCGGTCGCCCTGGTCGTCTATCCCGGCACGCTGCAGGGTGGCCTGCAGAGCGTCATCAACACTGTCGTCGGCAAGATCAACACCTAACCGGATAACCGTGTAGAGCGGCCAGGCGGGTCGCGGGGCGACTACCAACAATGCAGACCAGGCGATTGGGCAACCAGCGCGGCACGTCAACCCTCGAGTTCATCGTCGTCCTGCCCACGCTGCTCATCATTTTCCTGGCCGGCCTAGAGCTGAGTCGCGCGTGGTTCACCGCGAACATCGCGACCAACGCCGCCCGGGAGGGAGCTCGCGTGGGGGTGGTCACGCCTGCGCTCGGCACCAATCCCAACGCTCCCGTCTTCGACAACAGCGCGGCGCTCACGCGTATCAACGACATCTTGTCCGCCGCCAACCTCACGGCCGGTACCGTCAGCGTCACCTGCACTCCGCCCGCATCGCCACCTCCCGGGCTGAGCGGCTGCATCCCGGATTCCACCGTCAGGGCCTCGGTCACGATCAACTTCGTCACCGTCGCGCCGCTCTTCCTCCCCGTTCTCGGAACCACGAGCAGTCCGCTCGTCATCAACGAAACCACCATCATGCGGCGCGAATAGGAAGGTAGGACACCACCATGCGGCGGCGCTTCTTGCTCATCCTCATCTGTGCTTCGGTCATTGGATTCCTGGCCAGCTTCCTCGTCTACCGGGTCGTCAGTCAGGCCGCGAGCGCGCGGAACGACCAGTCGGAATCTATCCTGGTCGCCACCGTCGACCTGGGCCTCGCGGATACGGTCACGAGCCAGCACATCAAGCTCGTCAGCTGGCCCAAGGCCTCCGTTCCTCCCGGTGCGCTCCGGACCCCCGCGGAGGCCGAAGGCCGCGTCGTCCGCAGCTCCGTCGTGGCCGGGGAACCGCTCATCGACGGCAAACTCGCTCCTCAGCTCTCGGGCCGGGGCGGCATCATGCCGATGCTGATCCCGGAGGGGCAGCGAGGCGTGACGATCCGAGTCGACGAAGCCATGCGTGAGAGCGGGTTCGTCCTGCCCAACAGTCGGGTGGATGTCCTCGTGAGCATGCCGAAGGCGGGAACGAACGAGAAGATCGCCAAGGTCATTCTCCAGGACGTCTCGGTCCTGGCGTCCGGCCAGACCGTCGAGATGAAGGACAACAAGCCGGTGACGAACACCACCGTCACCCTCGCCCTCACCCCCCAGCAGGTCGAGCGGCTGGCGGTGGCGCAGTCGGAAGGACGCCTGATGCTGGTGCAGCGCAATCTCCGTGATACCCAGTTCGTCCGAACCCCCGGCGCGACGCCCTCCTCCCTGCTGAGCGACATCGCCCCGGCACCCAGCCCGGAACACAAGCCGACCGTTCTCGCCCGCAGCGCCCCCTTGCCGGTCCCGGTGGTGGAGAAGTATCCCGTCGCGGTGATCCGAGGGACGAAGATCACCGAGCAGACGTTCGTCCGCGAGCCTGGAAACTCCTGGGCCGAGCAGCCCGGGCTGAAGCAATGAAGACTCTAGGAGGTCGGTCAATGCGCGTGTGCATCCCTCGTATGCCGCGTCGGTTACTGTTCGTGTCGATGGCCGTCGCTGGCGCCCTCTGCGCGCCAGCTCTCCTTGCGCCACCGGCCCACGCTCAGGCGCCGGCTCCCGTCTACCTGGCGGTGGACGGCTCCCTTCTCCTGACCCTGGTCGACCCCGCCCGCAAGGTGGCGGTCGCGAACCCCGGGATCGCCGACGTCCAGGTCATCAGCCCGGCGCAGCTCCTGATCGTCGGCAAGACCTCCGGCGTCACGTCCCTGATGATCTTTTCCGCGAAGGGCCTCCAGTCTTACAACCTCATCGTGCATCCCTCCTCCCTCGCCGCCGCGGGTATCAACCGCACGCTCCCGCCCCCGTACGCCGTCCTCGTCCAGCGCGGCGACAAGATGGCCCAGCAGCTCTTCACGCGCGGGCCCGACGAGCGGTGGCTCGAACTCGGTCAGGTGCAGCCTGACACGGAAGTCAAGAAGTGAGTCCCCGCACAATGCTCCGACGACATGGCTCCGCCGCGTTTGGTGGTCTCCTCGCGACGCTCGTCCTGACCCTGCTGGCCCTCGGTGCCACCGCGGCCCGGGCCGCCGACCCGGCACTGCTCCGGCTCGAGGTCACCATTGGAAAATCGCAGGTCCTGAATCTCCAGGAGCCGTTCGCCCGGGTCTCGGTCACGAATCCGGCCATCGCCGACGTGTTCGTGGTGACGCCGAATCAGATCCTCATCAACGGCAAGGCGGTCGGCACCACCTCGCTCGTGGTCTTCTACCCCACCAAGACCGTGTTCTTCGACGTCTTGGTCCAGACCGACCTGGCGCTGCTGCGGGAGCGCCTCAGGGACGTCGCCCCCCGCGACGCAATCCAGGTCCACGCCGCGCAAGACGCCATCATCCTCGAGGGCAACGTCTCGAGCGAGCGAACCACCGCGGGCGCCATCGAGGTCGCGGGCGTCTTCGCGCCCAAGGGCAAAGTCATCAGCCTCCTGAGCCTCACCGACGTCAAGCCCCAGCAGGTGCTCCTCCAGGTCCACGTCGCCGAGATCGCCCGCGCCGCGCTCCGGGAGCTCGGGTTCAGCGCCCGCGCCCTCGGCCAGGCATTCCAGGGTGCCGCGTTCCCGGGCAATCCGTTCTCCCTGCCGATCGGCACGCTCGGACCGGTGGCCGCGAACGGTCTGTTCGGCCAAGCCTCACCGGACTTTCAGTTCTCCGGCAGCAGCTTCTTCCTCTCCTCGGGCCGCCGTGACTATGCCGGGGTCGTGAGAGCCCTCGCCGACCGGAACGTGCTACGGACTCTCGCCAAGCCCAACCTCGTCACCCAGAGCGGCAAGGAGGCCAAGTTCCTCTCGGGAGGCGAGTTTCCCTTTCCGGTCGCGCAATCGAACAATACGATCAGCATCGAATTCAAGGAGTTCGGAATCGGGCTGGTCTTCCTGCCGGTGGTGGTGGACGGAGAAACCATCAACCTCCGCGTCCGGCCCGAAGTGTCGAGCCTGGACTTCAGCCAAGGTCTCCAATCCGCCGGGTTCAACATTCCGGTCATCCGGAAGAACGAGGCCGCGACCACCGTCAATCTGAAGGATGGGGAGTCGTTCGCCATCGCCGGCCTCGTCAACAACGAGGTCCGTCAGGCGGTGGCGAAGATTCCGATCCTCGGCGACATCCCGATCCTGGGCGCGCTGTTCCGCAGCACCAGGTTCCAGAACAACGAGACCGAGCTCCTCTTCCTCGTGACCGTCAAGCTGGTCAAGGCCGACCCGCCCGGCTCCGGGCCCGATCCGCGCCGCCTGATGGACCTCCGACCCGAAGAGAAGAAGGATTTCACCCTGGTGCCGGGCATTCCGGGCGTGGGCGACATCGTGACTCAGCCTTTCGGGCAGAGCAGCATGCCCGCCAAGTGAGCCGACGCCTCGTATGACTCCGACCCTCCGGACCATCATCGTGGGCGATTCGACCTCGCCCATCAAAGGCCTGCTCGCCGGCACCCCCGCCGCGACCGTGGTGGGTGAGTTCAAGCGGGTCGGACAGGCCCTCCAGGAGGGCCCGTCCCGCCGGCCCGACCTGGTCATCGCCGACCTCCCCGAGGACCGCCTGGGCGGGGCGGACGGTTCCCCCGTCAAGATGGTCGAAACCCTCACGCGCGCCTTTCCGGAGGCGGCCGTCTTCGCCACCGGCCCGAGCCTCTCCGCGGACTTCGTCATCGAGGTCTTCCGCGCGGGCGCGGTCGAATTCCTCCGCCGACCGGTCCAGCCCGAAGACCTCGCCGCCGGCCTCGACAAGCTTCTTCGGCTCCGTCGGCCTTCTGCGCCCCCGCCGCGGCCCGGTCGGATCACGGCGGTCTTCTCCACCAAGGGCGGCCTCGGGGTGACCACCGTCGCCACCAACCTGGCCGTTTGCCTCGCGGAGCGCGCGCCCGGCCGGACTATCCTCATCGACCTCGACACCCGGCAGTCCGACGTGGCTACCTTTCTGAACCTGCGGCCCACCTACTCGGTCGTCGATGCCCTCGAGAACCCCGACCGCCTGGATGCGTCCTTCCTGCAGGGGCTGGTCGTCCGTCACGCGAGCGGCCTCGTGGTCCTGCCGGGACCCGCTCGCATCGAGCGCGGGCAGCTCGTGGCCGAACAGGTGCAACTGGTCCTCGAGATCATCCGCTCTCACTTCGATCACGTCGTGCTGGACCTCCGGCACGATCTGGACCCGGGCACCATCACCGCGCTCGAGGCCTCGGACACGATCTTCTTCCTCACCGGCCTCACCGTCTCCGCGCTGCGCTCCGGGGCGGCCGGTGTCGCCGCCTTCCGCCATCTCGGCCTGAACCTTCAGCGAGTCAAGGCCGTCGTGATGCGCGACGGAACCGGCGACGACGTCACGATCAAGCACGCTCACGAGACCCTCGGCCTTCCGATCCACTGGCGCACCCCGAGCGACTACCCCACCGTGGTCTCCGCCATCAACAGCGGCCAGCCGGTCGTCACCGCCTCGCCGCGATCGAAGATCGCCCGCAACCTGCGGGAGCTCGCCGGAAGTCTTTTTCCCCGGCCCGGCGCGGCCGCGCGGTCAGCCGCCGGGCGCTCGGCGCCACTGACGCGCCTCATCTGGACCACCAAGGGCATTCCAGGAGACGCATAGATGCCACTCTTCCAGAAGCGGGCGCCGGTCCGCGAGCCAGCTCCTGTCCGTGACCCGCTCGTGACCCCCAACGGCCACGATCCGCTGCCCCGCGGCCGCGAGGCCTACTACGAGCTCAAGACCCGCATCCACCGCCAGCTCATCGAGCGCCTGGACCTGACCAAGCTCGATCTCCTCCCGCTCGAATCGGTCCAGCAGCAGATCCGACGGATCGTCGAGGACATGCTCGTCGCCGACGAGACTCCCCTCAGCCGCCACGAGCGCGAGCAGATCGTCGTCGAGGTCGAGCACGAGACGTTCGGTCTCGGGCCGCTCGAACCTCTGATGCAGGACCCCACGGTCTCCGACATCCTCGTGAACGGCGCGAAGACGGTCTACGTGGAGCGTCGCGGCCGCCTCGAGCGCACGCACGTGATCTTCCGCGACGACACCCACCTCCTTCACGTTATCGAGCGGATCGTCTCGAGCATCGGCCGCCGGATCGACGAATCCTCACCCATGGTCGACGCCAGGCTCGCCGACGGCTCGCGCGTCAACGCCATCATCCCACCCCTCGCCCTGGACGGGCCGGTCCTGTCGATCCGCCGCTTCGCCGCCGACCCGTATCGCATGAATGACCTCGTCGAGTTCGGAACGGTCACGCCGGCCCTCGCCGAGATCCTACGCGCGGCGGTGCAGGCGCGGCTCAACATTCTCGTCTCCGGCGGCACCGGCGCCGGGAAGACGACCCTGCTGAACGTCCTCTCGAATGCGATCCCGAACACGGAGCGGATCGTGACGATCGAGGACTCGGCCGAGCTCCAGCTCCAGCAGGACCACGTGGTGCGCCTCGAAACTCGACCGCCCAACATCGAGGGGCAGGGCGCGGTGGCTCAGCGGGATCTCGTGCGCAATGCCCTCCGCATGCGGCCCGACCGCATCGTGGTCGGCGAGGTGCGCGGGGCCGAGGTGCTGGACATGCTCCAGGCCATGAACACCGGCCACGACGGCTCGCTCTCGACCGTCCACGCCAACTCCTCGCGGGACGCCCTTTCGCGGCTCGAGACCATGGTGCTCATGTCGGGCATCGCCCTACCAGTGCGAGCCTTGCGGGACTACATCGCCGGAGCCCTCGACGTCATCGTGCACCTCTCGCGGCTCTCCGACGGGACCCGGCGGGTCGTCCGGGTGACCGAGGTCGTAGGGATGGAAGAGGATGTCGTGACGACCCAGGACATCTTCCTGTTCGAACAGCAAGGGATCGACGCGGACGGGCGGGTCCTGGGCTTTCACCGCGCGAGCGGCGTGCGTCCTCACTTCACCGACCGCCTCGCCCGCGCCGGCATTCAGCTCGACCCGGCCCTCTTCGATCCCTCGAAGCGACAGGTGGTGCGGTGATGCCGCTGGCGGTCGCTCTCCTCGTCTTCCTGTTCTTCGTGGTGCTCGTCGTCGGCATCTGGTGGGTCTCCCAGACTCAGCGGACCGTCCGCGAACGCCTCAAGCAGGGTGGAACACCGAGCTCACGACCCGACATTCTCCTCCCCGAGCAGGAGGCCCTGCGAGGGCTGGCCGGCGTCCTTCGTGATACCGGGCTCCCTCAGCGTCTGGGCAGGCTCGCCTCCGAAGCGGGCTACAAGGCGACCGCCAGCGATCTCACCCTCGTGACGCTGGCCTGCGCCGCGGTCGGAGGGGCTGCCGCTTGGCTGCGGACGGGCGGTCTCTTCTGGGGCCTCCTGACCGCAGTGGCGACGGGCTCCATCCCGGCGGTCTATCTGCTCTACAAGCGGGCGCGCCGCATTGTCCGCTTCCAGGCCCAGTTCCCCGATGCCCTCGACATGGTCACCCGCGCCATCCGGGCGGGCAACGCCCTCAGCGGCGCCATCAAGCTCGTCGGGGAGGAGATGCCGGATCCCCTCGGCGCGGAGTTTCGGCAGGTGGACGACGAGATCCGGCTGGGCACCGACCCGGGAGAAGCCCTCTACGGGCTGGAAACGAGGATGCCGACCGAGGACGTGCGCTTCTTCTGCACCGCCATCCGCATCCAGCGCAGTGCGGGCGGGAACCTCGCGGAGATCCTCGACCGACTGGCCGAGGTCATCCGGGAGCGCTTCAAGATCTTGAGCTATGCGCGAGTCCTGTCGTCCCAGCACAAGTGGTCCGCGGTCTGCGTGGGGTTGAGCCCCGCCATCTTCGGCGTGATGTTCCAGCTCCTCAACCCCGGGTATTTCGACGCCATGCTGGCCGACCCGATCGGCCCCACGCTGATCGCCGCCGGGCTCGTCCTCGAGGCGGTCGGATTCTTCACGATCTGGCGGATCGCCCAGATCAAGGTGTGAGACAGCCATGAGCACCCTCACCGTCGTCGTCGCGTCCTTCGGCCTGGTGGCCGGCGTGACCTTGCTGGCCGGACTGACCCTCATGCGCTTCTGGCCTGCGCTCCAACGCGAGCGGTTCGGCGGGACCAGGGCGGCGCCGGCCGGCGTCACGTCGATCCTGCGCTGGAGCGAGACCCCCCAGTCCGGCTGGGAACAGACGATCGAGAGGATCGGGCGCGCGGTCGGTGGTTCAGAGGAGAGCGCTCCGACGAAATACCGCCAGCGGCTCATCCGGGCCGGCTACTACGAGCCGCGGGCGGTCCTGCTCTTCCTCGGCGCCAAGGCCGCCCTCGGAGCCGGGCTCGGCTCCCTGTATTTCCTCTACAGCCTCGTGGCTCTCAAGGTGGTCGCCTTCCCGCGCTTGCTCGCCATCTCACTCATCCTGGCCGTGGTCGGCTTCTTTCTTCCGGACTTCTGGCTCTACAACCGGATCAAGGTGCGGCGGCGCGAGATCGTTCACGCCCTCCCGGATGTGCTCGACCTGCTCATGGTGTGCGTGGAAGCTGGACTGGGCTTCGATGCCGCGGTCGCCCGAGTCGCCGAGCAGCCCTCGAAGCGACAGAGCCCGCTCCACAACGAGCTCCGCCGCATGCATCTGGAGGTGCGCGCCGGACGCCCCAGACAGGAGGCCATGCGGGCCCTCGCGGATCGGTCTGGAGTCGAGGAGCTGAAGTCGATCGTGGGCGCCTTCATCCAAACCGAAAAGCTGGGAACGCCCCTGGGAAAGACCCTTCGGGTGCACGCCGACGCCGCCCGCGTCCAGCGCCGGCACCGGGCGGAGCACCGGGCCCACATGGCTCCGCTCAAGATGCTCTTCCCGACCGTCTTCTTCCTGATGCCCGCGTTTTTCCTCGTGACCCTGGCCCCCTCGCTGCTGGGCCTGCTGAAGCTCCTCAAGGCGCTCAGCTACTGACCATGGAGACCAACGGATGAAGCTCACGACCACCCTCTCCTTGCTCCTCGCGACCGCTCTCACTGGCGCGGCCGGTGGTGCCGCCGCGCAAGACGTCACCGCGACCGTCCGCACCTGGACCGGGCAGTCGCTGCAGATCGCCCAGCCGTCTCTCGAAGTGTTCTACACCATCGTGTCGAAGAGCCAGGAGAGCTCGGGTCCTGGCGGCTCCGCCAGCATCGGGCAGGTCAGCGGCGTGGCCAACCTCGGGCTCGGCGTCCTCGGTCGCCAGGCGGTCGACCCGTCTCTCATCACCCTGAATCGCCTCTTCGGTAGCCAGGCCCCGGACACCATCCAGGGCCACCGGCAGGCCCAGGAGATCACGGTCTACCAGGGGGGCGTCGCCACTCAGATCGCGGTCGCGAGCATCGCCACGCTGGCGTTCGCGCGTCGCCCGGTCCAGGCCAGCTCGCTGCCTCCCTACGTCGCCGACACTCACGTCCGCTCGAGTGCCACCGTCCTGCTGACGGACGGAACCCGCGTGGAAGCCGACTACGTGAATCTGGGGGGAATGCTTCTCCGGGGCACGGTCCCGGGAGGCCGCGTCGACGTCCCCTGGCAGGACATCCAGACCGTCGAATTCCGCCGGTGACGATTCGCATGGGAGGCACGCGATGAAACTCGGGTGGCTTCGAAACCAGCGCGGCAGCATCCTCCTGTTCACCACGATCCTGGTCGTCCCGCTGATGATCATCCTCGCCGGTCTGGCCATGGACATGGCTTACTTCGGCACCGTGGACGACGAGCTCCAGCGGGCCATGGACGCGGCGGCGCTCGCGGGCGCCGGCAAGCTCGGCTTCGACTCGTCGGTATTCCCCACCGTACGGAACTTCGCCCAGTCCTACGCGTCGGCGAATCGCTACAAGGTGGGCACGATCAGTCTCGGCCTCAACACCGGGAACGCTCCCGACGGCAACATCGTCCTCGGGATCTGGAACGGCGGCGCTTTCACTCCCTCGCTCGACGGCAGCAAGGTGAATGCGGTGCGATGCCAGTACTCCACCACCGTGCCGACGTCGTTCTTGAAGCTGGTCGGCATCAACAGCCTCGCGTCGGCCGTGCAGGCGGTGGCCATCGCCAACCCGCCGGTGACCCCCGGGTGCGGAACCCCCATCCTCCCCATCGCGGTGGTCCCGTGCGCCTTCTATGATGCGGGAACGGGCGCCTTCAACAACAGCAACGGCTGCGGGACGGGACTCACCTGGATCTCGAGCAACAAGATCTGCAACGGGTCCCCCGGAAGCTCGCAATCCTGCAACTCCGCCGCGTGGGCCAGCCTCGACGGGAGCAACTGGACCAACTCTCAGATTCAGAATGCCATCACGAATGCCGGCAGCGCGAACCCCACGTGTAACGTCACGGTAGGAAGCGGCCAGAACACGTATACGGACAACGGGATGGTCCAGCCTACGTTCAATCTTCTCCGGGATACCTTCACCTCGCACCGCACGAGCACTCTGGCGGGCGGGGACGTCACCCGTGCCGACGGGACGGTCGCTTATCAAGCAAGCTGGGGCGGCTGGGAGACCGGGGTCATGCTGGTCTCGACCCCCTGCCCGCCGGGACCGATCAATGGACAGAAGCAGATTCTGACGTTCAGCAAGTTCGTGGTCACTCAGGTCTTCGATCAGAACTCCGGGTGCGTCGTGACACCCAACATGGACCCGCAGGCGGCCTCGTACTGTGGCACCAGCGACCCGAGCCTGAGGGCGGTCTTTGGCTACTTCCGTTGTGACCAGCTCGGTCAGGTGGCCACGCTGGATCCCGTGCCGAGGGCGGCCTTGGCGCAGAAGCTGAGGCTCGTTCGGTGACACGTCGCTCCCTCTTGGTGCTGCTGCTCTCCGTCCTCCTGGGCACCAGCGGGTGTGTCACGGCTGGGCTGGCGGTGATGGGGCCGGTCATCGGCTCAATCACGGCGCTGGGTGACCGGAGCGTCGAGCGAACGCTCCCCGCAGATCAATCGACCACGTGGGGTGCCACGGTGGACGCGCTGGCCCGGATGGCCCTGCGCGTCGAAGAGACCGAGAAGTCGGGCAGCCGCTGGAAGGTCATCGGGACCGACGGGGACGTCACCGTCCACGTCACGTTTGAACGCATCACCGCCAACATGACCAAGGTTTCGGTCCGAGTCGAGGCGGGCAGCCTCTATGCCGACAAGAAGACCGGTGACGAGCTCCTGAACCAGATCGGGAGCTCCCTGACGAGCCTCGCCGGAGGCGGCCCGCAAGGCACACCCGCCGCGGCCGAATCTCCGGCGGCACAGTTCAGCGTTCTGCAGAAGGCCATCGACCGCCTCGGCACGAGGTTCGAGGAGGCGCGCGACGGTCGAGACGGGTCGCGCCGGGCCGGTCGCCCGGACCCCTCCACCCCCTCGCCGAGCGTCACCTCGAGCCCGATCATCACGATACCGACCTCTGCGGGCGTGGCCACCGTTCCCGGGCCCGCGCCTACCCTGATCACGCCGGTCTCCACCCCTGCCTCCCCTCGCCAGGCACGCGAGGCCATTCCGTCGAGCCGCGTCTTGGAGAGGCGGGGAGATGGGGTGGAAGCCGTCATGGCGAGACCCCTCAGTCCCGCGGAGCCCCTGAGGCCCGTCGAGGGCCTGACGATCAGGGCCGCCCAACCGTAGTGGGGCTGGACGGTTCCGCGGTTCGACATGAGCGAGGGGAAGCCCCTCGCCGGATCACGTGGAGGATGTGGCGTCGATCTCGGCGCTACTCGCCCTTCAACCGTAGCCACGGGCTCAGACGCCTTCCCGACGACGGGATCGGCGTTGCCTTCATCGGCTCTCTACTTCTCCACGCGGCCCTGATCCTCGGGCTGGTCCGGGCCACCGCGGCTCCCCCGTGGCCTCCGAGCGCCGCGACGTCCCTCGTCAGCTTCGGCGACCTCGTCGCCTCGGTGCCGGCCGGTCAGGACGGGGCCGAGGTCGAGCCGGGCATGCGGGCGAGACGCTCGGTGTCGGCGTCGTCTGTCCCTCCGGCTCCGACTGGTCGGACGAGCGCGACGAGCACGTCGGCACCTCGCGATTCCGGGCGGCCGGCGGCCGCGAGCCCCTCGTCGACGTCCACACTGTCGGCGGGGAGCCTGCGCACGACTCCGCCAGACCCCGAGCCCGCAGTGGCCGCACCCGCACCGGCGATCCACGCGGACGGGCCGGTCCTGCTCTCCGATTCCGATATGGCGAACGCCGGCGACGGGAGGCCGCCGGAGCCGCTCCGATCGGTTGTCGACCCGGCGCTCGCTTCCCCGGCTCCCGTCATCGACTCGACGGCGCCTGCGCAGAGCCTCACGCCGGCTCGAGTGATTGCCGGCTCGCCGATTCCGGAGCTACTGTCGATCCCGCTGGTCGAACCCCGCCCCCCGGTCGAAGCAGCGCCGGTTCCCCGCGCTGACTTCCCTCCTCCCCCGCCAGCCAGCCCTTCGAGGGTCGCCGTCCGCCCACTCGACGTCGTCCCGGCAGACTCGCCTCGAGCCGGCGAGGCTACGGGGAGCGTCAGGCCGGCCTCACCGCTCGGGCTGGGGCTCGGGCGGGCCCTGGTGCGACTGGACGGACCAAGGGAACGCGTGACGGATCGGCCCACGGAGACGATCTCGGGGCGGCTCCTCGGCGGGGCGGCAGAGCGGATCGTCCTCTACGTCAACGGGGAGCCCATCACGGTGGGCCCCACCCAGCGCGCGTTCGAGCTCTCGGTGCCGCTCCAGCCCGGACCCAACCGCCTCCGGGCCGTCGCGACGAACGCGGCCGGGCTCGAGGCTGAGGACATGATCAGCGTCCAGTACGTGCCGCCTCCGCCGATCGGCGGAATCGTCCTGACGACCCCGGCCGACGACCTGACGCTCGGACCGGACGATCCCCCGGTCGTCGTTGTCGAGGGCCAGGTGGAGGACCAGGCCATCGGGACGGTGTGGATCGTGGCGAACGATCGGCGCGTTGCGGTGCCGGCACGAGAGGGGCGCTTCCGTAAGGCCCTGGTGGTCTCCGAGCCACTACTGCGGCTATGGGCCGAGACCGAGACCTCTGCGAACGGCGGCTTGTCGCGCCGGAGCCAGACCGTGACGGTCCACAGCGCGGGAGCCACCACCTCGACCGGCGTACTCGTCGTCCAGTGGCCCCTGGGCACGGAGAGCTCCGACGTCGAAGTCAGCGCGACCTGGCGCGCCCAGGCGGATCGCCTCGATGCGCCCGTGCAAACGGTGAGGCTGGCCGCGCTCGCGAAGGCGGGCGACGGAGCGCCGGCGGAGATCTTCTACCTGCGTGGCGTGAAGCCCGGCGTCTACACCCTCGCAGTGCGCTCGCGCGCGACGGCCCCCTCCACCGACATCCGCTCCACGTTCTACGTCCCGGCCAAGATCGGGTTCAGCGCGCGTCCCCTCGCCCCGGCCCGCCTCAACGGCGGACGAACGGTACTGACCAGGATCCTGATGCCCTACGGCATCCTGTGGAGCCAGGACGACTGGTTCAGCGGTCTGAGCGAGAGCGTCGACACCGTGACGAAGTTCCGAGTTCCGGAAGGAATCAGCTGGGTGGAGCGAAAGGTCGACTTGCAATGAGCGCGCAGAAGACGCTCCGGCTCTCCCTGCTCGGCGTGATCCTCGTGGGCAGTGTCGGAGCCTCAATCGCCGACCTCAACGATTCGGGTAAGGCGGCCTACCGCAACGGGGACTTCGCCGCGGCAGAGCGTCTGTTCAACCAGGCTCTGGTGCAGGCGCCGGACGAGCCGCTGCTCCACTACCATCGGGGCATCACCCTGATGCGTCTCTCCCGCTGGCGCGAAGCCTCGGCCGCATTCCAGACCGTCCTTCGCCTGAACCCGCCTCCGGAGGTGGCCGCGGCGGCGCGGGAGGGCCTCCAATCGCTGGGGCCGCTCATGCGCATGCCCGCCGCCCGCAGCACGGTGCCCGACGAGACCGCCATCGCACTCCTGCGGGCCGGCGGGAACTGGTTCGCCCAGGTCCGCCTCAACGACAATCGGGTCGCGCGATTCCTCGTGGACACCGGGGCCAGCACCTGTGTGATCTCGCCCGCGCTCGCGAGCGCGCTGGACATCCGACCCGATCGCCGCGCCGCGCCGGTTCCCCTGCAGACCCTCTCGGGACTCACGAGTGGCCACGTCGTCACGATTCCGTCGCTCCGCATCGGCGGCGTGGAAGCCCAGGACGTCATCGCGGTGGTGCACGAGGTCGGCCCGTCCATGGACGGCATCCTCGGTAACACCTTCCTCTCGCGCTTCACGGTGACCCTCGACCCGGAGCGGGGACTGCTGCGCCTGACCTCCAGGTGACGAGCCCGGGGCGCCCGACCGTGTTCCAGGCATCGCGACACTCCCCCGACCTCGACGTCGCCGCGAGCGCCCGCCACCCGGCCCGCGCTGCTCACGCGTCATGGCCCGAGGTCGCCACCATCGCGGTGGTGCTGAGCCTGGCCTTCTACCGCTTCGCGCAGACCGTCGCCGACCCCGATCTGTGGGGCCACATTAAGTTCGGCGAGACGGTGTGGAAGGCGGGTGCGGTCGCGCTGCCGGATCCCTTCTCGTATCTCACCGCCGGGCGGCAGTGGGTCGACCACGAATGGCTCTCGGAGGTCGTCTTCTACCTGGTGTTTACCACGGCGGGCCCCGCGGGCCTGATCGCAATGAAAGCGGGCCTCGGCCTGGCCCTGATGGGCGCTCTCTATCGCCACCTCTGCCGGGAGGGCCTGAACGCCCTCCGGGCCGGTTTCCTGGTCGTCGCGGTCGTGCACTTCTTCCTGATGTCGCTGGTCACGGTTCGAACCCTCATCTTCTCGTATCCGCTGTTCCTGGTGGTGCTGCTGCTGGTCCACGCGGCGGCCCGCGGCCGACCCCGATGGATGTGGGCCGTGCCTCCCCTCTTCGCCCTCTGGGCGAACCTGCACCCCGGCTTCCTCGCCGGCCTCGCGATCCTGGGGATATGGGCAGCGGTCGAGATCTGGGTCCGGGTCGTCAGCGACCGCCGGCCCCTCATCGCCGGCCGTCCGACGATCCGCGAGATCCTCCTCCTGGTGACCGCGTGCGGGCTGGCAACTCTCGTGAATCCCCACGGCCTGACGCTCTGGACCCTTCTGCGGAAGACCGCCTTCGTCCCGCGGCCCGACATCAGCGAGTGGCACCCGATGGTGCTGGTGACACCTCACGGAATCGCGTACGCGGCCTTCGTGGCCCTGGCCCTCTGGGGCGCGATCCACAGCCGACGGCGACGGCGGGCGTCCGCGATGGCCGTGCTCGTGGTCACCGCCCTCCTTCCCCTCGTGGCCCTCCGCCACGCTCCGCTCGCCGCTCTCGCGGTCGCGGTGCTCGCGGGCGAGCACATCGGAGACGCCTGGGATCGATGGATCTCGACGCGGCCCCGCTCCCGGCCGGCCGGCCATGCCTCGCCGATATGGTTCCCGGTGGGGGCCCTCGGCGCGGCGGCCCTCCTCACGTTCGGGGCGCTATCCCACATGTCGTGCATCCGGATCACTCCGGCCATCGGGGGAAGCTACCCGGCGCGGGCCGTCGCGTTGATCAAGCAGAGCGGCGCGACCGGGAACCTCGCGGTGGATTTCGACTGGGGGGAATATGCTCTATACGAGCTCGGCCCCGCGCTGAAGGTGTCCGTGGACGGTCGCCGCGAGACCGCTTACAGCCCCGAGATCTACGAAGAGAACCTCGCCTTCAAGTACGGTGAGGGAGACTGGGCCGCGCTTCTCCGGAACCACGACACGCACATGGCGCTCGTCCGGACGGGCTTCCCGACGTTCAACCTCCTGAAGCTCGAGCCCGGCTGGCGTCTGGTCTACCAGGATCCGGTGGCCGCTCTCTTCGGGCGGGACGGTCTCCCAGTCGTGGAAGCGCTCCGCCGGACGGCCCCGCCCGGACTGCCGCCCGACGGCGCGGGCCTCTGCGTGCCCTGACCGCCCGGCTCGCCGCCGACCTCAGTCGGCCAGAGCCAGCAAGCCGGCGCCGATGACCGCGATCAGCGCCCCGATCGGCAGCGTCTTGCGGCGCTCGGCCTGCCCGGCGCGCAGAAGGTAGAGAATCACGAGCCCACCCCCCAGCTGCGAGAGAGCGAAGGCGATCACCGCCCCCTTCCAGCCGAGCGCGCCTCCCAGCATCGCCACGAGCTTGATGTCGCCCCCGCCGACCCCGCCGCGGGACACCACGGCCAACAAGAGGAGCAGCCCCCCGCCCACCACGACGCCGAGCCCCGCCTGGATCAGCGACGGTCCTCCCTCGGCGAATGCGGCCAGGGCCAGGGCGTAGACGAGACCCGGCAGGGTGAAGACGTCGGGGATCATCTTGGTCGTCGCGTCCACGACCGCGATCGCTGCGAGCACGCCCAGGAGCGGCAGGAGCGCCACCCATCTCGACGTGAATCCCAGGCGTTGAAACGCGAGCAGGGCGAATAGCAGGCTGAGGGCCGCCGCCACCGCCAGCGGCCCTGAGCGGGTGAGGCACGCCAGCGGACTCTCTATCTGGTCCTGGATGGCGGCGCCGAGGAGGGGGGGCCGGGAATCAGCCGCGGTCCCTGGCGATACTCACGGAGCTGCTCCTCGAACCGGTCATTGCCTCGCCGGCCGACCCACTTGACGTAGAAGCGAACCTCCGGAACGTACCAGTACTCGTCCACATCCCGCCGGTCCGTCTCGCGAACCACCTTCACCGCGTTGAACCGGCCCGCGGGAACCTCCACGACCTCGGTCGCCACCACGAGGAAGCGGTCGGTGACCTCGCTCTTGCCGTTGCCATCCTCGTAGGTGGCCTGGTGGGTCCACCGCCTCCCCTCCTCCAGCGGCCAGACGAACCACGGCTGGGGCGGACTCATGCGCGACTCGATCTTCTGGTCCCGCATGGTCCCCGCCCATTGGATCTCTCTCGTGTAGAAGTGCTCGAGGTCGCCGACCCGGACCAGGTAGAAGGTGACCGTGTTGATCTCGCGGATCTCGACCACTTCCACGGTCTTGGTGCCGGTCTCCGGCCCGCTCGTCCACCCGTACACCCATCGGTCCCCCGGCCGCCACTCCGGCGGAGAAGCGATGGTGGAGGACGCGGGAGCCGCCGCGGGGACGGCGGGAGCGGGAGCGGTCGAAACGGCAGCCGGAGTCGCGCAGCCGCTCGCCACGATCACCAGGAGGGCCAGCGCTGCGGGCCACACGCTGCCGGCCGGCCACGGGATACCGCTGATCATCCAGAGCATGGTCTCACATTGATCCGGCCGCTCAAAATACCCTGCCGGAAGTCTCCTGGCCCAGCGAAGCCGGGCGCCCCACGGCGAGGTTGTGTGGTAGAAGGGGGACGCTCACCGATGGCCGAACCCTGGGAGGAGCACCATGAAGAACATCGGGATCATTGCAATCCTGGCCGGAATCGTGGTCGTCATCCTGGCGCTCGTCGGGGTGGTGGGAGAGGGCGGGACCGGGAGAATCGCCACCGTCGGGGCGATCATTCTGCTCGTCGCCGGCTACCTCCTGTACAAGCGCGGCCAACGCCCGGCCTAGCCGGGTATCCCCGGAGGGCGGAGCTTGCGCGCCCACCAGAGCTGATAGGCTCCCAGCGCCGCTAGGATGATGGTGTACGGCTGCAGAACCGCGGCGTGGCCGAGCGGCACCACCGGGATCCACGGAACGACGTACAGCAAGCCGAAGAGAGCCTGCGCCGCGAGCGGCAAGCGTCCGTGGCCCGTGGACACCAGGGCGTCCACCATCGGCAGGATCCCGAGCATGATGATCGGCGTATCGTATCGGGGCACGTAGACGTTCAGGAGCATGGTCCACGTGATCGTGCCGGCCAGCGTGAGTTGCCAGCGTGTCGTCCATCCCGGGGGCACGTTCCGCCAGACGCTCACCAGCCACGGCACGATACCGGCTGCCAGCGGGATCAACAGCAGCAGTGGCCATGCGCCCGGCCACGCGGTCAGCATCCGGATGAACGAGTTGAGATCGACGTAGAGCGACGGGGGAGAGAAGGTCCCATCTCCCGCGGTCGCGACTCTGCCGAACCTGAACAGAGTGAGGACATAGTCGATGCAGCCGCTCCAGCCGACGACCGCGAGCGACAGCGCACCGACCGCCACCGCCCCGCCGACAAAGCCCACCAACATGCGCCACCGGCGAGCCACCACGAGCATGGGAAGAAGCAAGATCAGGAGCGTCGGCTTCGACAGGCACAGGGCGAGCGCCGCTCCGGATCCGTACTCCCGCCCGCGGCGCTGGAGCCAGATCGCCAGGGCGATCCACAGAAACACCAGGCCGGACACCTGACCGTTGAGGATCAGCGACACGGACGTGGGGTGAAACGAGATCGCCAGGAGAAGGGCGAGCGGGAGGAGGCTTCGCGGCAATGCCTCACCCGATAACCACACCAGGCTGAACCCCGCACCGACGAGGGCGAGCGACACGGCCTGCCACGCCACCACGGCCGACTCGAAGGGGAGCCGGGCGAACGGCCGGAACACCAGCGCCTCGAACGGGGCGTGCCCGTAGAGCGGATCCCCTCCACTCACGCGAGGGAAAAGGGCATCGTATTCCGCGAGGAAGGCGGTCGAGTCGTACAGGTGGGTGGACGACCGGTTCAGCATGTGCCCGACCGTGTAGAACGCCATGAACTCCTCGGGGCGGCGCTCGTCCGAGCGGAGACTCGCGATCTCGTTCCGGGCGATCAGCCCCAGGATGACCGCGGCGGCCACGGTCGCGACCACGTGCGCGGTTCTGGCTCTCAGCTGGCGGTCGGGCACTCGTCGCTCCTGAGCCGGAGGGTCATCGCCGAGGAATGAACACCGAGGCGACTCCGTCCTCGTAGGCCAGCTCGAACCGGGCGTCGCCGCGCAGGAGGGACACGAGTGCCGACTTCCTCTCGCCGATCACGACCGCCGCCTCGAGCAGCTCGGGATCGCTGTCCCAGCCTTCCTGCCCAGCCCAGGTCGCGACGGATCTGAGGATCCGCGCGTCTCCGTGAATCGGCGCTCGGCCGTCGACGCTGACGAGGAGACCCGGGAGACGCCACATCAGGTATCCCCCCCAGTCATAGTGGTTGTACATCGAGCCCGAGATACCTCGTCGCTCGATCTCCGCCGCCGCTCCTACCGGAAACGTCTCGGCCAGGGAGGCCTCGAGCCGGCCCCGACCCGCCCTCGCCGACCCGAGGGATACCACCACCAGCGCGACGGTCGCGGCGACCCCGAGCCGCCACCGGCCCGACAGCCGGCCACCGGTCTCTCGCGCTCGCGGCACGTGCGTGCCCAGCACGACGAGCGCCGCCACGACTCCGAACCACACATCGCGAGCCGTCCTGAACGCGAGCGCCACACCCGAGGCCAGGAGCATCCCGGGCCAGGAGCGGATCCTCCCCTTCCGGCCCAGCACGAAGACCCCTCCCACGATCACGGCCAGCATGATCCAGTCGAAGATCGAGCGAAGCTGCGGCGCCTGGAACTCCTGGAGGTAGAGGGACGGGTGGATCGCTGCGCCCGCGTCGTAGACGGCCAGGTAGATACGGATCCCGTAGGGATTCAGCAGCGTCGCCACGCCGCACAGCCCGAGCAGCGCCAGCATCCGCCGAAATCTTCGCCCACGGCTATGGGGGTCCCCGCCCTCCTCGACGAGCGGCTCGACGGCCGCGACTCCCAGCGCGAAGAGCCCGTAGACGAACTGGAGGTGGACGTTCGCCCAGAGAGCGAACAGGAGCGGCAGGAGCAGGAACGGCCGGCGCTCACTTCCTTGCCGCGCCTCGAGGATCAGCGCCGTTTCGGCGATGAAGAAGACGATGGTCAACAACCAGGGCCTCGGGTGGACCAGCAGCGGCGCCATCGCCAGCATGCCGCCCGCGCAAAGAATGCACGAGATCGCCGAATCGGGCTGCACCCGATCCATGAGACCGAGCAGCGCCCAGGCGACCACGAGGGCCAGGCCCGCGGTGTAGAGGACGAGGCCCGGAAGGCCGAGGCTCTCGTAGAGCCCATACACCAGGACCTCGAACAGCCAGCTGTATGCGATCCACCGCTTCCCCGCGGCCCGGAGTGAGAAGGCATCCACGAGCGGCACCGCTCGATGCTCGACGATCCACTGCCCATGGCGAAGATGGGACCAAATGTCCGGATCCGTGACCGGTCTCACCGCCAGAGCGATCGGCAGAGAGAACACCAGTACGAGCAGCAGGGCGCGGAGCGCCGCCGGCCGGCCAGCCTTCGTGTAACGGAGGGGCTCGGTCATCCCGATCGATCGCGGGTGATGATTGCATGCGGACCGCGGGTAGGGCAAGATTCCTGCACTCACGATCACGGGAGGGAGCACCATGGCGGCCAGAGAATCCACGGAGTCCAGATCAGGTCGCACGTCCACCACGAGGTCCGCTCCGAGGGCGCCTCGGGTCGAAGCGCCCGTCGTGGAGGTCTTCTTCATCCTGGGCGCCATGCTCGTGGTCTTGGGCTTCCTGTATTCCATCGCCCGGGCCTGGCCGTCGTTCGACCCCCTCGCCCTGGCCATGCTCGTGGGGATCGGCCTCCTTCTCGTGGTCGTCTGCGAGCGCCTGCGCACGGCGGTTCACGAGCTCCGGACGGTCACCACCCTCATGCGCCGTGCGATCACCGACGCATCGCACGAGCCTCCAGCCTAGGAGGCGACCCAGGGAAGGATCATCCCCTGGAAGGGTCCTTGCCGGCCTCGCTGCTCGAAACGCTCCTGCTTGCGCCTGCCATCGCCCTGGCGCTGATACGCCCAGGGCTGGGCTCTACGTGGTTCGGAGCGGCGGAGCGCGCGCTGGGCGGGCTGGCACGGCGGCGGACGCTGGCCGTGCTGACCGTTGCCGCGACGGCTCTCGTCGCTCGCCTCGCCCTTCTGCCCATCATGCCGGTCCCCGAACCGGATCTGCACGACGAGTTCAGCCATCTCCTGGCCGCCGACACCTTCGCCAGCGGCCGACTCACCAATCCCACGCCACCGGTGTGGGAGCCCTTCGAGAGCTTTCACGTCATTCTTCGACCGACCTACATGGCGATGTACCCCCCGGCCCAGGGCGTCGTGCTCGCGGTCGGCGCGTGGCTCGGGCACCCGTGGATCGGCGTGCTGCTCTCGGTCGCGGCCGCGGCCGCCGCGGTCTGCTGGATGCTGCAGGGCTGGCTCCCGCCCGGCTGGGCCCTCCTCGGCGGCATGCTCGCCGTCCTTCGCTTCGGCATTTCCGGCTACTGGATCAACAGCTACATGGGAGGCGCGGTGGCGGCGACCGGCGGCGCCTTGATTCTCGGAGCCTTGCCCCGGCTCAAGCGAAACGCGCGGCCCTGGGACGCGGCGCTCATGGGCTTGGGCCTCGTGATCCTTGCCAACAGCCGGGCGTACGAGGGGCTCGTGCTCAGCCTACCGGTCGGTCTCGCGCTCTTCGCCCAGCTGGCCACGAAACGCCGCCCCGCGCCCACGACTCGAATACTCCGCGTGTTCCTCCCGATCGTGGTGATGCTCGCCTTCGCGGGCCTGGCCATGGGCTACTACTTCTGGCGCGGGACCGGCAATCCGTTCCGCATGCCGTATGAAGTGAACCGCGCCACCTACGCGACCGCGCCGATATTTCTCTGGCAGGCTCCCCGCCCCGAGCCCTCGTATCACCACCCGGTGATGAAGGATTTCTACCATGGCTTCGAACGTCGCACCTACGAGGACGAGGTCGACACCGTCTCTGGCTTCATCCTCGCCAAGGTGGCCCTCATCGTCCCATTCTTCGCTTTCTACTTCGGCGCGGCGCTGCTCTTCCCGCTCGTGATGTTTCCGCGCACGCTCATCGACGCCCGCGTTCGCTTCCTGATCGCCGCCGGCGCCATCGTATTATTCGGGCTGGCGGTGGAGGTCTTCTTCCTCCCGCACTACGCCGCCCCGCTCACCGCCCTCAACCTCGCGCTGGTCGTTCAGGCGCTCCGTCATCTGCGGGCCTGGCGCTGGGACGGTCAGCCCGCGGGAATCTTCCTCGTCCGGGTCCTGCCGGTGGTCTGCGTCAGCGCACTGGCCCTGCGGCTGATGGCACCCGCACTGGGGCTGCCCCTCACCGAGACGAAGATATGGTGGATGAGGCTCGCCCCGAGCGAGCGCGGGCTCGAGCGCGCACGCCTGCTCGTCAACCTCGAAGGCACGCCGGGCCAACACCTCGTGCTCGTTCGGTATGGGCCCGATCACGACCCTCGCAGCCAGATCGAGTGGGTGTACAACTCCGCCGACCTCGATCACGCCAAGGTCATCTGGGCACGGGAGATGGATCGAGCCAAGAACGCGGCCCTGGTCGAGCACTACCGAAACCGGCATATCTGGCTGCTCGAGCCCGACCGGCACCCCGTCCAGATTCAGCCCTACCCCGCCTGGTGACCGGACCTCTCGACGACGGCGCGGATGGGCGTCGAACGCCGACGGCGGGCGGCGGACGTCCACCCGTCGATCCGGGATCTTGGGAAGTTTGGGCTCATCAGCGGGACGTGCCAAGATACCGGCGAAGAGGATCTCTCACAGGAGAGGACACCATGGCGACCCCACCTGATGATCACGACTCGCCTCACCGTCGAGCGGCGGATGCGGCCCTGCGAGGCGGATCCAATCCTCGGCCCGACGAGGTCTCGCCGACAACCGACGAGCTTCCACCCGTGCCCGCGACGGCGGAGGGCACCGGTCTCGACTTCGGGTTCCTGACGGATCTCGCCCTCAAGACGGTCTACGCGGACACGAGCTGCACCACCCAGCGGGCGGCGCAGAGGCTCGCCCTGCCGGTCGGCGTCGTCGATACCCTCCTGCAGCACCTCTACCGCGAGCACTTCATCGAGATCCGGGAGACCATCAGCCTCCAGAACCGCCGCTACGCCATGCTCGACCGCGGCTGGGAGCGGGTGCGGCGCCTGCTGGACCTCAACGCCTACATCGGCGCGGCGCCCGTTTCCCTCAAGGCCTACACGACCATGGTCGACCGCCAGGAAAAGCTCCGGCCACCGGTCAATCACGATGCGATCCGGTCCGCCCTTGGCAGCCTCGTCCTGCCCGACAGTGCTCTCCAGCTCCTCGGCGTCGTAGCCAACTCCCGGCGCAGCCTCTTCATCACCGGCGCCCCCGGGAACGGCAAGACCTCGATCGCCCGCGCCCTCCACTCCGCGCTCGAGGGGGACATCTGGATCCCCCGGGCCATCGAAGTCGACGGCAACATCATCAACATGTTCGACTCCCACAATCACGTCCCGGTGGATCCCCAGCCGGACGTTCCCTACGACCAGCGCTGGATCAAGATCGCGCGTCCTCTCGTGACGGTCGGCGGCGAGCTGACCATCGAGAGCATGGACCTGACCTACGACCAGACCGTCAAGTTCTACGAGGCGCCGTTCCAGCTCAAGTCCAACGGCGGCACGCTCCTGATCGATGACTTCGGCCGCCAGCGGGTGCAGCCTCGCGACCTCTTCAATCGCTGGATCATCCCGCTGGAGAATCGCGTCGACTACCTGACCCTCCACACCGGCAAGAAGATCCAGGTTCCCTTCGAGCAGCTGCTGATCTTCGCCAGCAATCTCGACTCCGCCGACCTCGCCGAGGAGGCGTTCCTCCGGAGGCTCGGCTACCGTCTCACCGCGGAGTCGCCAAGCCCCGAGACCTACGGCCGCATCTTCCGGAAGTACGTGGAGGCATGCCGCCTCCGCTACGATCCCCGGCTCGTCGACGGGCTCGTGGCTCGCTACGGGCGCGAGCAGCGCGACATGAGAGCTTGCCAGCCCCGAGATCTCGTCGATCGCTGCCGGGACATCTGCCGCCACGAGAACCGTCAGTTCGTACTGACCGCGGAACTCCTCGACCGCGCCTGGCTCTACTACTTCGGCGGCCAGCCGCAGTCTCGGTGATCACGCCGGACCCCGGCGTCCGACCCCGGTGAGTGACCGGCCCCACGACGGGGGAAATCCCGGCCCGGGATTCTACCTCCTACCGCTCTTCACGGTCACCCTCCTCCTCTCCGCGATCCTCCTCTTCATCGTGCAGCCGATGTTCGGGAAGATGGTGCTCCCGCTGCTCGGCGGCACTCCGTCGGTCTGGAACACGTGCATGGTCTTCTTCCAGGCGACGCTGCTGGCCGGCTATGCCTATGCGCACGTCACCGCTCGAGCCCTTGGTGTTCGCCACCAGGCGAGGCTTCACCTGGTGCTCCTCGCCGCGCCCCTCATGCTGCTGCCGATCACCGTCCCGGCGGCGTGGAGGTCACCCTCCCAGGACCATCCCGCGCCGTGGCTCCTCGCCCTCCTGATCGTCGCCCTGGGTCTGCCATTCTTCGTGGTCTCGACCACCGGCCCGCTGCTGCAGACCTGGTTCGCCCACACGAACCATCCTCTCGCCCACGATCCGTATTTCCTCTATGCGGCGTCCAACGCCGGCAGCCTCGTGGCGCTGCTCGCCTATCCGACGCTCATCGAGCCCACGCTGTCTCTCGCCGCCCAGAGCCGGTTGTGGAGCCTCGGCTACGTGGGGCTCGCCCTGCTCCTGGCCGCGTGCGCCGTCGTGGTCTGGCGGTCGCGCGGATCCTCCACTCCCGAGCCCCCCGGCGGCCCGAGTGCCGCACACCGCACCGCCGTCTCCGCTTCGGAGACCGGCCTCTGGATCCTGCTCGCCTTCATCCCGTCGAGCTTGATGCTCGGACTCACGACGTACGTCACGACCGACGTGGCTCCCATGCCGCTGTTGTGGGTGATTCCCCTCGCCACCTACCTGCTCAGCTTCGTGCTCACGTTCGGGAGGAGGGTGCGAATCCCGTTCTCCTTCGTGAACCGCCTGCTCCCGATCCTGGTGGTGCCGCTGCTCGCGACGATGGTGGCGGGCTCGGTCGGAGGCCTCTGGGTGCTCGTTCCGCTCCACCTGCTCGCCCTGTTCGTCGCCTCGCTCCTCTGCCACGGGGAGATAGCCCGCCGCCGGCCCGCCGCGGACCGTCTGACCGACTTCTACCTCTGGATCGGTGTCGGCGGGCTCCTGGGCGGGATCTTCAACGCACTGGTCGCACCGGTGATATTCACCGGCATCGTCGAGTACCCGCTCGTGCTGGTGCTGTCCTGCTTGGCGCGCGGCCCGGGCGGGTCCACCCATCCCGCCCCGACGCGAACCCGGGACCTCCGTCTGGCACTCGGGGCCGCGGGCACGATCCTCGGCTTGTTCTGGATCGCCCACGCGCTGCCCGTCCTGAAGACCCTTCCCGCCGTCCTGGCGGTCGGACTTCCCGCGCTGGTGTGCTTCGCCATCCGCAATCGGCCCCTGCCCTTCGCGGCCGGGGTGGCCACTCTGATGATCGCGGGGCTGGTCACTCCCACCGCGGGAGACGAGGTGCTGCTCCGCGCGCGCAGCTTCTTCGGAGTGTCTCAGGTCCGGGCCTATTCGACCGAGCGGTTGATCCTGCTCATGAGCGGGACCACGAATCACGGGGCCCAGAGCCTCGATCCCGCGCGCCGACACGAGCCCCTCTCCTACTACCACCGTACGGGACCCATCGGGCAGGTCTTCGCCTCGATCCCGGTGGCCACGTCGACCGTGGCCGTCATCGGGCTGGGGGCGGGCTCGGTCGCCTGTTACGGAGCGCCCGGCCAGCGGTTCACGTTCTACGAGATCGATCCGACCGTCGTGCGGATCGCCCGCGATCCACGCTACTTCACCTTCCTCCAGCAATGTCCTCCCACCGTCCGGGTGGTTCTCGGCGACGGACGCCTGTCCCTGGCCACCGAGCCGGACGCATCCTACGGGTTGATCGTTCTCGACGCATTCAGCTCCGACGCGATCCCGAGCCACCTGCTCACCCGGGAAGCCATTCGCCTCTACCTGCAAAAGCTTGCCGTCCCAGGTGTCCTGGCCTTCCACATCTCGAACAACCGTCTCGATCTGGAGCCCGCGGTGGCGAATCTCGCTCACGACTCCCAGCTCGTCGCGCTCACCCAGTTCGATGAGACCGTGACTCCGGACGAGGCGCGAGCCGGGAAGGCGCCCTCCCACTGGGTGGTCCTGGCCCGCCGCTGGGAGGACCTGCGGGCCCTCACGACGGACGGCCGGTGGCATGCGCTCCCGGCCCGCTCCGACAAGACGGTCTGGACGGACGACTTCTCGAACGTCCTCGAGGTGATCAAGTGGCGATGACGGCTTCGATCGCCTCCCGACTCACGTCGCTCGGGACGAGTCGCCCCCCCTCCCGGACAGGCGCCGGGCGTGCATGAACGCGATGAGACAGACCACCACCCAGCAGATCAGGCCCAGGCCCAGCACCTTGGCGCTCCATGCGGACCGCTCCAGGCTATTGGCCAGATACCACGGAAACGCTCCCGCCGTCGCGCTGTAGTAACCGAAGAGGAAGCCGGTGCCCGCGATGTAGTAAGCAGCCGTCGGTCCGGAACCCAAGCCGACCACCCACGGCACGAGCCACACCAGGTACTGCACCCCGAAACCCGGGATCACGGACACGAACAAGCACATGACGAAACCGGCCCGGGTGAACAGGGCGTCGGCTCGAGAGAGCGGACGCGGCCAGAGAGAGGCCCCGAGCACGAGGCCGAGGCTCAGGAGTGTGCCATGGCGGGCGTACGTCTCTCCCAGCCACGCCAGATGCGGGATCTGCCCCAACAGGAGAGCGAGCAGTGAGAGACCCCAGGAGCCGGACTGGCTGCGGTAGCCGAAGACCCGCGTGACCACCAGCTCCGGCGCCTCGAGCAGGAGCGGCACCGAAGCGACCAGAAAGGCGGCCGCCGCGCCCACGCAGAACTCGAGCCGACGTCGCGAGCCATCCAGAGCCAGCAGGATGGCCGGGAGCAGGAGGGCGGGAAGGACCTTGACATCCATGGCCATCCCCAACGCGACGCCGGGGAGCCAGAGCGGGCGGCCCTCCTCGATGAGGACGATCGCCAGGAGAACGAAGAACACGAGGATCGGATCGGTGTTGCCGTGAAAGCCAGACACGAGGATCGCGATCGGCGATACCGCGAACCAGAGCAGGCCGACCCGGGTCTGGGGCTCGGTCCATCGCCTCCGCAGGAGCCGGGCGAGCAGGACGAGACTTCCCACGTCCGCCACCGCGCAGGTCATACGGAGCCAAAATCGAAAGGGCAGACCCGAGATCTCGGCGAGCGACGCCCATCCTTCGAGCGCCCGGATCATGAAGGGCGGATGGTTGAACGGAGGGCACGGGCGCTGATCGGGCTGGCCGCACCACTCGGTCTGTATGCCGTCCCGGTAGAGCGCCGCGCCGCCATCCCGTCTCAACTTCGCCAGGTCGGCTTCGTAGATCAGGACGTCCGTCGATCCATAGGTGAAGAAGGCCATGGCGGCCTTCACCACGAACGCGGCCAGCACCAGAAGGACGAGGGACCGGGGGACCCGTGACGCGGACCCAGAGATCTGGTCGGGCAGGGCCTGGCCCACCCGCTACCGCCGGCCCGGCGCGGGCGCAGGCGACGGGGCGAGCTCCACGATACGGTAGCTCTTCGCGATGCCGCGGAGCGCCGCGAGCTGTGCGGAGGCCCGGCGCGCCAGCAGCATCGTCATTCGGTCGCTCGGCTCCTCCGTTCCCGAGATACGCCGCCACGCGAGCGCGCCCAACGGCTGCAGGGACGCGCTGAGACCGAGGCGGAACGTGTACTCCGCGAAGCGCTCGCGACGGCGCTCGTCGAGCCCGTCCAGCCGCCCGGGCGAGACTCCACTGCGCTGCAGGTCGATCGACACCCGTCCGGCCAGGGCCCGCCGGATCGCGTCGGTCCGGCTCCCGAACCCGTCCGCCATCGCGATGTCCCGCAGGAACCACTCGAAGATCGCGCACTCGAGCAGGCACTCATCCGCGCCGGCCCGGGCGGGATCGGTCCACCCGAAGCCCTCGTCACCGAGCCGGCCCTGAAGGACGTTCGTGCTCTCGACGATCCCCTCGGCGAGAGCCGCGGCCACTCCCTCCGCGGTCGTCCTGACGCGAAGATCTCGCCGACGGATGAGGTCGGACCAGCCCACGGTGCCTCCGAAGAGCGCGAGACTGAGCGGCCGGCCCCGGCGCCCTATCCTTCGCTGGGCGCCGAGAAAAATGAACGCGGTGGGGTCATGACGATGTACCGCTTCCCGAGACCCCGGAGCGCCTGCAGCTCCGCGGTGGCCCGCATCGCCAGGACCATCGTCATGCGGTCGCTCGGCTCGACGGTGTCGGCGATGCGACGCCACGCGAGCGTCCCCAGCGACTGCAACGAAATGCTGACCCCGGTGGCGCTGCGATACTCGTCGAAGCGCTCGCGACGCAGCCGTGCGAAATCCAGCAAGACGGCGGGGGAGAGACCGGTCCGGTCCAGGTCGTGCGCCAGGCGCTTGGCCAGGACCTGCCGGAGCGTATCCGTATGCCGACCGAACTCGACGGCGACGACGATGTCCCGAAGGAACCACTCGAAGAGCAGGCACTCGAGGATGCACGCCTCGCTCTCGAAGCGCTTGTGGTCGGCGTGGGGGAAACCCTCGTCCTGAAGCCTGATCCTGAGAACGTTGGTGCTCCGGGTGACCCCTTCGGCGAGAGACGCGGCGATGCGGGTCGGTGTCGCCTTGATGCGCCGATCGTCGCGCCAGAGTCGCTCAATCCATCGCATAGTGGCCGTGGGCCGCCCCGGAAACCGCTCGCAATCTGGTGGGCGGATTATCGCAGGATTCGCGACGGATCCGCCAGCCGTAACATCGCGCGGAACCCCGCGGCAAGCGATCGTGCCGTTCACGGCGGGCGGAAGGACCGCAGCCAAGAGCAGCCGCGAAAAAGCTGCATGGCCGCGCGGGGACCCATGGCCCCTAGTGCCCCACCCCTTCCGCCTCCAGGTACCGCTCCGCCTCGAGCGCCGCCATGCAGCCGGTGCCCGCGGCGGTGACCGCCTGGCGGTAGGTGAAGTCCTGGACGTCGCCCGCCGCGAACACCCCCGGCACCGAGGTCTGGGTAGTCCCGGGGACCACCTTGATGTACTCGTTGGGGTGCAGGTCGACCTGCCCCTTGAAGAGGGCGGTGTTGGGCTGGTGCCCGATGGCCACGAAGAGCCCGTCCACCTGCGACTCGGAGGCGACGCCGGTCTTGATGTTCCGGAGCTTGACGGTCGTCACCTTGCCCGCGGACGGATCCAGGACGTCCTCCACCACCGTGTTCCAGACGAACGTGATCTTCGGGTTCTTGAACGCCCGCTCCTGCATGATCTTGGACCCGCGCAGCGCCTCGCGACGGTGCACGAGATCGACCTTGCGGCCGAGCCGCGAGAGATAGAGGGCCTCCTCCAGCGCCGAGTCCCCGCCCCCGACCACCATGATGTTCTGGTCCTTGAAGAAGAACCCGTCGCAGGTGGCGCAGGTCGACACCCCGCGGCCCATGAGCTTGGACTCGTTCGGGAGCCCCAGGAGCTTGGCGGACGCGCCGGTCGCGATGATGACGGTGTGCGCCTCGATGGTGACGTCGCCCCCGGTGACCTTGAAGGGCCGCGTGCGGAAGTCGATCGCGGTCACGTCGTCGGCGATCATCTCGGTGCCGAAGCGCTCGGCCTGCTTCTGGAACGTCTCCATCAGCGGCGGCCCGTCGATGCCCTCGACGAACCCCGGATAGTTCTCGACCAGGGTGGTCAGCATGAGCTGGCCGCCCGGCTGGATGCCGGTGAACATGATCGGGGACAGGTTGGCCCGCGCGGCGTAGATGGCCGCGGTGTAGCCGGCCGGTCCCGATCCGATGATGACGACCTTGCGTGTCGTGGCCACGTTGAACCTCCTGGGTGCCTTCTCCTCGCGCCTGTTTAG
>Ga0207684_10000768_pt1 | contig 37301 bp, 31 predicted proteins | sample KBSK5501metaG_FD_184342 | JGI IMG/M metagenome (GOLD analysis project Ga0207684, IMG submission 184342) | Corn, switchgrass and miscanthus rhizosphere microbial communities from Kellogg Biological Station, Michigan, USA - KBS K5-50-1 metaG... | ecosystem: Host-associated > Plants > Roots >... | reverse complement strand
CTCTCGGGCCCAGTGTTGCCGGCAATGTCATTGGTCCCGGCGAGAATGACAACCACTTTCGGGTGAAGCTCGATCACGTCCGGCCGGAATCGAATAAGCAGTTGCGGCGTAGTCTGTCCGCTGATCCCGCGGTTGATGTACGGCTTGCCCGGGAATGACACGTCGAGCCTCCACACGTCAGTGATGGAGTCGCCAAAGAACACGACGCGGTTCTCACTGGGCCCAGGAGGCTGGAGAGCAGCATTGGCTTCCCGGTAGCGTGCCAGCTCGCCGAAGTCGTCCATGAGCATGGGCATCTGTGATAATCGCCATTGCTCCAGCCGCTCGGCCCCGGTCATCGGCTTGAGCGTGGCATTTGGCTGCACCGGCTGGGCGGCTTGCTGCGCGAAAGCGGTCAGTGAAAGTAGTACGGCAAAGAATGCTTGTTCCGATAGAGGAAGAATTCCGGAGCCGAGCTTCATTCGCGAGGTCCCCTTCGGCGAATCAGTTTACGCAGTGAATTTCATCCGGGCGAGGGCGCCCGCGTCAAATTGAATATCACATGCCGTCGTAGTTCGGACCACCACCACCTTCCGGCGGAACCCAAGTGATGATCTGATACGGATCGGCGATGTCGCACGTCTTGCAGTGGACGCAGTTCGATGGGTTCAAGCTGATGCGCTTCCCGTTGGGTGCTGAGGCGTCGTCGAGCATCTCATAGACGTTGGCTGGGCAGAAATTCTGGCACGGGCTGCCGTACTCTTTCACGCAGCGCTGCTCGCAAATATGGGTGTCGTGAATGACCAGGTGCGCGGGCTGGTCCTCTTCGTGCTTCGTGCCGGAGTGATAGAGGTCAGTCAGCTTGTCGAAGGTAAGCTTGCCGTCCCCTTTGGCGGGGCCGAGCAGATGAGCTTCTGACCCTGCATCGGGAGGAAGCTGTGCGAGCTTGCGCATGTGCTCATGTCCAGCCTTTCCGGGATACCGGTTGCGCAAACCGTGTCCTCCCGTAACAAATTGCAGCGCAGTGTGGAACATGCCAGCGTAGAGTCCGTGCTCGAATCCCTGGTGCATGTTGCGGACTTTCCAGAGTTCGTCTTTGATCCAGCTGGACTCGACTTTTTTCTGGTACTCGCTCAAAGTCGCGGCGGACGTATCGTCCTTCCTCAAAGCTTCGAACGCGGCCTCTGCGGCAAGCATGCCACTCTTGATCGCAAGATGAATTCCCTTTAGCCGCGCCGAGTTGACGAAGCCGGCCGAGTCGCCCAGGATCATCCATCCACTGCCGGCGACGGGCGGAACTGCCCACCAGCCGCCGTAAGGCATCGCCTTCGCTCCGTAGCGGATCATCTTGCCGCCTTCGAGAAGCTTCGCGACAAACGGATGCTTTTTGAATTCCTGCAGGACATGCTGCGGGTCGAGGCGCGGATCGGGGTAGTCAAGTCCGATGACGAAACCGAGCGAGACGATATTGTCCTTTGATCCGTAGATCCAGGCGCCGCCATATTCTTTGCTGGTCAGCGGCCAGCCCAGGGTATACCTCACTTCGCCCGGAGCGATGCGGCCGGAAGGGACTTCCCAAAGTTCTTTCACGCCGACGCCATAGGTTTGCGGATTGGCATCTTTCGCAAGATCGAATTTATTGCTTAGCTGTTTGGTTAAAGACCCGCGCGGCCCTTCGGCGAGAATGACGACTTTGGCGTGCAGGTCGTAGCCGGGCTCGAAATTGGACTTCGGGCGGCCTTCTTTATCCACGCCCTTGTCGTCGGTGCGGACGCCGGTGACGCGGTCGCCGTCGAAAAGAAGCTCAGCTCCGGCGAAGCCCGTGAAGATAGTGATGCCCGTCTGCTCGACCTTGCCGCCCAGCCACTTCACAAAGCGGTTGAGCGAGATCACGTAATTGCCGTGGTCGCGCAGAGGCGGCGGAGTGATTGGCAGCTTGAGCTTGCCCTTCTTGGTGAGAAAGTAAACGGCTTCTTTGCTGACTTCGGCGTCGAGCGGAGCTTCTTGCTCGAATCCGGGAAGCAGTTCGCGCATGGAGCGCGGATCGAGCAGCGCACCTGAAAGGCAGTGCTGTCCGATCTGGCGCGCTTTTTCCAGAACGTAGATGTTTTCTTTGCTGAGCTGCGAATCGGAGTTCTTGACGTTGTGCGCGTCAATGAGCTGCGACAAACGTAGGGCGCACGCCATGCCCGCCGGTCCGCCGCCGACGATGACTACATCGGCCGGCATCTGCGGCCGTTCAATGCCTTCGATGGGTTTGCGGAAAATCAGCATAAGTTTCGAGTTTCGAGTTTCAAGTTTGGTGTGACGCGAGCGCGACGCGCGTCCACAAACTGCCCTCTTCCAGTTTTGTGCCCCTGGGATCCAGTTTTGTGCCCCTGGGATCGATTGGCTTCGGTCGTTCAGTCATCTTCGGACTTCGGAGGATTTTTCTTCCCGCTCTTTAAACTCGGCCTGAGCCAGAAAGTGCAAATCAACGGCACTTGCCAGCTGAGTTTCCAATTCAAGCAGCGAGCCTCCTGCCTGGCCGAGGAAATGACAAAACTCGCCTCTGGTTAGCCGGCCTTGGCCTTCGGTAATTTCGAAGCTACTGAGACGGCGGCACGACGCAGTTGCCCCTTGGCTGTTTGCCAAAGGATGAGACTGATATCTGTGGCTCAATACCACCCCCTTCCTCCCCCGCGGAATACTCGAAACTTGAAACCCGAAACTTGAAGCTACCCCCCGGCCTTCGCCTTCTTCACTTCCTCAATCAGCGGCGGGACGATGTCGAACAAGTTGCCAACGATGGCATAGTCTGCAATCTCGAAGATGGGTGCTTCGGGATCTTTGTTCACCGCGATGATCGTGCGTGAGCCTTTCATTCCAACGATGTGCTGAATGGCACCGCTGATGCCGAGAGCGAGATAAAGTTTGGGCGCCACGGTCTGACCGGATGAGCCGATCTGGCGGTCCATGGGCAGCCAGCCGGAATCGCAAATGGGACGGGACGCCGCGAGGTCTCCGCCCAGCGCGTCCGCGAGGTGCTTGGCCAGCTCGATGTTTTTTTGCTCTTTGATGCCGCGGCCAACGGAGACAATAATTTCCGCTTGCGTGAGGTCGACGGCCTGCTTCGTTTCTTTGAAAACTTCTTGCGGCTTATTGCGAACTATGTTGTCGGCGATCTCCGCCTTCACCGTTTCGACCGGAGCCGCACTGGCACCGGCTTCAGCCTTGTCTCCGCGGAAAGCGCCATTCTGAAAGGTGGCGAACCATGGGGCCTCTGATGCGAAGCTCACGTCTGCAGAGAATTTGCCCTGGAACATCTGGCGGGTGAAGACGAGCTTACCGTTCTCGTGCTTGAAACCGATGCAGTCACTGATGACGGTGCGGCCCATGGCGGTCGCCAACTTGGGGACGAAATCGCGCACCTGATACGTGTGCGGCATCAGCACTAGCTTGGGTTGCTTTGCGCTGATGAATGGCTTGAGCGCCGCAACGAAGGCGTCAGGAGTGTACGGCTCCAGCTTTGGCGATTCGACGGCGTACGCCTTTGCGACTTTTTTAGCCGCCACTTCGCTGGCAAGTTCGCCGACTCTGGCAGCGACCACGGCCGCTTCTAACGTCCAGCCTGTAGCAGCGGCGATAGCCTGGCCGGCGGTAATCGTTTCCCAGGAGGCGCGGTTAAGCTTGCCTTGGCGTTGTTCGATGATGACGAGAATTGTATCCGGCATAAAGCGGCTTCTAGCTCTTGGCTCCTAGCTCTTAGCTTGAATCCTAACTCTCTGACTCCGGGTCGTGACTCCTACAGCACGCGCAGTTCGTTGCGCAGTTTGTCGACCAGTTTCTTTGCGATTTCGGCTGGAGAACCTTCGATAAGCTCGGTCTTCTTCGTCTTCTGCGGAATGTAGAGGCGTTCGATTTTCTGCAGATTTTCGCCAAAGGCGGACTTCAGTTCCGCCATCGCCACCTTGCGCAGCGGTTTGTTCTTTGCATTCTTGATACCGATCAGCGTGGCATAGCGCAGCTTGTTGATGCCCGACTGAATCGTAAGCACCGCGGGCAACGGCATCTCCACGAACTGGAAGTAACCGGCTTCGAGTTCCCTCTTTACACGAATGCCGGACTCCTTTTTTTCGATCTGCATGATAATTGTCGCGTGCGGCCATCCCAGGAGCTCGGCCAGTACGACGCCGGTTTGCGCGTAGCCGTAATCGTCGGATTGCAAACCCGTTAAAATGAGATCGAATTTCTCGTCCTTGATGGCGGCGGCAAAGGCCTTGGCGGTGTTGAGAGCGTCCAGTCCAACGAAAGCATTGTCTTCAAGGTGAATCGCTCGGTCGGCGCCTTTGGCCAGGGCCTCTCGGAGCACCTGCTGCGCCCGGGCCGGACCGCTGGTGATGACGACAACTTCCCCGCTGTGCTTTTCCTTTTGGCGAAGCGCTTCCTCTAGCGCATAGGCGTCGGGTTCGTTGACCTCGTACGAAACCTCTTCGCGGATCCAAGTGCTGCTTTCGTTGAGCTTGAGTGGCGCGTCTTTCTGCGGCACCTGTTTCATGCAGACAAGAATTTTCAAGAATGACCCTCACCCGCGACTTCGCGTGGCTACTGGAAAACTTGCCAGTATAAACGAGGGCATCGGGAAGAGCGAACTTTGGACCGGGCATAAAGCGCGACCCGAACTCCTGTTAGCGCCGGACAGTGGGCTGACGCCAAATGGGTGCCTCATTAAGGCTCGGGATGACAATTATAGGATGGGTACGGAATCTACTCCGTGAAGACCACCGACTGCACGCCAGAAATATCGAAACGTTTTCGACAACGCATGTTTTTGCACATCATGAGGTCATCTTTGCGCAGCATGTAGGAACGGGCTTTGGCGAAACGGGCGCGGTCGCGTTCGTCGGCGCGGCCAGAGATCTGCCGCTTCTTGGTGCGGACAATCCACGTGACTTCATACTCGGCGGACTGCTGACAGTGGGGGCAGTTCAGGGTGGCTAGCTTTTTCTCCGGGCGCTCGTCGAAAAATTCGCGTTCGTCCATAGTTTGGCGTCCGCTTCCCAGCTGCCGGGAAGAGCGACCAGACTTCAGCCTCCGGCCACCTTCGGATTATTACACAATCAACATCGGTTGCAGAAAAACTAGGGCACAATGAGGGAGGTGAATTCGGGTTACATCGCGAATCGAGTGCATCATGGCGAAGAAGAAAAAGCCGAAACGATTCAGTGCGGTCGAGGCTGTGAAGGCCGTGGCGCGGGAGCAGATCGGCAGTCCGCCTGTCGAACAAGTGGTCCCCAACCGCAAGAAAAAGCCGGAGAGACACAAGCCTACGCTAGGCAAGCTGCTCGGGGAAACGGAATAGGTCAGGCGCCTTTGATGAAATTAATTGAAGGTGGCAGTGACCGTACGGTTTGCATTCAGCAGGAGCGAACATGCGCTCCCCGTCATGGAGTCGCAACCCGTCCAACTCACGAACATGTGGCCAGCCGCCGGGCTAGCCGTCAAACCAATCGCGGTCCCCAGGTTGAACGTCGCACTGCAGGTTGTGGGGCAAGTGATTCCCGAGGGTGCGCTGCTGACCGTTCCGGCCCCTACTGGACCGGAGATCGCTACGCTTAAAACTGCCTGGTTGCAGGTCGCGGTGCCCAGGCCCGCCCCGGTTAGAAACGCTGTACCGAACAAATCGTTGCTACCGTCGTGAAAGCTGGCTATCAAGTTCCCACTGCCGCAAATGCTGGTTGAGGTCACCAAACCCGGACTCGTGATGTTTGCCAAGTTCTGGGAATCAATGGACCACTGAACCTTATCGGTGATGTCCTTGGTCGCGGGCGGATGGATATATGTACCAAAGGCTCTGAACTGGATCTGCGCACCCACGCCTTCGAAGGTCGCGCCTGCGGGGACAACCTGAATGGACTGCAGGTGTTGATTGCGGGCGCAGTTGGACAGCGTCAGTAACAGAGTGGCAACCACGACGAGACCGGCCATGCTGAACCACTTCCGGTTCACGTACGACTCCTGGGACCAATTGGTCGAGCTAAACACGCTGCGGGGAATGGGGCCAATTTAGTCAAAGGGAGTGCAAAAAGCAAGGATGGAATGGAGCGCCTGGAGCGCCAAGGAGAGCGTGAACCCATCCCTCAGCCCTTGAGCGCTTCCGCAACCACTCTTGCGAATTCCTTAACGTCTGCTTCCGTGGTGTCGAACGAGCACATCCAGCGCACAACCGATTCCTCTTCCATCCAAGTATAGAAGAAGGAATGCTGCCTGATCTTCTCGATGGCAGGACGCGGGATCTGCGCGAAGACGCCGTTGGCTTCGACCTTCCAAACCACCTTTACTTCCGGAATGCGAGCGACTTCTCTCTCCAGCAGCCGGGCCATGCGGTTGGCGTGTTCGGCATTTCGCCGCCAAAGGTCGTTGGTCAATAACGCTTCGAATTGCGCGGCAATGAAGCGCATTTTCGACGCGAGCTGCATGCTCTGCTTGCGCAGGTACAGAAAATCGTGGCTGAACTTTCGATTGAAGAAAACGACGGCCTCGCCTCCAATAAGGGCATTCTTCGTTCCCCCGAACGAAAGCACGTCCACGCCCAGTTCACGCGTTGCCTGGCGGAGGTTCTGGCTGAGTGAAACCGCGGCGTTCGCGATGCGGGCCCCGTCCATATGCAGGAACATGTCCCGCTCATGCGCGAAATTGGCTAGTGCTCGAATTTCTTCCGGATGGTAAACCGTACCCATCTCAGTGGATTGGGTGATGGAGATGACCCGGAGCTGCACGTGGTGCGGGTCACCAATACCGTGATAGGCGTGGCGCACGTCATCCAGCGTGATTTTGCCGTCGTGATGCGGCAGGGGAATGAGTTTGCAACCTGTATGCTTTTCGGGCGCGCCGCATTCGTCGGTATAAATGTGGGCATATTCGCTGCAAAGCACGGCATGGTAAGGACGAGTCAAAGATTGAAGTCCGAGAACATTGGCTCCGGTTCCGTTGAAGGTGAAGAAAACATCAATGTCAGAACCGAAATGTTCGTGAAATTTCTCGATCGCCGAACGCGTATAAGGGTCGTCGCCATAAGCCACGACGTGGCCTTGGTTTACCCGGGCAAGGGCCTCGAGGACTTCCGGGTGCACTCCGGCATTGTTGTCGCTGGCAAAGCTGCGCCCGGGCTTGATTGGGACAGATTTCATCCGAAACAATGTAGCAGAGTGGGGAAGGCGACGGGCGCGGAGGCAACTCTGGCTATGCAAGTCCTTTCATCCTTCATTTATCCGGCGGGAAAACTAGGAATTCGCGCATAATCTTGCGTCTCAGGAGCCCGGCGGATAACCTGTTAGCTTGGATGAAACGTTTGACTCGACTCTGGGTCCAACGAACTGGGTGATTTTTACGTAAGCCGAACTTCGGGTTAGAGTATTAACGGCCGCTCGCACTCCACAGTGAGCATTCGCAATCCATGGCAATGAGTTTTCGAAATCCCGTAGGCAAAGCCTTGTTGTTGGCAAGCCTTGGGGCAATAGGCGCGACCCTAGCTTGCTCGGGCGGCGGTTCTCAGAATCCCAAAGCCAACTCATCGGCCGGCATGCCGGTGAAAGTGCAAGAGGCACGGGCTGTGCCGGTGAATGACACCACAGAGTACGTGGCTACGCTGAAATCGCGCGACTCGGCGGTTCTGATGCCGCAGGTAGAAGGGCAAGTGACGCGAATTTATGTGCACTCGGGCGACCGGGTTGCGGCCGGCGCGCCGGTGATGGAGATTGACCCACTCAAACAACAGGCGACGGTGAAGAGTCAGGAGAGCACCAAGGCTGCGCAACTGGCAAACCTGAACTGGACCCAACAGCAGTATGAGCGCGCGCAAGGACTTTTTTCCGCGGGCGTGGTGAGCAAGCAAGATCTGGATCAGGCTAAGACGGCCCGCGACGCGGCTCGAGCGCAGGTTGACTCGCTGGATGCGCAGGTGCGCGAGCAGCAAGTGCAACTGCACTATTACAAGGTAGCAGCGCCCTGGAGTGGAATTGTCGGGGATGTTCCGGTACATGTGGGCGACCGGGTTACGACCACAACTGTCCTCACCACCGTGGACAAACCCGGCACTCTTGAGGTCTACGTCTATGTTCCGATCGAGCGTGCCTCTCAACTCAAAATGAATCTGCCAGTTCAGGTGCTGGATGGTGAAGGGAAAGTGATCGCTGAAAGCCGCGTGAGTTTTATCTCGCCGCAAGTGGACAACACTACGCAGACAGTGCTGGTCAAGGCGCGCGTTGCCAACAACAACGATGCGCTGCGGCAATCGCAGTTCATTCGCGCGCGGGTGGTGTGGGGAACTCACAAGAATCCGGTGGTGCCCGTTCTTGCTGTCTCTCGTTTGGCGGGCCAATACTTCGCCTTCGTGGCCGAGCCGCAAAATGGTGGATCGTTCGCCGCGCGGCAGAAGCCGCTGAAGATCGGGCAGACCGTGGGCAACGACTACGAAGTACAGGACGGCATTAAGCCGGGCGACAAAGTGATCATTTCGGGGACGCAATTTCTGTTGGACGGCGCGCCGGTGATTCCGCAAAGTTAGTTTCCAGTTCGAGTTCCAGCTTCTAGCTGTATTGCGAGGCCGCCTGGCAAGCGGCGTGGGTAGAACATTTTTGTGTCCGTATAGGCCGGCTTCATGTTCGTTGATTTCTTTATTCATCGTCCGGTGTTTGCGACGGTTTGCGCGCTGCTGATCATTCTGGCGGGCGCAGCAGTAATTCCCACGCTTCCCATCGCGCAGTTTCCTGACCTGGCTCCGCCGCAAGTGGGAGTCTCCAGTTTTTACATCGGCGCCAGCGCGCAGACTGTCGAAAGCGCAGTCACCATCCCCTTGGAGCAGCAGATCAATGGCGCCGAGGGAATGAAATACATCACCTCAACGAGTGGCAATGACGGATCCAGCAACATCACTGCGACCTTTGACCTGACACGCGATCCGGATCTGGCGACGGTCGACATTCAGAACCGGGTCAACACCGCCCAGGGGCGGCTGCCCAGCGCGGTCAAGGCGGTCGGCATTACAACTGTGAAGACGTCGCAGAACTTCGTCTTCGGCGCAGCCGTCATCTCTGACAACAACAAATATTCAACGCTGTTCATGAGCAATTACCTCGACATCTACGTGAGGGATTCGCTCAAGCGTGTTCCTGGAGTCGCCAACGTCATCATCTTCGGTGAGCGAAAGTACTCCATGCGGTTGTGGCTGGATCCCGTACGCATGGCGGGACGCGGACTGACTGCCCCGGACGTTGTCAGTGCCCTGGCTGAGCAGAACGTTGAAGTAGCAGCCGGGCAAGTGGGCCAGCAACCTGCTCGTCAGGGACAGCAATATCAGATCAGCGTGCGCGCCGTCGGCCGCCTGAGCGAACCTACGCAATTTGACAACATCATTCTGAAAACCAATGCTGACGGCACGCTGGTTCGCCTACAGGATGTGGGACGAGCAGAACTGGGGGCCGAAGATTACAGCTCCGACCTCCAATACAACGGGCAGGATGCAATTGGGCTGGGGGTGACGCAGCTTTCCACGGCGAATGCTCTCGATGTCGACCGCCGGGCAATTGCCGAGCTGGATCGGCTTTCCAAGAGTTTCCCTCCAGGGATGCACTACAAGTTGGCGTTTGATACTACTGACGCGGTCGGTGAATCCATCCGCGACGTCGTCTTCACGGTAGGTTCGGCGATCCTGCTGGTTATCCTGGTGATCTTCATCTTTCTAGGTGACTGGCGAACGACCATGATTCACTTCATCGCCACTCCGGTTTCGCTGATCGGCACCTTCGTCTTTGTGAAGTTACTCGGTTTCTCCATCAATACGCTGACGTTGTTCGGGATCACACTCGCCACTGGACTGGTCGTCGACGACGCTATCGTGGTCATTGAAAACATTGAGCGCCATATCGCTGAGGGCGAACACGACTCCCGCAAAGCAGCGGCAGCAGCCACCGCCGAGATTACTAGCGCCGTCATCGCCACTTCGCTGGTTCTCGTGGCCGTGTTTGTTCCTGTGGCATTCTTTCCCGGGACGACCGGCATTCTGTTTCGCCAGTTTGCGCTGACCATCGCATTTTCCATTGCCATTTCCGCCTTCAACGCGCTCACCCTGGCTCCGGTGCTGGCGGCAATTTTCCTGCGCGACTCCCACCGGCAAAAGTGGTGGTGGCTGCGAAAGTTTGACGATGCCGTCGTTGTCCTTACGCGCGGGTACCGTGGCTTGCTGCATTACGTGCTGGAATACAAGTTGGCGATGGTGGTGCTGTTTTTCGCCGGTCTGGGGCTAACTTATTTTGTGTTCACGCGCGTGCCGAGGGGTTTCGTTCCTGACGAAGACCAGGGATATTTCATCATCGTTGTCCAGGCTCCGTCAGGGGCATCGCTGGAATACACGAAAGCGATTGGCAAACAGGTTTCCGCCATGCTTGCCGATGTGCCGGAATCTGAAGGAACTTTCTCAGTAGCCGGCTTCAGTTTTGCAGGAAGCGCATCGAACCAGGGACTCATCTTTGTTCCGCTCAAGCCCTACTCACAGCGCAAAGGCGACGCTCACACTGCGACGGCCATTTTGAACCGTGTTCGTCCCAAATTATTCGGTGTCTCGGGAGCCATTGTCTTCGCAACGTTGCCGCCTGCGATCAACGGACTGGGAGCGTTCGGGGGTTTTCAGTTTGTTGTTCAAGATCAGGCGGCTCACAAACTGGAGGAACTGGCAAGCACAACGCAAGGCATCATTGCTCAATCCAGTCAACGCAAGGATCTGGTCGGACTGTACACGCCATTCACGGCGAACGACCCGCAGTACCTGGTGACGATCGACCGCGAGAAGGCGAAGAGCCTGCATGTTCCGCTGTCGCAGATCACCGATACGCTGGGCGTCTTTATGGGTTCAGCCTACGTTAACGATTTTGATTTCAGTAACCGGTCCTATCGGGTTTACGTGCAGGCGGACAAACAGTTCCGTTCGGAGGCGAAGGTCATGAAGGAGTTTTACGTGCGCTCCGATAGCGGAGGGATGGTGCCGCTTGAAAATCTGATCACTCTCACGCAGACCACCACGCCGCAAGTGATCAGCCATTACAACTTATTCCGTTCTGCCGAAATCGATGGTTCGGCAGCGCCCGGCTACAGTTCCGGCCAGGCCATCCAGGCAATGGACAACCTCGCTAAGAAGATGCCTCAGGGCTTCACCTACAGTTGGACGGGGCTCTCGTTAGAGGAACTGCAGGCGGGCGGAACATCGTTGATCTTGTTTGGGTTGGGAACGTTGGTCGTCTATCTGACGCTCTCCGCGCAATATGAAAGTTTCGTGCTGCCGTTTATTGTGTTGCTGGCTGTTCCCATGGCTTTGCTCGGAGCGCTGGGAGCGCAATGGATGCGAGGCCTGCAGAATGATGTCTTCTGCCAGGTCGGTCTGGTCATGCTGGTGGGCCTCTCCAGCAAGAACGCAATTTTGATCGTCGAATTTGCCGAGCAGTTGCGACAGCGCGGGCTGCCGTTGATTGAAGCGGCCATGCAGTCGGCCACCATCCGCCTGCGGCCGATCCTGATGACCTCGCTGGCCTTCATCCTCGGAGTAGTGCCCCTCGTACTGGCCACCGGCGCCGGCGAGAACGGACGTCACTCCGTAGGCACGACTGTCTTTGGCGGCATGATCATGTCCACCATTCTCAACTTGTTTTTTATTCCAGTGCTGTACCTGATTATCGAGGGCTGGCGCGAAAGCGGTAAGACAGCGCCAGCTTAGTTGGTATCGACCTGCGGCCATCCCTGCTCTCGCCTGCCGGCGTTTTTCACTTGAATCCGAGCGAGAGAAACGGCAAAATTCTCCTCGCCGCCCGCTTTGGTCGAGCGGCCACCGTCGCATCTTCCTCCCCGTCACCGCAGGCTCGACGGTCGTGGGCCGAATCTTTTTGGCGTTGCCTATTCGCGAACTCCTGACCACCTGGGCTCATGGGAACTTACTTCCCTGGAGGATGTCTTGAAGAAAACAGCACTGAACGCAATCGGGGGAAACGTAGCACTCTGGAGTCTTGCGCTGACGATGAGCTGCGGCTGCCTTTGCGACAGCGACAAGGCATCGGTAGGATCTGCTCCCACTCGCGGGCCCGGGGAACCTTCTACTGCAAAGCCCGGGGAGTCCTGGCGCTTTGTTGTATCCGGCGATTCCCGCAATTGCGGCGACGTTGTGATGCCTGCTGTCGCCAAGGGAGCAAAGCGGGACGGCGCCAGTTTCTACTGGCACTTGGGAGATCTGCGAGCCATCTATGACTTTGATCAAGACATGGGTTCAGGCCACGAAAATGGACCCGAAAATGGCAGGCAAGCACCTCACCATTATCGATTATGAAAAGAGCGCCTGGGATGATTTCGCAGCGAACCAGATCGCTCCCTTCGAAAACATACCCATGCCGTTCTATCTGGGCATAGGAAATCATGAGACCATCCCGCCGAAAAACCGCTGTCAGTTTTCGAAGCAGTTTGCCAGACTCCTCGAGAAGCCCGAGTTGCACAACAGCAAGACGGACTTAGTTTCAGGTGCTCCGGCTGCCGCCAAGCCCGCTAATGCCAACAACTCGAAGTCTGATGCGGCTGAAGCTGCACCATCAGATGATGTCAAGGAATGTATAAGGCAATGTACGGATTGCAGCCCCAGCGACTCAAAGACTTATTATCACTGGACCAAAGATGGCGTGGACTTCATCTACCTCGACAACGCCTCGAATGAACAGTTTGACAAGGACCAGTTGAATTGGTTCAACGACCTGATCCAAAAAGACACCGGCGACAAGACCGTTCGCACGGTAGTCGTCGGAATGCATAAAGCCTTGCCTTGGAGTATTTCCTGCGATCACAGCATGAATGAATCTACGGACGGAACCAAGAGTGGAGAACAGGTCTATCAGACTCTTCTGAACCTGCAGAAGCAAGACAAGAAGGTGTACGTGCTGGCAAGCCATTCGCACTTCTTCATGCTGGACATCTTCAATACCCAGCACTGGCGAGACGATGGAGGCATATTGCCCGGCTGGATCGTTGGGAGTGCCGGCGCCGAGCGCTATCCGCTGCCTCCGTTGGCCGATCTGGCCAAGTCGAAGACGTACGTTTACGGATACATGCTCGGTCAAGTCTATCCCGATGGCACCATTGACTTCGAATTTACCGAGCTGAAGACAAGCGACATTCCTGCCGAAATCCGCAATCGCTACTCGGGAACCTGGGTGAAAGAGGCCTGCTTCAACGAAAACGGATAACCACGCCAAGTCCGCAACCAGACTATTGTAAAGAAAAGCTTGCGAAAGCCCAGTAGGCCTGAGAACGGCCGAAATTGGCTTTAACCCTTGGCGCGAGCTGGAGGACGCCTCCGACCTCCTCTGTGTCTGGTTTTTCTAGCGCGCTTGCGCTGCACTGGCGTTTTTGCTCCAGCTTGCTTTTCGATGAGCATGGCTTTCTGGTGCAGGCGCAATTTCTCCATCCATTCCGCGGAATACATGGTGCCACGGCAGTGGGTGGCGCCGCAGTAGCAAGGGGCGGGATCGTCGTCATCGTAGAGACTGTAATCCCAAACCAACTCCTCCCCGGCCGCGATGTCGCGCATGGCAAAAATCCAGACCCGGCCTTTGATTTCGTCCACTTCGCAGTTGGGCTCGCACGAATGATTCAGATAGGCGCCGAGGCCTTCTCCGTCAATGATTGTCTTGCCATCATTAAGACCGTACAGATAGGTGCGTTCGCACCCCTCATAGCGACGATCAGCCTCCTCCTGCGTAATGCGGGGACCCGCGTATTCCACAATGCGCGCGCCTTTACGAATGGGAGTTGTGGTGTAGACGCCAACCGAGTGAATGCGTGAGGGACGGACCACCAGGGCCATGAAACTAATTTCGCATGATGCGACGTTTTACGGAAGGGTCGAAACCCCGTCGGGGCTACGGATCGTAAACCGAGCTACCATAGCCTTGCTTGCGGGCGGATTCCTGCATGTCCCCCAGGCGTTCCTTTTGTTCTTCCAATTGTGCCTGCGCGCGTTCGACTTCCTGCTGTTTTTGTGCCTGGCGCTTGTTGTACTGCGGTCCGTTCACGTAGAGGTTGGCTTCGACAAAGTGGATGGAGGAATTAAGCTTGTCGATCTGTTGTTGCAGAGAACTGACCACGTTCTTTTGCGCTTGAATCAGCGCCTTCCACCGCTCGGCCGACAATTTGCCGGGCTCTGAAGAGGTGTGCTGGGGTGCCAATTCGTGGCTTTGATCGGCGCCGGAACCATCCGCAGTTGACGCAGCCTGTTCAGGAATCTCGTCGTTAGTAACGACTTTACGCGCCTGCAGGTCTTTTCCCGGCGCATCCTTGACTGTTTTTTTTTGCTGACGCGCCTGGCGAGCCACATCCCCCAAAGATTGCGAATCCTGGCTGTAGCTCACCCCGGCCAATAAAAAAATCACGGCCACAAACTGAAGAAGAAATCTGCATGTTTGAGACATGGAAAAGCTCCCCGCTGAAGCCGCCGAGGGGGACGACGGGCTGGCTTCAAAGATGCTATCTCCGATGCCCCATCTAACCGAGATTACGTTGGTTCACCGCTGGAATCGGACCAGCGGTATTAAAAAGTGGGGTGGGAATGGCAACCGAGCGCGGTTAGGTGCGGCGTGAAGGATTACTGACCCAGCGTTGCCGCACTCCAGCCATAAACTTCTCCTTGTCCTGGCGCATTTGTTGGACCAGCGCATGATTGCCGGTGTCTTCGTGCGCGGCTGCCCACAGAACCATTTCCGTAAGGACCGGCGCCAAATCGATTCCTTTCGCGGTCAGCCGGTAGGTCCGCTTGCGTCCGTCCGATGGGTGTGGTTCCGTCGTGATGATCCCGTAAGCGATCAGCTTCCGCAGGCGATCTGCCAAAATATTCGTCGCGATGCCTTCGTGGCACTCCAAGAATGCCTTGTAGGTCCGCGCCCCCCGCAGCATCATGTCGCGAATGATCAATAGCGACCAGCGGTCGCCCAACATCTCCACCGAAGCATTCAGCGGACACTCCGACCGGCGCTTGGCTTTGCGTCGTTTCCGCACATCCCTACAGTATCATTTTACTTGCATTTCGCAAGTGACATATTTATAGTCCTCTGAGTCTTTTGATTCTCGATTGAATCCCGGAGAAACCACCATGAAGAAAGCGGCTTTGAATTTCTGCACGCTGCTGCTTTTGGGCAGCGTCGGGTTCGGCCAGACCCTCACACCAGCGGACAAGCAAAAAGCCGCGACGTATCTCGTCGAGACTCGCGACGGGGTGGTCGCGGCAACTAAGGGACTTTCGGAAGCTCAGATGAAATTCAAGCCGGGGCCAGACCGCTGGTCGGTAGCGGAGACGCTTGAGCACATCGTTCTGGTCGAAGATTTTCTCCGGCAAAACGTTAGCGACAAGGTCCTGACGTCCCCTCCAGGAGCAGCCGACCGTGACACCGCGAAAATCGACGCCATGGTTTTAGCCATGATTCCCGACCGGAGCCACAAGGCGCAGGCGCCACCGCCGGTCACGCCTACCGGCCGCTGGACTCCGGCCGACACCCTCGACCGTTTTCTAAGAACCCGCGCCAAGGCGATCGCGCTTCTGGAGTCTACGCCAGAGTTGCGCGCGCATGTTTCCGACAGTCCGCTCGGCCAGCCATTGGACGCATGCGAATGGGTGCTGTTTATGGCAGCGCACAGCCAGCGTCACACAAAACAAATCCTCGAAGTGAAAGGGATCCAAACTTCCCGAAGAGTTGAGAGCAGCGGCCACCCAGAACCCAATTGGCTGTGATTCGAGTCTCAGAGGTAGGCGCCGGTTTTTGATCTCATTCACATTGGTCTTAACTGTGTCTGGGTGGCTGCACCGAGTCACGGAAGCGGAGTAATTGTGGAGGTTTCGCCGGACATGGAACACGTCGTCACTGCTCTCCGGGGAGCATCCGCAGCGCTCAATCGCGGCCATATGGCCGCAGCCGTAGACCGCTCGATGCGCATCTCGAGTGGAGGGAGCCGGCGGAGTTCTCTCGCAGCGGCACGTATCATGGGCGAGATGGCGTGAAAAAGTATCGGACGCCGTCCCGTGTCCGCTGGGGCCGAGGTTAACAGCGAACCGGAGCGGTTTATCATTGCTGGCAAACGGATGGTCGTTGTTCGCCCCCGGGTTCGCCCCCGAAGGTAGCAACCGTGGGCAGGATGTAAGCCTTGCGGATGTCTACACCGTCGGTAATGGCAGGGTGGTCGAGATGCAGGCGTTCGCCGGCCGGCAGGAAGCCCTGCGCGGGGTTGGAGCTGAAGCAGAGCGAGATCGGTGAGCGATAGAATGCCGGATGTGAAATCAGGAAGGAGGAAGAATGAGCAAGGTTAGAGTATTGGTTGGCACGCGCAAGGGTGCATTCATTCTAACGTCAGACGGCAAGCGTCAAAAATGGGATGTCAGCGGCCCGCATTTTGCCGGCTGGGAGATGTATCACCTCAAGGGATCGCCTGCTGATCCAAATCGGATCTACGCCTCGCAGACGAGCGGCTGGTTCGGACAGATCATACAGCGCTCGGATGACGGCGGTAAAACCTGGCACCAGCCGGGAACGCCGCCCGGAGAACCGCCCGCCGCCCCGGGTCCTCCAAACGTGGCAAGCAACAAATTCGCTTACGATGCGTCTGCCGAAACCGGCAAGCCGCTCACCACGCATCAGTGGTATGACGGAACTCAGCATCCGTGGGAATTCAAGCGAGTGTGGCATCTGGAGCCGTCGCTCAAGGATCCCGATACGGTCTACGCCGGGGTGGAAGACGCCGCCATCTTCCGCTCGACCGACGGCGGCGAGAATTGGAAAGAACTTCCCGACCTGCGCGGCCACGGCACCGGCCCCAGATGGCAGCCGGGGGCAGGCGGCCTGTGCCTGCATACCATCATTCTTGATCCCAGCAATCCACAGCGGATGTGGATCGCCATCTCCGCAGCGGGCGCCTTCCGCAGTGACGACGCTGGAAAAAGCTGGAAGCCGATTAACCGCGGACTGAGGTCCCAATATATTCCCGACCAGGACGCCGAAGTCGGCCACTGCGTTCACCACATCGCCATGAGTCCCTTGCGCCCGGGCGTACTCTTCATGCAGAAGCACTGGGACGTGATGCGCTCAGACGACGCCGGCGACAACTGGAAAGAAGTCAGCGGCAACCTGCCGACTGATTTTGGTTTCGCCATCGACGTGCACGCACACGAGCCGGAGACGATTTACGTTGTCCCCATCAAGAGCGACTCGGAGCACTACGTGCACGAAGGCAAGCTGCGCGTCTTCCGCAGCCGCAGCGGCGGTAACGAATGGGAGGCTCTCACCAAAGGCCTCCCGCAAAAAGACTGCTACGTGAACGTGCTGCGCGACGCCATGGCCGTGGATACGCTCGACAAATGCGGCATCTATTTCGGCACCAGCGGCGGACAGGTGTACGCCTCTGCCGATGCGGGCGATAGCTGGAATCCGATTGTGCGGGATCTGCCAGCCGTACTTTCGGTGGAGGTGCAGACGTTAGCCTGAGTGAACCAATCTCAAATTCCGCGCCGGGCGGTTCCTTCCGGACCTCGATCGCGCCTTGGCTATCGGTTCGGAATGGTGCGCGAGCCGTCGACTTCTACAAGTCCGCATTCGGAGCGAGGGAGGTCTTTCGCCTCGAAGACCCGAGCGGAAGCGTGGTGGCAAGGCTTTCCGTCGATGGCGCGGAGTTTTGGCTGAGTGACGAGTCTCCTGAGCATGGCAATTTCAGTCCCGAATCTCTCGCTGGCGGTTCGTGTCGAATGATATTGACGGTAGCCGATCCGGATGCTGTCTTCATCCAAGCGCGGGCGGCGGGCGCAGCGGAGGTCTTCCCGGTGGGGGAGGAGCACGGATGGCGATTGGGGCGCGTGGTTGATCCTTTCGGGCATCACTGGGAGATTGGTCGCCCGCTCGACGCCTAGGCTGGCCGGAAAAAGGCCTTGCTGCGTCCCTGAGCTCAATATGATTCGAGTCACCATCCCGCAACACCTTCGGACGCTGGCGCACGTCGGCTACGAAGTGCAGCTCGACATCGAAGGCCCGGTTACGCAGCGCTCGGTGCTTGATGCTCTCGAGGCCCGGTATCCGATGCTGCGCGGCACCATCCGCGACCAGGTCACGCAACAGCGCCGGCCGTTCTTGCGCTTCTTCGCCTGCGAAGAGGATCTCTCCCACGAACCGTCCGACGCTCCGCTCCCCGACGCCGTCGCGTCCGGGAAGGAGCCGTTCATCGTCATCGGGGCCATCGCCGGCGGGTAGAGCTTCCCCACTCAGCTGCGCCTGCCAAAAGCTCTCGTGAGCAGGGAAGTGGCACTCTGCGTCAACCAGGTCTTCCCCGACCGATGGCGAGCATACTGGATTATCGCCTGCAGGTCGGGAGGCTTGGGTGGAATCGGTTCGATCCGGTTTGCTGTCTAGCTAGGCCGTGTCCGGGTTGGGCAGCAGAAAGTCCCGTACGAGCGAATCGAGATCTCCGCATGCGGCGACGAACTGTCGGAGAGTGCGGCGCGTGGCACCGAAAGAATCGAATTCCTCGATGGCGATCCCACCTTCGGTAGACGCGCGCCGGAAATCAGCGAACTTCCGAGAGAGATCTTCTACGATCTTCGGATCGACTGGTTCATTGATGCGGTTGCGGACTTCCACGTCGCTCGCGTTGAATCGCACCTGCCAGGAATATGGCGGGGAGATCACGACGTCCCCGCCGATGAACTCGCTCCAGTGCATGTGGTTGCGAAAGGCTGCTGACAGGAGGCGGATCCGGTAGCCACGCGTGCGGAACAGCTGATAGGTCTTCTTGAAGACTGCTATGCCGGCCCATTCGAGATACCCCGGATCGATGGTGATGTTTTCCTTTTCGGTGAGTACCTTCAGCCAGTCGTCGAGCCTTCCAACCATGATGGTGCAGACGGGCCCCATCGTAGAGATGTCTTTCCCGTCGCGCTCGCGGCGCTTGAGGCCGCGTTCCACCGCTTCAGCGACGGCGACACACTGCGGCAGGGTGAAGCAGACGGTGGCGTTGATGCTGATGCCGCGGTAAGTGGCTTCTTCAATGGCCGGGATCCCAGCGCGCGTGACCGGAATCTTCACGATCATGTTCGGTGCCAGGCGGTTGAATTCCTCGGCTTGCTCGACAATCGCGGCAGAATTGCGGTACAGCCGCGGATCGGTTTGAATGGAGAGACGACCGTTCCGGCCGCCTTGGGAGTCGAAGATTGGCTTCAGCAGTGCGGCGCCCTTCATCGACACCTCGCGAACCAGTTGCCAGCCAATCTCGTCTTCGGTGGCGGTCGACCGCTCTTCGATCACGGCACGGATACGATCTTTCCAAACCGGCATCTCCTTCTTTAATACGCCGTGCACGATGACCGGGTTGCAGGTAGCCCCTACCGCTCCATGCTCAATTGAATACCTTAGTTCCTGAATAGAAGCCGAATCGTTCCAGAGACAGGTGGGCGTGGATTGCGTCATCTCGTGGAGTGGACTCTTGTAAGTGAGTTGGGTGCTTGCCTGAGCCATGGATTCCTCCAGTTCATACCTGCGCGGGTACGGTTTGTGGGTGACTGACGCTGCAAGGCTTCGATTCAAGGTGAGAAGTCTCGGCCGCCACCGCGATTTCGAGCGCGCGCAAGCCGTCTTCGCCGGTCACTCGGGGTGGACGGTCATGCAGCACGCTCTGAACAAAGTCGCGGACCTCAGCCAGGTAGGCATCCGCGAATCGGGTCAGAAAATGGTCGGCGAGCGTCTGCGTGCCGCCATTCGCAGTCAGGAAAGTGGTGGGGATCTGCCGGATTGTTCCCACCAAAATGGATGCTTTGGAACCTACGATCTCGGTGCGGACGTCATAGCCGTAGATCGCTTGCACGTAGGATTCGACATTACCGATTGCGCCTCGCGCGTATTTCAGGTTGACCACGCTGGCAACCACGTCGCCATATTGGGCTACCTCCGGTCGGATGGCGACGGTGGTATACGCCTGTACTTCAACCACTTCGTCGCGCATGAGCCAACGCCCCAGGTCGAAGTCGTGAATGGTGTTGTTGTAGAACACCATGCCATTTACGTTGGCCTGGTAAGCGGCGAGCGGTGGCACATCCTTGTCGCGACCGATGGACTTGAAGATCACGGGTTCGCCGATCTCGCCGGCCTCGACCCGCTTCATCGCAGCCGCATAGGCCGGATCATAACGGCGCATGAAGCCGATCTGCAGGCTAACCCCGTTGGAGTCGACGGCGGCCAGTGCCGCGTGAGCGTCGGCGAGGTTGGTCGCCAGTGGTTTTTCACACAGAATATGCTTTCCCGCCGCGGCCGCGGTGCGAATAGCTTGTGCGTGGAACTTGTCGGGCGTGGCGATCAACACGCAACGGACGTCCTTGTGCCTGACCATTTCCTCCAGACTGGAGAACGAACGTTCGATTTCCAACTCGGCGGCGACCTGGCTGGCGCGTGTGGCGGCGACATCCGCAACCGCCACCAGGCGGGCTTCGGGCACGAGCCGGCGAAGATTCTCGGCATGCCGCTTGCCCATCTCACCTACGCCCAACACTCCAATCCCAAGTTTCGCCATTCCGTGTCCCTCAGTTCTGCGCTACCTTACCGGTTTGGTAATAGGCCCGTACGCCATAGCTTATCAATTGCGAACGGTCCAAAGTGGAGGATTGTATCAAGAATTTTCCGCAAAGCCAGAGGCTAGGGCTGATTCGCTCGCGACTATGGAAATTCGTAGGCGAATACGAGCCCACGTAGAACGTAATGTTCTTGCTCACGGGCCGATTCAACAGCCGGAAATTGCTTGACAACGGGTTAGCTCTGCACTATAAGCGCTTAGCAAAATTCCTTTGTCCGCACGCTTTCTGCGGAAAGTGCAGCACAATCAATCAAGCGCCCAAGGGCGAGTTGGTAAACGTTTCTGCGGAGCGATCCCACGTCAGCAGTCTTCCACCCGTGTTGGGGAGCTCGCTCAGGAGGAATGATGAAGACAAGTGGTTTAGTCGCAGGCTCCACGCACGGTTTGTTCGCCTCTTACCGAGTATCAAGGCTCGCGGCTAGTCCCGCCGCTAGCCTCCAGTACGCGACATTCGTCTCTGGCACGCTCTTTCTGCTTTTCTCGCTTCTGGTGGGGACCGCCATCGCCGGCGTGACCGCCAGCATTTCGGGTACGATCAAAGACGCCAGCGGCGCCACCATTCCAGGCGCGAGTGTCACCGCCGTCGACACCGATACCGGAATCTCGCAGACGCAGAAGACTAATGGTCAGGGATTTTATTCATTCCCATCGCTGCCGCTGGGGCACTACAACGTGCGGGTGGAGCAGACTGGCTTCAAGATCTTCCAGCAGACTGGGATCGTCCTGGATGTCGATGCTGCCCTGGTTGTTGATGCAAACCTGCAGGTCGGCGAAATCAAAGAGCTGGTCGAGGTGCAAAGCAACGCGGTGCACGTGGAGACGGCCAGCTCACAAATGGGCGAGGTGATCGAGGGGGAGCGGATCACGACAGTACCGCTGGTGACCCGGAGCTACACCGATTTGCTGGCGCTGCAACCGGGAGTGGTTTCGCAGGCCTCTGGCATGACAGGTGCTTACGCGGGAACTTTCAATTCCGCCGGATTTGCGGTTCCGCTCGTCTCCGGCAGTCTCAACTCCGGAGCGCTGTCTGTCAACGGGCAGCGTGAAGCGGAAAACGGTTTCCTTCTCAATGGCCTTATCGTTCAAGAGTTCGGCTACGGTGGCGCCGCAGCTATTCCCAATCTTGACTCGCTGGCCGAGTTCCGCATTCTCACCAACAACTACGACGCCGAATACGGCAACTACAGCGGCGGCCAGATCAACGTGATCACCAAGTCGGGCACCAACTCTTTACATGGAAATGTGTTCGAGTTCGTCCGCAACACCAGCCTGGATGCTCGCAACTACTTCGATCCCGTCGGGCAGATTGGGGCTTATCACAAGAACGAATTCGGCGGCACCATCGGCGGGCCGATCAAGAAAGACAAGCTGTTCTTCTTCGCAGACTACACCGGCAATCGCGTGGTTCAGGGGGTGAGCTCACAAAATATTGGGGTGCCGACGCAGGCCCAACAGGGTGGCGACTTCTCGGCGATTTCAGGCAGTATCACCGGAAAAGTAACCGGCACCAAATGGGAGCAACAACTGACCTCAGCGCTTGGCTATCCAGTGCACGTGAACGAGAATTACTTCACGTCGGGTTGCACCGCGAACACACAGTGTGTGTTCCCCAATGCCCGGGTTCCGAAAGCGGCTTTCTCGCCCATTTCGCTCAACATACTGCCGTCCATACCCACTCCCAACAACCCCAATGGTTTTTCAACCAACAGCGATCCTCTCAGCATTTCTGATAACAAAACCAGTGGCCGAATCGATGCCAACCTCAGCATAGGCTTGCTGTCCACTTACTACTATTTCGACAACTACAAGTTGACGACTCCCTATCCCACCGCGAACGTGCCCGGTTTTGAAGCTTCCGGCACAGGACGGGTGCAGGTGATAACGATCGGGGACACGAAAACTCTGGGCAGCAGCACCGTAAACGAAGCCCGCATCGGTTTCGTGCGAAACAATCACCGGCTGAATCAGCCACAGGGCGGTACTGGGCACTCCCTAAGTGCCCTTGGCTTCACTACCGGCGGACTCGGAATTGTGCCTATCAACCCTTCGATCGAAGGTATTCCCGAGATTGATTTCACTGGCTCGGGGCTGACGATCGGTGTGCCCAGCCGTCCCAACCACCTGATCGAAAATACCTTCCAGGCTTTGGACAACTTCAGCAAAGTGGTCGGCACACACACGATCAAGTTCGGGGGTAGTTTTCACTATAACCAACTGGTGGAACAACTCTCCAACGTCGTAAACGGTAATTACGTATTCACCGGGAACGAAACGGGAATCGATTTTCTCGACTTTCTGATCGGGGCGCCCACAAACTACGTGCAGGGTCAGGCGACGCCGTCCAATGGCCGAGCGCGGTACTTTGGCTTGTACGCGCAAGACGGCTGGCGTGCGCGGTCGAACTTAACTCTGAATTATGGCCTGCGGTGGGATGTCAGCACCCCGTGGTGGGAGCAGCACAACCAGATCGAAACCATTGTGCCCGGACTGCAGTCGCGAGTGTTTCCTGGCTCGCCGACGGGATGGGTGTTCCCGGGAGATCCGGGCATCCCGAGCACCCTGGCACCGACGCGATACAACAATTTTGGCCCTCGCTTCGGACTGACCTACTCGCCGGATGTTGATGGTGGTTTTCTTGGCAAGCTGACCGGCGGGCCCGGCAGAACGAGCATTCGTGCTGGATGGGGTATGTTTTATACGGCCTTCGAAGGTGCTACCAACTTCAACGAAATCGGTGATGCGCCCTTCGGCTTCTTTTACGTTGGCACCGAGCCAAACTTCGCAACACCCTTCGTGAACCGGACGGATGGTGTCCCGCAAGGTCAGAAGTTCCCGGTGGCGTTCCCGCCACTGAATGTGGGCCCCCATAATCCGGACAACAATGTGGATTGGACAAAGTTGGTTCCGATCGGCAGCTCGCCTGGCTTCTATGTCAAGAACCGGCTGCCCTATACGGAGAACTACGAGCTTTCCTTGCAGCGTCAACTCAGCGATGCCACGGTGCTAACCCTGAGTTATGTTGGCTCGCAGTCGCATCGGCTTCTAGCTACCATGGAATCCAACCCTGTGAATCCACAGTTGTGTTTGGCAACACCCGGTTGCGGCCCGGGTAACGAGAACAACTTCAATGTGCGCCTTCCCATCTTCGGGCCGTTATTCAATACCAACGGCTACTTCATCACCAACGGCCAATCGAGTTACAGCTCACTGCAGGTGAACCTGAAGCACTCTACCAAGTCGCTCAGCTTCCTTGCTGGCTACACCTACAGCAAATCGCTGGACAATGCATCCGGCTATGGCGAACAGGTCAACCCGTTCGTACCGAAGGCCAGTATGGCACTGTCGGCGTTTGACGCGACCCATAATTTTGTCATCAGCTATGGCTACAATCTGCCCTTCGACAAGCTGGCTGGGCCCGGAATGCTGACACGAGGCTGGCAAATTAGCGGAATTACCCGCTTCTCAACAGGTTTGCCCGTCACGCTCATCGAGGCGGATGACAACTCCTTGCTGGGTACCTTCTTTACGGGGCCGATACCGCTGCCGATTGATACTCCGAATGTCACCGGGGCGTCACTCAGTATCGGCGACCCCCGTAAGGGTCCGTACTTCAACCCAGCAGCATTCGTTCGGGAGGCGATTGGACAGCTCGGCAATTCACGCCGCCGCTTTTTCCACGGACCGGGTGTCAACAATTGGGATATGGCTCTGCTGAAGGACACCCACATCACCGAGCGGCTGGATCTCCAGTTCCGAGCAGAATTCTTCAACCTCTTTAACCACGCCCAGTTCACGAATGTGCAAGGCAACATCAATGCTGGTGCGGCCTTTGGTAAAGCTCAGCAGGCGCTCGCACCCCGCATTGGCCAGCTCTCGCTGAAGCTGAATTTCTAGTAAGAGCAAAGGGCGCTTCTCCGCTAATGGGACTCTTCGGAGTCCCCGTATTTTCGACTGTGACGCTTAGGAATTTTCAGCCACTGACTGGATTTTGAATATGTCCCCCAACGGCGTGCTGGCGGCAACTCTGGTTGAACCCGGACGATATGAGTTGCGCGAGTATCCGCTACCCGAAGTCCAGCCTGGTTGCCTGCTGGTGAAAATGCAGCTCTCCGGGATCTGTGGCACCGACAAGCACACGTACCAGGGTTTTACTGGCCAGTACGGAGGCAACGGAACCCCGCGGCAGATTCCGTTTCCTATTATCCAAGGCCACGAGAACGTGGGAACGATTGCGGCCATCGGAGGCGACGGACGCGCGGTTGATTTCGAAGGGATTCCCCTGAAGGTTGGCGACCGAGTTATCGTCGGTCCTAATGTGAGCTGCGGTACCTGTTATTACTGCCGGCACGATTTCCCGTACTACTGCTGCGAGAACACGGTCGATTACGGCAACAACATCAGTGCGAAGAATCCGCCACACCTCTTCGGTGGGTGGTCGCAATACCTTTACGTGATGCCGGGCAGTTTCCTGGTACACGTCCCCAACGATTTGCCATCGGAGATCGCCGTGCTAACCGAGATCATGGCCGTCACCGTGGGGCTTGATCGGGCGAAGCAGATTTCGGCATTCCCAAACGAGTCGTTCCGCTTCGACGACACTGTAGTTGTGCTGGGCGCTGGGCCTCTGGGGATGTGCTTCGTTATGAAAGCCCGGATGCTCGGCGCAGGAACGATCATCGCGGTCGATCTGTCGGAGTACCGGTTGGAGTTTGCGCGCAAGCTGGGGGCTGACAAAGTGATCCATGCAAGTCGCACGCCAACCGGGGACCGCCTGTCGGTGATTCGCGACCTGACCAATGGGCGAGGTGCCGACGTGGTCGTGGAATGCGCTGGCGTGCCAGAAGCGGTACTGGAAGGGCTGGAGATGCTTCGACTCGGCGGCTTGCTAGTGGAAGCCGGAAATTTTTCCGACCTGGGCGAAATTCGAATCAGTCCGCACCGCCATCTTTGCGCAAAGAATGTGCGCATTCTGGGCGTGGGCGGGGAGGAACCTGCCGCCTATGGTCCCAGCCTGCGGCAGATGGCGCGTTTTATGCGGCACTACCCGTTGCACGAGTTTGTGACGCACCGTTTTCCGCTGAAGGATGTGGAGCAGGCCATGCAGAAATCGATGGCAGAGGATTCGATGAAAGTGGTGATTGTTCCTTGGGCTTGATGCAGACAATTTTACGCGCGGTGCGGAGTTTCCGGCAAGCAGGTTCGCTGTGCAACTTTTGCCTGTGAGGTACTTATGAATTCATTGTCAAGGCGTTTTCAATTTGCTTCGGCGCCCGACAGTTGGGGAGTGCTGGACTATCCTGGGCCATCCTGGAACCAGTCGTACGAAAAGATGCTGGATGAAATGGTGGAAGGCGGTTACACGGGCACCGAACTCGGCCCATACGGTTTTTTTCCGACCGATCCGGCAGTCTTGAAACCTAAACTGGAGGAGCGCAAGCTGAAGCTTCTTGGGTCATTCGTTCCGGTGGTCTTGAGCAATCCGGCATCAGCGCAGGTTGCGGTGGACCAGATTCGCAAGGTGGGGGACCTGCTTTCGACTCTGAAGGCGCCGTTTCTTGTGCTTGCCGATGCACAGTCTGCGGAGCGCGATCGCATCTCGGGACGTGTGCCGGCAGATGGCAGCGCGTCCCTGACTGCTGCCCAATGGAAGAATGTGGCGAAAGTAGTGGAAGAAGCGGCGCGGGTCGCCTCCGAATTCGGACTAGATTTGGTCTTTCATCCGCACGTTGCCACCTACGTCGAGACTCCCGAGGAATGCGAACGATTCTTTGACGTTACCGCTAAAACCGGAATTGGCTTGTGCCTCGACACCGGGCATGCTGTTTACGGAGGTGCCGACGCCATTGCCGAGGCCGAGAAATATCGCAGCATTCTGCGTTTTGTACACCTCAAGGACTGCGACGACAAGGTTCTTGCTGAGGCACGGCGCAAACATCTCACCTTTGATCAGGCCATCGAGGAAAAAGTATTCACCATCATCGGCAAAGGATCGATCGACTTTCCTGCCTTCTTCCGGGTGCTCGAGAAGAACAACTACTCGGGGTGGATGGTGGTTGAGCAGGACGTGAAGTTTGGTGCGACGCCGATTCCACCGGCGCAAAGCATCGCTGCGAGCTTGCGCTACTTACGGGGCGTTGTGCACGAGCTTGCGGGCACGACGACAAGGTGACTGGCAGAGAGAAGAGGCAGGAGATTGTGAGAAGCGAGAAGGAGTGCGATGTTCATGGAAATCACTGACAACCTGATCCACTCCCGGAGCGTACCCGGAGGGCAGTCTGGCGAATTGATGCAGTTTTCCCGCCAGGCGGTGCATTGGGAGTGGATGAGCTTCTCGGTGAGGCGGTTGGTGCCGGGTGAGTCTTGGGAATGCCACCACCCCGGCGAAGAGACGGCGTGCGTCCTGCTTTCGGGAACCTGTGCGGTGGAATGGAATAAGCAGCGCAAGGAAATCGGCAAGCGAAGAACTGTCTTTGACGGTCTGCCGTATGCCCTCTATCTTGCCCCGGGAGACCGTGCCCGCTTTACGGCCATCAGCACCTGTGAGATTGCCGAGTGTCACGTTCCATCGCAGTCGCAGCTTCCGTCGCGTCTGGTGACTCCCGTTGACGTTTCGGTCTCATTGCGAGGTGGGGGGAACGCCTCGCGCCAAATCGTGGACATCATGCCTCCCGACTTTCCCGCCGATCGCTTGATCGCGATCGAGGTGTACACGCCGGGCGGCAACTGGTCGAGTTATCCTCCGCACAAACACGACGTCCATAATCCTCCCGGGGAAGTCGACTTGGACGAGATCTATTACTACCGCATGTATCGTCCCGGAGCGTTCGCACACCAACGCTTGTACAGGACTGACGGTTCGCGGGACTCGGTCCTAACCGCGCGAGACGGGGATGTAGTTCTGGTTCGAGATGGGTACCACCCCGTCGTGGCCGGTCCTGGGTACGACGTCTACTACCTGAATTTCCTGGCTGGAAGCGCGCGTGCGCTGTCGGTCACAGAAGACCCGAGTCATGTTTGGATACGTTCCGCCTGGGGAAAAATGGATGACCGCCTGCCCCTGATCCGGGAAGAGCCATTGCAAGGCTAAACCCTAATGACGGCGGTCTAAAGTCTTTGCCCTCTTGTTTCGGGGCTTGCTGTGAGTCTGCAACATGAACCCACAGGATTCACGGACGCGAAGCTGAGGAAGGAGCGTAACGTTCTGGGGTCGGCCCCCATTTCCACGCAGCCGTTCCAAGAGCAGACTTACCGCAGAACCGCCAAGTTCGTATTTGGGCAATTCAATCGTGGTGAGGCGAGGACGAAAGCAACCGAGCCAGGGATAGTCGTCGAAACTCACCAGCGCGAAATCTTCCGGGCAGCTCATCCCAATTTCGTCGGCTGCGCTCATGAAGCCGACCGTCATCAGGTAGTTCGTAACGAGGACTGCGTCCGGCCGGTGTGGCAAGAGAGCTAATCCTGCGCGATGACCCGAGTCTACCCGGTAGTCGCCTTCGAAAACTAACTTGGGATCAAAATGCAGTTCCGCCGCTTTCAGAGCCTTGAGGTAGCCCCTCTGCCGAGCCCGGGCATTGCTCACGTGCGGCGGGCCGCCGACCAGAGCGATTCTCTTGTGCCCGACTCGGGCCAGATGCTCTACTGCGTAGAAAGCTCCCAGTTGATCATCGGTCTGAACCAGATCGGCTTTGAGACCAGGGCAGGTGCGCATGAGCAGCACGATCGGGACATTGGAGTTGGAGAGCATCATTCGCTGCGCGGCAGACAACGGACCCGGTGTCTTGTTCAGGATGATGCCGTCGACGCGCTTGGAGATCAGCAGTTCCAGATACAGAGCCTCTTTGTCCTGCTTGTCGTCGCTGTTACAAAGCAGGACACTATAGCCTGCCTTTTGCGCGGCGTCTTCCGCCGCCCGAACGATAGCGGGGAAAAACGGATTCGCGATGTCCGTGACCACCATCCCGATGGTGTGAGTCTGCTGTTTCGCGAGGCTGCGGGCAAGAAGATTTGGCCTGTAGCTCAGTTTGCGGATCGCCGCTTCCACGCGACGGCCAAGCGTGGCGCTTACGCGACCCTTGTTGTTGATCACGGCCGATACTGTGAATACCGAAACCCGCGCCTCGCGGGCCACGTCGTAAATGCTGGGCGCTTTCGGGTCCGTGCGTGGGCCGTTGTTCCTTCCGGGCATAGCCGCTCCAGTTGTAAAATACGGTGGCTCGAGGCAAGAAGTCAAAGCGCTTATATCATGCCCCCCCGTGGCAACGGCCCCAGCCCTTCACAGGAGACAAGGAGTCTGGTGCCCCAAAATACAAGACAATGCCCGCAACGTACGAACTTATTGTGCGCTGATCTAAGCGCTTTGGGAAATCCGAGAATTCCTGGGTAATCTTCAGCGAATTGCAGTATTCTGACTGGAAAATCCAAAGGATCGGTTCAGACTTGACGGCCACTTCCAGCACTCCCGCGGCACGATCCGGGGCGGAGCAGGCCCGGCTGCCGCGAAGCCTGGGACTCCTCAACGCCGTTTCCATCAACATGTCAAACATGGTGGGCACCGGTCCATTCATTACAGTGCCGGCCATTTTGGCGACCATGGGGGGTCCGCAGTCATTGTTGGCTTGGCTGGTGGGAGCACTTCTCGCTATCGCCGACGGCCTCGTGTTCGCGGAACTAGGCGCGGCGATCCCGGCTTCCGGCGGCTCCTACATCTTCCTGCGTGAGTGCTTCGGTCGCCAGCGCTGGGGCCACATGATGGCGTGGATGTTTGTCTGGCAATTCCTGTTCAGTGGCACACTCGAAATCGCAACCAGCAGCATCGGCATGGCGGAATACACCGGGTTCCTCTGGCCGAAACTGATCACCTATCGCTGGGGTGTGAAGCTCCTCGCCGCGGGCATTACGGCGGTGGCCATGATGGCACTCTATCGCAAGATTCAGGACATCGCGCGGCTTATGCTCGTGCTTTGGATGGGCATGCTGGTTACCGCCGCCTGGGTAATCTTCACGGGCATGACGCACCTGTCCACCAGGCTGCTGCTTGATTTTCCCGCCGGTGCCTGGACAATCGGACTGCCTTTCATACTCGGCTTGGGCAACGGAACCATGCTGGTGATGTTCAACTTTCTCGGTTATTACCAGATATGTTACCTCGGTGACGAGGTGAAACAGCCCGCGAGAGTCATCCCCCGCGGAGTAATCTATTCGATCATCGTCGTAACTGTCATTGATTTTCTGATCTCGGTCAGTTTCACCGGTGTGGTTCCCTGGCGGGAGATGGTAGTGCCGGGTTCGCAGGCATTCAACGCGATCGGCTCCGTGTACATGCAAAAGATTTATGGTCCTTGGGCCTCGGCGCTGATGACCGTTATGGTCGAGGTGACCGCGTTTGCGGCCACCTACGCGATGTTGTTGGGCTACTCGCGTATTCCCTACGCCGCAGCGCTCGATGGTGCGTTCTTTCGCTGGTTCGCGGAGTTGCACCCCACCCGCCAGTTTCCCCACCGGGCATTGCTTTTGGTGGGATCCCTTTGCACGATCGCGTGCTTTTTTGATTTAGTGCAGATCATCACTGCACTTATGCTGGCGCGCATCCTTTCCATGTTCGTTGCCCAAATTGTCGGACTGCTCTTGTACCGGAAATACCACCCCGAGGCTGCTCGACCGTTTCGGATGTGGATCTATCCACTGCCGGCGCTCTTCGCGTTGGTCGGATGGCTGGGTGTGTTCGTGACTCCTGCACTGCAGCCGGGGGGATGGAAATACATGGCATACGCGTTCGGTACGATCGGCGTGGGTTTCGCCGCATACCTCATTCTGGCCTGGCGCAAGCGGGATTGGCCCTTTGCTCCGCCTGAGCCCGACACTCCAGCAGGAACCTCGGGCTCGGCGCTGGAAGCGGAAGGGAGCTTCTAAAGGGAAACAAGTGATCGTCAAGTTAACCTCACGGAGGGCGGAAATGGTTCGAAGACTCACCACGGCGCAGGCAATCGTTAAATTCCTGAAAGTTCAATGCTCCGCGCGGGACGGTCGGGAGCAACAGCTGTTCGGCGGGTGTTTTGGGATCTTCGGTCATGGCAATGTGGCCGGAATCGGACAAGCATTGCAGGAAAACCCGGACTTTCCCTACTACCTGTCCCGCAATGAGCAAGCCATGGTGCACACCGCTGCGGCCTTCGCCAAGATGAGCAACCGGTTGCGAACGCTGGTGTGCACCACCTCAATCGGACCCGGAGCAACCAACATGTTGACTGGCGCGGCGGGAGCGACCATTAACCGGCTGCCGGTGTTGCTGTTGCCCGGCGACATCTTCGCGCGCCGCAATGTGGCCCCGGTCCTGCAACAACTTGAATGGGGCACAACACAGGACGTATCGGTCAATGACTGCCTTCGACCTGTGTCGCGCTATTGGGATCGGATTCAGAGACCTGAGCAGATCCTGACCGCACTACCAGAGGCGATGCGCGTGCTAACGTCTCCCGCTGAAACCGGGACCGTCACCCTGGCCTTGCCCCAGGATGTGCAGGCCCAGGCGTACGACTTTCCGGAGGAATTCTTCCATCGTCGAACTTGGGTCGTGCCGCGCCTGCGGCCCGATGCGACGCTGCTCGCACATGCGGTCGCGTGGGTTCGGCGTGCCAAACGCCCCTTAATCATTGCGGGCGGCGGAGTGATCTATTCAGGCGCCACCGAGGCCTTGTCTCGGCTGGCTGCGCGGACGGGAATTCCCGTCGCCGAAACCCAGGCAGGCAAGGGGACTCTCTGCTTCGATCATGCCCAATCGGCTGGAGCAATGGGGGTGACCGGCACGACGACTGCGAACCGGCTGGCCCGCGAGTCTGACTTGATTGTTGGAATCGGAACACGCTACAGCGACTTCACCACGGCGTCGGTAACCGCGTTTCAGAATCGCGAAGTGCGATTCATTAATGTCAACGTGGCGGAGTTTGACGTCTCGAAGAACGCCGCTCTGCCGCTGTTGGGCGACGCGCTGGCAACCATCGAAGAGCTAGGTGCGGCCTTGGGTTCCTACGCGGTAGGAAGAGAATATGCGCAAGAGATCAAGCAACTGCGGCTCGAGTGGGACGCGGAAGTAGAGCGGATCTACGGTCGGCGCGTGGGTCCACCGCTCAGTCAAGGCGAGATCATCGGTCTGCTGAACTCGATGCTCGGTCCGAAAGACGTCATCGTAGGTGCGGCCGGCAGCTTGCCCGGCGACCTGCACAAGCTCTGGCGCACCCGCGATCCCAAAGGCTACCACCTCGAATACGGGTACTCTTGCATGGGCTATGAGATTGCCGGCGCGCTCGGCGTGAAAATGGCCGATCCCAGCCGGGGGGTGTACGTCCTAGTGGGCGATGGCTCCTATCTGATGATGGCACAGGAAATCGTGACGGCTGTACAGGAGCATCTGAAGATCAACATCATCGTGCTGGACAATCACGGATTTTCCAGTATTGGCGGGCTCAGCCGCGCCTGCGGCAGCGGTGGGTTCGGCACGGAATACCGGTACCGCGATGACGGGCTGCAAGGGCAGACGATTCTTGTCGACTTCGTTGCGAACGCTACCAGTCTCGGAGCTCATGCCGTACGAGCGACAACCCGAGATCAGTTGGCCGTCGCGCTACAGAACATGCGGAGTCACGACGGACCTTCCGTGGTGGTCGTTGAGACCGAGTACCACGACCGGGTGCCCGGATACGAGTCGTGGTGGGATGTGCCGATAGCAGAGGTGTCGAATTCGGAAAGTGTGCAGAGCGCCCGCCGCAATTACGAAGAAGCGAGACAGCGCGAACGATATTTCTGGCCCCAGCCGCCTGGGGAGTAAGGCAATCTCTACGGGACTGTGCAGTGATCATTCCCGCCACCAGACAACTGAAGCGGAGGCAGAGCACCTCGGGTAGCTTGACTATGCTCTTAACTTAACTATTCCAGTCCACGTTCAAGCTTTGGCGACAGCTCTAAGTTGCAACTGGACGCGAGGCGTTTTATGAGTTATGCCCTGGCCTTTCGAGGGATTATGTTTGGAGCCTTGTGGCCAGATGTCCACCTTTACTCAAGGACAGCTGAAGCCTGTTTTTCAATCGGTTACCAGCGCCTTTCGCTGCCTGTGCTCGGTATGCCAGCGTATTGAAAACATTTGACTTATCTGTTGTTGCAACCTAAATTACAGTAAAATTCTGCGCGGATGCTGCGGGCACTCCCTTGCCGCGCCTCGAGAGAAGTGTTAACATGGCCTTGTTAATTAACCAGGCCGTGTTAATTATCTTGGCCTTGTTAATTAACCGGGCCGTGTTAAATCTAAGGATATTCGGACTTTAGAAGACTAGGAAATGCCAATCGAACACTTTGAATTCAGCGAAGCTCGCGTTGAGAATCTCCTCGTCGAGGCATTCCGCCGCGCAGGTTGGCGAGTCGAAGAAGAACCGCGATCTCAACTAGACCTCCTCGTACGCAAGGATGACCTTGTGTATGCAGTCGAAATAAAGCGAGCTTCAGAAGGACGTCCAGACCGACTGGTTCCCCTCATATCTCAAGCGATTCTTCAGGCTCAAGCGGCTGCCCGCGGACTGGGAGGCCAAGTTTCGCCCCTTGCGGTCGTATGTGCTCCGCGCATTCCAGAATCAGCAGCTGCACAGATCCGACAATTCGCGGCGGCGAACGCACCCGGAGTCGCTGTCGGAATCTTTGATGAGGAGGGGTTTCGCTCTTTCGCAGGCCCCGGACTTGAGGTTCTAAACCAGAATCGTCAGTCGCTCTCAAGAAACATGATGTTGCACCGGGAACAGCCAAAGATCGGTTTATTCTCTGGCATTAATCAGTGGCTCTTAAAGGTAATGCTGGCTCCGAAGATTCAGGAATCGTTGTTAGCCGCACCCCGGGAGGAATATCGAAACGCTTCACAGCTGGCGCGGGCGTCAGGCGTTTCAATCATGAGTGCGTTTCGCTTTGTGAAGCAACTGCAAGAGGAGGGTTTTCTCCACGAGTCCGAAGAGTCGTTGCGGTTAGTACGCGTCGAGCAACTGATGCAGCGCTGGCAAGCCGTCAATCCAAGCTGGCGCGAACTTCGAATGCGATGGCTGATCCGCAGCGATGCCCCTGACGCACTACATGCGGCTGTTCGCCAGCTATTATTGAACCCCAATCTGCCACGTGTGAGGCGTTTCAGTATGGCTGGCCCTCACTCGGCTAAGCGTCCCGGTTCACCAATCCGTGTGTGTGCGGGCCTTTTCTCTGCCGCTGAATTGCTTGGATTGAGTTTCGTTCACGGCGCTCCTAAGCACCTGTATGTTGAAGAACCCAATCCTGAGTTGTTCCGACTATTGGGATTGGCGCGCGAGAGAGAAGGAGAATCAGTAGATGTTTTTGTGCGAGTACCCGCGGCTCGTGCTTCTATTTTCCGTGCGGCGGTAAACATGAGTGGAGTGCCTGCATCCGACGTTCTACAAATCTGGTTGGATGTAGCAGCGCACCCAGCTAGAGGTAGTGCCCAAGCTGACGAGATATGGCGGCGAGTGCTCGCCCCAAGTTTGGGGGTGAAATGACCGTTGAATCTCCCGAGAACTAACACTTCGTGCGCCTCGTGCAGGCGTTGAATCCATGGCTGAACCAGGTCGTGATCATCGGTGGATGGGCGCATCGGTTGTACCGATTACACCCGCTCTCACAGCGCTTAGAGTTTTCGCCGCTTACGACTGTCGACACGGATGTAGCAATACCGGAGAAGCTTGCTGTCCTTGAGCAAGACTTGCAAAAGCGTCTGAAAGAAAGCGGCTTCAAAGAGGAGTTTCTAGGTGAACATCGTCCTCCGGTTACCCATTACGGGCTTGGGGAGAATGCGGGCGGATTCTACGCTGAGTTTCTTACTCCACTCGTCGGAGCAGCCGGGAATCGAGGAAAAACCACGGCGACGATCAGCGTGGCGGGTGTGACCTCGCAGAGACTTCGTTACCTCGACCCTTCGACCTGCTACTACATGCACCCTGGTATGTCACACTGGTTGACTCGGCTGGTTACCCCGTGAAACAGCCAACCACTGTGCAGATCCCCAACGGCGCCAGCTATTTGGCTCAGAAGCTCTTGATTCATGACAAGCGAAATTCAAAAGAGCGTGCCAAACACGCCGTGTACATTCACGACACCATACAGACGTTCGGACGCTCCTTGGCACAACTCCAGTGTGAATGGACCGAGCACGTAAAACCAATGTTACCTGCGAAGGCGGCAGCGAATGTTATGAACAGCGCTGCTGCACTCTTCGGGCAAGTCACCGACACGATTCGTGACGCATCTATTGAAGCGGGAAGCACTGGACGAAACGTACCACCGGAAGAACTTCGAGAGGTGTGCTACGCGGGGTTAATGCAAATCTTTGCCTAACTGGAGCCAAGCGGCAACCAAGTTGTCGGATCATCCCGTGAACGGCAACAGGGGAGGGTCAAAGCACAGCCGGGAGTATCGGCAATCGCTTTGATGAACCCGGACGTAAACAGCTACGACTGGGCGTCTCTCAGTCATGCCCTAGGCTAAGCACAGTATCTAGGAGACTGGATGGCACGAAAGTGCAAATCTTCAGTAATAATGCTGGTTCTGGATGGCGGAAGCGAGTGGGGGTCGAACCCACCGACGACGAGTAGACCCGCCGTCCGCCGGTTTTGAAGACCGGGACGATCACCGGACCGCTTGCGCTTCCGCAGGCAGTCTAAACGCTACCACAAAAGCCTCGGCTACAAATTTTCCCGGATTGATGCGGATTGAGTATGAACTCACTGCTTGATCACGTGATTCGGGCGAGAGATCCGCAATCTTTTCTAGTCAGCGGCGCTCTTTAGCTTCCTGCGGCTGAAATACCAGTCCGTGACTTCCAAGTCTTCACCGCCTGCGGCGCGCCTCTCGGCGTCGGCCTGAGTTACCGGTGCAGGAGCGATCACGGGATCCCCCGGCCGCCAGTTCGCTGGAGTCGCGCATTTGCTCTCATCCGCGATTTGCAGAGCTTCAGCCACCCGCAGCAACTCGTCGATATTGCGACCGCAGGACATCGGGTAGTAGAGGATGGCGCGAATGTTCTGCTTGGGATCAATAAAGAACACCGCCCGTACCGCCGCAGTATCGCTTACCGCCTCGTGCACCATGCCATAAGTCACGGAGATTTTCTGGTCGAGGTCAGCGATTACGGGAAAAGGTACCTTCCACTTGAAATGTTGCTCGATGTTACGCACCCACGCAATGTGAGAATAGACCCTGTCCACTGAGTTGCCCAGCAGTTGTATGTTGCGCTTCTCAAACTCGGGATTGTGGCGGGCGAATTCCACAAATTCCGTGGTGCAAACGGAAGTGAAGTCCGCAGGATGGGAAAATAGCAAAACCCACTTGCCTTTCGACGTGTAATCGCTGAGCCGGATTATCCCATGCGTAGACGTGGCCTCGAAATCGGGCGCGGGATCGTTGATGCGGGGAATTCTGGGCACAGCAACGGTTACAACTTCGGTCGCCATGAATAACGCTCCTCATCGGTGTAGGGCACGGGGAGTGAGGTGAGGATACCGCATGAAAAGTTGTACTAGAACGCTTGGACGGTTAAACGCGGCTCGCAATCCGAAGCCTTGTGGTCGAGTGCGCCGCCATCTAATTTATGCTCCCCCTTGCGGTGCAGGCGCCTGGCCGCAATAACCGGATAGTTAACCTTTGCGTGGCGCGGCCATCGTGGAATTGATGCGGAAGGAAGTTTCCTCGGAAACGATGCACGAAATCCCCGAAAAATCAGTTGCCCCATAAGTCTCAGAAGAAGATCAATGGCCCGAATTTCCCATTAGCATCGGCGGTACTTTACAGTGGTGAGCTCTGACCGTTAGCATCCATCTCGCTCAGAAAATCTTCATATAGAGAAAAGCGTTCGTTGAATTTGCGATTCGCCGCGTGCTGGGATTCAACGGATTGTGAAGGAAAGATGAAACCAAAGCGCACCATCCTCTGTGTGGACGACAACGAACAGTCTCTTTCCCACCGCAAAGTCATGCTGGAAACCCGCGGATACCGCGTAGTGAGCTTCACGCGAGGGGAAGATGCTCTCGAGAGGTTCAAGCAGGGCGGAATTGATCTGGTCTTGACGGACATGGCCATGCCCGGGTTGGACGGACCGCGATTGATCGCCGCTATCAAGAATCTCTCTCCGCAGACTCCCGCCATTCTGGTCTCTAGCAAACTCCGCATCCGCGATCACGATTCAGAAGCGGATGTTTTCCTTTCCAAGGGCATGTACGCGCCCGCGGATCTGCTAGAACGGGTTCGCATGTTGCTGGTGCGCAGGCGCGGACCGAAGCGTCCGCAACCACGCACGCCTCAACCACCGCCGCGCATCGGCGCAGCTTGACAATCGCCAGCAACCGTTCTGATTGCATGATCCTGCGGCGACGAGTGGCCTTCCGAAACCACGCGCGCGGACGACACGTCTTTGACGACAGGTCTTTGGAAAGATCTGAAGTCCTCGCAAGCCGTCTCAGGTTGTTAGCGCCGACGCAAAAGGGAGCCAGTTTGGCCGGTTTTGAGGTGAGCCACTTCGCTTGCCGATTGTCCGGGCACACACTGCTGCGAGCGCCGCTACACCGGAACGTGAGCAGTCGAAATTTGCGATTTTTGTGTCCCAGCGCCAACTCAGTTCACAACATGATCCTCCC
>Ga0207684_10000765_pt1 | contig 37409 bp, 26 predicted proteins | sample KBSK5501metaG_FD_184342 | JGI IMG/M metagenome (GOLD analysis project Ga0207684, IMG submission 184342) | Corn, switchgrass and miscanthus rhizosphere microbial communities from Kellogg Biological Station, Michigan, USA - KBS K5-50-1 metaG... | ecosystem: Host-associated > Plants > Roots >... | reverse complement strand
CACTACAGCGCTGAGCACCTGGACGAGGTAGCAAGGCAGTTGAATGGAAGGCCTCGACAGACGCTTGGCTGGATGAAACCATGCGAAGTCTTGAACGAGCTGTTGCGTTGAACGCTTGAGCCGAACACGCTCCGTTGCTGGCAGAACGAGCTTCTTGCCGAGGTCCTCGAGACCACGGAGTCGAGGGGCCCCCAACCGTCGCCCCGCCTCCGCTCGCCACCGCGCGCGACGGGCTCGGAGTTTTCATGGCAGTGCCGCCCCGTTCATCCGGAGCGTAGTTGACGACCGGCTGCGCCGACAGCGGGCATGAAACTCGATAGAGCGAGCTTTGCCTCGGAGCGGCGTAAGCCTATTCCGCCTTCTCTGGGCAACCAAGGTCGTCAGCGAACCCAGAATGCACAGGGAATCTGCGAGTGCGAGCTGCTCGGCTACAAAGTCAGCCTTGCTGCCTAGCCGAACGAGTTTCTTTCTGGTGCCGCAGTCACGGAGTCCCCCGTTCATCCCGAGCGTAGTGCCGCAGACACGGAGTCGAGGGATGCACTTGCTCGTGCTCAAGAACGGGCGTGAGCTCGGTGTCTAATTTGTCTTCGCGCTGCTCCTTTGCCCTTCGGCGGCCCGTCGAAGTACTTCCCGAGCACCTTTCCCAACTTCTTCACCTTCTTCCAGTTGGGGTTCCAGCCGGCGTTATCCGCGGGGTGCGCGCCCTGCTTGCCGAGCGCCGCACCGAGCGAGTCGTAAAGATCATCCAGTTTCTCGACCGGAACCCTGAACTCGATGACCGCTTTCCAATGCTGATCGGGGATTGTTTTCATGTCGATGTACGGGGGGTCACCCTCGATGTCGCGAATCGCCTTCCGCACGGCGTCGAGGATCTTCTTGTCGTACGGATCCACATCGGGCGGTGGGCCGTCGTTTTCGCGATGGTGCCGAATCGCCGCCTGCAGCTCGTCGCGGGTGCAATCCGCAAACCGCTTCTCCTTTGTCGATCCGTCTTTTTGTGGGATGCGAATGGGCGTCGCAGCCGGGTCGCCGCTCGGCAGCTTCGAGCCGGTCAACTTCTCATAGGTGAGCAGCGCGCGCAGTCGTGAGACACCATAGTTCTTTGCAACATTTTCCGTAAATCTCTTCGCAATCATGCCATAGAGAGTGAGCGTCGACCGCGGAACGTCAGGAAAATGGTTAGCGAAGAATTCTCGTGCTGATTTGAATTTACGGCTCTTCTCAACCAGATGACCATTTACTATCCGATTGTAGTGAACGCCGATTTGCCAGTGCTCGTCTTCGCCCTTGGTCAGGAGATCCCGGATTGCCAAGCGCTCTTTTTCGAGCTCCGACGATGAAGCGGCCTCTTTACTTGCCCGATGTGCTTGTTTGGTTGTCATCGCCCCTCCGTTCGATATCAACGCGTCGGTCCTACTTAGGCGGCGCTCACTCGTCAAGAAGCCTTGTTCGTGCTAACCGTTAGCACGCACTAGCAGTGAAATGGTAGACTTCGCCATCTCGGGAACCCTGTTTAAAGCCGACGACTGTGTAGCGCCGGAGGTTCCGTCGTAAGCGTTCAGAAGCCGCAGCACGGACACGGATACCGCTCCCTCTTCCCGCTCTCCGTACTGATTTGAGATCCCAGAAGTAGGTTTCTCCGTTTTCAGCTGCAAGCCACGGCGCGTTATTCTTGAACACTTCAGTCCTTCGGGAAAGCTGACACGCGAAACTTGATCGTCTGGCCCGAGATGCTGTTCTTCTCGGCAATCGCTCGGTAGAGGGCTACCAGGTCGAGACACTCCGGCCCGGTTGGGCCCCTGAACATCTGCCTCATGCTTCAGCAACAATTCCACCATCGGGAGATTTCGCCCTTGCACTGCTGTCGCCAAAGCAGTGTTTCCGATCATTTCAACATCATTCGCATTCACGTCTGCTCCGGCCTCAAGGCATAGGGACGCCTCGTCGAGGTGTCCATCCTGCACGGCGCAGATGAGGGGTGTCCGGCCAATCTCGTCAAAAACCTCCAGCGCAACCCTTCCATCTGCTGCAAGGAGTTCCTTCAAGGCTTCCTTATAACCATTCGCAGCAGTTTGATGAACCGATGTGCCCAAGCCCCCCTTGGGTCTCTCTTCGGACACTCGAGCGCCCAATCTCAATAGGCACCGAACGCACGCCAGCGCACGTTCAGGACCTTGGTTTGATCGACGTCGCCTGGGTGAGCGCAGTCTCACCGCCTTCATGGCGGGCGTTTACATTGGCGCCCTGTTGCACCGCCGCGACTATTTGCTCCACGGAGCCTGCCTCAACGGCGCTCCACAACAACTCATTCATGCGATGATTAGCTACCATGGCACTGTCAAAGGGTTTATGCACTTTCGCGAAATCAACGATTGCTGCCGGAACATGTCGGAGCTTGGGATGAGCTTTACAAATGTCGTGGTTTGAAGTGGACCCCGAAAACTGGACCACCCGTTAAGGTATGATTCGGCTCTGCTCCAACCTGAATAAGGAGCAGCGACCATGAAGCAGAATAGGAAGAAGCACGACGCGGCGTTCAAGGCGAAGGTGGCGCTATCGGCCATCCGGGAGGAGTTCACGGTGCCGGAGCTGGCGGCGCGGTATGGCGTTCATCCGACGCAGATTTTCAAGTGGCGGCGGCAGCTGCTGGAGAATGCCGCGGTGGCGTTCGCCTTGGGCACTGGCGGCAAGCCCCAGTTTGAAACGGGGCCGAGCAAAGACGACCTGCTCAAGAAGATCGGGGAGCTTACGGTCGAGCGTGATTTTTTGGCCAACGGGCTGCGACGCTTGAGCTGAGCGTCCGTCGGAGCCTGGTGCAGCGAGAGGGCGCAGACATTTCGATTCGTCAGCAGTGCCAGCTTCTCTCGCTGCCCCGTTCGACGCTCTACTACCAGCCGCAGGAGGTCTCGTCTGACGAGCTGGCGCTGATGCGGCTCATTGACGAGGAGTACCTAAAGCACCCGTTCTTCGGCAGCCGGAAGATCGCCGATGCGCTCCGTCGCCTCGGCCATCACGTCAATCGCAAGCGGGTCCAACGGCTGATGAGGTTGATGGGGCTGGAGATGCTGGCACCAAAGCCATCATTGAGTCGCAGCCTCCGCGAGCACGTGAAATACCCCTACCTGCTGAGGGGCGTGGAGGTGACGAGAGCCACCAGGTTTGGGCCGCCGACATCACGTACATCCCGCTCGCTATGGGATTCGTGTATCTGGTGGCGATCATCGACTGGTACTCGCGGGTGGTGCTGGCTTGGAGGCTGTCCACCACGCTGGAAACTGACTTCTGCGTCCGCGCTCTGGATGAGGCGTTGGTGCAGAGGGGGCCGCCGGAGATTTTTAACACGGACCAGGGGGCGCAGTTCACCTCGGAGGACTTCACTGGGCTGCTCAAAGCGCAGGGGATTCAGATTTCCATGGACGGACAGGGGCGCTGCCTGGACAACGTTTTCGTGGAAAGGCTCTGGCGCTCGCTGAAGTACGAAGAGGTATTCTTACACGGCTACGACGGGGTGACCGATGCGAGGGGCGGAATCGGACGGTACTTCGGCTTCTTCAACGAAGAGCGCCCCCACCAATCGCTCGGGTATCGAATGCCGATGCAGGTTTATCAAGCCAGCCTCAAACAACAACGCCGGCGGGCCGCATGACGAGGCATGGGGGCTGAGATGTCAGCCGTGCTATCCCGTCGACGATGCGTTGGGGTTTCACGCGGGTAGCGTTGATGGTAGGCCGTTCATCCTAGGCTCAAACAAGGAGAGTGACCCATGCGGAAGATTATCGTCGGCGCCCAGGTTTCCATGGATGGCGTCATGCAAGCGCCCGGCGCGCCGACCGAGGATCCGACCAAGGGCTTCAAGTTCGGCGGCTGGGTGATGCCCTATTTCGATCAAGAGTTCGGCGAAGAGCTCGACCGCGTCTTCAAGGAGAAATTCGACCTCCTGCTCGGCCGCAAGACCTACGAGATTTTCGCCGCGTACTGGCCCTACTACGAAGAAGACGCTCCCCATGGCGGCATCGCCAAGCTGTTCAAGGACATCAAGAAGTACGCGGTTTCGCGCTCAGGCGAGGTCGATACGAGCTGGGCGGGCTCAGTGCTCCTGCGCGACATCGCCGACGTGAAGCGCCTGAAGCAGGAAGACGGCCCGAACCTCGTCACCCAGGGCAGTACCGAACTCGTCCACGCGCTGCTCGCCAATGACCTGGTCGACGCTATGAGCATCTTCACGGTGCCGGTCGTGCTTGGCGGCGGCAAACACCTGTTCGCCGACGGCTCGGCGCCGCATTCGTTCAAGCTGACTAGGTCCCGCGTCTCTCCAAAGGGCCTGATCGTCGGCCATTACGAGCGAGAGGGTGAGATCAAGATTGGCGACACTACGCTCGATTCCCCCAGCGAACGTGAGATTGCCCGCCAGGAGCGCATGAAGCGCGAGGGCTAAAGGTTTGCCGACGCCGTCGATCCGGTAAGCACCAGAAGCGCGTCGAAGCCGTGGATGGTGCGCACCAGGTCGGCGTCGAGGGCTTTGTGCCCCTGGCCGAACACGAGCGGCCGCAACGGACGCAGATCGATCTATCAGCGTGAAAGCGTCGGGATGAGCGGCGGCCATCAGCGGCCCCATGCCCTCGTCCGTATACGTGCCGGCGTTTGCCGGCCGTTACGTCCATGTGGCTCGGGTCGAACTGCGCATGCTGCGAACCGGCGCCGCTTCGGTCATCCGCTCGCGGAAGCGAATGCTTGATCGGATCTCACATGCGGTGCACTAACTTGGCTCCGTCACGTCTCAGAGGGCTGCCGTTTGCCGACACGACGGCGTCGGATGACGTGGACATGGTCTCGAAGGAGCGGTACATCCCACTCCGGCAGAGCAGGAGCTTACCGAATCCCCAAAGTGGTCCAACCGAAGGGGTCCACCTCAGTTGTCCCGATCGACTACTCCGCTACTGCTGTTCGACGCATGGCTCGCACTCTCTTTGTCTCGCCCCTCAAAGAACCTTCCGAGGCAACGATATAATATGTCAGATCGACATCAATACACTCGGGGCCCGATGGCTCGCCCGGAAACAATTCAAACTCAAGTTGCCTTCCGTACCAAAAGCCGCTCTCAAGAACGAGTAAATTCTTGGCGGAGACTGGACGGAGAATATCATCCCCAACTGCCACCAGGCGCCTGTGAGTTTCGCAGTCAAGAACTTGTGAAAAAGTCACAGATAAATGCTTTACCATACGCCGATCAAACACCACATGACCACTCCCGGATGCCCCGACCAATACCAAGGCAGTAAGCGCGTAGCCATCGTACCGGACATGTCCCAACCGCAGCTCCGGATGAGCGGTCGAGGTCGGTATCGGTGGCCGCGTGTGATTACTTCCGGCCGCTGCAGATGCAACTGCAAAGATGCATGGAAACGACGAGAGGACCGCGACATGACGGGCTATGCCAATTCTCCTCATTGTCCCTCGGCTTTCAGATGCATAAGCATTGTAGGCACAACAGGTATGGACTCGCCGATGCTTGGGTTGTGATAAGGATACCAGTCTTTCAAACGCGATTGGCTACCTCGTTCGCTTTCACTGGTTCACACCTTCTTGCCTGCCCGTGTCTGTTCATCCGTGGAGATGCCTCGTCATCGTGCTCATCTGTCGCTCCTACGCCGGCGCGATCTTCTCTTCTTGGGTTCCGGAGATTGCGTCCAGGGAGTCCGCCTGATCGATCTCAAGAGATGCCGTGCTTGTGGATCTCCGCGCGCTGCCAGTCTCAGGTACTTTATCCCTTGCTTCCGAGAGCGCTGAACCCCGCGTCCTTGTAGATAGCACGAAGCGAGCTCAGTGTATGCCCAGGCAGGATCCATCGAGCTCCGACGTATCGCTCTCCGAAGGAATGCGACACCGATACGGTGGAAACGCACGTGCAGTCGATCCAGATAGTGTTTTGCGAGCCGAATTCCAGATGACAAGTCCCCTTGCTCCAGCGCCTGTTTGTACCATTTCCCAGCGCTGAGCCAGTCGCCATCGTCCTCGGCTGCCCGCCCGAGGAAATGAGGAGCGGAAAATATTCCCGCGCGCGCTGCCCCTCGAAGCCAGCGAACACCACTACGTCGCTCAGTCTTGTTTCGTGCGTAGGCGAGCAGCATTTGCCCGAGGGCGGACATCGCCTCACCACTGCCAGCTGCGGCCGCTCTTTCAAACAACACCTTGGCCCGGCGTAGGCTACGTGGGACGCCCTTCCCATCACGGTACTGCAGCGCAAGTGATAACAGCGCGGCCAAACTCTCGGTGTCAGGACCATTCGCACGAGTCATTTCACGATCCAAGGCGATTCTATCCAGTTAACACGTGGGTCAGTGGTAGTGGAGGACTGTTCCGGCCTCTCCCACAATCCACATGTCGCCAAATGGGTCGCCAGTAATTGCTTTCAGCCAATTCGTTGTTACGGGCACTCGAGTCCACGAGGCGCCAGTCCAATGCAACATGACGCCATTGGCGCCCACCACCCAGACGTCATCGCTCGCGTTTCCCCAGACGCCCTCGAGGACACGCGTCAACGTCGTGTGCTCGAAAGACAAGCTCGTTCCATTCCAATGCACCAGCTCGCTGCCATCGACGCCCAGGGAGCCGACAACCCAGACGTCCTCCGGAGTACCGACCCAAATCCCGTGGTATCTGCCAAAGGGCGCTTGCGGCACGAGCCTCCAGCTCGCTCCGTTCCAGCGCATGATTGTCCCAGAGTCGCCGACTGCCCAGACGTCATTCGCTGCCGTTCCAGTCACCGCCCGAAGCCAATCGGGAGGATGCGTGGAGTCCCTCCAGGTGACGCCGTCCCAGTGCACAATTCCGGAAGTTCCCACCGCCCAGATGTCGTTCTCGGCGCCGCCCCAGATGCCGAGGAAACCGTAATTCCGGGACACCACGGTAGTCCACTCGCTGCCGTCCCAGTGTACAACGCGAAAACCGGCGCCCCAGAGATTGTTTATGTCGCTTCCCCAGAGGCTGTGAAGGGTGAAGCTCGGAGGATTCGCGAGCGAGATCCAATCTCGACCGGTCCAGCGGATCGCCGTTCCAAAATCGCCGACGGCCAGCGTGTCGGCTTCTTTGACCCACATTCCGTTCAAATCAAACGGGCCGCCGCCGGTTGTGTATCGGGACCACTCCGTCCCATCCCAGTGACCCATTTCCCCGAGCGCACCGACTGCCCAGGCATCGCGAGCATCGCTGCTCCAGACCGCCATTAGCGCGTGCCTCGCGCCTGTTTGAAATAGAGCCCAGCGGGCGCCATCCCAATGCATGGCGAATGGCGGACCGCCGGCACCCGGTCCAATCATCCAGATATCGTTGGCGGCAGAACCCCAGATGGACATGAGAGCCGAGGTGGCCGGCGTGTCGACAATGCTCCAGGCCATCCCGTCCCAATGCAATACGCTTCTTCCTCCGATGGCCCAAACGTCGCGCGGGCCGCTTCCCCAAACCCGATGCAGAAATTCCATCGAAGGGGGAAGCTGCGATGGCGTCCAAGTGTTTCCGTCCCAGTGCAGGGCCAGGGCGCGCGATTGGCTGCTACCGACTGCCCAGACGTCGCTCGCGCTGAAGCCCCACAGCCCGGAAACGGAGCTCCATAAGGGCAGCTGCAAAGCAGACCAGGTTGCGCCATTCCAGCGATACACCTTGTCCCGAGTGGCCATCCAGACGTGGTCCGCATCGGCCCCCCAGATGGCGAAAACCGGCTCGTTCGGTGCGGATGTTCGCCTCAACCACGAAAACCCATCCCAGCGGAGGGGACCCGTTTCACTTCCAACCCAGATATCCGCGGGGCGATTTCCCCAGATGCTCAATATGTCGTCTCCCGTGCCGCTCGGACTTTCGCTCCACTCGCTGCCATTCCAGTGCAGAATGGTCCCAGCCCTCCCGACCGCCCAGACGTCATCCGCCGACGAGCCCCACAGTGCCCCGAGTGGATTGCCCTGAGGCAGTGGGTTCTCCCAGCACCAGCGACCTCTGCAGATGGGGTTGAAGCTGCAGACGTGCCGGACGCATTCGCCCGAGCAGAGATAGAAACCGGCGTTGCAGGTGAAACCGCAGCGGCTGTGCTCGCAATTTGCTGTCGCGTGCGGGGGAGTGGAACAAACCAGACAGGACTCGCCGCAGCTGAGAACCGATTCCTGTACGCAATGGCCGGCGCAGACGTGTTCACCGGGCTGGCAGTGACAGTGATGGCCATGGCAACCATGATGCTGGTCGGAATCGTCGTCATCGCCCTCGTCGGATAGCGATCGAGTGTCGAGGCCGTCGACAACGGGATGCGAATTCGTCCGGCCACAAGCAATCAACGCAAGCAGGACGACGATCCAGGCGGGCGGCGCGACCGCATTCAAGACTGCCTTGCCTAAGAATGACTTGGGCTTTCGCATGCGATCACCGTACTGCTGATCGAGCGACACACAATTTTTCAACGCGCCTCTCGCCCCCAGTCTCCCAGACTGGGGGGAGCCGCCTCTTCAAATTTCAACTACGCCTGGGACATCCCCCGCATCAGCCGATACAGATCCAGTAGCGCCTGATAGTGCCCCTGACCGGCCGGCATCGAGATGCTTCGTGGCCCCTCCATATCTCCAGCTGGCCCTCAGTAGTTCGAACACCCTAGACGCCCCCTGGGTTTGCGGAGCAGATCACTTATCGAGCGGAACACCGGAGCTGGGTACCATGCAGCCGCTGAATCAGCCAGTGTTTGTCCGCAATCTACTGTGACGGGGATCGCCTTCCCTGGTCGCGGCTGGCCGGAGGACTTCCGTAGACTCTCACATAGTCCGCGATGAGCAGCTGCGGGAATTCTGTGGTCTCGTCGGGCGGACCCGGAAAATTGCCGCCGACTGCAACATTCAAGATCAGGTAAAAGGGATGATCAAATACCCAGGGACGTCCGGCGGGGAGATCTGTGGGAGTTTTGGTCTGGTACAAAACACCGTCAACGAAGAAGTCCACCTGCTTCGGAGACCACTCGATCGCAAAGAGGTGGAAGTCATCCGCAAAACGCTGCCCATCGGGGAGCGTATACGTTCCAGTGACAGCCGCTCCCCCGGAGTAACCAGGCCCGTGGAGGCTGCCGTGATTGGTGGATGGCCGGCTGCCAATATTCTCCATGATGTCCATTTCGCCGCAAGTGGGCCAGCCCACGGACGGGATGTTGTCTCCAAGCATCCAAAAGGCAGGCCACAATCCCTGCCCAATTGGCAATTGCATACGCGCTTCAAACCGACCGTATGCTTGGGTAAACGTCGCTGCCGTATTCAGGCGGGCTGAAGTATAGTCGCGCGTGATTCCATCCGGGCCGGTAAATCTTTCTCGCCTGGCCTCGATGACAAGATTACCCTTTCCATCGAGAAAGGAGTTATCACGGCGGCTCGTATAGGTCTGAAGCTCGCGATTGCCCCACCCATTCCCGCCAATACTGAATCCCCACTTCTTCGGATCAGGCGCTGATTTGGCCGGACCATCGAACTCGTCGGACCAGATCAGCTCCCGAGTCTGGGGCTGCCCCGACGTTGTCAAGGCCACCAAGATGACCAGACTGCCGGATATCCGTAGCAAGTTGGACTCAATCATGAACAATCCCTCCCGTGAGTAGCTACTTTTCCAAGAGGAAGCTCTGGGTGAGCAGGACATCCCTTGACGAGCTTCCGATCAGAACTTCAAATGTTCCGGGATCCGCTTGCCACGCATTCTGCTTCGGATGGTAGTAGGAAAAGGCCTCCGCGCCGAGCTCGATTTCGACCGTTTTCCTTTGGCCGGGCTCGAGGAAAACCTTGGCGAACCCTTTCAGCTCTTTGAGCGGTCGCGCCTCATCAGGCTTTACCTCTCTTACGTACAACTGGGCCGCCTCGGCACCGGCGCGTTTTCCGGTGTTGGCGATCTCGAAACGGACGCGGAGCTTTTCCCCGCCATGGATTCGACCGGAGCTGAGCTTCAGATTTCTGTATGCAAACCGGGTATAGGACAGTCCGAATCCAAATGGGAACATGGGGGCGATCTGGGTCTTATCGAAGTGGCGATAACCCATGAAAATCCCCTCCGTATAAGCGACGCGCTTTTCAGTTCCTTGAGGGTAATAGCTGCGATAACTGGAGCTGTCTTCCCATCTCTTCTCGAACGACACGGGAAGCTTGCCGGAAGGGTTGACGTCGCCGAAGACAACCTCCGCCAGCGCCGTTCCGCCTTCCTGGCCCAAATACCAGGAGTGCAGCAGTGCGGCGGCGCTGTCTATCCATTTCGCCATCGAGACGTTTCCTCCCGCGTTGACCACAACGATGGTATGCGGGTTCAATTTCCCAACCTCGCTGATCAGTCGCTCTTCCTCCGGTGTCAGCACAAACGGGCGGTCCGCGCCCTCGGTCTCGGTGGAGGGATTGAAACCGACCAACACCACCGCCGCGTCGGTTTTGGCGGCGAAGCCGACCGAGGCTGAATTGACGCGTCGCTCGCCCTTTCCCCAACCAAAGGAAACCGAGGCGGGTCCATCAGCGTGGCGGTATTCCAGCCTCACGCTGTGATCCGTGTTCGCGCTAAAGTGCTGCTGAGTTGATTCGGTCGTCAGGCTTTCCCCGTCCTTGGTGAGAACGGACTTATCGTCCACGAACAAGCGAAAACGACCGGCGCTTTGGACCGCGAAGCTGTAGGTCCCCTCCTTGTCGGCGTGGACGCGGCCGGTCCAGCGGACGGAAAACTTCTTTGGAAAATTGGGAGCCGGTCCGTCTGTCCAGTTGAAATCGAGCCGAGCGTCCGTTCGGGTGAAGGAAGGAGAGCCCTCGAGGTTCCCGCTGGGAAAGTACTCGCCGCGCAGGCCCTGGCGATCTCCCTCGGACTGAAACGCTGAGTTTTTGAACAGCCCCGCGTAATCGTTCTCGAGGCCACTTTCGTAGAATATTTTCACGCCGCTGCCGGCAATCTGGGTCAAACCCTCCAGAGCGCTTACCGCGCGAAATGGATGGACGCGCGAGCTTCCGCCTCCTCCGGTAACTGCGGAATGTGCGTTGGGACCGATGACCAGGATGGATTTGACCTTCGATCGATCCAGGGGCAGCAGGTTTCCTTTGTTCTTGAGCAGCACGATCCCTTCTCGAGCCGCGTTGAGCGCGATCAATCGCGAATCCGGGCTGTACCTGGGAAGCGATGGATCCTCTTGCGGGCGATCGAAAAATCCAAGTCGGAACATCACTCGCAATAGGCGACGGATTTTGTCGTCGATGGTTTGTTCCTTGATCGCGCCCGCTTTGAGCGCAGGAAGCAGGTTTTCGCGATTCATGAACTTGCCCGAAGGCATTTCCAGGTCGAGGCCGGCATTGGCGGCCCTGACCCCGTCGTAGGTCGAGTCCCAATCGGACATCACCAGCCCGTCGAACTTCCATTGACCTTTCAAGATGTCTTGAATCAGATGCGGATGCTCGGACGCGTGAACTCCATTGACCAAATTGTAGGAGGTCATCACCGCCCCAACCCCGGCATCGACCGCCGCCTTGAAGGCAGGCAGGTAGATCTCCTGTAAGGTCCGTTCGTCGGTGTCCGAGCTGATGTTGTGCCGATCGTACTCCTGATTGTTGAGAGCAAAATGTTTCACGGTGGTGACCACTCCTTGACCTTGCACGCCCTTCACGTAGGACGCGGCCATTTGCCCCGCCAGATAAGGGTCTTCGCCGAGATATTAGAAGTTGCGGCCACACATCGGCGCCCGATGGATATTGACGGCGGGCGCGAGCATGATGTGCACGCCCTTGGAGCGGGCCTCTTTGCCGACCGCGGTCCCGATGTCTTGCATCAAGGCTTTGTTCCAGGACGCGGTTACCGCAATCGTCGCGGGGAAAGCGGTGGCCTCCCCGTAGTTGCGGACGCCGAGAGGGCCGTCCGCCATCTTGATTTTCGGGATGCCCAGCCTCTCATTTTGGCGAATGTAGAAACTGTCCTGGCCGCCGATCATGTCAACCTTCTCCTCGAGCGTCATCCGAGAGAGAAGATCTTCAACCCGCGACTCGACCGGCGCCGAGCGGTTTTGATAGGTCGGATTTTGTTGTGCAGGGCTACCGGCGTCGACCGGAGCTCCGAGTAGCGAAACGATCGCAAACACTCTGTTCATTCTCTATGCCATCGCTTTTGGCGAGGTGTGGTGAATTGGGTTCCCCGCGGGTACCTAAGTCTTCACACTTCGCCCGGCGTCGTTTGGAGTGCCACCTCGATATCAGCATCACGATAAATGAGCTCTTGAAGGAGGAACGCGTTTGCCTCTACTCGAACCTTGCAGCGCGTGAGATATACGGGAATCGCGAACCGTCGTTTAGTCCACTTGAGGGCAGTAAAGGTATCGGGGTATTCCACTCTCGGGCGTGGGAATCGCGGGTGCCGGCGTTTGAGGTACGTCGCCGGCGCTTTTGAATAGTTCCGTAAGGCGGCGCGGCCGAGGCGGCGTGCCGGTGTCGGCGGTATATAGCCTGACTTCGCAAACCGGTGAATAGTTGGAATCGCTGCGTTTGAATTGGAGCACGTCGTAGCCCTGACCCACCTTTCCGAGGTCGCTGCAGGTTCCGTTGGCGCCGGGATTGATGCAGGTCTGAAGTCCGGGACAGCACCTTTGCCCCGCCGGGCAACTGTCGGAAGGGGTGGGGCGGTTGCCGTTGCAGCTCTGGCAGAGGTTGTTCGCGCATACCTCGCCGGGCTGGCAGGTCGTGCGGGCGGTGGAAGGGCCGCAGCCAACTCCTTCCGGGGTGAATCTCAGCGGAATATACAGGCGCTGTGTCTTCATTCGCGGTACGCGATGGGGGGCCGGCGGAACCCCATAGGTAACGGTGGCGAAATCGACCGGGACGTAGCCGCCATCGATATAAGCCAGGAAATATTGTCCAAACCAACCCCATTTCTGCATCGTGTCGCCGTAAGAATAGTTCGGATTGTGGCTTCCGTCGGGGAGCAGGAGCGTTGACTCTTCACCGACGCGATAGACCCCGGAGGATGGATCAATGATCGCCCAGACGAGAAACCTGTCCGTCGGGGACGGGTCACTCAGGGTCTTCTTCAACGTCTTTTCGCTCTTCAGGCTCTGGCAAGCCAGTCCTGCAGCGGTCACGGCGACCTCGGCAACCACGGGAATGTATTCGAACGTGCTCGCAAGGCCTGGTCTCTCGGTCGCGAAAGGCAGCTGAACGAAGATGTTGTCTTGCTCGTCGAGGGGCATGTCGTCACTTCGCTTGACGTAGGTGTAATTTGGCGGCGCCTTGCATGTTTGCGATGAGGGAAATGGGCTCGGCGGCTGCGGATCAAACACATACGCTACGGGCGTCTTCGGATCCCTATCGGGATACACCAACAGAGGATCGCTCGCCGCGAGTTGCCTGGTGGTGAAGGGAAAAGAGTAGTAGCCCGCGGCCGCGCCATTGATGAAAGCAGGAATCTCCGTAAATTTTCCCGCTCCGGCCCGATAGCCGTTCACACTGGTGTCCCCACCCGTACCCTTATAGGGGTTGGGAAAGTTTGCGGCGTCGACCGGCCCCGCATTGAATTCGCCATGCTGCATGTCATAGGGACTGCAGGCGGCGACGACAACCAGTATCGGGAAACACTTAGAAGTCATAGCGCGCTCCCAAGCGAACGCTGAGAGAGCCGTAGCGGCTACCTACCTGGCCGAAGGTACCGCTGGTGGCGTCGTTCTCATTGAGTGTGTACGGGGTTCGATCATTGAAGATGTTGTTGACGTAAAAAACCAAACTGATGTGCTGGCGCAAGAGGGCATAGAAGTCATACTCCAGCTGAAGATCGAGCTGCGCCCGCGGAGGCGTGCGGTACTCCGCGATGCGGCTTACGTCGTTGTCACACGCCGTCGACGCTGGAACGAAGCTCCCCTGACCTGGGACATTGCCCGAGCAATTACCGGGCGTGGTACCTCTCGGGGTGCGACGGTTGATGGTCTTGTTGGTGTCCGGAAGGCTGGTCGCAACGTAATATTTATCGCGCGGTAGGCCGCTGGTGTACTCCAGCCTCGTGCCAACCGTGAGGCCAAAGTTGAAAGTATAACTGGCCCCGATGTTCATCCAATGCCGGGTGTCCTCCGGTTGCCATCCATTCTCGAACCTCCATTGCTGGGGAATGCGGTGAGCGGCGCCGGGGTCATTCCGTCCAGTTCCCCAGAGCCAGGAGAGCGTGTAAGACGCGAGGAAATACCAATGCGGGGTCGGGCGCCCATTGAACGCGACGGTGAATCCCTGGTAGTTCCGTGTATTTTGCTCCGTCGTTGTGTACAGGCTGATCTCGTGACTTCGCCCGTCCAGGTAATCCAGAATGCGATAGCCGGTGCGGTCCCAAAGCACATTTGTCTCAAATGAGTCCCAGGTCTCGGTAATTCTCTTCCAGGTGTGCTCGAGGCTGGCGACGGTGTTCCGGAAAATCTCGCGCCGTATGCTGGTGGTGATCGCGTCGGAGTGCGGGACTTTGGCGTTCTTGTCGATCAGGCTGCCGCCCTCTCCACCGACTTGGGAAACGAAGACCCACTGTCCATTGGGGCTGCCCGGTGGATCCCATTTCTCCTGTACCTTGGCGCCGGTCGAGGTGACGAGATAGTCGCGCGCAAACCCGAGGTAGGGGAACTCATTGGCGCGGCCATAGCTGGTAGAGAAGATCGTTTTCTGATCTCGGGTGACGTCCACGATCAGCCCCATCCGCGGCCCGATCGCGAATTGGCTGAGGAACGGGCTGCCGTCGGGGTTTTGCACCTGGCCGAAATCGAAGCGTATCCCGGGCGTGAGTATCAGCCAGGGAAACACTCGCCAATGGTCCTGGAGGAAAAGCCCCGAGCTGATGCCCTTGAGCGTGAACCTGCGATCATCTGAATGGTTGCGCTGAAAACAGCCCAGGGTTTTGCCAAACTCGGGTTCGCAAAGCCCCTCCTCTCCTGGCCCTCCATCCCTTTCCAGATATTTGATTAGCCCGGTCTGGTGCTGGTAGTTCCGATCGAGGAAGTATCTAAATTGCACACCAATTTTTGCAATGTGTTCGCCGAGCAACCGGCCGCGCAGGGTGACTTTGGGATCAATCTGAAAGCTGGTTCGATCATTCTCGATATAGTCGGAGTTGGCGTTCAACCAGACCGAGCCATCGAAATCATTCTGGTGGGACGGCGCTTCCCGGTCATAGTGGCAGGTTCTTTCCGAAAAGTTCTCACAGCCGCGGGTATCGACGTCGCCGAACCAGCCTTGAGGCCCGGTGTGCTCGTACTGGGTCCTGATGCCCGCATCGAGGCGAAATTCGAAATTGGGGTTGGGAAAGATGCTCCAGTTGAGGATCGCGTTGTATCCACCGACGTTGGTATGGGTTTCGTAGGTACTCAGGCGCCCTCCACCGCCGTTGGTGTTGTTCCGGATTTGGGGGTCGCCGGCCAGCGACAGGCCGATGCGCTGGGTCGGGGTCGCGGCCCAGGTGATCTTGAGCCTTGGAAGAAAGGTGCGGTCGACCTCCGGCACGTGCGGTACGTTGAGCGGCCCGCTGATGTTTCTGCCAGTTTGCGAATAATTGTATTGGAACGTGGTGTTGAACCAAAGTCTATGCTTGATAATCGGTCCGCCTATCGTGCCCGTGGCGGTGTAGGAATACGTCGACTCGAGCGGAGTGTCGCTGAAAACCCGGGTGCCTTCGTAGATTGTGTTGCCCGTCGGCTTTCGATAGTCATTGGTGATCGACGAATTCTGACCGTAAAAAGACAAATTACCATGCCAGACATCCGTGCCCTCGCGGGTAATCGTGTTGATAATACCGCCGAAGACGTTGTACTCGGCGTCAAAACCGCCCGTGATAACCTGAACCGAATCGATGCTTTCGAACGCAAGCTGCTGTTCAGCTTGCCGGGTGACTGGATCGGTCACGTCCAACCCATCGATCAGATAACGGTTGTGATAGCGGCGCCCGCCCAGGACGAAGTGGTCGACGCCTCCAGGGTTTCTGGTCACCCCAGGAGTCAGTCGCGTGACATCGGTGTAGGTGCGGGCGGTTGGAACATATTTAAACTGCTCGATAGACATGACTGACCCAGTTTGTGTTGAGTCGGGGCTGGTCAAATGCCACCGCTCCGCCACTACCTCGGTTGTTTCGGCTTCGGTCAGCTCTGCCGACCATCTGATGTTCAGGGGCGTGGTGGTACCAGGCTGAACGAAGATGTCGCGCGCCATGGGCTGGACGCCCGCGTAGCTCACCGTCACGCGGTACTCGCCGATGGGAAGGTTGGGCACCAGATACTCGCCGTTCTCGTCGGTGGTGACGACGCGCGCGTCACCGAGGTTGGGAGACGTGACCGTCAGGGTTGCGCCCGGCACGGGCAAATCCGTGGACGCCTCGACCACCCGACCGCGAATCTGCCCCTCCAACTCGGCCGCTCCGAGGGCGGTGCCCTCCACGGCCAGCGATAACGCGATCGCCCAGCAAACTCTGCTTCGCCAGGTAAGACTCGGGTGCAGTTTCTTTGACGAGAGCAAGGCGGCCCCCCCCAGTTTCCCCCGCAGTTGGATAAGCATATCTCGACAGGGGGAGCAATCACTTTCAACACCGCGATGCCCGCGGGTGTATACGCAGTGCGTCGATGAGATCCCCGGCCTCGTGTTTGCGCAAGGTGAAGGGCATTTATGCCGGGCGTCGGTGCCGCGCGGACGTCGCCTTGGAAAGTTTGTGATGAAATGGAACAATTGACGCTAAAAGGGGGGTTGCCCGATGGATGGACAAAGACGAGCCGCGGTACTGCTCTTAGTGTGCTCGACCGGGTGCGCATCGACGCAGAAGCCGGCGAGCGTCTTGGAGAGGCGAGAGTACGAAGTTTCTTCAGACTCGATCATGTTGCACGTTTGGACCCAGGGACCGACGGACGCTGCCAATACGCTGGTCGTCTTGAGCGGAGGCGCCGGACTCTCGCATGACTATATGGATCCCGTGCGCGCACTTGTCGGGCCGGACCTGCGGTTCGTGACGTTCGATCAGCGGGCCGTCGGCCGGTCGGGCTCCCCGCCGATGAAGGACGGCAAGTTCGATCCGGCGACCTTTCGGATCGACGATTACATCGCGGATCTCGATGCGGTGCTCAACTCGTTGCCGCGGACCCGAATCCACCTGCTCGGCCATTCCTGGGGCGGATTCTACGCGTTGGCATATACGGCCCGGCGCCCAGACAAAATCGCATCGTTGATTCTCGTCGACAGCCTGGTTCCTGACTCGAAGACGGCGGAGGAGGGCATCAAGCGGTTCAGCGCACGACAGAAACAGCTGCAGGCTTTACAGCTGATTCCAGATCCCATCCCGAAGGCCGTCGGAGACGACTGCATGCCGAACATCGCGGCCAAGCTGCCGGCGTACTTTTCCGATCCGTCCCTCCCGATAGATCCGGAGTTCAAGGCAACCAAATGCCGCTCAGGCGTCAACGGCGCCACGTTTCAGGCGCTCGGCGAGTGGGACATCACGAAGGACCTGGCGGTGCTCACCCTTCCGGTGCTGGTGGTATTCGGAGCCAATGATCCGTTCGGCGGTCGCGAGTGGGCCGACGATATTGCGCAAGCGCTGACCCACGCGCGCGTGACCAGGGTCATCCTGCCGGTCTGTGGACACTTCCCGCAGAGCGAGTGCCCAGAGCCATTTTTTATCACCGTGCGACAATTCCTGAAGTCGAGCCGCATCTAGCCAGGCTCAGCCTTCCTCCGGACCCAGACGCGTTGCAATCAGATCAATCCAAAAATCACGCCGCAGGCTGGAGCCCTTGTCATCGTCCGAAGCGCCCAGGAAAACGAAGAAAATCACTACGATGGCGACAATGGTAACGGCTATCGCCGCCGCCGCCGCGGCGATGGTTACGACGGCAGCTGCGACTGCAGCTGCGTCGACCGCGACAATAGTGGGTTTGCTGACAGAGGGATCGGTGACCACCACGTTGCAAGGGAGGCCATCGGTAGAGACGTTTACCGAGAACATCGCGGAGAGAAGCTGGGCCGCCTCCAGCACGCCCTTCTCGATTCGCACCCGGTCGCCACTTTGCATGTTATCGGCAAAACTCGCCCAGAACTTCGGGTGATCTTGAGTGAGCTTCGCCATAATGGCGTCTACGTTCTTCAACTGCATTTCGGGCGAAAGCTGGCTGGCCTCCTTCAGTTGGCGGATTCGCGGATTGTCCCAGATTTCAGGAAAGAAATCCGCCACCGGTCCAACGCCGAAAAACAACCCGCGAAGTAGCGTTTCCCCGTCGTAGCGGATTCTTTCGAGCCGGGCAGCGGTCGCGCTCGAGCTTGAGGTTGGAATTGCGTTGCACGCTATCAAGGACGCAAGGCACACGGCCAGGCCCTGTCGACAAAGACATAGAATCTTTTTTTTCATGACCACCTCCATTTTTCAGCCGGCTCACAGGTAGAACCGGCACTCGGCCACAGGCAATCGATATGCCAACTTCAAGGGACATTTGATCTCACCGCTTACTGCCTCCGCTATGCCATCCGCGTCCATCTCGCCGTCTGGCAAGTAGGTCGTGGCTGTCCTACCCGGCGGCTCTCGCTTCCATTCTCGGCAGCGCCGCATGTTTGCGGAGTAGTCGAAAAAAGTGCCGCCGCGAGACACCAGCGCGGCGCGCGGCCTCGGAAATGTTTCCACTGGAGCGCCTCAACAGCTGCGACACATAAACACGCTCAAATGCCTCTACCAATTGATCCTTGGATTGCTTGAACGGTGCTTCCAAGGCGACTGGCCACGCGAAATCGGCGGTTGTCTCGCCGAGGTGTATGGGGAGCTGACCGAAGGAAATATCCCGTGAGCCCGCGAGCGCCAATGCCCGCTGGAGGGTATTGCGCAGCTCGCGAACATTTCCCGGCCAGGCGTATCCGACCAGGCGGTCAAGATTGGGCCCCGCCACGCTGCACTCCAATCCTGCGCTGCGCAGGAAATGCTTGGCAATCAGCGGGATGTCCTCCCTGCGGTCTCGCAGTGGCGGAAGTACCATTCGAACGACACACAACCGAAAGTAGAGATCTTCGCGAAACCGCCCGGCCTTGACCTCGTCGCTCAGAGGGCGATTCGCTGCGGCGACGATTCGCAGATCCACATCGACCTCGTGGTCTGCGCCCACCGGGTGGATCCGGCGCGTCTCCAGGGCACGCAGGAGCTTTCCTTGTAGAGTGAGGGGCAGGGAAGTGAGCTCGTCAATGAATACTGTGCCGCCCCTCGCACGGCGAAGCGCTCCGTCGCGAGAATTGATCGCGCCGGTAAAGGCGCCTTTCACGTGCCCAAACAGCTCGCTCTCGAGAAGGGACTCCGCGGTCGCGGCGCAGTCGATGACGATAAACGGGCCCTTGCATCGGGGTGAGTGTTCGTGGATCGTCCGAGCGAGAATTTTCTTCCCGGTTCCGGTTTGACCTTCCACCAAGACCGTACAGTCTGTGGGGGCGGTGCGCTCGATCAGAGTGAAGAGCCGGCGCATGCTCGCGCTCTGCCCGATGAGACCGCCCAGACGCTCCGCATTTTTCAGCGGAATCTCCGTCTCGCGGCAAGCTGGCTCGACGGTCACCTCCGGGACACCGTATCGAACAAATGTGCGAAGCATGCGACCTCCAAGGCCAAGGGTGATCAAGGGCGACGCGGAGAACATTCGATGAAGCGGCGTCCTCGGAGCTACGGAGCGTGGGAAAGCGAATGAACAGCGACTTCGCTCCCGATTGGTTCCGGATGCCCAGGCGCAGAGCGCAGCGTTGGTCTGGCAAGTCTGGCGAGGTACTTGATCGGCCATGAAAAGTCGAATACTCGATCCGGTGGGCGGAAGAAGAGGATCAGCGCAGCAATCATTGCCAACGCGAAGCTGGTGAGTCCTTGAATCAGGGCGATGCCGGAATGCAACGCGATCCCCAGTGCCAAGAGGGTAGGCCATCGCTTGGGCGAAATCAGCAATCCCGCCGCCAAGACGAGCTCCAGGAAGATGACTCCCCAGGTGAGCAACGTCACCGTGAGACCATGGGTCACCAGCGGCATGATCGCCGGGCTCAACCAGCTCGGAGCCCCGAAGAGAGGATCTGACAGCCAATAATAGAGCGCCGTCCCATCCACCCATTCAGGAACGCTCATCTTTCCGATCGAGGAGTGTAGATAGATGCCGCAGACCTGTACCCTGATCGCCAGCAAGGCGAACCGAGCGACGAATCTGGCCGCCTCCGATCTTTCAGGCGCAGCAGCGGCATGCGGCGGCTGCCAATGCCAACGGCGAGAATCGGTGAGCGTCACCGGCAGGAGCAGCAAGGTGAGCACTTCGGAAACGTGATCGCCGCCATCCACAATGAGCGCCGATGCCTGAAAGCTAAAGGAGACCCACCAGTGAAGAAGGCCGGTGATGCGCGGTCGCCATCCGCTGGCGACGAGAAGCAGGATCAGCACCGCGGGTATTCGCGCAAGATCGAGGTGTCCATTGGCAAGGCAGAAGAGCGAAATCTTGCGAGCCCCATCGCAATAAGGAGCCGGCGGAGTATTGAGGGCTGGCCCGAAGAGCGCCCCGGAGCTGCTGAAGGTCAAGGTGAGCGCCGTCCCCAACGCGAGCAGCGTCCGTGCGAACCCATACACATTCGTCCAGGGATCGATGGCGGCCCATCCCCGCGCCCATCGTCCAATTCCGGTTAACATGTAATCTCCAGTTTAACCACTTGCGAAGGCATGATTGTCTTTCGGCGAGACCTGCTCCACGCCCAGGGGACCGGCTTTTGTAAGACAAACCCAACGGACCCGCAGAGCGTCCGCTGGCTAGACTGATTCGATACCGTCGCCTGGACCGGCGCTGAGTCCAAGCATTCTAACGGTTCGACGGAGCAGTCACGCCATGTAGATTTCTGCAGGCGCCCAATCAGCAGCGAGGATTCGACGCCCTGGTGGCGCGTGGCGCGATTCAGCCCAAATATGTTGGAAGGCTTGGCGATCGGTCCGAGCGATGCGTTCACCCAACCGTTGGGCTGACGCGTAAAAACATACAGATCTGCCTCGCGCGGATCTCGCGTGAAGAATGCCCATCCCTCCGGAATCCACAGCGAGGCGAAAATTCGGCCCTCGAAGGGAAGTCGGATGGGGTTGAAGCGCATTCCGCCGTGTATTGCGTAGAGGCCTAGAACAGTCGCTGCGGTCCACAACGCAACGGCCAGAGCTCCTAGACGGCGGAGTCCACGACCCTCGAGCGGTAGCACCAACCGCGCCTGAATATCCAACTGTCGAATCACGCCATTCATCGCTTCGTCCCTCCTGGCCCTGTTGGAAATCTCCAGGTCGTCAAGGGCCACGCGACCTGATTGTGGGGCGTTGGAAGGAAAGCAGCGTGAGATTTTCGGAATTTAGGCCGGCCAAGAATTTCAATTCTGAAAGCCCGCTTGAGCAGCACGGCCCAGTCGAGTCTGGAGGCCCGCGGGACAGACGAGCCATTCGTAATCGACGCCACTGGTGATCGGGATGCTAGAAGCGTACATTCCGCAGCTCAGCCGATAACCACCTTGCAGTCGTCGATGAAGCCTTCTGACTGAAGCCACGATGCGGAGAACTTACTGATGCCGCCACAAGAATCGCTCTACACTCAATCACCCAGACCCCGCAGCAGGATGTCGCGGCTAGGTGTCATCTGCCTGATGATCGGCGTGGCTTCGGCTTTTGCTGGGACTTCTCACGCAGCGAGCGGTCCCGGTTCGCCGCCGGCCGATCCGGGAGACGCACGGGCGGTGGCAAAATTGGGCTTGCAGGAAAGCGACAAACCGGTTCGCGAAATGGTCAAGGGCTGGAAACCGCCGCGGAAGATCGTGGTGCGCGTCGATACGCCCGACCGGATTGCCTGGTTGCAATCCGCCGCGCCGAACGTGAAGCTGATCCCTGTCAGTAGGGAAGGCGCACGGGGAAGCGAAATCCTGCCGCTGCTTGGCGACGCCGACGCCGTGGTTGGCCTTTGCAATGAGCAGATCATCAAGGCGGGGAAGAGCCTGCATTGGATCCACGCGGACTCTGCGGGCATTGAATACTGCGCGCCGCTACTGAAATCCAAAGAGGGCATTCTCCTGACCAACATGAAGCGGGTCTCTGGGCTCGTAATCTCCGATCATGTGATCGCCCTCATGTTTGCGTTATCCCGCGGAATCGACGGAATCATGAGGTCACAGTTGCAACAGAAATGGGTGAGGGGCGGCGGCGTTGCGCCCACGCGCCTGTGGGAGGTTGAGGGCCGGACGATGTTCGTCGCGGGTCTTGGTGGCATTGGTACTGATACGGCGCAAAAAGCGCATGCGTTGGGCATGCGCGTGGTCGCCACGCGCAGCTCGAGCCACGAAGGACCGAATTTCGTGGAATATGTCGGGCTTCCCGACGAAACACCCAAGCTGGCGAGCCAAGCGGATGTCGTCGTGAATGCCCTGCCCCTCACCGAAAAGACCAAGGGCCTGTTTGACGCGGCGATGTTTGTGCGGATGAAAAAGGGCGCGTACTACATCTCGGTGGGACGCGGCGGCACCACCGTGACGAAAGATCTCATCGATGCGCTTAAGTCCGGCCAGCTTGGTGGCGCGGCGCTCGATGTTACCGACCCCGAACCGCTACCGGACGGACACCCGCTGTGGTCAGCGCCGAATGTGATCATTTCGCCGCACTCTTCCTCTTATGGCGATAATTTGGGCGGCGAGGGCGACCGCGCCTGGCGCGTAAGGCGGGAGCTGATCCGCCGGTACGCCGCTGGAGAAAAAATCTACAACGTCGCCGATATCGCAAAAGGCTTCTAAATTAAAATTTTAGAGGTCCTGCGCTGAGTGCGGCGCGCCGCTCGAAGAGCAACGCGCCGCCGCCACCCAGACTGATGAGGAGGCGGACTTGCGGTCAATCCGCCTCCCAACCGTGTTTCAACAGAGCGTCAGCGCAATACGTTGCTGTCTTCCGCTTGAGCGATGTATCGCTCTTGATCCTCCTGGATCAGGAATCCCTCTCGACTCAGTTGCCGGGTAGCATCTCGCACCGCTTCGACGTATCCCCGGTGATCGCCATAGCGTTCCTCGAGAGAAAGTCGGGGATCCCCATTGGCAAGCCGCTCCGCCTTGGTGTTGAAGAAGGGGATGAACGAGCCGTTCAGGCTGCAGGAGTGAGGAGCTCGGAAGCCCGGTGCTCGGACGTTCCATCCCGCGTTGGTTCCCAGCGGAACGCGAATTTCCATCTGCCGGACGCCGGAGACGTCGAGACCGTCGGCATCGGTCTTGGGAACGAAGAGGGGATATCGCGGACCGAGCCCCGGCACGACCGAACCGAGCCAGCCACCCCAGGAGCGGAAGTCGGGCCCGAAGTCGAGCAGCTCCAGCTCGTTCACCGACTGCGGGAACTGGACGCCGGGAATGGCCGGATAAACCGCTCGCTCTTCGTCGAGTGGGATGAGCGTGCCATCGCTTCGCGTCGGCACGTTGCTCGGCGGTGGAGAGATCCCCAGATCCGCCCAGTCGTCCAGCGCCAGCAGCAACGCGCGAGCGGTGGGACCCCAGTAATTGGGATTGATCAGATTCTGGCAAATCCCCCGAGGGCCCGGAAATGCGGCGGTGGGGTCGGAGTTGCCGTGCTGGAAGCTGGAAAGCAAATACATGCGCACGTTGGGCGGAATCTCGATTGGCTCACCAAACGCATTTGTCACATTGAGCGAGGCCCGGAAGCGGTAGTACTCGGACTCGGTATCGGTGTGGAACACCAGCGGGTCGGTGGCGGGGCGCTTGAGAATACCGTCGGTGATGCCGGAGATCTCGTCCGTTCTGACACCATAGGTGAACGGAGGGTAGCTGGTGGATAAGAAATCGTGCCGGTCATCCTCGCGCGAGTAGGTGTTCGGGTCGGCGAATTCCACGTTGGCGAAGAGGCGATGCGAGCCGGGAATGTTGATCCAGGCGGCGTCAAAGACTCTCCGGTTCAGTGAGTCCTCGTTGAATCCCAGATACAAGAAATCGCGCTGATACATTCCGGTGGATGAGCTGCCCCAGGAGTAGGCGCGACTGATGCCCACATCCTCGCGGCTGAGCGCCAGCGGATTGGGGTTGCCCTCGTCGTCTTGAGTCTGGTAGCGGAGGAAGGATCCGATGTCGCGGGTGACTGCGTACCCGAGGCCCATCACCTTGGGATTGATCGCCCAGTAGATCAGCTCGTAGATTTTATCGGCGCGGAATCCATCGAAGAGGCAGATGTCGGTGGAAGTTTGGACCAGGCTGTCGGGCCCGTCAGGGCAGGTGCCGAAAGCCCAGCGATCGGGGGAGACAGGCACCTTCTTGCCGTAGACGTCATCGCGAACCGTCAAGCTGGCGTTGAATGGATTGAGGTCGCCCGCTTCCCAGGATGTGAAGAGGACGTTGTTGGGCAAGCTGCCTTCAAGGGTGAGCGTAAAGGTCCCGGTCTGCGGAATGGTTCGATCCGAGTACTCGATCCGGATCAACGATCCGATCGGACCGTCGGCGTTGCGTGCCACGGGAAAGTCAGGAAACAGTCTGCTATTGCCCGGGGCAACGTCGCCCTGCCAGCCGGCATCCACGATGGCGAATCCAAGCCGCATCAAAAAGCCATCGCCGGCGTCGGCGGCGGTAATCGGATCGTTGTTCGACGCTGCGCGATTCCAGACGTTCAGCGCTCCTTTGTTTCCGCGATTGTTGATGGTGTAGAAGATCTTCCCGTTGCCGCGTTCCATCTGCGTTGGTTTGAGAATGAAGAATGGCGAGCTGAACTCGACCATGCCGCGCTCGTTGCGCGGAGCCTTGGCGATGTCGACGATGTTCCAGTTGAATTCATCGAACGGATCCACTTCCATGTATGCTCTGCCATCGAGCCGCTGGTACTGACCAACGCTGCCGAAGCTGGTTCCATCCGCGAAGGTGCGGGTGTTCTCCACCACGAACCGCACCACGCGTGCCTCGGAAGTGAACGACCAGGCCAGGGCCGACAGCACGACGGCCCGCGAGACCAACCACTTGGCGCTCATTGAACGACCCCCCGCGAGAGTGAGGTTTGTGCTGCCTCTCGCGCCCTCCTCAATCCTCCTTGCCGCAAGATCATCAAGCGGCCTCCGGGTAGAGTGTTGAAAACGGCGCAAAGGTTCCCGTTCGGACGCTCAGGCGGCGGCCAAGCGCGAATCACAACTGCACACCAGCGGAAAGAAGCCTGGTTTGCTGTTTGACCTCCCCGAAGGCGCCGTCTACGCGGGGGACAAGGGGGGCGCCCGATCCTCAACATCCAGCTGGCTTCAGCGCGAAAGTGGATCCCAGGCGTCCCCTTCAAACCGCGGGAGGTCCCGATGAGTATCAAGAATGTATGGTTTGTGATTGGCGCCATTGTCACTTCCGGGGCGGCGCCTGCCCCGAATCTCGGAACGGCAGCCGGCGTCACGCAGACGGTCACCGTCAGCGAAGGCACCAACATCGCCGCCACCACTTCTCCGGATCACGGCACGGTGATTGTGGATCTGCAGGGCGTGCTCTGGAGCCTGCCGATCGACGGCGGTGCAGCGATGCGGCTGACCGACGATTTCCTCGAGCCCGCGCGTCCGGCCTGGTCACCCCGGGGTGACCGGGTGGCTTTCCAGGCGTACGCCACTGGGGGTTTTCACATCTATACGATGAATCCGGATGGCAGCAACATCATTCAACACACGGACGGCCATTTCGATGATCGAGAGCCGCGGTTTTCGCCCAACGGAACGGCAATCGCATTCTCCTCCGATCGCGGGTTGGCCTCCGACGGCAGGCGCAGCTACGACATCTGGCTGCTGCTCCTCGACGGCGGCGACATCTACCAGCTTACCAACAGCCCCACCGAGGAGTTCGAGCCCGCCTGGTCCCCCGATGGAACCGAAATTGCCTTTGTCAACGGAAGCGCGAACGGGAATACCATTGACGTGATCAATAGGGCTGGAGAGCGCCGCACCGTAGTTCCCGCGGATCCCACCGCGCGCGTCAATTCCCCCTCTTGGTCGCCGGACGGCAACCAAATCGCTTACATCTATTTCAAGAACAATCAGAGCCAACTGAAGATCGCGGGGATGCAGGTCGCGCCGTTCAACGACGTCTTTCCATTCCCGCCGGAATGGCTGTCCAACAACGAGCTGCTCTATACGGCCGATGGAAAGATCCGGGTATCGAACCTGGACAGCGGAGCCGTCCGCGAGATTCCCTTCGAGGCGCAGTTCTCGTTGAGTCGCCCGCAATACCTGCGCAAACAGTTCGATTTCGACACCAGGAGCCCGCGGACGTTGAAGGGGATCGCCAGCCCGGCGCTTTCGCCTGACGGCCGCCGCGTGGTGTTCGAGGCGCTGAATGAATTGTGGTTGATGGAGATCGGCAACAGGCCGCGGCAGATCACCAGCGACGGGTTTTTCAAAGTGGATCCCACCTGGTCTCGCGACGGCCGGTTCATCGCCTATTCCTCCGACAAGGCGGGCACCGAGGCGATCTACGTATTGGAGCTGGCCAGCGGAAGGGAACGGCGCGCAACCTCGCTGCCTGGAGGGCAGGTGGCCGCGGCCTGGTCGCCGGACGGCAGCATGTTGGCATTCCTCGACCAGACCGGCGCCACGTCAGTCGTCGAGCTGGCCACGGGAGACGTTCGCCAGGTGATTCCTTCATTGTTTGCACCGAGCCGCCCCACCTGGTCGGCCGATGGGAAGACGATCGCGCTGGCTGCGCTCAGGCCTTACACCACCAGATTCCGCGAAGGCACCAGCCAGATCCTCACCGTAAATCTCGACACCGGTGATATCAACTATCACGAGCCCGCTCCGTTCAACTCGATCAGCACTCGAGGTGACGATGGACCGGTGTGGTCGCCGGATGGAACGCAGCTGGCCTTCGTGATGGATGAGGCGCTGTGGATCATGCCGGTGGACGCCAGCGGAAACCCGACTGGGCCGGCTCAGCAGATCAATCAGGAGGTGACCGATGCTCCGAGCTGGAGCGGCGATTCACAACGTTTGCTCTATTTGTCGAATGGAAAGCTGCGCCTGATCTCGCGCGACGGATCGCAGCTGCAAGACGTCGCACTTCAGCTGCGCTGGCGGCAGGACAAGCCGATTGGGCGCACGGTGATTCACGCCGGCCGACTGTGGGACGGGCGCGGCCCCGAGGTGCTGACCAATGTAGACATCCTGGTGGTTGGAAACCGGATTGCCAGCGTAGAACCGCACGGGGTGCGGACGTATGGCCGCGCGCGACAAATCGACGCGTCCAACTTGACGGTGATACCGGGCCTCTGGGAGTCCCATACCCATCAGATGCTGAGCGGCAAATTCTTCGGCGACCGGCTTGGTCGGATCTGGCTGTCGTACGGCGTGACTGAATTGCACTCCGTCGGCGATCCGGCTTACCGCGCGATCGAGAGCCGCGAGTCGCTGGCATCGGGCGATCGGATCGGTCCGCGATTCTTTGCGACCGGCGAAGCGGTGGACGGCGAGCGCCTGTTCTACAATTTCATGCGCCCGACCACCAACGAGCAAGCGCTCCAGTTCCAACTGTCGCGCGCGCAAGCGCTGGAATACGACATGGTCAAGACCTACGTCCGGCTTCCGCACGCGATTCAAGCGAGGGTTGCCCGAGCCGTGCACGACACGATGGGCGTCTGGACAAGCTCGCATTACATGCTTCCGGGAATGGCCAATGGCATGGATGGACAGTCGCACGTGAGCGCCACCACGCGCTTGGGGTTCGCGTATACGCGGTCCGGAGCCGGGGTGAGCTATCGAGACATGATCGATCTGTTCGTCCAAGCGGGGATGCACGACACTTCCACCACGTTCAACGAAGTGTTGCTCCGCGAGGATCCGGGTTTCGTGGACGATCCTCGAATCCAGATGCTGTATCCGCCCTGGGAGCTGCAAGCGCTGCGCGCCAAGCTGGAAGGCATCTTGACGAGCGATCCCACGGTCGCACTGGACAGTCTGGAGAAGGAAGAGGCCACTGTGAGGAGCATCCTTCGCAGCGGCGGAATCGCGCTTGCCGGGACCGACTCGCCGCTCGACAATCCGGCGCTGGCGCTGCATTTCAACTTGCGCTCGCAGGTGCACTTCGGGCTGGCGCCGTACGAGGCGCTGCAGACGGCAACCCTCCTGCCGGCAAGAGTGTTCGGAGTGGAGCGCGATCTCGGCACGGTGGAGCCCGGCAAGCTCGCCGATCTGGCTTTCATCGCCGGCAATCCGCTGCAGAACATCGCCGAGCTGGCCAATGTGGACAGCGTGATGAAGAACGGACGGCTGTATACAATTACCGAGCTCCTGGCGCCGTTCACGCCGGCGGGAATGAGAAACGCTTCACGGGCGCAGCCCGGGCCCACCCACCGGCAGCTCGAGCCGCTGCGTGAAAGAAACAACAAACATTGGTGGCACGACGCAAAGGAATACTTCCAGCACGACGACTGAAGCTCATAATAGCCCCCTGCTGTGGCGAGCTGGTGGCAGTGAGCGACCGGCAAGGTCCCGATCGAGCGGCTTGCGGATATTGCACCTGGCTGCCGGATCTCGCGCGCGAGAGTGGTGGACGCGGGCCGCATCATCACCGCGGGCGGAACTACCTCGGGCATGGAGATGGGCTTTCATCTGCTACGGCGGGCAGGTTACGAGGAGCGATTCACTGCCGAGGTGGCGAGAGTGATGGAATACTCGGCAGCCTACGAGCTCTATCGCAAAGACCTCTTGGTTGAACCTGCCGCGGCAGCAAGCTCTGAAACCGCGGCGCACTGACACCTTCGAAGCGCCCATCGACGGATGCGCTTGAGCGCCCTGCGGCCGAACGCGCTCACCTACCGAACAGTCTCGAACTGCCCGCACGGAATCCGTTTGCAATCCAGCGGCAAATGCAAGACGCGGGCTGAGTCTTACAACCAGGGGGGTACCTACTGAAGACCTGCGGATCCACCCCCGCCAAGAAAGGAGCCGAACATGAGTTGGTCCACAATGATTCGCGCATTTGTATCAATGTTTGTTCTGGCGTTTCTGGCGCTGTCGCGCTCAGCCTCTGCTGCCTCGCCCGCCGAGTGCGAGGCGCTGAGCTCGTTGATGCTTCAGGACACCCGGATCACCAGCGCTACCTGGAATCCGGAGGCGCCGACTCTTCCCGAGCACTGCGGGGTGCAGGGGGTGATCGGCCCGGGGACGATTGGCTTTGTCGTGCAACTGCCGACCGACTGGAATGGGAAGTTGTATCACGGCGGCGGAGGCGGCTACGTTGGGGCGATCCCGGATCCGAGCGCTGGCCTGAGATTGCACTACGCGACCACGGCCACCGATACGGGACACACGGGTGGCGGGACGGATGCTTCGTGGGCCCTGGACAACCCTCAGGCGCTGGTCGACTTTGGCTATCGAGCCATCCACGTCACCACCGTGACCGCCAAGGAGATAATCGCCTCGTACTACGGGAGGGCAGCGGGCCGATCCTATTTCGTCGGCTGCTCGCGGGGCGGCGGGCAGGGGCTGATGGAAGCGCAGCGCTTTCCGGATGATTTCGACGGCATCGTGGTCGGCGCGCCGGCGTTCAGCTGGACCGGGCTGATGATGAATTTCAACTGGGCCGATCGCGCGCTCGCCGCCGCGCCCATTCCAGAGGGCAAACTGTCGCTGATCGCCAGTGCGGTGCTGGCGAACTGCGATGCCAAGGACGGCCTGGTGGATGGGCTGATCGAGGATGCCCGGCGTTGCACCCTCGACCCCGCATCGCTGCAATGCGCCGACGGCGATCAGCCCGACTGTCTCACCGCCGGGCAGGTTGAAACGGTGCGCAAGATCTACGCGGGCCCCAGCAACTCGCAGGGGGAGCAGCTCAGCCCAGGTTTTGCCCCGGGCGGCGAGGACGGGCCGGGCGGGTGGGCCAGCTGGCTCAGCGGCGGGCAAATCGACCCGCCGCTGGGGTTCCAATTTGAGGACAATTTTTTCCGATACATAGTTTTCAATAATCCAGCGTACGACCCGTTTACCTTCGATTTCGATACCGGTCCGGCCAGCCCGCAGATGGTCCAGGCCGGGCAGATTTTGAACGCCACGGATCCGGATCTCACGCCCTTCCAGTCTCACGGCGGCAAGATCGTCATGTATCACGGGTGGAACGATCACGCGCTCAGCCCGATCAATACCGCTCAGTACTACGAGAACGTGGTCCGAACGATGGGTCGGGATACCGTCAACAACTTCTTCCGCTTCTTCCCCGTGCCCGGAATGCATCACTGTGGCGGAGGACCGGGGCTCAACACCTTTGATTCGCTTTCGGCACTGGTGAGCTGGGCGGAGCAGGGGATTGCGCCCGATCGGATCATCGCCTCGGGGTCGACGTTTCCGGGCCGCACGCGGCCGCTCTGTCCGTATCCGCAGGAGGCGCGGTACCTGGGACAGGGGAGCACCGCCGACGCGAGCAGCTTCGCCTGTCAACAGGTAGGCATTACCCCGCTGCCGCTGGTCGACTCGTTCACCGGGGAGATGATCGATCCGGTGCGTTGGAGTGTGGCGATCCGGGAAGGGTCGGCTGAGGAAGGCGGGGGCACGCTCACGCTGTCTCCCAATCCGGATACGGGGAACTCGGCAATCATCGTGGGCACGAGCTCGGCGTACGATTTGACCGGTTCCGAAGCATCGGTTCAAGTGGTTCAGGTGGTCAATCCAGGCAGTGTGAACAATCAGTTTTCACTGCAATTGGATTGGGACAACTTGTTGAGCTGGTCCTACGAGAACGGATTCCTCTACGCCGCGTATTACGTCGCCGGAGTGCGTACCGCGGTTGTAACGCTCGCGTATTCGCCGCAGGCTCACGCGTGGTGGCGCATCCGGGAACTCAACGGCACGGTGTACTGGGAAACCTCGTTCAACGGCGAGTCCTGGACCATTCAGGGCGGCGCAGTCACATCGACGCTGTTCCGGATCCAGGCGCTCAACGCGGTGCTGGATTCGGCGACCTTCGGGAGCGGCTCGCCCAATCCCGGCCAGGCGCGATACGCCAATTTCGTCTTTCAGTGAGACATTCCGTGCTGCGCAGATGAGGGGCGTTGTGCGGACGCCCTTCACCGCGCCACGCCCTTCGAGGTGATCTGCGGGCCTGTGGACGGCAAATTTGCATTCGGGGGTTGAGATGCGGAGCGCTTGAGCCAGTCTGCAAAACGAATCTCGCGGATGAGATCATCGAAGCGGAACTGTTCGGGTCCGCCTATTTCAATGGTGCCGTTCAACGGCGATCCCACCGCGACTCTGGCCACCGCACTGGCGACATCGTCAGCCGCAATGGGCTGGAAGAGCACATGCGGCAGGCGAACGCTGGTTCCCTCGGTGGCTTCATCGGCGATACTCTTGACGAACTCGAAGAACTGCGTCGCATGAACAATTGAGTATGGAATCGAGGATTCCTTGATCAGTTTCTACCGAGCGCACACTCGTTCCCAACGATGATGCGCGACTCGGCGAGACGCGCTTCGAGGACTGGCTCAGCCGGCCCGTGCCCCAAAAATAATCGACCACGGGGGCGAAGCGGCCAACGTCGTCGCGGAGGCGGAAAGCACGCCGCGAGCATGCTCGACCGCGCGGCGAAGAGTACGAAGAGGACCTCTAACGCTCTTCGCGTCCTTCGGGCGCGACCGTGCCGGCCGAGCCGTCGACCACGATCCGTTCGCCCGTCGCGATCCGCGTCGTCGCGTCCGGAACGCCCACAACGGCCGGGATCCCGTACTCGCGCGCGACGACCGCGCCGTGCGACATCATCCCGCCCATCTCCATCACGAGCGCGCTCGCCGTGAGGAAGAGCGGCGTCCATCCGGGGTCGGTCGCTGGCGCGACGAGGACCTCGCCAGGTTCGAGCCGCGCCCCCGCCGGCGAGAACATCACGTGCGCGACGCCGCGCGCGGTGCCTGGCGACGCCGGTGTGCCCCGGATCGCGCCGTCCGCGGCGGGCGACGTGAACGCAGCCTCGGCATCGGTCCCATCGGACAGAAGCACGCGTGGGACGTGACGCCGCCGCTCCTCGCGGCGGTACTCCGCCCGGCGCTCGGCGACGCGCTGGCGCATGTCTTCGCCAGCCAGCGCGCGGCGCGCGTCGGGGAGCGTGAGGAACCAGATGTCGTCCGCGGTGGCGACGCGGCCTTCGGCGGCAAGCGCCACGCCGACCGGCGCGAGGATCGCTCGGCCTTGCGCGAAGACGCGGACCACGTGGAACTTCGGCGCCTCGCGCGCGCCGGCGAGGGCACGGACCCGGCGCAGGAGCTTGCGGGCGAGAAGGCGGCGCGGACCGTGAACGCGGGACAACAGCGTGGCGATCGTCGCCTCCGCCTCGCGCGCACCACGCGCGAACTGCGCGTCAGGCGCCAAGGCAGCCGCGTCCAGGCGCTGGTAATTCGCGATCGCGCCAAGAAGATGTGATGGATCTTCCGACCAGCGCGGCAACCCGAGGTCGATTTCGGCGATCGCGCGGTGCCCATAGCGCACCAGGAACGTCTCGAGCTCGCGCTGGAGCAGCGGCGGTAACGCGCCGCGACGGAAGGCTGCGCTGAGCTCGGCCGGCGCCCGGTCCGCGAGTGCTGCTCGCGTCGGCGCGTCGTCCCGAGTGCGAAGGGCGATGGCCCAGAGCTCCAGGTCCATCTCGGTCGTCGGGTTGAATGGCAGGCCCCGCAGCACGGTCCGCATCTCGTCGTCGCTCGCCGCACCGCGGAGCAGCCGCGCGGCGAAATTGTACGAGATCAACCCGGCGCCGACCATCGCGACGAGCCGCTGAAACATGCGCGGCGGTGTCGTGATCAGCAGTCGCTCGAACGCGTCGAGCCTCTCGACCGGAGTCGTGAGCGGTCCGGCGTCGCGCGTGACGATCGCGTCGACGTCGCGCAGGATCTGGTTGCGCGTCGTCTCGGGACAAAGGAGCGCGCGGATCACCCACGGCGGCACTCCCGCATGCATCACCGCGTGAAGAATTGACGCGAGCGAGCGCAGGCGCGAGCCGCCGCGCGGTGCGAGGCGCGGATCGTCCCGTAGCCGCGCGAAGATCGCCGAGCTCCGCGCTTCCATGATCGACAGCACTCGGACCGGTAATTCCCGCGCGGCCGAGTTCCGGAACACCCCGGTGAGATCGACCCATAGGCGCAGGCCGGCGTCGGCGATGACGGAGGTCCCCGCCGCCGGATCGGCAAGGGGCCTCCCGAACGCCGACGCGAACGCCGCGCCCAGCAGCCGGAAGGTCTGGATGCCCATCGGCGTGAAAGGCTGGAGGACACCCTGCGCGACGTTGGCCGAGAGGTAGACGCGTAGGTCGCGCTCCGGATCGGGGGCGCTCGCGGGGATCGGATACAGCGTCGTGATGTCGCGCGACTGCACGATCCACACCTTCTCGCCGTCGATCGCCCACTCGATGTCCTGCGGCTTGCCGTAGTGCGCCTCGATGCGGGCGCCAATGGCCGCGAGCTCGCGAAGGCGGGTGTCGTCGACGATGTCGCCGCGCCGCTCGAGGACCGCGCCGGTCTTCACATCGACGAGGTAGTGGTCCGGATTCACCGCGCCCGAGACGAGCTGCTCGCCGAGACCGCGGACCGCATCGATGGCGGCGCGCCGACGGCGTCCGGTGATCGGGTCTGCGGTGAAGAGGACGCCGGCGACCTGTGCGGAGACCATCCGCTGCACGACGACGGCGAGTCCGAGCGTGCGCTCATCGACCGCCTGCGTAGTCCGATACGACACGGCGCGGTCGTTCCAGAGCGACGCCCAGCACCGGCGCACCGCGTTCAGGAGCGCGGCCTCGCTATCGACATCGAGGATCGTGTCCTGTTGGCCGGCGAAGCTCGCCTCCGGAAGATCCTCCGCGGTCGCGGACGAGCGCACCGCGACACGCCCGCCCAGCGCGCGATACGCATCACGAACCGCGGTCGCGACCTCGGGGGGAACAGCCATCTCCATCAGCCGTGCGCGCGCAGCGATCGGGTTCGTCGGATCGATGCTCGCAGCGCTCGCGGCCGCCGCGTATGCGTCCGTCGTGATCACGAAGCCGTCGGGAACGGGAAAGCCGGCGCGGATGAGCTCGCCGAGATTCGCGCCTTTCCCGCCGGCGACGGCGAGGTCCTGCGCGCCGAGCATGGATAGCGGGACGACAAGAGGCCCGCTCACGCGGCACCTAGCGCCTCGAAGCGAGAGAACGCGTCGCGGCCCGGATAGCGATCTCCATCAGCCGGTTGTACCTCCCGTTGCGTTCCTTGCTGCAAGGCTCGCCTCACAAGCTAGGCCGGCGGGGGCCATCGTGCGGATCCTTCGCGATCACGGCTTCTCACCGCGTCCTGGCCGCAAGGTCTTCTTCGACCGCGGCCGATAGGAGACGTAAGGGCTCCGTCATGTCAGTTCCCCAATCACGAACGGCATCATCTAATGACAGTCCGTGGCCAGATCACACCTTTGCTCTCCGCGGTGTCAGTTTGAGCTGCCGCGCTCACCCATCGCGCCGTCAGGGCGCCGGCGATGCCATGCCATAGGCACAATCCAGCCCGGTGGCTAGGCGACGCCGACCACCGTCTCCATGTTCGCGCAAAGATCGCATCACCGCCTTCGTGGAGCTCCATTCCTAGGCGGCTCCGACGAACGCCGCGACGTCGCGCCAGATCAACTCGAAGCGATGGAGGTCGAAGCCGGTGCCGGAGGCAACCCAGTCGAAGTGCGGCGGGACGTGGGTCGGGTAATCGAAGTGGCCGATGATGTCATGATGGTCCGCCCACGCGGCGCCGATGCCCTCGCCCCACACTTGCGACAGCGTCGGAACCATTCCATCGTTTGCGCGCGCGTCCACCCGGCTGTGGTACACGCGCGAGAGCGCCGCGATCCGGTTGCGCGGCACGTGCACCTGGTTCGCCCGCGTCCGAGAGGCGAGCCGGTACAGCGCCACGAACAGGCTGTGCGTTGCGTGGGCGTACGGATCGATCCCGGCTCGCAGGAACGAGCGTACGCCCGGCGGGCGGGCCCGCGTGACGACGCAGCCGTAGCGCACTTCCGGCCGATTCGGAGTCGAAGCGTTGAAGGTGGCGGTTCCGGCGGGCGTGAGCTGCTCGACCAGATCGCGATCCGAGCCGACCTCGGTGAAGAACTTCTCGATTCCCGTGCGGCGGTCCGCGGAGAAATCATGAAGCAGCTCCGCCCAGAGCTGATCGACCACATTGGCCGGGGCCTTGCGGTTGCGGAAGACGCCGGCCAGCCGGAGCACGACGCTGATCGGCAGTCGGCCAGCCCGCAGCGCATGAATGGTGGATAGTGAGAGCAGCTTCAGGAGTTGCTGGCCGAACAGCGAGCTGAACAGGTGCGCCAGCGGCGTCCCGAAGTGCGGCGTCGCGACCGTGACGATCGCGCGCAGGGTGCTCGCGATCCGTTCGACGTCCGCGGAGGTCGGGAGCTTGGCGCCGGGGCTCGCGAATAGTCGCGCGTCTAGGCCACCGCTCGAATGGCCGATCAGGCTCAAAGAGCCGCCGCCTTTCGCCTCCAAGAGCTTCGCCGCGGTCTGGGCGAGTAGCGCGGCGCGCCGTTCGAGCGACGCGGTCGGGATCGTGGGGACGACGTCGACCTCACCCCGGACACCGACCTCGGGCAATGCTTGGACCAGGAAGTCGCGCACGTGTCCGAAGTACGCAAACTCCCCCAAGTTGGCGAAGCCGAAGAACCCCGGGACGAGCAACACGTGGTGCGCGCCGGCCACGGTCGGACTGTATCCTGTCCGTCAGAGAGCCGCCGATCTTCACACCTCGATCGACATTCCATCCTCTGGCACCTCGACTCCCTTCAAGTCTTTGGCCGCCCGCCGCGACTCGGACGACAGATGGGTGAGGACGACGCGGCGAGCATTCCAGCCAGGTCGAAGCCGCGCACGACATCTCGAGTTGAGGCGTCTGCGCCTTTGAAGGGCGAGCCGCGCAGTGAACGGGAGATCATCGAGGCTGCGCTGGCCGACAGCAGAGGCCGGGTTTCTGGGCCGTCAGGGGCGGCGGCCAGGCTTGGTATTCCACCATCCACTCTTGATTACAAGATCAAAGCCCTGAAGATTCGCAAAAGCCAGTTCAAGTTCCGCTGACGTGCTCACCAGAATCCGCAAATTCGTTCAATTCCCGGGATTCACAAGCTCACGGTGGCCGCGCCTATTGTTTGTTTTTTTCAGAAGATTTACGAGTGGCGCAAGGTTTGCTCCTCGAGGATTGCGGACACGCACGACGTATAATCTACAATGACCTGCAAAGTCGACCGCCTTGTAATTGGAGAAGCTCTTGTCGTCCTGTGCACAAGTGGCCGGATTACGGCGCAGGACCTGGACCTGCTTCGGGACTTGCTCGGGCAGGAAAGGTGCGCCGTGGCCATCGATCTCAAGGACGTCGTTCTCGTCGACTGCGAGGCCGTGACACTCCTGGCGTTCAGCGAAGCCCACGGAATCGAACTCAAAAACTGTCCGGCCTACATCCGTGAATGGGTCACGCGCGAGAGTGCGCAGACGAACGGGGACCGCTCGGAGCAATGGACAGGAGCAACGGAGGACATCGAAGACGTTTGATCTGAATCGTGCCCGCCGTACGATGAGCGGCTCCCAGAAGTCCATCCCCCGCCCCGACGGCAAAGCCGATGAACCCGGGGACGCCAGCTGCCGTCGCTAGCCAATCGCGCATCTTCTTGTCGCCTTCGCCTTGCTTGTCCGCAATCCTCTACAATAAGGGCGGCGGGTCCACCGTGAGCTTGTGAATCCCGGGAATTTTAACGAATTCGGGGATTCTCGTGAGCGCGTCAGCGGAACTTGAACTGGCTTGGACGCGGATGAGTGGGCGCTACGAAGCTCGACCTTGGTCGAGAGGGGTCGGATGCTCGCCACAGCGGTGCGGGACCAGGCCGGGTGGACGCCAGCACCATCCGCGAACCCGTCGCGCGTGGCGGCGATTCCAGCGCGCTCCGATGCGCAGGAACACCGGCGCACCAGCGCGAAGCCGCCGTGTCGGCGCTGTGGCGTGGATGCTTGGCCTTCCAATTGCATCAGGCCGAGGACACTGAGGTGAAACACAAATGAACATAATGGATAGAGCCATTCGCGCAGCCAAAGCGTCTCCCAAATCCTGGACCTATGCCGCCGTCCTTCTGCCGCTCATCGCAGTCGGAAGCGCGGCTGCGGATGAAAAACAGCCGCCAGACGAGGAGCTGCAGCTTGGCCAGGAAGCGTTCGCGGAATTGAAAGCCAAGGGCGAAATCATCGAATCGTCCCCCTTGTATGATCAACTGCAACCGATCGTCGATGCCATTAGCCGGGCCGCGCAACCACAGTACAACCATCCCTTCAAATTTTACCTGGTCCACGAACCTCAACCGAATGCGTTCGCGGTTCCGGGCGGGAATGTCTACGTCGTGGATTCGCTTCTCTATTTCGTAAAGAACACTGAGGAGCTCGCCGGAACGCTCTGTCACGAGG
>Ga0207684_10000764_pt1 | contig 37457 bp, 34 predicted proteins | sample KBSK5501metaG_FD_184342 | JGI IMG/M metagenome (GOLD analysis project Ga0207684, IMG submission 184342) | Corn, switchgrass and miscanthus rhizosphere microbial communities from Kellogg Biological Station, Michigan, USA - KBS K5-50-1 metaG... | ecosystem: Host-associated > Plants > Roots >... | reverse complement strand
TCTCGGTCCCCAACATTTCGACGAGCTCGACCGCCGGCGTGCAGTTCGACGCGCTGTCCACCGACTCCAGGCCTTTGGCTATGAGGTATCGATTCGTATGCCAAGCGCCTGAGATTTTCGGGTTAAGGCACCAGGTTGATCAGCCGGTCGGGGACGTAGATCACCTTCGACGGTCCGCGGCCGTCCAACGCCGCCCTCACCTTCTCGCTCGCGAGCGCGACCTTCGTCGCGTCGGCCTCGGACAGCCCCGGGTCGACCTCGACCCGATCGCGCAGCTTGCCCCCCACCTGCACCACCAGCACGATCTTCGGCTCCGCCGCCGCGGCCGCGTCGAACGCCGGCCACGGAGCGTCCGCCAACAGCCCCTTCTCACCCAGCCGCTCCCACATCTCCTCGCACGCGTGCGGCGCCAGCGGGTTCAGCAGCTTGAGCAGCGTGCGCACCGCCGAGTCCCAACCCGCGTCGCGCGCGCCGCCGCCGCGCAGGTAGTCCTGCATCGCGTTGGCGAGCTCCATCAAGAACGCGACCGCGGTGTTGAAGCGAAGCTCGTCGTAGTGCTCGGTGACCTTCCCGACCGTCTGCGCCACCTTCCGGCGCAGCACCACGGCGTCCACCGACGAGCCTCCCGTCTCTCCACCCTCATCGACCACCGACGCCGGCTCCAGCACCAGGCGCCACACGCGCTGCAGGAACTTGACGACTCCGTTCAGCCCCGAGTCGTTCCACTCCACGTCCTCTTCCGGCGGCCCGATGAACATCTCGTAGATCCGCCCGGCGTCGGCGCCCTGCGCCTGCGCCAGCTCGTCGATCGAAACGCCATTACCCGCCGACTTCGACATCACCTGCCCGAACCGCTTGACCATGCCCTGGTTGAACAGACGCATGAACGGCTCGGTTGCCTCGACCATGCCGGCGTCGTGCAGGACCTTGGTGAAGAAGCGCGCGTACAGTAGGTGCAGGATCGCGTGCTCGACGCCGCCTGTGTACTGGTCCACGGGCATCCAGTGGTTGACTAACTCGGGGTCGAACGGCTCGCTCTTGTCGCGCGGGCTCGCGTAGCGCAGGAAGTACCACGACGAGTCGATGAACGTGTCCATGGTGTCCGTCTCGCGGCGCGCGGGACCATCGCCCAAGGGGCAGGTCGTCTCATAGAAGGACGGGTTCTCCGACAGCGGCTTGTACTCCGGCGGCAGCTCGACGGGCAGCTGCTCCTTCGGCACCGGGACGATGCCGTGGTTCGGGCAGTAGACGACGGGGATCGGCGCCCCCCAGTAGCGCTGGCGTGAGATCAGCCAGTCGCGGAGCCGGTACGTCACGGAGCGCTTGCCGATGCCCGCCGACTCGATCCAGTCGCAGATCTTCTCGAACGCAACCGCCGACTCGAGTCCGTTGAAAGGACCGCTGTTCACCAGTGCGCCCGGCCCCTCGTACGCCTCGCGCAAGGCGCCGTTCTCGCCCGGCGCCTCGATGACCTGGCGGATCCGCAGGTCGTAGCGGCGTGCGAACTCGAAGTCTCGCTCGTCGTGCGCGGGCACCGCCATGATCGCGCCCGTGCCGTACGTCACCAGCACGTAGTCCGCAACCCAAATGGGAATCTTCTCGCCGTTCATCGGGTTGATCGCGAAACCGCCCGTCGCCACACCGGTCTTGTCCCTCTCCGTGGACAGGCGCTCGATCTCGGTCTCCTTGCGCGCCTTCTCGACGTACTCGCGGACGCGCACGCGCTGCTTGTCCGACGTCACCTTCTCGACCAACGGATGCTCGGGCGCGAGGACCATGAACGTCGCGCCGAACAGCGTGTCCGGCCGCGTCGTGTAGATACGGATCGGCTCGCCCGTCGTGCCGTCGACCGGAAAGTCGACCTCGGCACCCATGCTGCGGCCGATCCAGTTCGTTTGCATCACGCGTACCTTCTGCGGCCACCTGTCCAGCTTCTCGAGGTCGTCGAGCAGCCGCTCGGCGTAGTCCGTGATCCTCAGGAACCACTGCTCGAGGTCGCGCTTCTCGACCTCGACGTCAGGATGCCGCCAGCACCGGCCGTTGATCACCTGCTCGTTCGCGAGCACAGTCTTGTCGACCGGGCACCAGTTGACCGGCGCCGTCGCCCGATACGCCAGTCCGCGTTCGAGCATCAGCAGGAAGAGCCACTGCGTCCAGTGGTAGTAGTCGGGCTCAGAGCTGGTGACCTCGCGGTCCCAGTCGTACAGGATGCCCATCATCTTCAGCTCGCGCTTGCCCTTGGCAATGTTGTCGAGCGTCCACTGCCGCGGGTGGATGCCACCGCGCTTCATCGCCGCGTTCTCCGCGGGCAGCCCGAACGAGTCCCAGCCGAACGGGTGCAGCACCTCGTAGCCCTGCATCCGCTTCATGCGCGCGAGGACGTCGCCCATGACGTAGTTGCGCGCGTGGCCGACCGTGAGGTCGCCGGACGGGTAGGGGTACATGACCAGGTCGTAGTACTTGGGCTTGGACGACTCGTCCGCGGCCTTCATGACCCCGCGTTCGGCCCAGATCTTCTGCCACTTCGGCTCGATCTCCTGGGGAACGTACACGCTACGGCGGGGGCGGCTGACCATGAGCTTCAAATTTTAAGGACGCAACTTCGTGGCCCACGATCGCGCCGAGCACGAGCAGCGCGCCGATCGCTTGCACGAGGCCCAGTCGCTGCCCCGCCAGCCCGACCGACGCCGCGAGCGCCCACGCCGGCTCTGTGGCCAGGATGAGCGCGGTGCGGTTAGGACTGATGAAGCGCTGCGCCCACGTCTGGATGTAGAAGGCGAGCGCCGAGGCGAACACGCCCGTGATGACGATGGCGAACCACACCGCTGCGCTAGGCGGCCGCAGCGACCACGTGCCGCCCGCGCTGAACAGCAGCGTGCACGCCGCCATCTGCACCATCGCGAGCGGCGCCGCGGACATGCCCGGCGACCACTTGCCGAGCAGCACGATGTGGAGGGCAAACAGCACCGCGCAAGCGAGCACCAGCAGGTCGCCCAACCCCATGCCCGACGGGCCGCCGGTCAGGAACGCGAGGCCACTCAGCGACAGCACAATGGCGACCCAGGTCCACCAGTGGATCGCCGCGCCGAAGATGCGGTTCAGCAGCGGCGTGAAGACGATGAACAGGCCCGTGATCAATCCAGCGTTGCCCGGGCTCGTCATGGCGAGACCGGCTGTCTGCGTGAGGTAGCCCGCCGCAAGCACCGCGCCGATCAGCAGCCCGATGCGCAGCTCACGTCCCGTGGGCAGGCGCCTCACCAGCAGCGCCATGACGAGCAAGGCGAGGGCGAAGCGGATCTGCAGGAACGGCAGGGTCGGGTACTGTGTGACGGCATCCTTCACCAGGACGAAGGTCCAGCCCCAGACCGCCGTGACGGCCAGCAACAAGAGGACGTAGATCAATGGAGCGTCTGTGGGCGCCGTGGCGCATGCAGTACGTCGGCGTCGAGCAGCGGCCCGGATGCCTTTTCTGCCGCGTGATCGAGAACCCTGACGACCCGGACGCCGAGCTCGTGGTCTGGCGTCCGGAAGGCGCGATCGTGCTGCTGAACAAGTTTCCCTACAACCCGGGCCACGCGATGGTCGCGCCCGTCCAGCACGTGCCGAGCCTGGAGGATCTGGACGACGACGCAAGCCTGGCTCTCGCGCAGGCTGTGCGCCGCACGCTCACCGTGCTGCGCGGCACGATGAATCCCCACGGGTTCAACGTCGGCGCCAACATCGGCAGCGCCGCGGGCGCCGGCATCCCCGACCACGTCCACCTTCACGTCGTCCCGCGATGGAACGGGGACACGAACTTCATGGCCGTGATCGACGACGTGAAGATCGTCAACGAGGCGCTGGCTCAGACCGCGGAAAAGCTCAAGCGCGCTTTCGCCGGTACGTGACCCGCCCGCCGGCGACGGTGGCGACGACGCCGTCGTCCCCGTCGACGACCGTCATGTCGCACAGCTTTCCGGAGCGCAGCGAGCCGACCTCGTCCTCCATGCCCGCGGCGTAGGCCGCGCCCGCGCTGTATGCCTTTAGCGCCGACGCCCGCGTCAGCGCCAGCTCGGGATGCCACCTCGCCTGCTTTCGCCAGGTCGTAGCGGCCGCAATGCCGGCGAAAGGGTCGGCCGTTTCGACTGGCGCGTCGGATCCGAACGCCACCCTGACGCCCGCGCGCTCCAGCGCCCGCCACGCGTACGCGTGCGCGGTCACCGCGGGCCACATCGCGTCTGCAAGCTCCCGGTCCGCGACCGCGTGGATGGGCTGCATCGAGGCGATGACACCCGCGCGTGCCATCCGCGGCATGTCCTTCGGGTTGACGCACTGGGCGTGCTCGATCCGCGGCCGCCACTTGCTCCACCCGTTCTTGGCCGGCTGCAGCGCGTCGAGCGCGCGCCGGACCGCGCCGTCTCCGATCGCGTGCAGACACACGTTGAGCTCGGCGCGAGCGCAGCGGTCGATCATGTCCACCAGGTCGGCCTGTGGCAGCCGGGCCGTGCCCGACCCGTCGAGCATCTCGGCGGTCCGGCTGCCGAGCGAGCCATCGAGAAACGCCTTGACCCCCCAGAACCGCAGCCAGCCATCGCCCCATCCCGCCCGCACGCCCAAGCGTTCGGCGTGCGCCAGGTCAGCCAGCGGAAGGTTGTACGTGACGCGCACCGGCAGCGGTCCCTGAGCGTGGAGGCGCTGCAGGGAGGCGAACGCCCGCGCGCTGTCCATTGAGTGGACGCCGGTCAGGCCGAGCCTCGCCAGGCCGTCAAGCACGTGCGCCATCGCTCGGTCCAGGTCGGCGTCGCCGGCGTCGGGGACCGCGCGGTCGATCAGGAACATCGCGGTCTCGCGCACGATGCCGGTGGGCTCGCCGCCGCCGTCGCGGTCGATCGAGCCGCCAGGCGGGTCATCGGTGTCGCGCGTCACCGTGGCGACGCGCAGCGCGGCGCTCGACACCCAAGCAGAGTGGCCGTCCTTGCGGCGCAGGAAGGCTGGCCGTCCGCCCACCGCGCCGTCGAGCTGCCGCCGCGACGGAAAGGCCTTCTCCGGCCACGCGTCGTTGTACCAGCCGGCGCCGACCACCCACGCTTCCTTTGGCAGCGGCTTCGCCCACTCCCGGATGCGCGCCAGCGTCTCGGCGAGGCTGGCCGCGCCGCCCAGGTCGACGGTGAGCTCGCGGTCGGCGAGGCCCTCGAGGTGGATGTGCGAGTCGATGAGGCCGGGCAGGGCCGCGCCGCTCAACCGCACCACGTCGGCGTTGCGGCCGGCGGCCGCACGGGCGCCCGGGCCGACGGCGATGATGCGCTCGCCGAACGCCGCCACCTCGGGCTTGCATCCGGCGAACAGCATCACTGAGCTCACAGCGCATGGACAGTAACCCACGCGGGCCGGCGCGGTCCTCGGATTGTCGTTAAGCAATTGGTTGACACGACCATCGGCTTCCTTTAGGGTCGAGCGACCTCACCGGCCGATCAGCGCTCTGGAGGTCCAAATGCCCGCACGGCCCGCCGCGTCTCTCTTGCTCTTTGCCGTCGCTGCCTCGGTGATCGTCACCACTTCGGCGAGCGTCAACGCTGCGGTTGCGCAGACGAACTGGGGCCAGGTCGGCTCAGCCCAATCACCAGTCGGTCGCTCCAACGCGGGCATCGCATACGACTCCGCGCGCAACCGGACTGTCCTTTTCGGCGGCGGCAACTCGGTCAACTCCACCAACGAGCTGAACGACACGTGGGAGTGGGACGGTGCGAGATGGACGCAGTTCTTCGCAGCCCCAGCGCCGCCGCCCTCGATCGGGCCTGGGATGGCTTACGACGGCCGCCGCGGGGTGACTGTCCTACTCGACAACAACAGCCACACGTGGGAGTGGAATGGGGCAGGCTGGGTGCAGCGTGTCACCGCGAACGCGCCCGCGCCCCGCGTCTGGACCTCGATGGCTTACGACGCCGCCCACGGCGTGATGTTGCTCTTCGATGGGAGCTCGCAGCTCGGAGACACGTGGACGTACGACGGCAACAACTGGACGAAGATGTCGCCACTCAACTCGCCTTCACCACGATTTGGAACGTCGATGGCGTTTGACACGGCACGCAACGTCGTCGTCCTGTTCGGTGGCCGGGCGAGCGGCCAGCGCGTGAACGACACATGGGAGTGGGACGGCGGCAACTGGACGCAGCGCACGCCGGCCAACTCTCCTGCGCCGCGGTTCTTCCAGACGATGGCCTACGACGCGCAGGAAGGCGTGACCGTGATGTTTGGAGGCGACCACACCGAGCCTTTCCTGCTCGGTCCAATCAACGACACATGGACGTGGGATGGAAACAACTGGACGCGCGACTGGACGGCCGCTGCGCCGAGCGCACGCGCCGGGCAGTCGATGGTGTACCAGTCGGGCTCTGGCAGCACCCTGATGTTCGGCGGGTCCGATGAGCTGAACCCTGGGACATTCCCGACCGACACCTGGGCCTTCGGTGCTGGAATCGTGACGCCGCCCGGCAATCCGGCTGCCACATTCAGTACGAACAACCTCTCGTTCGGCGTCGTAGGCGCAGTCGGGACGACGTCAGGCACCAATCGGCTCCTCGTATCGGGCGCCGGCACGGGTCCACTCTTGATCAGTTCGATCACCGCTTCTGGTGATTTCGCGATCACCTCGAACGGCTGCCCGATTGCACCGAACCCTCTCGCCGCCGGCGCCTTCTGCACCCTGCTGCTGACGTTCACGCCATCCGCCTGCGCGACTTCGACCGGCACCCTGACTTTCTCCGACAACGGGCCTGGTGGATCCCAGTCCGTGGGTCTGGAAGGCGGAGCGCTGAGCTCGACCTGCGACGGCGATCTCCTCATATTCCCGCCCCAAGACGTGACCGTGCCGGCGACGAGCTCATCCGGCGCGGTGGTCAACTTTGGATCGCCGGGCGCCAACGAGAACGTATCGTCGGCTTCGTGCTCGCCCGCGTCGGGATCTCTGCTCCCGATCGGGACCTCGACCGTCACCTGCTCGGTCAGCGACCCCGATGACGTGACCAGCACCGTGACCGGAAAGTTCCAAGTCACGGTCACAGATACCGACCTGAGACTCACGGGCGTCCCAGCTGACGTCACCGTAACCACGACAAGCCCGACCGGCGCCGTCGTCAACTACACAACCCCTGCCGCAGTTGACGAAGACTTGACGTTACCGGCCGTCAGCTGCAGCCCAGCCTCAGGGTCGACCTTCCCACTCGGCACGACCACGGTGACGTGCACCACGACTGACCCGGATGACTCACCTAGCAGCGCGTCCGCGACGTTCCGCATTACGGTCAACGACAACGACCTGGCCTTCGCAGGCGTTCCTGCCAGCGGGTCCGTCAACGCGACCAGTCCATCGGGGGCGGTTGTGAACTACTCGACCCCGGTTGCAACCGATGAGGACGCCATTGCGCCGCGGGTCACATGCCAGCCGGGGTCGGGCTCCACGTTCCCGATCGGTACGACAACCGTTACGTGTACGGCGACCGACGGCGACGATACACCGAGCTCGATCAGCACGAGCTTCCAGCTGACGGTCAACGACACCGACCTCGCCCTGACCGGAGTACCCGCCAACATCGCGCGGGACGCGTTCAACTCGTCGGGCACGGCGGTCACCTTTACCTTGCCCGCTGCCGTCGACGAGGAGGGCCCACCTCCTGTCAGCTGCGACCACGCGTCGGGGTCCACATTTCCGATTGGCGTCACCACCGTCACGTGTCAGGCGAGCGACGCGGACGACTCACCAGCGGTCGTGACGGCCTCATTCACCGTGACGATTCGCGACACAGACCTGGGCCTGAGCGGCCCGGGCGACATCACGGCCATTGCCACGAGCTCTGGCGGCGCGGCCGTCACCTATCCGGCGCCGGTGGCGGTCGATGAAGAGGGAACACCGACCGTGACATGCGACCATCCATCGGGGTCGACGTTCCCGGTCGGCGTGATGACGCGCGTGACGTGCACCGCTGTCGACGCGGACGACACCCCGAGCAGTGTGAGCATCGGGTTCTTCGTCAGCGTCATTCCCGACACCAGCCTTGCGATGTCCGTGAGCCCCACGACGGCCAGCGTGCATTCGACTGTGACGACGACTGCCTCGGTCACCGACATCGGCGCGGTGACCAGGAAGGTGACGGTCGGCTACGTGGTGACGTTCACCGACACGTCGAGCACCACGACGGTCGTGGCTTCAGACAAAGCGACAGTGACGGTCGATCCGGGCCAGACGGTCTCGCGGCCCTTCTCGTTGACGATCAAGAACGGCATGGCGACGGGGACTTATGTCGTCACCGTCACATCCAGCGATGTCACCGGCGCGATTACGCAGTCGAGCTCGTTTACCGTGAGCTGATCGCGCCGTCACAGACCGTACGTCTTGGCGATGATCTCTTTCATGATCTCGTCGGTCCCGGCGCCGATGCGCGCAAGCCGCGCGTCGCGCCACGCGCGCTCGACGGGGAACTCGCGCATGTAGCCGTGACCGCCGAGGATCTGGATCGCGTCGTCCGCGACCTCGCACGCGACCTGCGTCGCCACCAGCTTGGCTTGCGAGATCTCGCGCACCGGGTACTCGCCGCGGTCCCACTGCTGGGCGGTCTGGTAGACGAAAGCCTGCGTCGCCGCGATCTTCGTCCCCATGTCGACGAGGCGGTGCTTGATGACCTGGAAGCTCGCGATCGGCTTGCCGAACGCCTGCCGGTTGCGCGCGTAATCCATCGTGTACTCGAAGACGCGCTGCGCGCCGGCGATCGCGCCCGCGGCCGCGATCATGCGCTCGCCCTGCAGCTCCCACATCAGGTTCTTGAAGCCTTCGCCTTCCTCCCCGATCAGGTTGGCGACCGGCACGTGGCAGTCCTCGAACAGGAGCTCGGCCGTGTCCGATGAGTGCATGCCCAGCTTCTCGAGCGTGCGCGTGACCTCGAAGCCCTTCGTCCCCTTCTCGATCACCAGCAGGTTGAACCCGGCGTGCCCTCGCTCGCGCTCCGTCTTGGTGACGACCAGCGCCCACTGGCAGCGGGCGCCGCTGGTGATGAAGATCTTGCGGCCGTTGACGATGAACTCCTCGCCGTAGCGGCGCGCCACCGTGGTGATCCCGGCCACGTCCGAACCGGCGTCAGGCTCGGTGATCGCCAGCGCCGCGATCTGCTCGCCGCGGATCGCGGGCACGAGCCAGCGCCGCTTCTGCTCCTCGGTGCCGAACTTGAACACCGGCGGCGTGGCCATCTCGGCCTGGACGGCGACGGCCATGCCCAGGCCGCCGCATCCCGCCCGCGCCATCTCCTCGGAAAGCACCACGGCGGAGAAGTAGTCGCCGCCCTGGCCTCCGTACTCGGGCGGGTAGCGGAGGCCCAGGAACCCCAATTCGCCGAACCGGCGAAAGATCGCGTCCGGGAAGGTGGTCTCCTCCCACTCCTCCAGGTGCGGCTGGACCTCCTTTTCGAGGAATTTGCGGATGTGCAGGCGCAGCTCTTCGTGAGCGTCCGTGAAGTACATGCCGCCAACGAGTGTATTGCGGCTTGCTGGTATGATTCCCGGCCGTACCTCAGCCGTTCGTACCGACATGCTCTGGGAGATGGATTGGGCTCAGTAATCAAGAAGCGGCGCAAGAAGATGCGCAAGCACAAGCACAAGAAGATGCTCAAGAAGACGCGCTGGCAGCGCCGCGCGCACGCCTAGCCGGAAGAATAGGAGGGCGAGATGGGCTGGATCATCCTGATCGTCGTCGTCGTCCTGGTCGTGGCCTGGCTTGTCCTGACCTACAACGGCCTGATCGCCGCCCGGAACCGCACCCAGGAGGCGTGGTCGGAGATCGACGTCGAGCTCAAGCGCCGCCACGACCTGATTCCCAACCTGGTCAACACCGTCCAGGGCTACATGGGCCACGAGCGGGGCACGCTGGAGGCGGTGACCAACGCCCGCGCCAACGCGGTCGCGGCGGGGGCGACCGGGGACCCGGCGAAGATCGGCCAGGCCGAGAACGTGCTCTCGCAGAGCCTCCGCAGCCTGTTCGCGGTCTCCGAGAACTACCCCGACCTGAAGGCGATCTCCGCCTTTACGAACCTCCAGGAGACCCTGACCGCCACCGAGGACAAGCTCGAGTTCTCGCGCCGGTTCTACAACGGCAACGTCCGCGACTACAACATCAAGCTGCAGACCCTCCCCACGTCCCTGATCGCGGGCGCCCTGGGCTTCAAGGCCTTCGGGTTCTTCCAGGCCGACGAGGGCGACCGGGCCGTGCCGACGGTCAGCTTCAACAACATGCCGGCTCCCGGGGCTCCCGGATCCCCCGGCCCCCTGCCGCCCGCCGCCGGCCAGAGCGGCCCTCCGGCTCCAGGCTCGGCCGGGCCGCCGCCGCAGAGCTAAGCCGGCTCAGTTTGCGCAGGCCCGCCGCAGAATAGCGGCGGCCGGTCGTTGCCCGGCACCTACGTCCTCGGGAGGTGTCCATGTCCCGATCCTTCGTGTCCCAGCGCGCGCGTGCGCTCGCTCTCGTCATGTGTGCGTTGCTTCTCGCGGCGCTGGCGTTCGCGGTGATCTCGCCGCGCACTAACACGCTGAACACAGGCGCCGCGACGGCCGGCGTCGTGCACATCGAGATGAAGATCACCGGCCAGAAGACCGGCGTCTTCAAGGGCGACAGCACGCAGAAGGGTCACGCAGACCAGATCGTGCTGAGCTCGTATCTGTTCCAGGTGTCCTCGCCTCGCGACGAGAGCAGCGGGCTTCCCACCGGCAGGCGCGTCTACCAGCCGCTGTCGGTGACCAAGCTGCTCAACCAGTCTTCTCCGCAGGTCCTGAACGCACTCGTCACCAACGAGAACCTGAAGTCGGTGGTCATCAACTTCTGGGAAACCACTCGCATGGGAACCGAGGTCAACTTTTACCGCGTCACGCTGACCAACGCCAACATCAGCGCTGACAGGCAGTTCACCGACGGTTCGACCGTAAGTGAAGAGATCTCCTTCGTCTTCCAGAAGATCGAGCAGCAGAGCCTCACCGGCGGCACATCCTTCCAGGACGACGTGAGCGGCAGGCTCGCCTAAGCAGCCGAGCGCGCCCAATCCGACTCAAACCTGGACCCGTAAGCCCCCACGGCCTGCGGGTCCTCCGTTTCTATGTCTAGCTCGTGGTTGACACCCAGCCCACTGACGGTCCAGTTCGCCGAGCCCAGGACGAGCACGCCGTCGAAAAGCCCGATCTTGGCGTGCAGAAGAACGCCGCGTGGCACCGGATACCAGCGCACGGAGACCCCGCCGATCGACAGCATCGCCGCAGTGTGGAGGTTGTACGCCTGGTTGGGATCCAGGACCACGCGCACGTCGGCGCCGCGCCGGTGCGCCATCACGAGCTCGGCGACGACCGCGGCGTCGGTCAAGGTGTAGACCTCGGCCAGCACGCGACGCCTCGCATGCGCCATCGCGGCGTCGAGCATATGCCGGATCTCGTCGCCGGGGGCGGTCTGCGCCACCGCGCCCGCGGCCGCGGCCAGCGGCGAAGGATGGCCGCCGGCGAGGGTCCAGTCCTGGGCGAAGATCAGCGTCACGCGGTCGACCTCGCCCGCGATGCGCGTCTCGAGCACGTAGTCGTGGTTGCGGTCGCTGTGCGCACCCCAGTTCATGCCGCCGACCGCTGCCTCGCCGTCGGCGATCAGCAGCTTGACGTGGTCGATCTGGTGCCGAAAGTCGTCCACCGGGTAGAAGCGCGCGCTGACGCCGAGCGTGGACAGCCGCACCGCCGACGCTCTGCTGGCCCGGACCGTCGGGTCGGTGATGACCCGGACGTCGACGCCGCGATCCCGCGCCGCGCCCAGGGCCCGGACAACGTCGGCGCGTCCCAGCTCGTACATCTCGACCAGCACTCGATGCCGAGCAGATCGGATCAGATCACCGACAAGCGTGAAGATGGCGGCGTCCTGCCACAGCCGCACGTCGCTGCCGCTCGATTGACGCGCGGCTTCCGCCGAGGCCGGGCTCGAGCAGCCCACCAGAGAGAGGAGGAAGAAGAGCAGGCAGGCCACTCGAACCACAGCACGAGCAAATTACGCACGAGCGACGCCCGTGCCAACCCAGCCTGTTAAGGACTAGATCGTCTCGACCCGCATCCCCGGCCGGGCGCCGAGAAGTCGGTCCGCGCGCGCCTCGCGGACGCCGACCTCCAGGTAACCCATGCTGCCGACGTAGACGAAGGGCTCACCGGGCCGGGCCTCGGAGTACGTCTTGGCGGTGGCGACGATGTCGTGGTTGTGGATCCGCAAGCGCTTGGCCGGCGGCTTGAGGTTGGTGACGAGGTTGCCGAAGCCGTCGGTCCACAGCACGCGCGGGCCAGTGTCCGGAAGTCCGAGCGGCGGATCAGTAGTCGGGCCGAGGGACGAGAGCGGCACGCCCGATGCGAGCGCGGCGGCGGCGGGCGCGAAGACGTCGCGGCCTTCGAACGTGGGCGCGCCGTGAGGACGCGGCGCAAGCTCGTGCACGGCCTGCATCCCGACCTCGTCGATCACGATGGCGAACAGGCCGTTGTCGGGGCCGATGTAGAACCGCCCGCCGGCCTGGACGATCAGCCGGCGCCGCGTCGAGCCCACGCCCGGGTCGACGACGGCAAGGTGCACCGACCCTCCCCCGAAGTGGCGAGTGCCGGCGAACACCATGAAGGCGCCGGCGGACACGTCGAACCGCGGCACCTCGTGCGAGACATCGACCAGCGTCGCGCCCGGGCAACCCGCAAGGACGACTCCCTTCATGGCGGCGACGAGGGGCGAGCCGGAGCCGAAGTCGGAGGTGAAAGTTACGATCGGCGGCCCGCTCGGGCCGCTACCAGTACCTTGTTTCTTTCCAGGGGTCTGCTTCGTCGTGATACCCACGTTGCTCCCAGAAACCAAGCCGGTTGCGTTCCATGAACTCTAGCCCGCGCAGCCACTTGGCCGACTTCCAGAAGTACTTGGACGGAACGAAAAGTCGCAGCGGCCAGCCGTGGTCGGGCGTCAGGTCTTCCCCGTTCCAGGCGTAGCAGAGCAAGTTCTCGTCCGCGTCGAGCACGGCCAGTGGCACGGACGTCGTGTAGCCGTACTCGCAGTGGGCCGTCACGTACTTCGCCTCGGGCTTGGGCTTGACGCGCTCGAGGATTTCCTTGATCGGCACACCCGTCCACCGATCTCCGAGCCGGCTCCATCCAGTGACGCAGTGAATGTCGGCGACGACGTCTTTGGAGGGGAGCGCGCGTAGCTCACCGTAGTCGAGCATCAAGGGGTTCTCGACCGCGCCGAAGACGTTGAAGTCCCATCTGGCGATGTCGGTCTTGGGCACCGGGCCAAAGTGGAGAAGGGGCCAGCGGTCCGGTGCGGTGAGGGTCTGGCCGGGCGGGATGCGTTTCGGGTCGATGCCATCAGGCACACGGTTGCGTTTGAACAGCGAGGCCATCAGGAAGGCGAGTATAGGAGCGCCATCCTGGGGTCGCCGATAGTCCGGACTATCGACCAGTCGTGCGGGTCATTTGGACTGATAGTCCGGACTAACGCCCCCGGGGCCTCCGCGAGCTCACGCCGAAGGCTCTGAGTTCGTGGGGATCTCTATACTCGCCTTTCGGCCTCCGTGCGACTGCTGTGGGCCCGTAGCTCAGCTGGGAGAGCGCGTGAATCGCACTCACGAGGCCAGGGGTTCGAATCCCCTCGGGTCCACCAATTGCCCTCTTTTGCATAATGCTGATTCGCATAACCCGCATTGGCATTACGCAGGCTTGCACAACAGCCCAGCGGCACCGCGAGCCTGGCAGTGCCATGAGCCGCGGCCCTTGTCACCTCCGTGCGACGCCAGCGCAATTGGACCGCCGCCTTTAAGTTGCCGAAGCGAAGTCGGATCGTCTTTTCGGACGGGCTCATGCATTCTGCGCTCAGCCACCAAACGCGGATTAACCTCGATCCCTTCGTCTCAAAGCAACTCGCTCGCAGATTCCAGCCTACGAAGACCGCGGGAGGGGCGGCCCACAGAGATCGCCCCCCTCTAAATAAATCAGTTCACGCTGAGGTGCCAGCGGGACCCATCATCTGGATTACTCCCAACTGCTGCAGTATCCCGAGTGTGTCGGAGTTGCCCCAGCCCTCGACGAGCTTGCCGTTCTGTACACGGCTAATGCTGATCCCGGTCATGGTCACACGATTACCGGTCGGCGCGACGCTCATCAGGGCGCCCCTATGTGTCCCGGTCGCGGTCCAACGAGTGACGACCTTGTCTCCATCCGCGATCTGATCATTGATGGTGAAGTGGAGGTCAGGGAACGCGGCCAGATAAATCTCGGCGAACCGCTTGTAATGTTGCGGCCCGCTGATTTTGCCGCCTAGGGCCGAGGGATCGTGCAGGACGAAGTTGGCAGCGTAGACCTCGCCGATGACCTCGAGTTTGCGCTGGTTCAAGACCTCTTCGATCGTGCGCTTGAAAAGTGCTTTGTTCTGCTCGGACATGATCACTCCTCCCATTCGAGTCCGGCGGGCCGGCAATTACCCGCCGAGCCTTCCAGCGTGCTCTTTGCCGAAGTGCGGAAGGAGCCGGGGAACGTCGACAATGGCACCATATCGCCTCATTTCTGGGGATCACCTTCGACTTGGTTTCAACGGTCATTGGAGCGCCTCCTGCCGGTCGCGGTGGGGAGTTTGTGGGTCATCAGGACAGGGAAACTGCCAGGATCTCGAGTGCCTGATCACCGACGACACTTGATCGGTGACCACGACCGTGTGTGTCTTCGAGCAGGAAGACGTCTCCGGCCTGGCCCCTCATCACAGTCCCATCAGAGGTCTCCCCCTCAACCTCGCCGCGCAAGACAACTTGGAGCTGCCGCCCGGGCGTGGGATGGAAGTCACCCACCGACGTTTTGGGCGCGACCACGAAGAGGAAGCCGGCCGCGGCAGTTGGGCGGGAAACGAAGACTGCAGGCGCGGGCGGGGCATAGTCCTTGAGCTGGAGCTCGGCATCGACCTCTTCAGCATGCGACTCCCCCTGCTCATCTGAGAACACTCGCCTGTACCTCTTCTTCATGGCCAAGACCTCCTTGATCCGGTCGGCTTGGGTTCGCCATTCTCGTTCTCGGCACACGCTCCTCCTGACTTGGCTGTCAAAACGAGAACCTAAGAGTCGCCCCAGAGCGCTAGGTGTGGCTTGGGATTGGTAACCGCCCAAAGCTCGGCCACCTTCCCAGCGTCGTCCATATGAATCACGTGAACACCTGGTTCGTTCAGCACCCGCTCTCCTCGGCGACCCCGCACGGTGAAGACAGCAACTATGTGCTCGTCGTTGGCAAGGATGTCGTGAATGTCGAGGGTGTACTCATCGGTCGCATCGACGATCCTCTGGGTAGCAGCTCTTAGAGCGTCTTTGCCCACCGGCTGCGGAAAGACCGGGCTGTGGAAGACGAGGTCGTCGCTGAGGTATTCCGAGGCGGTATCGAGGTCCCCGGCGTTCAGGGCGGCATAGAGCGCTTGTGCGCGGGCAATCCTCTCGTGGGGTGACAGCTTTATCGGCGATGTACCCATCGTTGGCTCGCCTCCTCAGTTCATGGCAGGTTGGGCAACCACGGCCGCGCTGCTGGGGAGAACACTGGGCGCAGTCAGTTTGACTGTCAAGCGCCACACTTCTGACCGGAGCACCATTGCCTCCGCCAGTGGTTGGACGGTGCGTGGGGTGACCCAGTGCGGATCGGCGCGATGAGACACCGTGGCCTCTGGTTATGCCGGTAACGACGGATCAACAGAGTCGATGCCGGCGCGTTGGGCCGCCGCCTGAAAGCTGCCGAAGCGACGTCGGATCGTCTTCTCGGACGGCTCATGCATGCACCCGGTCCACGAACCGGCGGTAGGCAACATGCCGCGCTCAGCCACGAAGCGGCGGACCGCTTCGAGCGCTTGGTCCGAGGCTCCGCTGGCGTTCAAACCTAACCGGAGGCGCCGTCCGCCGAATTCAAAAGTGTTCGAGTTGTGTATGGCTGGGTCCACCAATTGCCCTCTTTGGCTGCACCGTCAACATGCCTACGGACGCCCCATATTCGGCTCGCGTGGATCGGTTGAAACTCTCGGATCACCCAGGCCGGCGGTTTGCCGACGCAGTCGATCTCGGTTTTGTGCGGGACTTGGAGCCTGCTGAGTTGCGCCTCACCGGCTTCGAGCTTAGAGCGCGCGGGTGGCGCGGCTGGTACACCCCGAGCTTTCCGCCGCCTGGCAACTTGATGAACGCCAGACGTCCCCACGGTTCGTCGTAGAACCGGGGTTCAACTGTGACTCCTTTGCCCGTGAGTTCCTTGACTGAGGCGTCGATGTCCCGGCACAGGAGAAAGAGTTCGTGACCCGGTTTTCCTTGCTCGGCGGGATGTACGGCAACTTCGGCAGGCGGAAGCGCGAAGATCAGCCAACCGCCGCCCGCGTCTATGTGATGCAGCCCAAGCACTTCCTTGAAGAGTCTTCGATCAGCCTCGGGGTCATGGCTGTAGATGATTGCGTGAGCCCCATCAATCAATTCACCCATCTCCTTAAGACTCCGACCCGCGCATCACCAGCCGTTCAAGGCGCTCTAACGATGCCTCCAGCATGTTGCCCAAGTATTCGGAGTTGCCGCCATCGCCTGCTCCTTGTCGGGATCGGCGGGCCGCTGGTGCGACTCCAGAACCACCCGGGTGGCATCGGGCCCTTGCGCTTCGAGCTTGATCCTGACGACAGTTTCAAGTGCGAACCGCGGGGCGGGCTGCCCGCCAAGACGCTCCGCCTCGTGATGCCATTCGAGAAGGTGTTCGGGTTCGAATGCGGTGATCAGTTGGTCGACCTCGGAATCTTGCCCTCGCCACTCGCTGCGGAGACGCTGGCGGCGGCCGAGGCCGGCGCCCTCGAGCACCTCGGCGCTGGCCGCCCTGGCGTACCACTCGGGCAGCCGCTCGGCTTCGGCCACGACCTCCCAAACGCGGGCCGCCGGCGCGGGGATGTTCCGCTCCCTTGCTATCTCAATCATCGCTACTCCTCCACCGAACCCTTACCCCACGGGACCAGGTATATTGTACGGCATGGCGAACCAATCGCAAGCCGAACAGTTCGACCAATTGTACGGACGACTATGGCGGCTCCTGCTCAAGGCCGACACCGAAGACCTCTCCCAGCACGAGCGCCAGCTGCTCCATCACGTACCCGCCGAGAAAGGCGTTCCACTCGGCGTTGTCGCACGCCACCTCGGCATGCCCAAAAGCTCAGCGTCTGAGCAGGTTAAAAGCCTCGAGCGCCGCGGCTTTCTCACCCGCCGCCGCGATCCTCAGAACGAGCGCCAGCTTTCGATTGTCCTCACCGATGCGGGGGTCGCTCGAGTGAGGCAGGACAGCGTATTGGACCTGGTCCGATTGGCGGCCGCACTCAAGAAGGTTTCGGCCAAGGATAGGCGGGCTCTATTGACTGGCCTGGAGCGGCTGGCGGCGGCGGCCGAAGGCGGACGCGGCGGCGCTGCCATCCAGACCTAGCCGGAGGCGCCGTACATACTCACAGCCGGCACTCGCCGAAAACGCGCCTAGGAAAAACCGGGGGCGCATTCATGGAGGTGAACGCGCCCACCGGCAGGAAGGCGAGCAAAGCAAGCACTGCACGACACGACCCACTAGGCACGGCCTTCCTCTCCCGGTGCAAGTGCTTCCCTTGCGCGCCAGAGATTCGGCCACGCGGTGGGTGTTGTCATCCGTGTCGAGTACGTATTTCTGTACTGATGGCGGCGATTACGTACCGGGGTATGATCGTCCGACCCACAATGGCCGCACCGCGGCGCCTGCCACTGGCGAGAGGTCGGTTCCTGATTCGGCCCTGTGGCCTCGCGGGCAGCCGATGGGAACCCGCCGCGGCAGGTCTCTACAGCGTGGCGTTGGGCGGCGTCTTCGGCTCGGAGATCCTCACGCCGGACGACGTTCTCACCGCCCTGAGCCTGCCGCCGCTGCTGGCCGCGGTGTGGACGCTGTCGGGACGCCTGGCCGCGGCGGTCTCCGCGCTCGCCGTGTCGCTGTTCGCCATCGTGCTCATCGAGGAGGCTCCCAACCGGCTGACGATCCTTTCCATCGGCCTGGCCGGCGTCGTGTTGGCAGTCGCGGTCCGGGCGTACGCGGCGTCACTCGACCAGCTGCTAGAAACGGCGAGACGCGGCCGCGCGGCGCGGTCCGTCCTTCCGACGCTGGCCGCGACCACCGCTCGGCTCAGCGGGCTCGATTCGCTCACGCGCCGCGAGGTCGAGGTCGCCCGGCTCGCGTCGGACGGCTACATGGCGTCCGAGATCGCCGTGAGCCTGCAGATCAGCGCGAGAACGGTGGAAAGCCACCTCGCGCACGTTTACGCCAAGCTCGGGGTGACATCCAGGCGCGAGCTGATGCGGATTAGCGGCCTCTCAGGAAAGATCGATCAGTAGTCCATGATCCAGGCGACGCGGTACGCGGCCGCGAACTCCGCCGTCGGCATCACGACGCTCAGCCCAAAGGACGCCATGCCTTCGAGCGATCCCGGGTCGCTCGGTCCTGCCTGACGCGCCGCCTCCATGTCCACCGGGCTCAGCTTCAACGTCCGCTGGTTGAGCGCCATGAGCTCGTCCAGGAGCCGATCGACGTGGCCCATCGTGACCTGCTTGCCACGCGGCGTCGGCGCGGCGAACAGCACGGGCCCGCCTACGACCGGTAGGCACCACTCGGCTCCGCGCAGCAGGGTCGGGTACCGCGCGGGCGACGCGGACGCGGCCTTGAACGCCTCCGCCTCGCCGAAGTCGCCGGGCGCAACCGCCGCCACGGTCCGTGTCCCGACCAGCCGCTTCACCTTCGCCCCGGGAGCCAGCGCCGGCTGTTCGTCGTACGCCGCCAGCAAGATGACGGCGCCGTATCCCTCCCAGCCGGGCTTGTCCGTGTAGAACTCTCCGTCCGGCTTGTCGTCCCACTCCTCGTTGATGCCGAGCTGGCGCATGATCGCCGCCTTCCACCCTTCAATCGGCTGCGGCGGGGGGCTGCCAAAGCTGCCAACGCTGCCCACGTTGATCTCGATCGGCCCATGGCCCTGCCCGTCCCGCTGGGAGAGCGCCCTATCGAGGACGTCGCCGAGCGACTCACCTGGGCGGATCGTAACGACCGGCATTCCCGACGCGGCCCCCGCCTGCTCGATGATCGTGCTCCAGCCACCGCCGACGTACCTGCTGACCGGGCCGGCGTAGATGTCGAGACCCACCGCCCGAAGCCTACCCTGCCAGGCGCGATAATCCGCCCGAATGTCGCGCCCAATCGAGCATCCCGAACTGTTCACAGGACTGCAGGAAGGCGCGCTCGTCCTCGCCGACATCTCGGGCTACTCGGCCTTCGTCCAGCAGACCGAGGTCGATCACAGCTGGTCGATCCTCCACGAGCTGCTCGACACCATGGTCCGCAGCCTCGCGGGCCGGATGGACGTGTCCCAGGTCGAGGGCGACGCCATCCTCTTCATCAGCGGCCTCACGACGCCCGAGGTGATTTCCGCTCTCGAGGGCACCTTCGTCGCCTTTCGCCGCCGCCTCCGCGACATGCAGGCGGTCACCACGTGCCCATGCAACGCCTGCGCGAACATCGGCGTCCTCAAGCTGAAGTTCGTCGTCCATCACGGCAAGTTCTCGCGGCAGCGCCTCGGCAGCGTCGAGCAGCTGCACGGCGCGGACGTGATCATTCCCCACCGCCTGCTGAAGAACAAGGTGCCGTCCAAGGAGTACGTGCTGGTTACCGACGCTGTGCTGGACCGCCTGCCCGACGTCATGCGGTCTCGTTTCACGCGCCACGAAGAGCAGTTCGACGTCGGCCCGATAACCGGCGGCTACGTCGAGATCGCCTACCTCTGGGACGACGCGCAGGCGGCGGAGAGAAAGCGCGTGACCCCGGAGGAGGCGGTGCTGAGCTCGGAGGTGACCGTGGATGCGCCGCGGGCCGCGGTCTTCAAGCGGATGCTCAACCCCAGGGTGATGGAGCGTTACCTCTTCTCGGACGAGGTCGAGGCGGTTCCCGGCGCCCGCGGTGAGGACCTCGGCGCGGAGTTCCACTGCCACCACGGCGGCAGCCTCGTCAACATGCGCGTCGTCTCGATCGAACCCGACCGCGAGCTCACGCTCATCGCGGATCAGCCGACGACCATGTACATCACCACTCGCATGTCGGACGCCGGCGACGGCCAGACCAGCATCATCCGTTCGTTCCTTTGGGAGCCACCCAACGACCCAGACGTCGCCGACGTCATGCGCCAGAGCATGCAGGCGATCGTCGTCGCCGGCGAGGTCGCGATCAAGTCGGTCTTCGAGGAACGCGCCTAGGCCCGAGGAAGTACACCGGCCGCGCCTCCCTCTCCCGCCCCAGCGGGAGAGGCCCCCCTCTCCCGCGTCAGCGGGAGAGGGCTGGGGTGAGGGCGGCGCCTACGCCGGCCCCGCCTCCCTCTCCCGCGCCAGCGGGAGAGGGTTGGGGTGAGGGCGGCTACGGCTCCAGGCCGAGGATCCCGTCCTCGAGCGCTCGCATCCGCTCGCGTTCCGCCTCGAGGTCTTCCCTCACGAGATCGCGGAACGTCGGTTTCGACGGGTCGCGCGCCCGGCGCAGTCGCCTGGCGTAGAGGACCGGGACGAGGATCAGCACGAACATGGGCACCGCGAAAATCGACAGACCGCCGAGGAACTTGAGCCAGTCTGGCGGCGGTGCGCAGTCGGCCGGCGCAAAGCTCATGAGCCCATCATTGCCCGGCGCGTAGACCAGTCCGTGCGCAGTGTCATATGCCGCGGCGTGTGCCTTGGGAGCCGCCGCGACCGAGCCGATGAACTCGCCGCTGCCGCTGAACACGCCGACGGCGCTGTCCGATCCGCCGTGCGGTGAGGCGAGGACGAAGCGGTCGGAGGTCGCGTCGTACGACACGATGTCGCCGCCGCCCTGGACCACACGCGTGACCGAGTGCGCGCCGGTCAGCAGGTTCAGCAGCCCCACGCTGCTTCCGCACGCGAGCATCGCCAGCTGCCGGGTCGGATTGATAGCCACCCCCGCGGGGCCGCATTTCGGGATCACGTAGGTCCGGGTGATGTTGCCGGTGGCGGGATTGATCTGGAGGAGGGAATCGCTCTTCGGCGTGGTCACGTACAGCATCCCCTCCGCTGGGTCGTACCGCGGTTGGCCGACAGGCGCTTTCGCTGCCAGGCGCAGTCGGACCTTGTCCGTGGTCGCGTCGATGGTCACCACCTCGCCGCCGTCGCCTGTGCCGGCGTAGACGCGCTGCGTCTGCGGGCTGTAGTCGAGCAGGTCCGCGCCGCTCGCGTTGAGCGCGATCGTGTCGATGACCCGCGCGCTACTGGTGTCGATGACGGCGACCTTCCCGCCCTCGACCGCGACGAACAGCCGGTTCCGGTCCGAGGCGAGGGCGAGCCCGCTCGGCATCGCGCCGAGGTTGACGGTGGCCATGAACCGCGGCGTGCTCGCGGAGATGTCGACGACGTCGACCCCTTTGGCCGAGCGGTCGGCCATGTAGAGGCGATGGGTGTTCGGGTCGGCGACCACGCCGTCGAACGATCCCGCCGCAACCACGGGCATGGCCGCGACGCGCACGGTCGACTGGCAGCTGGCGCACGCTCCGAGGGCCAGCACGCCGCCGGCGGCGGCAAAGATCGGAACGATCGCCGAGATGAGGGCGCCGACGAGCGAGCCGGCCGGCTTCATACACACGAAACGTCGCGGCCGGCGGAAGTACGGAGGCGGCACCTCCCTCTCCCGCGTCAGCGGGAAGGCCTCTCCCTCTCCCGCGTCAGCGGGAGAGGGCTGGGGTGAGGGCCTCTCGGGGTGAGGGCTAGCCTACGGCCGCGAACATCGCCTCATCCAGCGTTCCCGCCTTGACCGGCTTCGCCGCGATCGCGAGCACGGAGATCGTGTGCCCGCCGGCGAACGCGGTCGACAGGTAGTCGCCGACCATGTGGCCGAGCGTGGTGTTGGGAAGCCACGCCAGGTCCATGGAGCCGTGATTGAGCTTGTGCGGCTTGCTCCACGTCTTGCCACCGTCGTTCGAGGACGTGAACCCGGCCTCCAGCCGGCATGTGTCTGGAGTCGGGAATGTGCACGCGGCTTTCGGGTAGAAGTAGTAGGTCAGCGCCAGGTGGGCGGTGGCGCCGCTTGTCGCTGGGTCCACGCCGAGGCCGGGGATGAAGTGGTCGACGCCACTGGTCACGGGGTCGATCGGGATCCGGATCACGCTCGACCAGATGAGCGCGTCGGTGGACGTGCTGTACACGATGTCGTTGGCGGAGCAACCTGCGCGGAAGCGGCAGTCGTGCCAGTACGCGTACAGCTTGCCCGCGGCATCGACCTGAAGCGCGGGTGCGGGCGTGGCGCGCATGGCGACGACCCCGTGCAGATGAGCCGCCGAGACAGTGACCGCCGCACCGAAGGTGAGGCCACCGTCGGTCGAGCGCGCAGTCCCGATGCCGAAGCCGATGATCACCAACGTCCCGTTCGGCTGCACGATGGACTGGATTCCGCCGAGGCCAGCCGAGGTGACCGGGACGCTCCAGCTCAGCCCGCCGTCGTTGGTGTGCAGGGTCACGTCGTGACCGGTGCTGAGGTCGACGATCGAGACGTAGCAGCGGCCGAAGAAGGGGCTGGCCGGCGAGTCGTCGCAGGCGATCCACGGGTGGTCGAGCGAGCCGCCGGGGAAGATCACAACCGGTGCCGACCACGTGTTGCCGCCGGTCGTCGAGCGGTTCACGGAGATCGAATCCGCCCCACTCGCGCAGTCCGGCGCAGCGCACGTCAATGAAGACACCAGCCACGTGGCATGGGCGGCGTCGAACGCCACGGCCGCGTCGGTCACACGGACGAACGCTCCTGGCGAGGGTGAGTAGATCGTGAGCCCCGGCAGAAAGCCCGAGGTCCAGCTCGCGCCGCTGTTGTGCGAGGTCACGAACCCGATCCCGGACGAGCCGCCGCCGGCGAAGAACCTACCCGCCTGGAAGACGGCCACCGCGGTGGTTCCAGCGGCGACGGTCTGCGCCTCGATCTCGGTCTGGTGCCGGCTCGACACGTTGGTGAACGGGTCGGCGCTGACCTGGTGGATCTTTGGCGGCCCGCCGCCCGCGGCGTAGGCGGGCGCTGCGTTCCACAAAAGCGCGAGCACGGCGCACGAAAGCACGGAGAGTCGGGCGAGGGTGCGCCAGGTCATTGGAAACCTTCCTTCGAGCGCAGAGAGTGGCGGGGGCGCGCCGGAGTGTAGCGCTCAGCGGAGCGCTTGACAATGACTTAACGGCGCGAGTCGAGCGCTAGCTGGCGGAAGCCTTGCCGGAGGCGACCAGCTCGCGCAGGCGCTCGCGCGTGAAGCGACCCATGAAGAGTGGCACGAACTGCGGGACGCGGGAATCGGCGAGCCGGTCGAGCGACTCGGTGGCCGCCCTGTCGATGGATTCCTCGGGCAGCTGACCCTGGTACTCGGCTTTGATCGTGCGCAGCTCGGATTCGATCTGCTTGAGCACGGTCGCGTCGAATGCACCCTTCATGCCAATCTCCTCCACAACCGCGACCGACGTCACCGGGACTCCCCAAGAACCGGCGGGCACTGGAATCATACGGCCTCGCCTGCCCGCGCCTCCGGGGTCTGTAGAGCCGGCTCGGCTACGTTTCGTCGCCGCGTCGAAAGCACCGATCCGGCGAGCACGAGCACGAATCCGGCGGCCATTCCGACCGTGAACCTCTCGTGCAGCACAGCGACGCCGAGCAGCGCGGCCACGGCCGGGTTCACGTACGTGATCACGGTGGCGCGAACTGGCCCGATCTCGGCGATGAGCGCAAAGAAGAGGAGGAACGCGAGCGCTGTGCACACGATCGAGAGCACGGCGATGGAGCCGATCACCGGCAGGCTTGGCACCGCGGCCGGCCAGTGCAGCGCTGCGATCGGCGCGTAGACGATGCAGCAGATCGCGAGCGCGAGGCCGTTGACCGTCATCGCGGGCACCTTGGTGAGGTAGCGGGCCAGGATCGCCGGCCCGACCGCGTAGCCGACGACGACGCCCCCCATCTCGAGGAGAGCGACGGGCTCAGACGCTCGCAGGTCGAACCCGACGATGAGCACGACCCCGGCGAGCCCGACGGCCAGCCCGCCCAGCGTCGCGAGGCCAAGGTGCTCGCGGTTGCCCATCGCGGTGGCGATGACCACGCCGACCAGCGGCACCGCCGAGATGAGGAGGCCGGCGAGCGCGCTGGAGATGTGCTGCTCGGCGCTGGACAGCAGCAGCCACGGCGCGGCGACCTCGACGGTCGCGAAGACCAGAAGTGGAAGCCATCGTGCGGCCGCGGCGCGCAGAGCATCTCGCGAGAGGGCAAACGGCAGCAGGATCACGGCGGCGAGCGCGGTGCGGAAGAAGACGAGGGTCGGTGGGGACAGCTCCCCGACCGCGATGCGGATGAAGAGGTACGGAATGCCCCAGATCACACACATGGCGGCAAACAGCAGCAGACCTCGGCGGCTCACAGGCTCTTTAACTTACCCGCTCCCGGCGCGCTTCCACCCGCTCGCTTGGCCCGGTTACACTGGCCGAAAGCGCATTCGTCAGCTCGTGTTTTGGGGGTGTCTATAGATGACGAAGCTCTCGGCAATTCCGCTCGCCGCCGCGCTCGCGATCATCGCGGCATCGACGGCTATGGGCGCAGGGATCGATGTACGTGTGTCAAGTGGAAGCCCGCCTTCACCGTTCGCGCAGAACAAACAGAACGAACCAGCGATCACGGTCAACGCCAACTCGCCGAACGTCCTCGTGGCGGGAAGCAATGACGAGATCGACCTGGAGGACTGCAACGCCGGCAACCCGACCAGGTGTCCGTTCACGCCAGGGGTCGGCGTGTCGGGCGTCTACTTCTCCTTCGACTCGGGTCAGACCTGGACGCAGCCGACCTACACGGGCTGGACCGCGCGTCATTGCGTGAACCCCACTCCGGGCTACACGTGCACGCCCGCGGTCGGCCCGATCGGCACGCTGCCCTGGTACTTCGAGAACGGCCTGGTGGCCGACGGCGACCCGGGAGTCGCGTTTGGCCCGAAGCCGGTGGGCGGCAAGTTCAGCTGGGCAAACGGCTCACGTCTTTACTACTCGAACCTGACCTCCAACTTCGGCGCGACCCGCTCCGAGGAGGCCTTCAGGGGTTTCGAGGCGATCGCGGTCTCGCGGACCGACGATGTCGCGGCCGCGGCCGCTAGCAACAAGGGCGCGTGGATGCCGCCTGTCCTCGTCTCGCGCCAATCGACGACGACCTTCTCGGACAAGGAGCAGGTCTGGGCAGACAACGCGTCGTCGAGCCCGTTCTTCGGCAACGTCTACCTCTGCTGGGCCAACTTCGTCGGCCAGGAGAAGGGCAACGCCGCGCCGGCGCAGCTGCAGGTTGGAGTCTCGAGCGACGGCGGTGACACCTGGAGCATCCACCCGATCGGCGCCGCCGCCAACAACGCGCAGCGCAACCCGCTGGACGGCTGCACAGTCCGAACGTCGAGCAACGGCACCGCTTATGTGTTCGGCATCGGCACGGTTTCGTCTGGCTCGCACCAGAGCTTCGAGCTCATGTCAGTGTCGACCAGTGGCGGCGCCATCTGGTCCGCCCCCGTCCCGGTTTCGGGACCGGTTAACCAGCCCGGAGCGTTCGACCCCGTGCTCGGCCGCCCGACGATCGACGGCATCGCGGGCGCCCGCAGCGACCTCGCTCCGGCGCCCAGCGTCGACATCGCCAACGGCGCCCCGACCGGCGCTGACGCGACCAACCGGATCGTGATGAGCTACGTGAGCGGTAACCTCGCGTCGCCTCACGTCTTCTTCACCGAATCGAACAGCGGCGGGGCCACGTGGTCGACGCCGCGCTCGATCGGGAGCTCGGGCGACCGCGGCTACTACACCGCGCCGGCCATCTCCCCCAACGGTACGGACGTATACGTCGTCTACAACGCCTTCACGACTCCCTACCAGACGGACACCTCGAGCCCGCGCAACCTCGTGGGCGTCCTGCTGCACGCGGACGTCGGCGCCGGCGGCACGGGAGCGTTCAGTGAGCTCCACCGCGGCGCAACCGGCGACGCGCGAGGTTCGAGCCAGAACAACCTGGTCGGCGAGTTCCTCGGCGACTACGTCTACGCGACGGCCACCCGGACCTACGGGGCGGCGGTGTGGAACGACACGCGCAATGGGGCGGACTGCCCGGCCATCGACGCCTGGCGGCTGTCGCTGCGCAACGGCACCACCGTGCCGCGGCCGGCTCCCGAACAGGATTGCCCGTCTACGTTTGGCAACTCGGATATCTTCGGTGGGGCGTTTCTCGACCCCACTCCGTAGCCAGTCGTGATCGAAGGGGCGCGGCTCCGGCCGCGCCCCTTTTTTGTGTGTGCCTTTCAGGCCTCGACGAAGGTGGTCGCCGTCTCCTTGATCGCCGCCGGCGAACGCGAGGCAAGGTAGAAGTAGATAACCACTCCAATGAGCATCCACACCAGAACTACAGCTGGGGCGTAGCTCGCGGGCGGCGTCAGGCCCACGAGGCCAAGGCCGCCGAAGTCGATGCCGAAGGAGGCGACCAGCACGGGGATGAAGATCAGTATCCCGACGACCGGGACGATCAGATTCCAGACGACGTTGAACTCGCTTCTCTGCACCCGGAGGTAGAAGACCGCGTTGGCGGCGTTGGTGAGGATGTAGATCCCGACGATGACGAGCGTGGCGACCGTGCCGAGAAGTGCGAACGCGTTGAGCGGCGAGGGGCTGGAGCCCGAGTTGTAAAGCGCAAAGCCGAGGCCGACTGCGATGACGATACCGAGGGCGCCCTGGACGTGAATCGCGGTCGACGGCGTCTTGAACCTGGGGTGCACAGTCGCCAGCGCGCGCGGCAGGACGCCCACACGGCCGAGTGCGAAACCGACGCGAGAGGCCGCGTTGGCGCCGGCGTTGGAGTTGGCGATCGCGCTGTTCAGGATCGCGAGCAGGACGAGGATGGCAAACGGTCCCCAGACCTTGGCGGCGAGGCCGTCCCAGGGGTCGTTCCCGTTGAAGGCGAAGAAGCCGTTCTTGGGGTCGGCCATCTGGTTGGGCCCGAAATAGACAGTCGCGCCGTAGTAGCAGATCAGGTAGAAGACGCCGATCAGGACGCACGACAGGATCGCCGCGCGCGGGATCGTGCGCCGCGGATCCTTTGCCTCCTCACCGAGAGGTGCCGAGGCCTCGAAGCCGATGAATGCGAGCACCGTGTAGACCATGCCCGCGAAGACCGACCCAAGCCCGCTCGAGTTGCCGGTGTTCGGGCTGAACACGCTGAGGGTGTTGTTCGAGCCGGCGGCAACGATGAGCGTGATCCCCAGCGCCAGGAAGACGATGATTTCGAACGCTCCCAGGGCGACGCCCGCCTCGGTGGAGATACGGATCCCGCGGTAGACCAGGATCCACACGCCGATGCCCACGAGCGCCGCGAAGGGTGCCCACAACCACGTAGGCGTGCCGAAGTGCGCATTGAGGTAGCTGCTCAGCGCGTTGCCGAACACCAGGTACAGGAGCGGCGCGACGATCGGCTCGGCGAGCATGAACCCCCATGCGACGAAAAAGCCGACGACCGGGTGGAGGCCCCGCGCGCTGTAGGTGTACAGGCCCCCTGCCGACGGCAGGTGCCGCGCCAGCTGCGCGATGCTGATCGCCACGAAGAGGCACGCGACCAGCGCCAGAACGACGGCAAGCGGGGTCGCGCCGCCGGCGTAAGTGGTGGCGAAGATGATCGAGAACGCCACCGCCGCCGCCGGCGCCATATGGGTGATGGACTGAAATAGAACCGGCGCGAGGCCGATCGCGTCGCGCTGCAGCCGGCCGGCGGCGTCCGTGGCACTAGATGTGCTCAATTGCCTCCCCCCTGACTGAAAGCCGCCGCGCGGCGGCAGATTCCGTGGGACATAGCACCTCAGGCGTCTGTCGTCAAGTACGCCCCCGCGCCAACCCGTTTCTTCGTTGATGCTGATGCGCTTCCGGCTGACCCGCCTGATGATGTGGATGGCGCTCGCGGCAACCTTGATGTACTTCTTCGACCCCGACCGCGGGGAAAAGCGCCGCCGCGAGCTGCGGGCCAGGATCGACGCCTACCGCGGGCAAAGCGGCAAGACGGAGCTCGAAACCAGCCCCTAGTCTGGGCGGGTGGCTCCCCGCGCGCCGGTCCTCGCCAGGAGGGCGCTGAACCGCGCCCTTCTGGCGCGACAGCTTCTACTCAAACGCCGGCGACGATCGGCGGCGAGCACGATCGAGCACCTCGTCGGCATGCAGGCGCAGGCGCCGAACCTGCCCTACGTCGGCCTGTGGGCGCGCCTGCTGGGTTTCGAGACGGACGAGCTTTCGCAAATGGTCGAGCGCCGCGAAGCGATCCGGCTCTCGCTCATGCGCAACACGATCCACCTCGTGACACGGCGCGATGCATTGGGCGTCAAGCCGCTGTTCATGCGCCTGGGCGAGCGCGGCTTCCTGCGCGGAAGCCCGTGGGGCCGGCAGTTCCGTGAAGGGGAGATGGGCGCGATCGCGAAAGCCGGCGGCGAGATCATGGGCGAGAAGCCGCGCACCATCGCCGACCTGGCAAAGCAGCTCACGAAGCGGTTTCCGGACCGCGACCCCCTCGCCATGGCCTACGGCGTCCGCTACATGGTCCCGCTTGTCTTCACGCCGCCGCGCGGCACGTGGGGCGGCAAAGGCCTGGTCACCCTGACGACCTTCGAGGCGTGGCTGGGCAGGCCGCCCGGGCCGCCGGTGGCCGACGATGAGCTGGTCCTCAGGTACCTGCGAGCGTTCGGCCCGGCGTCGGTGGCGGACATGCGCGCGTGGTCGGGCGTGGCGCAGAGGTCGGCGTTCGAGCGCCTGCGTCCGCGCCTTCGCGTTTTCCGCGACGACCAGGGGCGTGAGCGGTTCGACCTGCCACGGGCCCCGCGCCCGCCGGCCGGCGTCGAGGTGCCCGTCCGCTTTTTGCCGGACTACGACAACATCCTGCTGGCCCACGCCGACCGCACGCGCATCCTGCCTCCGGGCAAGCACCTCGGGCTGTTCAGCAGCAACGGGATCATGAAGGGCTCGGTGCTGGTCGACGGGTTCGTGCGCGGCTCGTGGAGACCGACCGACGCAGGCGGGACGACCACCATGCACATCACGCCATTCGACACGCCGCTCAGGAGGATCGACGCACGCGCGGTCGAGGAGGAAGGACGAGCGCTGCTCCGCTTCCTGGCCCCAGACCGGAAGCACGAGCTCCAGATCTCGGATAGTCGCGACTAACCGCTATTCCCAACGCCGAAACCGGCCGATAGTCGCGACTAACCGCTATTCCCGCCGCTGAGAACGGGCGATAGTCCGGACTATCGACGATTCAGGGCAGCAGACAAGTTCAGGCGATGGCGGGCGTCTGTGCTGTGCGTGGCGCGCCCTGGCGGAACTCGGGCGCGAGCGCCGCAGCGGCCGCCTCGACCACGTACGGATTCCATTGAGTTCCCGCGCCGCGCCGCAGCTCTTCCAGGGCAGACTCCCACGAGCGAGCAGCGCGGTAGGCGCGCGCGCTGGTCATCGCGTCCAGCGAGTCCGCCACCGGGATCACCTGGGCGATCAGCATCAGCCGCCGGCCGACGCTCGCGTTGGGGTAGCCGCGCCCGTCGTAGCGCTCGTGGTGCGACAGCACGATGTCCAGCACCTTCGCGTACTCGGAGAACGGGCGGAGGATCTCGTAGCCGAGCCGTGGGTGAGTCTCCATGACACGGCGCTCACCGGGCGTCAGCGGGCCCGGCTTGAGCAGGATGGCGTCCGGGATGCGGATCTTGCCGATGTCGTGCACCTTCGCGGCGAGCGCGAGCAGCTCTGCCTCGCTCGAGCTGAAGCCGAGCCTGCGCGCGATCGCGTGCGTATAGACGGCGACACGCTGCGAGTGGTTGAACGTGTAGGGGTCTCGCCGGTCGACCTCGTCCGCCATGCGCTCCATCGCACGCATCGCGTCGCGGCGCATCTCGACCCGCTGCCGGAGCGAGTGGTAGACGAGCGCGGCTGGGACGATCGCAAGCATCGGCACCCACGCGAACTGCACCGACGCGAACGCCGCGGCGGCGCCAAGCAGGTAGAGGCTCACGAACTGGACGTAGACCAGGCGGTTGGTGTTGACGAAGAGCTGAATCGGGTTGCGCGACGTCGCGAGCCCGGCGGCGACCGAGACCAGGAATATGTTGGTCGCGAACATCAGCGCCGCCGCGGCCACGAGGAGCAGGGCATCCAGGGGCCCGGCGAGTCCGGACCGGGCGGACACGCCGCCGGCGAGCAGCAGCAGGCCTCCGAGCGCGGCGGCGAGGTAGGCCTGGCCGCCGTTGAAAAGGATGTTGATGGCGACCGCCCGAGGGGGCCGCTCGCCCGTGCGCCGGATCTTGCGGTAGGCGGCGACGCAGATGTCAACCGCCTGCAGCGCGCCGACCAGCGCGGCCGCCTGCCATACCGGCAGCAAGAGGACCGCCGCGAAGAAGACGGCGCTCGCGACGCTGACCTTGACGGAGAGGCTGATGTGGAGCGGGAACTCCAGGGCCAGGATCCCCGCCGCGGCCAGCGAGGCGATCAGCCACCAGTCGTGGGAGGCGAGGCTCCACCGGCCGAGCGTGGCGGCGAAGGTGCCGACCGCGACCAGCCCGATGCCCACCCGGAACAGCTCAGACCGTCGCCGGGGCGCCATCGCTCAGCTGATAGGCAGGACGAACTTGAGATGGACGGGGGAGCCGCTGGTTCCGTTCCCCTGCGCGTACACGGTGCCGGTGCCGAGCAGACCGCTCGTCACCATGTCGTGCACCTGGTACTGGAAAAGCAGCCCCGTCGGCACGTAGATCACCATGTCGACGGCGGTTTCCGGCCTGCCCGCGGCGTCGTACACCCGGGATGTCGTATAGCTCTCGAGCGGCAGGCCGAGGTCCAGCAGGCTAGACGTCCAGACGCTGTCGTAGACAGGCACGACGTGGCCCGACGGGGTGACGACGAGCACGAGCGGATCCCAGTCGCAGTACGTCGCCCACGCACCCGCGCTCGCAGGCGAGCTCAACAAAAGTCCGGCCGCCAATGCCGCGGCCAAAAGCACCCTCTTCACTTGCTTCCCAACCCTCCCAAAAAGGTGTCGTTGCCGACGACCTCAACCCCAGCGATTCGACAACGCTACTCCCTACCTTTTGGGTCGCCTCTTAAGGAGCTGTTAAGACTCGTGAGCGGAGTGCGTGCGTCTGGTCAGGCGGCGAGGTCCTTGCGCGCGAATCGGAAGACGCCCAGGGCCAGGGCGACCGCGCCGACCGCGACCACGACCGCGATGTTCGCGAGCTCGAGCCCGTGGGTGAGCGGGGTGCCGTAGTAGTAGAAGGCGGACAGGCGGAGGGTCACGTCCGGCCACTTCAGGTCGGGTCCGATGAAGCTGATGAAGAACCAGGCGGCCAGGACGAAGCTGAGCAGCCCGGTGTCGGCCGCGGTCCGCAGCCAGCCCGCGGCCAGGTAGCCGATCGCCGCGATCAGCAGGCCGAGCGGGATCATGCCCAGGCTCGCCTCCGCCAGGTTGGTGGAGTCGAGCTTGACCCCAGCCGCCTGGGCCGCGATGGCGGACGCGGCCAGGGTGACCAACCCGACGATGACTGTCGCGGTGGCCAGGGCGGCGAAGCGGCCGAGCAGGACGCTCGAGCGTGACTGCGGGGTGGACAGGATGATCTCGAGCCGTCCCTCATCCGCGTCGGAGGCCCAGCGGTTCACCTGGGTGACGGCGAAGGCCATCAGGAGGACGGGCAGGATCTCGAACATGGCGCCGAGGAAGAGGGCGTTGAGCTCGGTGCCACCCCCGCCGATGTTCCTGAGGATGGTCAGAGCCGGGGAGCCGCTTCCCGCGGCGTTCAGAAGCTCGCTGAGCCTGCTCACCATCTGCTGGACGACGACCACCATCCAGCCCGCGAAGCCGGCGATGAGGAGGGTCCACCAGAAGGTTGGAAACGCGATCATGCCCAGGCTGCGGGCGTAGACCGACCGGAGCGACCAGTCGTTGGCGGGCAGGGCCCGGCTGGTCTGCGCGGGGCGGAGTGGGATCAGCGGGATCCGCACCGCGTCGCCGGCGTCGCGGCGGACGAAGAGCCACGTCCCGGCCGCGGTCAAGACAACAGCGAGCAGGAAGAGCACCAGCAAGCCGCCCACGCTCGTGCCGAAGCTCGGGACCAGCGGCTTGCTCAGGTTGTAGTAGTAGATCGGCGAAAGACGCGACAACCACTCGGTGTTCGGCACCACGCGATGGACCATGTCGATGACGATGAAGATGACGAGAAGGAATCCGGTCGCGCTCGCCGCCGGCCCGCGCTCGTGCGTGAACTGGGAGAGCAACAGCGCCACGCCGCCGAAGACCATGCAGACGAGCGTCAGGTCGAGCCCGAAGAGCAGGCCGTCGACCAGCGTGAAGTCGGCCTTGAACGCCCTCCCACCCAGGTACGCCATCACGCCGGCGATCGCGCCGATGGCGACCAGCGCCGTCCACATCGCCGCGATCTTCTCCAGGGCGACTCGCGCCCGCGTACGCGGCATCGAGAGGAGCACGTCGAGCGAGCCGCGATCTTCCTCGCCGCGCAGCGTGCGACTGGCGGCGAGAAGCGGCCACACGCAGACCAGGAAGACGAAGATGCCGATCTTGAAGGTCGCGTAGCCGCCGACGGTGTCGGTCGCCACCGGGTCGGCGGCCCAGGCGAACTGCGCGGCAAGCTGGGACAGCGCCGCGCGCTGCGCCGGAGTGCTGATCAGGCTGGCGACGCTCGCCATCGGCGACACGATGACCAGGCCCATGCCGATGCCCCAGCCGAGGATCGCGACCCGGTAGTCGCGCAGGGTCTTGAGGAAGATGCTCCTAAACACGGGCCGCCTCCTCCCCACTGGTGGGGAGGTGGCCCGCAGGGCCGGAGGGGGCGGTTCCCTCCCCACTCGTGGGGAGGTGGCCCGCAGGGCCGGAGGGGGCGGCCGGCTGCCGCCCCTCCCCACTCGTGGGGAGGTGGCCCACAGGGCCGGAGGGGGCGGCCGGCTGGTCATCTGATTCGTAGTACCTGAGGAACACGTCCTCGAGACTCGGCTCGTAGCTCGTGAGCGACACGACCGGGTACCGCGCCGCCGCCTTGACCACGGCGTCGGCCGGTCCCTGCATAGCTATGCGAAGGGCATGACCGTTGTTCAGCGGCTCGACCTCGATCACGCCGTCGACGGACTTGAACGCGTCGGCCGGCACGGGCTGCGCGAAAGAGATCGTGACCTCGTACCGCTTGATGTCCTTCAGCTCGTGCACGCCGCCTACGCGGACGAGCCGGCCCTCGCGGATGATCCCGACGCGCTCGCACGTCTTCTCGACCTCGCTCAAGACGTGCGAAGAGAGGAACACCGTGCGGCCCTCCTCGCGAGCCTCCTTGACCAGCTCGTCGAACGTCTGCTGGTTGAGCGGGTCTAGTCCGCTGGTCGGCTCATCGAGGATGAGTACGCGCGGGCGGTGCATGAACGCCTGGATGAGCACGACCTTGCGCTTGTTGCCGGTCGAGTACTGGCGGAACTTCTTGCTCGTGTCGAGGTCGAATATGTCGATCAGCCGCTTCAGGTAGACCTGGTCGACGCGTCCGCGCAAGCGGCCGAAATATTCGAGGATCTGGCCGCCGGTGAGGTTGGGGTCGAGCGAAGGCTCGCCCGGCACGTAGCCGACCAGGCGCTTGATGTCCAGCGACTGCTTCCAGCAGTCGAGGCCCGCGATTCGGGCCGCGCCGCTGTCGGCGCGGATGAGCGCCATGAGGACACGGATGGTCGTCGTCTTGCCCGCACCGTTGGGTCCGAGGAACCCGAATACCTCGCCGTCGGCGACCTGGAAGGAGACGTCGAGGATGCCCCGCTTCCCGCCATAGCTCTTGCTGAGCTTGTCAACTTCGATGATCGCCGCCATGCGTGCCCTCCCTACCCGAACCACGCGACAAGAACCGACTGGTCGATGAGGCCGATGGATCCCGCGCGAGCGCCGAGGATCCGCTCGAATGCTGCCGAATAGGCGGACAGGCTTCGCTCGACATCCGCAAGCTCGATGCGCCCTGCCTGCCGGTCGAGGAAAAGGTCGGTGGCGACGTCCTGCAACCCGAGGAGCAGCATCACCAGAACCCGCGCGGTCTCCGGCGCCGTTGCCACGTTGAAGTCGCCCTCCCGCATTCCCTGGTCGATGATCGGAGTGAGCATCTCCGCGAGACGGTCGACCATCCGCCGCCGGAACTTCTCGCGGACCGTCGCGTTGTGGTCGGACAGCCAGACCTCGAGCAGCGCCAGCACCAGGGCTTTCTGCTCGGTCTTCCAGCGGCCGATGGCGCTGAAGACACGCTGCAGCTTCGCCGGCGCCGGAAGCGACGTGTCGGCGCCGGCTGGCGCCGCCTCGCTGAGGCCGGCGTCGACCATCCGCTCGATGACCGCCTCGAGCAGCGCCTGCTTGGAGTCGAAGTAGTGATAGAAGGCGCCCCGAGACGCCTCAACCTCGTCCAGGACGTCCTGGATGCTCATCTGCTCCCAGCCCCTGGTCTGCATCAGGCGCTGGGCCGCCTCGACGAAGGCTTCGCGGCGCACCGTGTGGACGGCCAGGTTCACGGTCCGTGCCATTTCCCGTCCATTATAACCGACCGACAGTCGGTCTATTAATTATCTCAACCTCCCTCTCCCCCTTGGGGGAGCAATCAGTTGGCGGAGCGCGCTTTAGCGCGCCGTCCTTAACGCGCTCTGCGCGCAGGGTCGGGGTGAGGGGCGATGGATTGATTCGCCCTCTCCCCCTTGGGGGAGCAATCAGTTGGCGGAACGCGCTTTAGCGCGCCGTCCTTAACGCGCTCTGCGCGCAGGGTCGGGGTGAGGGGGGCGTTGGATTGATTCCCCCTCTCCCCCTTGGGGGAGAGGGTCGGGGTGAGGGGCGAGCCCAAGGACCAGGCCCGGGGTGGGGCGGCGTTGACGGCCAGCGGCTTCGGGCTGAAGATCGTGAGATGAAAAATCGAGAGGATCGCGCCGCTTTTGCGCGCCAGGCGAAGGAGGATCCCGACGGGTTCTGGGCCCGGGCCGCGGAGGAGCTGCCGTGGCATCGGCGTTGGGACCGAGTGTTCGATTGGCAACCCGAGGCTCCGGACGATCGTGGCCGCTATTTCAAGTGGTTCATCGGCGGCCTTACCAACCTCGCCTTCAACTGTGTCGACCGGCACGTGGAGAGTGGTGATGGGGAACGGATCGCCCTCCTCTGCCTCAACGAGCGAGGAGATCGTGATGCGCTGACCTACGCGCAGCTGCAGGGCGAGGCCAGGAAGGCCGCGGCGGCGCTGCGCGGCCTCGGCCTCAACAGAGGCGATCGGGTCGGCATTTACATGCCGACGTGCCGCGAGGCCATCGTCTTGATGCTCGCATGCGAGCGCATCGGCGCAATTCACATCGCTGTGTTCGCCGGGTTTGGCTCGGGCGCCCTCGGCGACCGGCTGCAGATGTCGGGCGCAAAGGTACTGTTCTGCTCCGACCTGACCTATCGCAAGGGCAAGGACGTCCCGCTCAAGGGCATCGCTGACGAGGCGCTGGCGGAATATGGAGCCGGCGTCTCCACGGTTGTTGTGCACCGCCGCGGCGCCGAGGCGCCGGATATGAAGACGGGTCGAGATATCTTCTGGTCCGACTTCCTCGGCCTCGGCGAGAACCAGAGCGACGCCGTCGAATGGGTCGAATCCAACGACCCGGCGTTCATCCTCGCCACCTCAGGCACGACCGCGAAGCCAAAGCTCGCGGTGCACACACAGGGCGGCTACCAGGTCTACATCCACGCGATGGGCGACTGGGTCTTCGGCCTCAACCGTGACGACGTCTGGTGGTCGACCTCTGACATTGGCTGGATCGTCGGGCACAGCTACATCGTCTACGCGCCGCTGCTCGCGGGCTGCACGACGATCGCGTACGAGGGAACGATCGACCATCCGACGCCGGAGACGTTTTACCGGATCGTCGAAGAGAACAGGGTGACCGGCATCTTCACCGCGCCGACCGCAGTGCGGACGCTGATGAAGTACGGGAGCGAGCCGGCGCGCAAGCACGACCTGTCATCCCTGAAGCGCATCGTTTGCGCGGGCGAGGTCCTGAACGTGCCGGCGTGGGAGTGGCTGCAGAAAGACGTTCTCCAGGACCGCATCCCGGTGATCGATCACATGTGGCAGACCGAAACCGGCGGTCCAATCTTCGGCAATCCGTGGGGGCTCGGGATGCTGCCGATCAAACCCGGCTCAGGCGGGATCGCCCTGCCAGGCGTCGAAGCGATGGTCGTTTCGCCCGAAGGCGACGAGCTCCCAGCGAACGAGAAGGGGATGATGGTGATCCGCCGCCCGTTCCCCGGCCTGACGGCAACGCTGTGGGGCGAGGTCGACCGCTACGCCGACGACTACTGGCGCCGCATCCCGGGCAAGACGCTGTACCTGAGCGGAGACGCATCAGCGTTCGACGAGGACGGCTACGTCTGGTTCAGCGGTCGCGCGGACGAGATCATCAAGATCGCGGGCCACCGCATCGGGACGATCGAGGTCGAGACCGCGTTCCTCCGCCATCCGGCCGTCGCCGAGGCCGGTGTGACCGCTCGCCCGGACCCAGTGCGGATGGAAGTCATCTCGGCCTTCGTGGTCTTGAAACAGGGCCATGACCCTAGCGACGAGCTGCGGCAAGCGCTGCTCGAGACGGTGCGGCGCGAGCTCGGCCCGATTGCGGTGGTCGGCGATCTCAACTTCGTCTCTTCGCTGCCGAAGACGCGCAGCGGCAAAATCATGCGGCGCGTCTTGAAGGCGGTCACGCTCGATAAGGATCCGGGCGACATCTCGACCATCGAGGACGCGGGGTCGGTGCAGGACGCGCGCGAGGCCTGGGAAGCGATGCGCAGGGAGATCGCGCACACCACGCCTTAGACAAGCGCCACCCCCGGATAGTCGCGACTATCCACGATGTCGGCGCTTCAGAAGCGAGCCGAAGAACTAAGCGCACGACCCAAGCTCGCCAAGCTGGCCACCAACCGAGCGTTGCGCGAGGTGGTGCAGGCCAAACTGTTGCTGAGACTGAGTCCAGAACAGATCGCCATCTGGCTTCGCCGTGAATTCCCCGAGCAACCGGAGATGTGGGTGTCGCACGAGACCATCTACCGTTCGATCTACGTTCAGGGTCGAGGCGCGCTCCGCCGCGAGCTAGCGGCTTCTTTGCGGACTGGCCGTTCCCTGCGCAAGCCGCATCGCCAGAGTGACAAGCGGCGAGGCCGCATCCAGGGCATGGTCAACATTAGCCAGCGTCCGGCTGAGGCTGAGGACCGAGCGGTGCCCGGTCACTGGGAAGGCGACCTCATCTTGGGCAAGTACGGCCGGTCGGCTATCGGCACGCTGGTCGAGCGGGCGACCCGTTACCTGATGTTGCTTCACCTACCCGAAGGACACAGCCCAGTCC
>Ga0207684_10000763_pt1 | contig 37461 bp, 49 predicted proteins | sample KBSK5501metaG_FD_184342 | JGI IMG/M metagenome (GOLD analysis project Ga0207684, IMG submission 184342) | Corn, switchgrass and miscanthus rhizosphere microbial communities from Kellogg Biological Station, Michigan, USA - KBS K5-50-1 metaG... | ecosystem: Host-associated > Plants > Roots >... | reverse complement strand
GCAGGAAAATCTCATCCAGAGTCGGTTCGCGCACAGCGATCTGACGCAGCTCCCCGGCTCCAGTCACCAGGGTGATGATCTGCGGCACGACATCACTGCCCCCTTGCGTCGTCACCCGCAGGGATGTTCCCTCCTGAACCACTTCCTTGACGCCTGGGAGTCGACGGATGTCATCCGCGTCCGCGCTTGGCTGCGCCGTTTGCAGTTCCACGACGAGGCCTGCGTAGGTCTGCTTGAGGTGCTCTGGGGTGTCGACGGCGATGAGCTTGCCATGGTCGATGATGGCGATGCGCTCGCAGAGGGCCTGCGCCTCTTCCAGGTAGTTGGTGGTGATGAGCACAGTCTTGCCCTCTTTGTGCAGCGAGAGGATGTAGTCCCAGATGGCGCGGCGCGACTGCACATCCACGCCCAGGGTGGGCTCATCGAGGTAGAGGAGGTGTGGATCATGCAGCAGCGCGCGTGCCAGGGCGAGTCGGCGCTTCATCCCGCCGGAGAACGTGCTCACACGCGAACGCTTGCGTTCTTGCAATTGGACTAGGTCGAGCATCTGCGTGATGCGTGCCTTTTTCTCCTGGCGTGCCAAGCCGAAGAGATCGGCGTGAAAGTCCAGATTGTCCCAGGCGGAGAGTTCCTCGTAGAGCGCGGTCTCCTGGGGCACGGCCCCAGCATCTGCCGGATGGTGCGCGCATAGCGGGGTATCTGGTAGCCCATCACCCGCACCTCACCGCCGGTCGGGGCGGCGAGGCCGCTGATCAGATTGATGGTGGTGGTTTTGCCCGAGCCGTTGGGCTCCAGCAGGCCAAAGATCTCTCCCTGCTTGACCGCAAGGGTGAGGTGGTCAACGGCTTGCAGCGTGCCGAACGCTTTGCAGAGGGCGAGCAGCTCGATGGCAGGAACAGCAGGGTCTGCCAGTGCTCTGGCCTGCCGTACTCCTTGCCGCGTATCTTCACCCATATCTACCTCTCTTTCTGCTCCCACATTGAGCGCTTGTTTCTGATCAACCATGGGGCGATATGAATCAGGCCAGCCTCTCCACCGCGAGTTGACCCGTGTCATGCGATAGCCAACGCCCACAGGAGCAGGAAAAACGTCACGACCTGGAATGTAGCCCGGAAGGCGTGAAAGCCGGCAAAGCGGTCGAGTTTGGCAGTCAAGATAGCTTCGTCGTCGGGTGCGTTCTTGAGACTGAGCATCACTGGTGCCGCCCTGGTGGTGGCGAAGGTATGCAGCAGACTCAACAGTGATGCCAGGGAAAGGAGCACCAATAGCTCCAGCGATGAGTGCTCCGTGTAAGCGAAAGCTGTGGCAAGCAGGGTGAGCAGGGCCGCGCCGATGCCCAGCAGCGGATAGACGATCAGCCCCTTCCCCAGATCGTTGCCACGGGCAAAGGCGGCATATGCTCTGGAACCGATGCGCCGCCGCGCCGGTAACTTCACCAGCACAGTATCCGTGTTCAGTCCTGCCAGGAGCCCATTGACTGCTGCCAGGGTTATGACAAACACCACCAGATTCATCGTGGCGCGCTCTCCTCTCGACTGGCTCTTCCTCTGCTTTCAGAGGCTCCCGTGGCTTGGCCCGAAGCTGGATCCCCTCGCATCTGCCTGCTCGTTTTCGGGGCAAACCGTGAGAGGGACAGGGCCAGGAACGGGAGCGCGATAGCGGTTGGCAGCACCCAGAATGTGAGCGTCGGAAGCTGCTTCAGGCCCGGGATGAGGTGGGCATTATCCACGTAAAAGGCCGTCCACAGGACCGCGTAGGACCCGATCATGCCGCTGATGTGAACAAACGACCCACTGCTTCCCAAGCAGGCGCTGAATCCGTGGCTTCTGCCGGAAGCGCCGTGCCACATATGCGCACAAGGCCAATCCATAGCCGAGCGTTGCCAGCGCGAAGAGGTAGGCGTCGGTGGGCCAGCGCTGGACGGACAGGATGGTCGCCGTGAGAAACACGACCGTATAGGCCCACAGATAGCGTAGTCCCCAGCGATGGTGACGCCCGCGGCGTTTGGGCGCGTGGAACGCCAGCACGCCGGTCACGCCCGTCGTGAGTCCAGCCAGGGCATGCACGACAAGCGGAAGGAAGAAAGAGAGAGGAAAGCCATCGATCATCTGGTTGTTCCTTTCCGCAAAGACCGATCTGTGGTCACATGTGGCAGGCGGGAAGCGGATACCTCACTGTTCACCGCATATCGAGGAAAGGGATCTATTGCGCTCGCGAGATCCGCCTGTCCTGATGGAAAGTATAGTGAGGGAGACGGTGGAAGGGAAGTGAAATTTCTTCTAATTTCCCCCATGACATTTGTCATGGTTGGTTTGTTTATGCTATGATTCGGGGTATCCATCCCACCTCTAAAAATTAGCGAAGCATCGTACCCATCAGACAGTGATTTGTTACTCCTCTCGGAAAATTCCTCCCCAAAATGTTAAAGTGTTACTGACCTTTGCCATCTGGGTTGTGTTGCAAAAATCTGAGAGGAATGCTGGGGATGTGAAATCTCACGTACCTGTTCAGCTTAGATAGCCATTCCAAACAGGCTGGCGATGAATGCCACCTGTTTCATACTGTCTCCTTTTTCTACGCCACGGATCTGACCTTTCCTCAACATGTTGATCGCTTCATATCCCCGGCACGGGTTCGCCACGCTGTCTCGAACGAAAAGAAGCCCATCCCGAGCTTGACGAGCCGTTTAATGAAGCGATGGTCTTGCTTGACGATGTTGTTAAGATACTTGCTCTGCCGCAGTTCGCAACCGTCTGGTATCAACCTCTCCGCTTTCAATTCCTTGAATGCTTTTGGATAGGACGCGTTTTTATCAACGGTGATGACGCGAGGAGTGCTCGTATGAGATGCAGCAAGCGTTTTCGCGAAGAAGCGCTTAGCCGAGTGACGCATCTCGTGTGGGGCTGAGCAGAAATTCCGGCATGTTTCCCCGAGAATCTACGGCGCGATAGAGGTACATCCACACCTTCTTCACGTTCACATACGTTTCATCAACGCGCCACGAGTCGCTCGTTCCTTTGAGGTGAGGGCGGCATCTTCGTTCCAATTCAGGTGCGTACTGCTGAACCCAGTGGTAGATCGTCGTATGATCGATGTGCAAGCCACGCTCCCGCATCATTTCCTCGGGGTCTCGATAACGGAGCCGTATAGCGCAGATACCACCTTACGCACAGGAGAATGATGTCTGCTTGGAAATGACGCCATTTGAAAGGATTCTGACTCTGACTGCTCATGAAAAGGAGCCTCTTTCGCTCTTTTTCGCCTACTCTAGCAGATCAATTTTCTTTTTGCAACACAGCCTCCAACTAGACAGCAAGAGCTTCCTGTGCTATTGTTCCCGTGCGGCTCTTGAGCATCAAAACAGGGGGGGTGAGAGAGAGCGTGAGAAAACAGTGACAGCCCGGCTCATCATCTTTCTCGACGATGGCGGCGTCTTGAATGATAATCGCGCGCGTGGCTTGCAGTGGCAGCGCCTGGTCGGCGAGTACTTCGTCCCGCTGCTCGGTGGTTCAGCCGAGGCGTGGTCCCGCGCAAACCGGGTGGTCGCGAACCGCCTGTTTGAGCCAGGTGCCTGGCGTAAGAGCCTTCAGGCTGCTGCCGACTACCGCAGCTTTGATCGCGCCTGCCAGGTCGAGTGGCTGCGAGGCATGTGCGAACTGGTGGGAATCGAGACCCCGCCCGAGGAGGAATGCCTGCGCCTGGCTCGTCGCGCCGCAGCCTTCATTACCCGCCGCGTCCATGCGGCCTTTCCCGGCGTAGTAGACACTATCCGCACCTTGCACCGTCAGGGCTATCCGCTCCATACGGCCTCTGGCGAGTCCTCCCTCGAACTGGAGGGCTACCTGCAGGCCATGGGAGTACGCGACTGTTTCGGTCGCCTCTATGGCCCGGATTTAATCGAGACGTTGAAAGAGGGGCCGGAGTACTACGAGCGCATCTTCGCTGATCTCGGCATCGCGGCCACAGAGGCGTTGGTCGTCGATGACAGCGCTGATGCTCTTGGCTGGGCAAGCCAGCTTAGAGCCGCTACGATCCTGGTCAGCTCTTCGCTTCATCGCGCAACAAGTACGAATCCACAACTTGAGAGTTTGACTGAACTGCCGGCCTTCCTCCAACGACGGCAGTGAAGCGGGCGGGGGAAGCGGCACTCGTCCGTCGACACGCTCTTGCATGGTGGAAGATGACTCGCGAACATCGCGGTCACTTGACGGCGGGTGCTGATCGTGGGTACCATGATGAGTAATAACGTAGGGGTATCGAGAAGGAAGACATGAAACGATGCGGCACCGCTATTGACGCAGTTGCAGAACCAACCCGTCCGTCTGGTACTACCTTCTCATCTGCACCGGCGCAGGTGAGACGTTTCGTGTTGTTCCGATTGCTCCTTGTTCCAACCACAGCGTCTCTCCTCCCCACAGCCGAGCTCCACCATCGCCTGCACACACCAGATCTTTTTCGCCATGTTTGATCATCGATGTTCAAGGAAAGGACAGCATACGATGCAGCTGCGTGTTGGGTTATTACAGATGGCCGACTGTGGTCCCCGCAAAGAAGACCTGCTGGCCAAAGGAGAGGCCTACTGCCGTCAAGCGGCAGCTCTGGGCGCGGATATCGCCCTCTTTCCTGAAATGTGGTATGTGAGCGACCATCATTTCGTCGAACGCTCCTGGCGTCACGACTACGAACTCTGGCGAGGCAAGCACCTGTGGGGCCAGGCCGAGTGGCATCCCGGACAGGAATTCGAGGAGCAGATCGGGCGCTGGCATGCGCATGGCCATCGCCCTCACCTACCTGGAACGCTGGCCGGCAGGGCCGCGCGACACAGTGTCCCTGATCGACCGGCACGGGGGGATCGTGCTGACTTACGCCAAGGTGCATACCTGCGACTTCGACCCGGTCGAGGCGACGTGTACGCCGGGAGACAGCTTTCCGGTGGGTACGCTGGAGACAGCACAGGGGCCGGTCAAGGTGGGGGACATGATCTGCTACGACCGGGAATTTCCAGAGAGCGCCCGGATGCTCATGCTTGGGGGAGCAGAGCTGATCCTGGTTCCCAACGTGTGCGACCTGGAACTCAATTTTATTGCCCAGGTGCGCACGAGAGCCATCGAGAACATGGTCGCCCTCGCCCTCGCCAACTATGCCCCGCCGGATGCCAATGGCCATTCCATCGCCTCTGACCCCATCGCTTTTACCGAAAAAGGCTCGCGCGATAGCCTGGTCGTTGAGGCCGGGGAACAGGAAGGAGTCTATCTGGCCTCCTTTGATCTGGAGGCGATCCGCGAGTACCGGTCGCGCGAGTTGTGGGGCAATGCCTTCCGGAAGCCGCACCGCTACGGCCTGCTGGTCGAGCCGCGCGTCGAGGAGCCGTTCGTGCGGGTGAATATCCACGGCGAGCCGTATCAGAGCAGCAAACGATAAGGAGCATGCTACGAGCAGCATGACGAGATGGAAGAGGTTATGCTGCTCTGAGGGAGTTGCGTTGTGTCCCTCAGAGCTTTGCTGGCATGTCTCTCCATGTGGGCTCCGACCTGCACCGGAATAGCCGTACCTCTGGTGAGGTTCACGATGCGCAGATGAGATCATCGCTTGCTCACTGTCTTGATTGAGGTCATTGCCCACCAGTCACTGGGAAGTGGCTGGGGAACCTGAGGAGGGAGGCGACTTTTGCCTGAGCAAACATTCACGATCACCATCAAACCAGCAGAAGACTCTCAATTAGAGCTGCTTGAACAAGAGTTTTCTCCTGGTAATCTGTCAAAATCTCATTACAAGAGATATGAGGTACAGAAAAGGGGTGAAGGAGTCTACCTCATCGCCTGGCACAATCACACTCCTGTTGGTCACTTCTTGCTCCGGTGGAGTGGCCCTGATGATGCGCGTGTCATGAAGTATATTGATGTGACCCACAGCGCCTTTCTGGAAGCGGGAGCGACAAGGGTTGCCTATCGGAGAAAAGGGATCGCGACGGCGCTCATTCGAGAAGCTGAACGGTTAGCAAGAGCAAAAGGATGCACGCAGATCGGATTATCGGTCGGAAGCACCGATAACCCGGAAGCCAAACGCCTGTATGAACACCTGGGGTATGTCGATTGGGGACGAGGGGAATTTCTCATCAGTTGGGAACACATCGATACGCAAGGCAACAAGGGGATCGAATCAGAGGTGGTTATCTTTATGCACAAACGCCTCTGAGCAAAACTCCTGCACCTGGTGATCGAGTCTTCCACGAAGCGGTCGAAACAGGTTGTCAGCTCTGCCTCTGTGAGTAGTCGATCACTCATGCCCCCGCAGGCTTCCCTCACAGGTGTTTAGGAGCGAGAACCTCCCTGTTCCAGGGAGTCGAGAGGCGTCCAGACGGCACAGGCGATCTGGTCGCAGCGGTGCAGCAGCCAGTTGGAGAGGGCTAACAGCTCGCACCCGGCAGAACCGCGTAGTGCCGCGAGCAGCATGGAACCGCCAACGAAGAGGAGCACCGCGTCGCTTGCGGCCGAGAAGGCAGGCGCATACCACCAGGTGAAGTAGAGAGCAAGGGGCAGCGCAACGCTCAGCACAAAGCTCAGCAGGCTGGTGTCCTCAAAGCGCGCCGGGTGGCGGCGAATGCGCCACCAGTGCCAGGCCAGTACAACGGCAGGGAAACCGATGAGGCCGAGCGCCCAGCTAGCGAACGTATGCGTAGCGGGGACAAAGCGCGTCACAAGTTGGCCGTAGACCACGCTGCCGGCAAGCCACAGCCCAATTCCGAGGCGAGCCATCGTGCCGATGGGTCTGATGTTTCTGCCGTTCCACTGCTCCCTCTGCTTCCAGAAGGACTCAACGAAGGCGATGACGGCGATGCCCACCACAGACCAGGCGGCGTAGATCACGTTCATTTCAAAGCCTTTGACGTTGAGTGCCAGGGAAAGCAAGGTCAGACTCAAGGCAGCGAAGGCGACCGTCGCAAGCCCAGGAAGGCGTTTCGAGAAGCCCTGTGAGAGCTTCAAAAAGATGATCGCTAGACACTCGGAAAAGAGCGCCAATATGAGCAAGAGAGCATTCATACCTGATCTCCTCTTTTTACTTCTCTACGAAGCGAGATGATCTATGAAGCCCGGTCATCTACGGTTACATGACCTTCATGGCTTTTCATCGCTTTCAGCAGTCTCCTCCTGCGTTTGGGGACGTTTCGCAGAGATGAGCAGCATGGGCTGGAGTCCCCCGCTGAGCTGGCGCACCTGCGTTGCCTGGAAACCGGTGTGCAGGACTGTCTGCAAGGTATCGCGGTTCCAATGGTCATTGCCCAGGCAGCGCGTCGTCACGGGGACCAACGCATCCTGCACCCACGTGGTTATTCTTCCTTGCGCGCGCACATGCTCGAGGAGCAGGAGGGTCCCTCCCGGTTTGAGCACGCGCCAGATCTCGCGCAGACCGCCCTCTGGATCCCCCACGGAACAGAAGACGAGCGTGGCCAGAGCACTCTCGAAATGTGCATCGGGGAACGGGAGGGACTCGACCGGGGCGTGTGTGGGCGTGATGGGGACGGGAGCAGTCGCCAGGCGCCGCCTGGCCTCGACGAGCATGGCCTCATCCGGATCGACCGCCTCCACGCGCTCCACGCGGGTAGGATCGTAAAAGGGGAAATTCTGCCCTCCACCAGCCCCCACCTCCAGCACCACTCCATGCGCCTGCCCGATGATCTCACGCCGCAGGGGATCAAACCAGCGTCGAACAAGTGGACGATCCATCAGCCAGTTGTACAAGGCCGCAAAACGCGGGAAGGAGATCTCCTGCGTGGCCGAGGCACGCTTTACGTTGCTGCTCATCGTCACCTCTCCTCGCGCGCAGAGGCAGTACGCCGCTCAATCACCTGCACCTGGAAATGGTTCCCTGGCACTGGGGTGGGATGGTGTTCAATGACGAACTGATAGTCGGGTGGATCAAGCTGCAAGGTGTAATTGGAGAGGAGGGTGGCCATCGCCACCATCAATTGCACCTCAGCGATGCCCGCCCCCAGGCAGGTATGGTCTCCCAGGCCAAATGGGGCGTAGGCCCCTGGCTTGCGATGCTCGTTGCGCGGCGGGCGAAAGCGCTCGAGATCGAACTGCATGGGGTTGGGATACACTTCCTCCAGGAAATGGGGCACGGTCATGGCGACCTCCACGTCCTGGCCCGGTTCCAGCCGATAGCCAGCCAGGGTCAATGGCCGGGCGACGCGCGCCCGGTGTCCACCCGCCACCGGGTAGCGCCGCAAGGTCTCCATCATCGCCCCCTGCAGGTCCGGCATCTGTTTGAGCTGCTCCCAGGAGAGCGGGCCACGGCTCCGGGCTGCTCCTATCTCTGTCTGCACCCTCCGGAGCGCCTCTGGATGGGCGAGCAGGCCGTAGAGCATGAAGCTCAGGGAGTTCGCCACGGTGTCAATGCCCGCCAGCATGGGCCCCAGCGCCACGTGCTCCAGGATGGCCCGGCGGTACGTTTCCGGGTACTGTGCCGTCTCGCGCATGGCATCATCGATCATATCCGGTTTGCCATTGGGCTCTGGATGCTGGAGATGCGCTTCGTAGGCGAGGCGACCAAACTCGTTCACCCGCTGGACCGCCCGTTGATAAGCGGGGGAATCGAACCGATCTCCGTCCTTATCGCCAACCTTGAGTGTGTTGACGATGGTCGTGTTCAGGTAGGTGACAAAGTCATCGAGATAGTCCCCTGGCGAGACGCCGAGCAGCAAGCGGCCTAGCTGTTCGGCAACGAGGCGGCGCATGCTGGCGTGCACCGCGATGCGCGCACCGGGCTGCCAGCCCTGCATACTTTCAAGGGTAATCTCTACCATTTGCGGGATCTGATCCAGAATGCGCGCGCGTGACCACTGGCGGCTGCTCTGCGCTCGGCGCCTGCGATTGGCCTCGCCGTCGCGCGCTTCAGTCATCCCGCTTCTGGGCTGCTGGCTGATCAGGGTATCGAACTGTTCCCACTGCTCGCCGGTGGTGAAAAACTCATCCTCGTGACGAGCCATGAAGACGTTGATTTCCGGGCCGGCCAGAATGATCCACGGGGCTTGCCCTGGTCGGGAAAGCCGGAAGACCGGCCCGTATGTGCGATAGAGCGCCACCATTGGTTGCTCTTCCTGTGTCACCGTTGCGAGGTCCGCCAGCGGTGGCAAGGGTGCGGCATTTGCACCAGGCTCCCACAGTGGCGTTTGTTGCTCGGTCATAGTTTTCCCCTTTCCTGTCGAATAGCCCTCCATGAATGGGTATCTTTTGACGTTATGACTGGTTGGCTTGCAGCTCTTCCAGCCAGGTGGCAATCCACTGGTATTCGTGGCGAACACGCTGCAGATGAAAGTTGAGGACGCGCTGGGCATTGGACATCGAGATGCCGGGTGCGCACTCTCCCTCCGTAGCCATCTCTTGTAAGTGCTGGAGGTAGTCCAGGCCCCCCTGCAGATAGGCCAGGCGCTTGCTGAGGATCTCTTGCCGCTCCTGGGGATCAAGGAACTCGAAGAACGCGACGCGCGTAAAAAACTCGGCCTCGTTGGCGGCTTGCTCGGACGGAAAATCACACAACAAGGTGTGCAGCAACGCGATGCCCTGCTCGGTCAGGTGGTAGAGGTGGCGATTGGGTTTGCCTTCCTGCTGCACCACCTCCCGCACGACCGCCCCCATCTCTTCAAAGCGTTTGAGCGTTGGATACAGGATCGTATTATTGAGGGCGACCGTCCCGCCAAACACCTGCTCGATGCTTTTTTTGATCTCGTAGCCATGCTGTGGCCGTTGGCGCAGCATAGCCAGGATCACAATTTCTGCGTACATATGTTTTATCATCCTATGTTATTTTTACCTATAAAGAAGAATACCATGGAGGGGAGGTGTTGTCAAGGGATGCGCATCACGGATTCGTCTGATAGGGCGTGTCGGCCAGAGGATAATGGAACAGGAGGAAGGAACTGGTGCGAGATGTGGCTGGGATTGCATGAACCACTGCGCCACCGCGTGTTGCCTTTTTCAGAGGGAAGGGTATAATGCTGGTGAGTGCAACACCTCGTGGGTACCTGCCTTCACTCTCAAGGGCGCGTTGCTTCACGAGAAATCGTACCCGCGGGTCGGATTTCCCCCCTTTTTCCCCGCGCATCGGAAGTCCCCACCATCGTCGCCCGTTGCTTTCGTATGCGTTTTTGGCAACGGGAAAGGATGGCTCTTCGTCGTTGGACGGGTACGATTTCTCGTGAAGTCGGCCTTTTTTGCTGGCGGTCTGCTTGCGTGACTAGAAGGGGTGTCAACGCGTCTGACCAGTTGGGAAAGATCGGGGGAAAAGGAGGACGAAGCGAGCGCACGCACCGTTGCGCGTTGGCACGCTGACAAGTCTCTTTGCCACCCCTTCTCCGATGCAAACCTGGCTGTTTGGAGGGAGGACACCCTGCTATGCTTCAACGAGTCTCACGTCCCTTTCAGGCCCGGCGCGCGCTGCTCAGGTATCTGGCTCCGCGCTACCAGCAGGCGTCCCCGGCCCAGAAAACGCTCCTGCTAGATTCGTTTGTGGAATGGACGGGCTCTACCCGCAAGTATGCCATCGAGTTGCTCAACCACGGGGAGTATGACCAGCCGACCATTCAGCGCCGCCGTTTGCCCCAGTACCGTCAAGAAGTGCAGCAGGCCCTCTTTCTGGCCTGGAAGGCGACCCATTACGTGTGCGCCAAACGGCTCCTGCCGTTCCTGCCCAGCCCTTGAACTGCTGCGCGAGGGAATGGTAGCGAGCCGGGTCCGGTCGGAACGCCGACCAGTCGAACAGGCTGTCGAAGACCAAGGTGCCGGCATACTTTTGCCCCTCTACAACAATGCTGGCTTCTTGCACGCCGTCTTCAATGCGTTCCACTCTTCCTTGCAGGAAGTCTATGTGCGGATGCTCCACCAGGGAAGCCGTGGCAAAGCGGTAAAAATCGATGCCGCGGATCATCTTGTAACGATACGCTTGCAGGTCCAGCGTTTTTGCGAGATGCTTCCCCTGCACTTGAAACTGGCTCCAGGAGCAGGACACGATAGCGTCAAAGAGCGTCGGCTGGTCAGTCCAGAAGCACCACGTGCGGTCGTCCCGATCTTTGGCATCCTGGTCCACAATCAGTATCCTGCGGTCGCGCAGGGGGCTACGCGCCATGTGGCAGGCCAGCGATGGCGAGCAAGCCCTCGACCAGGTTACTGCGCACATGCCTGACCTGGTGCTGCTTGACGTGATGATGCCCAGGATGGATGGCTTTACCGTTTGCCAACGGGTACGTGCATTCTCCGCGGTCCCGATCATCATGCTGACCGCCCGCGGGCTGGATCAGGACAAAGCTCATGGCCTCGATCTCGGCGCTGACGACTTTCTTGGAAAGCCGTTTAGCATGGACGAGCTGCTGGCTCGCGTCCGAGCGGTGCTCAGACGCAGTCACTTTACCCCCGACGAGTCCCCGCTTGGCCTGCAATCGATCATGCACATGGGAGACCTGGCGGTGGACTGTGTGCAGCATCGAGTCACCAGAGCCGGGCAGGAGGTAGCATTGACGCCGACGGAGTTTCGCCTCCTCGCCTACCTGGCGCAAAACGCCGATCATGTGATGATACAGGATCGCTTGTTAGCATACGTTTGGGGAGAAGAGTACGTCGGTGAGAGCCACGTGCTCCAGGTGAACGTGAATCGCTTGCGGCACAAGCTGGAAGCGGATGCCGCTCACCCTCGCATCATCCTCACCAAAGTTGGTGGGGGATACCTGTTTTCTACCCATGATCACACGTGATGAATGTCACATGAGAAAACCTGGTGACTACTCACCTCTGTTGAAGATGGAATCAGCCACAACACGAGCGTTCAGGCTTGTGAAAAACCATGTCGAGGGCAAAAGAGCACGTTAAGAAGCCAGGCGAGACGCCTGGAGAGAGCACCGCGTCTGGTCTGGTGTAGACAACACTTCTGTCTTGCCCGTGCTCCATCATGCGTGGCTGACATATCCGCCTGGAAAGTGACGACCCTGATACTCGGTCATCCAGAGGGAGGTGGCCAGTCCGAAGACCACCAGGCCGATGGCTATGAAAAGCCCTGCAGCCGCGAGAATTGTTGGAACAGCGCGCCTTCTACGACCTTCCAGGCGGTCATGATGAGGCCCACCGCCCGCCGAGAGGAGCGCACTCCATTCGTGACGGAGGAACACGGTCACTGCAGCCAGGAACGAACTCCCTCCAACGACGAAGTACACGTTTTGCTCAGCCGTCTTTGAAACTGATGCTCCTTCAGGGCATTCGATGAAAAATCAAACGCCCCATGCTTAGAGCAGGAAGCGGAGTGGTGCCAGGAGCCGCTCGCTCAGTTTGATGTACCAGGGGCGGTTCATCCAGCGAGCGAGGGACAATTCAACTGCGCCAGCGGTATCACACGCGAACAGTTCCTGCATCTGAGAAGCGATCGACGCATCATAGATCTCGACATTGCATTCGTAGTTGACGACCGAACTCAGCAGATCGAGATGCGCGCTGCCGATCGTCGACCACTGGCCATCAATCATGCAGGTCTTGGCGCGCAGTATCGCTGGACGATAGCCGAATAGGCGTATGCCTGCTTGTAAGCACTGTGTGAAGGCGCCGCATGTCACCCGATTGGTGATGCTCTGTCGGGAGGGCCACGGTACCAGCACGCGTACATCTACCCCGCGCTCGACGGCGGCTTTCAATGCATCGAGCACGCTGCGGTCGGGAACAAAGGAGGCATTGGTGAGCAAGATCGTCTGCTCGGCGCGGCCGATGGCCTCGATATACATATCGCGAATGGGAAACGTCAGTCGCAGCGCATCATTGGCCCGTACGACGATCAAGGGATCGAACTGGCGCGGGTACCGGCGCGTAATGCGCTCATGCGGAACAGAGTACTGATTCCAGTAATCGATGAACGCATGGGCGAGTTCGGCTGCGGCCTGGCCACGAATGCGCAGGTGCGTATCTCGCCAACCGGTCGCATAGCGGCTCCCCAAGTTGTAGCCACCGATAAAGCCGACGACGCCATCCACCACGAGGAGTTTGCGATGGTCCAGCGCGTACCGTCGCGGGTCAAGCACATACCAGGGGCGGGGGAATAGCCTCTGACCCAGGATGTGTACGTTGGTAGGAGAAGAGCGGAAAGCGCGCGGGGCAATGCTCTTGCCCGACCCGGCGCACATCACATAGACCGCGATTCCCTCTGCCGCTTTCTGCACCAGGTGCCGTTTGAACGCTCTGCCAACCTCATCATCCCGCCAGATGGAGGCTTCCAGGTAGATGCTTTCCCGGGCTCCATCAATGGCAGTGAGCATCGCATCGTAGAGAGTATGCCCATCTCGATAGAGCTGGAGAGCGTTGTTCCCCACCTGCACTTCACCCAGGTGCAGATGCGCAACGTCTTCCTGCCGCGTCTTTCGCCCGCGCACAGAAGTCACCGCCTGTAGCGCCGTCAGCTTGGCCACAAGCAGCGCCACCAGCAAGCCAGTGGCAGACATGCACACGAGACCAGCAGAAAAACCTCTCCGCAAAGCCAGGAAATACCAGGAACGTATTCGTAGCCGTCGTGTGCTTGCACTCATCTCATCTCCCCAGACGTTGTCGCACTTATCTCCTCCAACCAGGAAAAAGCGTCTATTGTCAGGTTACATCCCGGTTGTCACATCTGCCTCATAATGGTGCGTCCCGAGATCACAAAATGCCTACAATAGAGCCTGGGGAAACATGTATGTACTTCTGGTGGGAATTTCATCCCTCCTTTCATGCCTTCCACCTCCGTTGAAGGGGCGCAATTCTTAAAACGCCCTCAAGATGTAAACACTACCTCTGGCGGACGTGCAGAATCGCTCCCCTCCATTGAACCATCATAAAGGAGTAACTGAGAGATGTCCCTGGAACTCTCGACCACCGGCGTCGTGCCTGACGACTCGCGCATCGCGGTCGAGCAGGTGCGCCTGGGGTACGAGGGTTGGTCGCCTCAGCCGAATCTCCGGTTGCATGGCTGCTGATCGACGCCGAGGGCATGATCGACATCAACGTGACCGCGCTCGAAGCGCTGGGTACCCTTCAGCGGGAACTGGCGCAGAAAGGGATCGTGCTGGCCATTGCCCGGGCAAACCACCTGCTGCAGAAGATGCTCAAGCGCTCAGGGTTGACCGAACGCATCGGTTCTGAGCAACTCTATCCGACGGTACGCACCGGCGTGCAGGCATTGCTTGAACGACGGGCCAGGAAGCCGTACACTTTTGGCAAACGGGGGAAAGATTCTGTCTACACTCACTCCTCTCATGTGTGATGGTCTTGTGACGATCGCGCCAACAATGGTGACGGCAATGTGAGCCGCGTAGGCTACGCTCTTCAATAAGAGTATCTTGCCAGTACCTGCCCGGCGGATTGGTCGTCTCTCAAGGTACCTGCTCACTCCTACGCTCCGTAGGTTTCCTGTTATATACGTGCGATGAGCAGAGATGACATGAGAAGGCATTTGTTCAACATGCGGCCCAGGTTCCTGCTGGCGGCCAGCAGCCTCTTCCTGGTCTGTGCGTATCTCGTAGCAGCCTGTGGATGGGGCACGCTCAAACCCGCAGGGACACCCGCGCTCAACACCTCCTTCGCAGCGCAAGCAGACGCCTTTCTGCGCAAGGAGGTCAGCAACCGCCTGTTCAGCGGCGTGGTGCTGGTCACCCAGGATGGCAGGACGTTGTGGAGCCGCGGCTATAGCATGGCCAATTGGGAACAGCAGGTGCCCAATGCGCCGCACACCAGGTTTCGCATTGCCTCGGTCACCAAGCAGTTTACCGGCATGGCGATCCTCATCCTACAGGAAGAGGGAAAACTCCAGGTGGGAGACCACGTATGTAAATATCTCCCATACTGCCCCACCGTCTGGCAAACAATTACCATACATGAGGTGTTGGCGCATACCTCTGGCATTCCAGATCTGCCTGCTCAGACGGTACCTTCTTCCCCGGAGCAAGCCCTGGTTCCCTACGATCATGTCCCGCTGGATTTTCCTCCAGGTACCAGGTACAAGTACAGCAACGCGGGCTATATCCTCCTGGGCTACGTCGTCCAGCAGGTCTCGGGCGTGTCCTATGCTTCCTTCATCCAGCAGCGCATACTCGCGCCTTTGCATAAGAACGATACTGGCTTCGTACCTCCTTCGCCGTCTCAACCTGCGAAGGACCTGGCAATCGGCTACAAAGCCTGGCAGGTCCCGGCCTCCCCCTGGGTTTACGACCCGCCGCTGCCAGCGAAGATGACCTTCCTCTATGCTCACGGCTACCTGTATTCCACGGCGGAGGACCTGCAGCGCTGGGATCAGGCGCTCTTCACGCCCACGCTCGTCTCGCAGCGGTCGCTCTCCGCCATGTTTACCCCCTATGCGGATATGTGTTCCGCACGGTCTTCCTGCTCAGCCCCCTACACGGCAGAATCGTATGGGTATGGGTGGGAGATCGCCCAGAAGGGGAGCCTCCACGTGTTCTGGCACGGTGGGTGGCATGGGGGCAGTGGACTCAGGGCCTATAACGGGCTCTACCCCGATCACAAGGTTACAATTATTGTCCTGGGCAACCTGGACTACACCGACCCTGCGTCCATCGCTCAGGAGCTAGAGCACATGCTCTTCGGTACTACGTGAGTGTGCGTGGAGGACCATATCTATACCACGAATGTGTCGGGTGATGCTCAACATCGGGACACCTTTCCACTGTGCATTGTAAGGCGAAGATTTCACAGGGAGATCATAGCCAGTGGGCTCTCTCACACGACTCCGTCACAATTGCAAGAAGCATCTGCTCAGGCTCTATGTGAGACAGGGTTCGAGTAGGTTTCTGCTGTGTGATGGGGTCGTGACGCCGGATGCTGCTCTTGTGATCTCGTGGTGAGAACCACGTGCTATCTTTGAGCATGGGGCAAGAGGTGGAACTGTTGCCCCAGAGCCAAGGAGAAGGCTCCTATGAAAAAGCACTACTGCATTGGACTGCTCGCGGTCGCATCCGAGGTCGCCTTGATTTGGTACCAGGGACACCAGCGCGGTGCCACCGACGAAGAGGTCACTGCCTCCCTGCCGGGTGACGAGATTGTGCCGCATCCCATGCTGGAAACAACGCACGCCATCACCATCCACGCCTCTGCCGCAGAGATCTGGCCCTGGCTTGTCCAAATAGGCTACGATCGCGCCGGCTGGTATACCGACCCCTCCTGGTGGGATGGCTGGATCGACCCACTCCTCAGAGCCGAGCTGTCGCGCGAAGAGCGGGCCAGAGCGCCCAGGCGTACCGCTGCAAGCGCCGACCATAGCGTGCCGGAATGGCAGGAGGTGCAGGTTGGCGACCTGCTGCTGGATGGGCCTGCTGGTACCGCCTTCTTCACCGTGAAGGGACTGGAGCGCAATCGCTTCCGCGCCCTCTATTCCAACAGCCACGTGCGCTCCATCTTGCCAGCCGCACTGCGCGACAATCCCAAGGTCGGTGTCTCCGGCGAGTTTAGTTGGACCTTCATTCTCCATGAGCGTGCAGATGGGAACACGCGCTTGATCCTCCGCACGCGTGCCAACTATGGACCCACATGGTTCAGGATCGTGACGCTCCTGCCTTTCCTGCTGATGGAAGTGTTTACGCCCTACAAGATGCTGAGCAGCATCAAACAGCAGGTCGAGTCTGGGCGGCACCGCTAGTGCTCCAGGTCATCTGCCGCACATCTCTCGCCTGGTCGGCGACGGGCTCACAATGTGACGGGTTCGTGAGTGGAAAGCCCGCGAATGTGACTCCTCCGTAACGCCCACCCACTACACTGCATACTGTATGAGTATCCGCGGCGAGAGGGGTTGTTGACCGTCAAAACCCTGAGTGTCACCGCGAGAGAGGAGGAACCTATGGGTCCTTGGCATGGATCATTTTGCTAGCGGTCTCTGCCGCACTGGCTACGGCGGCGCAGTACCTGTTCTTCCGCCACGCCCGCAAGGCGACCGACTACGACTGGGTGTTCATCGCGGGCGGGGCGCTGCTCGGCGGCTTCACCGCCACCGTGTGGTATGCTGTCGGCCCGGTGGTGGATGGCCTGCACCTCCTGCCGACCCTGGCGGGTGCGGTCGTCCTGGGTGCTGTGGTGGAGCTCATCTACCGTGCGTTCATCCGACCGCGTCAGACCACGTAGCATCGCATGCTCCAGGCAGGGGCGAAGTACGCTCCTGCTTGGCCCCACTGGAAAGGTGCGGATCTCACGGAGAGGGGGAGAGAATCGAGCATGACGCACATTGAACGCGAGGTCATTAGCCGGCCGGTCGAGGAGGTGTTCGACTTTCTGGCCGATGGGCGCAATGAGCCGTACTACAATCCACACATGCTGCTTGCGGAGCAGACGTCAGCAGAGCCCATCGGTCACGACGAGGGGCCGATCCATGGAGATGGCCTACGAGATCACCGCCTATAAGCGCCCCCGGCGGCTCGCGGTGCGCACGATCAAGGACGCCATCGCTGCCCAGAGTACCGAGACCTTCGATCCTGTTCCCGGAGGCACCCGCATGCGCTGGGTGCGGGAGGTGGAGCTACGCGGTATCTTCAAACTACTGGCACCGCTGCTCGCGCGCATGCTGGGTCGGCGCCTGGACATGCTGCTCGCCACTATCAAGCATCTCCTGGAAGCACAGGAGACCGCGCTGCCGCACGCCTAAGCTCTTCCGGCACAGCGGCAAAGCGTGTTGCGTTACGGTAAACCAAAGGTAGGTCGTCATCGCATTCTCCGTACCCATAACCGCGCAGACAACCGGCTCTGGCGCAACAACGACATGAGCAGAGAACACGTCAGGCGAACTATCTGGAGACAGACAGCTCGCCTGACGTGTCTGACAGGAAGACCCTCTTTCCTTTCTTCCTTCAGACGTGGCTGAGCAACCTGCTGAGCATGCTATGTGCTGCATGCAGCAACCGGTGATCATCGGCATCGCGTACTACGTGGTGCAGTGGAACATGGATGCCCTGCCGAAATGGCTGCTCATCAGTACGCTGTCGCTGGTGCTGACTCTGGCTCTCCATGAGCTGTTGATCCGCTGGCTGTTCGGCATGAAACCGCGTCACCGTCTGCTTCGGGAGCCGGTGCAAGAGGCAGTGATGTAGGAATGCTTGGCAGTACAACCTGGCAGAGGAGACAGCAGCTTCCTGTGGCTCGGTTGCGCTCGCACCGGGAAGGGGTAAAAGGCTGACTGTGATGGGAGTGTGAGAACACCTGGCGATTTGAGAGGAATCTGTGAAGGGGGTCGGGTAGGATGGAGGAGGAGGAGAGTATTACTAACAGTCAGTCTACAAAGAAAGAGGAACAACATGACACAGACAGATCCAAACGCGCCCTTTGCCGGGCAGCGTCAAGGCCAAGAGTAGCGCGAAGAACTACAGGTGATGGGTGACCAGCTCGTCACCACGGTGGAGCAGCTGATACACGAAGGCAACGTGCGCCGCATCATCATCAAGCACGAGGAGCACACCATCCTGAAGATCCCCCTCACCATCGGCGTGGTCGGCGTCCTGGTGGCGCCCATGCTGGCGGCGGTCGGCGCCATCGGCGCAGCGCTGACGAACTGCACGGTGGAAGTGATCCGCACCGAACCGGCGGAATTCGCTGAGAGACCCGCTCCCGCGTACAGAGCGAGCGCGCCTCTGCTGTCGGGCATGGGTGGCCAGGCGTATTCGATTGCGCATTCCGGCATGCAGTTGTTCGAGCAGGGCAAGATCAACACATTCATGAGCAGCACGGTGATTGACCTGGTGAGTGCCCCGATCGAGCCCGGAGAGTACCGCCTGGAGATCAGCGTCACCATGGCAGGCGTGGAGATTTTCCTGCCGCGCTGCGTCCAGTTCACGCTGGAGGGCAGCGCCCTGGCAGGCGGCAGGAACGTTCACGATGGGTATTACGAGGGGCCTCATATCTGGGAAACCACAAGGCAGAAACTGCGCTATGTGGTGAACCTCCCGGAACAGCCCCCTGATTTCGCCATCGCTCCGGCCAATCCCGAGCGACCGGTTCGCATCCACTTCGTCACGCATATCACCATGGGCGGCGTCGAGATCTATCGACTCTGACTTCCCGATGAGTGGGACTGCCTCTAACTGCGAAGCGGACAGTCCCGCTCGCTTCCGTCTTGAGCATGCGGAACCTCATAGACAAGCCCGATTCGTCATTTGCTCCCGAGCCGCAGATCTGTGGCTTCTTCCGCCACGATTCCCTACGTAATCGTTGCAACGTCGCTTCGATGTCCTGCTCTGTCAGTCTGCCCGTCATCACAAGACAGCGCAAAAAAAGCAGGCGACGATAATTGACAAGTTCCATGTACTTGCATTCTTCCGCAGGATTTCTGCGAAGCGTGCTCAGACGATTTATTTCAGCTTTCGTGAAGCCTGCTTTGCGAGCATTTCTTGCTCTTCTTTATTGCCCATATCATCCTCCCCCCGTTTACACTGAAAACAATAGCCTCTATCCCAGGTTAGCCACAGAAGATTATACGTGCATCTCAAGGCGCTCCATGATCATCACAGCATAATCCCAAGATGGTCATCGGCTGTATCAGAACCACTTTGATTTTATTTTGTAGTGGCATCCGACTCCTTGAAGAACTGGTAGCTGGTTGTGCGCCTGCCACCGCATGCCAGGTGTTCAGGATGATGAACATGCCCTTTCATAAATTGATATCTCTTTGTGATGTTGTAGTCGCACATTTTGAGAGCCTTGTGAGACTCACGTGCTTCAATGGTAGTATGGGAAAAAGCGGTCAGAGGGAAGAAAGGAGTCGGTTTCGAAGTATACCCTTATCAGCCTTAACCACTTTCTTGTCATCGATAGCGGCATGAATGATTAGCAGGGAGGTGTCAGCATATGCGTAATACATTCGATCGTGAAACCCATATGGGCGCGGCTAGACATGCCCCCAGACCATTCTCTGTTCTTGAAACGATCCTCAGCGGGAGCGAAGCCAAGGAGGGGAAGACCCGGACTGAGCGTGTGATTTGGACCTGGAAGGTCCACGAGGTTGCTTTGCGCGAGGTCGGCCAAAGGGAAGGGGTGCTCACCATTGGCAGTAACGAGCCATTGCTCAAGAAGGTTTCGGAGGAAGTCACTCGTAAGGCGCAAGAGAAGTTACACGCGGCTCGGAGCCACGGTAAACCATAGCCCACTATACCAGGTACCTGCGGATTGAATAGTGCATACGTGCATTATTCAATCCGTCCTGGGACTCATCCTAGAACAGGGTAAAAAAGATGGTAGCAACGGAGACTGGAGAACGGATAAGTGAACAACAAGTAGCCATTCCTCTACAACGCCAATGGCCGCAGTTAGGCAGAGAGCTGTTTACCCTGGAGTGCGCTCTGACTGAGACTGTTGTGACATACGACGCCCCTCTCACCGAGCAGGAAAAAATGGAGAGGAAGGACAGAATCAGAGGCTGCATTCTTGCTCAGCTGTATCGCACTGAAGAAAAACATTCACGTGACGCGCGCTACCGCGCTTTTTTAGTAGTAAAGAAAGGGAAGGCAGCAGAAATTGTTGGTCATCCCTACTACGTCGATACCAATGGCACGAAACGAGAACTCCCGTATACAGGATTGGAAGGGTACTATGCTGGCTCTGAAAGGACTTCGAACTATCCTGGACTGACGCGAGAAGCAATTATACAGGAAGAGGCACAAATAGGCGTAGCATTGCTGAAAACCGTCAAAAAACGGTCTATTGAGAGGTATGCTTGGGCCAGGTTTGCAAAACTGAAAAAAGCGCTTGAGTGCGGAGAACCAGATGTAGAGGACTTGAGGAGTATAGTGCTCTTATGGGCACAGGTGGTGACGAGATTACATGTAAGAGTCTACAACAACCAGGAATTCGAAACGACCATAAGCGAACAAATTGAACAGCTCGAGAAGCTACTGAGCGCGGCACCTGCAAGGACGAAGGAGGAAAAAGAGTATAAAAGCATTTTACAAGCGGAATGTCAGCGACTGAAAAACGAGAGGAACAACCTGAGTGAAGAAGAAAAAGAGGACGAGAGGAAGGAAAGAAGAAAGAGGGAAAGCATACGTAGAGAGAGGCTAAGAGCCTATAATCGCTTCCGTGAGCAGACGTATGATCTGTTAAAAGAGGCAGGAAAGAGCGAATACGCAATTCGTGTCCGAGATGCAAACTGGACGGAGGCCACTATTGTCGAAACGATTCGCTTACCAAAAACTGGTGAGAGAAATGATAATATGTCAATTGAGGTCAGGTTAACGCCGGAACAACTGGAGGGCTACTTGTTTCTTGCCCGGTTAGGAGAAATAGGAGGAGAACCGCTCGCACGAAGCGTTTTAATCTCGAATACTCCTACGAGGGATTTTCCTTAGTAAAACTTAGTATCTATCGTTCTCAGACGGGGCTGGTCGAAAATTTCCACCCTGGGGCAGGAGAGCCTCGCTCACGCTCCATCGAGGGGGAGGGGGACCTGCTGGCCTTGGTTACTGGCAGGACCTCAGGAGGCAAGAGGGATCTGTGGGAGAAGAAGGCCTGGTCATGCTCGCTCCTCTGCAGGACAGACGCAGGACATCGAGCACCTGCTCCATTGAGGTCACCAATGGCTGCGCCGTCGTGATGACGACATGCTCGCTCTCTGACTCTGCGCCTGGCTCAAAGGCCTCCCAGCGCGCAGCTTGCTCATCATAGAGAGCCGGGCGCGCATCGGAGGCGCGAGAGACGGCCTCGGGATTTTCCTCGTCACCCTTTATGCGCGCTGTCCAGCGCTGCCCCAGGCGCTTGAGGGCAAGCTCCCGCGGGCAGGTGCATTCGATGAACAGAGTTCTGGCACCAAGCCGCCTGGCTCGTCGTGCCGCCGCCTGCCGGTCGGCTCGCCTCAAGAACGTGGCATCCAGCAGCACCGAGCGTCCATCGGCCAGCGCCTGGCTAGCCTCCTGTACCAATGCTTCGTAGGTGCGCGCCGTCCATTCCAGGCTGTAGAGGCCCTGGCCGTACGCCTCGGCCATAGGCTGGCCAGGGGCAAGCTTGGCGAGGCGCTTGCGTAGCGTATCCGAGGAGAACAGCGCCCAGCCAAGCTTGCGTTGGAGCGCCAGCGCCAGCGTGCTCTTGCCCGTCCCCATTAACCCACCAACCAGCAGCAGCGTAGGCCACGTTGGTCCCCCGGTATAGCTCTCCGCCAGCGCGAATAACGCCGCTGCTTGCTGGTGTGCCAGTTCGCGCTGCGCTGGTGGAACCTCCGCTTCGTCCAGCTGAAACGAGGTGACTTTGCCACGTACGCAGGCGCGATAGCATGTATAGAATGGCAATAACTCGCGCAGCGCCTCATCGCCCGTCGCGGCCACGTAGCTCTCGACAAAAGTGCGGGAGAGGTCTGGTCTTTGAACCGCGTCCAGTTCCATCACTAGAAAGGCCACCTCGCTGGTCACATCACTGTAGCGAAAGCGCTCGTTAAACTCGATCCCATCCAGGATCACGATTGAGCATGGGTGCGTGATGGGAACACTCGCCTCGTCAAGGACGTACACGTGCTGCAGCCGCAAATCCCCGTGGCAGTCTCGAATGCGCCCATCGCGCACGCGGCTGGCAAAGAGGGTGGCCCGTTCATCCAGAAAGCGATGAATGTACTGGGCGAGGCGATCAAACGTGGCGGCATCAAGGGTGCAGCCGATGTACGGTTTCATCTGCGCGAAGTTCTCCTCCCAGTTGCCGCGTATGACCTCCAGCTTGCCAAAGCTCGCCATGTGTGTATTGGTTGGGATCGAGGTATGGAACTTCGCGACAAAGCGGGCGATCTCTGCGAGGAGCGAAGGGGTCGCTATTCCCGCGCGCACCAGGGATTCCAGCATCGCTTCGTCGGGAAGTCGCACCATCACCACGGCGTAGTCCACGACCTTTCCATGATCGAGGACAGCACAGGGCCTCGGTGCCTCCTCAGGCGAAAAGGGAGGGCCGAAGCGAAACTGACCGCCGGCGTCTGCCAGCACAGGAGCCACTCCCAGGTAGACATGGGGAGCGAGCCGCCGGTTCAGCAGCACCTCTTGCCCACAGAAATGGCGCCGCAGGGCTGGGGTAGAGCAGTCAAAAAAGCCAAAGTTCTTCGGCTTTTTCAGCTTGTACGCTCGGTCAGCCGCCAGCAGCACCGCCGAGGCATGGGTCTGGATAACCTTGATCGGTTCATCACCTGAAAGTGCATAAGGGAACGCGCCCGGCTGAGCGAGGGCGTCGAGCATCATTGGGAAATCGATTGTACAAGGATTGCTCTGCTGTACCGTTGCTTCGTTTGTCTGCATGAGATACCTCTCTTTCGCCTCGCCACTGCCTTCCCTCCCATCATGCAGCATACCTGGCTATGCTCACGAACGGGTCACAGGATGCAGATTCGCCATCACACCTGGGTCACAAAAGAGACGGACCCTTGCTTAAGCGGCGTGGAACGCCAGTATCGGGGGGCGGAATCTCACCCCACTGTCCATTTTCTTTCAGGCATGACTGACATGCCTGCTGACTAAGTGCTCCAAGGGCTAAAGCCGCACTTCCGCCCAGGTGAGCAGTTCATTGGCAGAAATTTCGCTTGGGCTGCTGGCCGGGGCGGGCAGCTCCTCGTTCCCCTGGTGGTGGGGTTCATGCTCTTCAGCCCAACGCAGGCCTATGTGGAAGCGCTCACCCACGGGCGCTTCGACGGCTCGTTCTTCCAGTACGTCCCCTCCTTCTTTGCGCACCTCCAGCCGAGCTGGCACCTGTGGTGGATCGGCGCCTACGCCTACCACCTCTGGTTTCTGGCGTTCCTCTTGCTCTCTACCCTGATCGCGCTCCCGCTCTTCCTCTGGTTCCGCGGGGCGGCGGGCCAGCGCTTCGTCGAGCACCTGTCGGCGTGGTGCGCACACTCATGGGGTATCTGGCTCTTCGTCGTGCCCATCGCGGCTATCCAGTTGACGCTGCGGGCCGCGTTCCCCCTCTATACGGATTGGGCGGATTTCCTCTATTGTTTCGCCTTCTTTGTCTTCGGGTACCTCCTGTTCAGCAAGCCGTCCTTCACCGAGGCGATCCGCAGGCAGGGGCGCATCGCCCTGAGCCTGGGCATCGCCTGTTTCCTGCTCATCGGCGTGAGCTATTTCGCCGGGTACCTGACGAGCTGGGAGGCGTCGCCGAGCTACTCGCCCGGCTACCTGCTCTATCAACTGCTGCGCAGCATCAATACCTGGGCCTGGCTCGTCTTCGTCCTCGCTTGTGGCATGCGGTATCTCAACGCGAACAACCGGGTTTTGCGCTACGCCAACGAGGCCGTGTTGCCCTTCTTTGTGCTGCAGCAACCGGCGATCATCGGCGTCGCGTTCTACGTGGTGCAGTGGAACCTGGGCGTCCTGACGAAATGGCTGCTCATCAGCACGTTGTCGCTGGCGCTGACCCTGGCGCTCTACGAGCTGCTGATACGGCGGATCAATGCGGTACGCCGGCTGTTCGGCATGAAGCCTCGCCACCGCCCGCTGCGGGGACCGGTGAAAGGGGCGGTGGTGTAGGAACGCCCGGCAGACGGTCCAACTCTGCTGAGGAGACGGCGGCTTTCTGTGGCCAGGTTCGCACACACTAAGAAGGGGAGGATCGCTCTTTGTGGAGGGAGTGCGAGCGAGACCAGCGATGCGATAGGGAGCAGAACGGCTGCGAAGCGCGTTTGCCGATGAGGGCGGTCATCTCGACGCTCGTGGCCTCTCAGCGGATGGCCAGGCCGTGTCTACCCCTGCTCACAGCGCCCGACGCAGACGAGGCGGAGGTAACGCTGCAGCGCTTGCCTCCCATCGTGCAAGAGCGTCACGTCGCTCTGTCCCCGAGGAAAGTGCGCTCGCCCCCAGCTATTACGGGGTCTGGGTCCTCGATGCCCCCGCTTACCATAAGTAAAACCATATGCTTCTAGATAGGCGGTGCGGAGGCGGGATACAATGAGAGAGAGAAGATGATGCGTGGAGGAGTCCCCCGCTACTACGCATACATGGCCTTCGCCCACGTACTTGCTCGCTCCAGCTCACCTTGTTTCAACGGCCCTTCTTTCTGCTCCACAATGAAACCTTCCGGCTCCGCGGCAAGCCTGCCGCCTTTTTTCGCCAACTCTTTGGCGATTCGCTCGGCCGCATAGCGGATCACGCTCATCAATATCCGCAGTCCGATCCCCTGCTCTTCTGACTCAAACCGCGTATCAAAGGCAGCGACGCGCTTGCCCTCGAGCGAGTGAGCGGGCAATTGCTGTAACAACGCTTCAATTGCCGGAGTGGCCCTACCGCCATGAACCGGCGAACCAACAATGAGCAGGTCAAACGCCTGAAGCTCGGAAGGATTCACGTCGCCGACCCGCACGACTTTCGCGTCCCCTGCCAGACCATCACCAATGGCCTGGGCGATTTTCTCCGTATTTCCATACACGGAATCGTAGATGACTACAGCTTTCATGCTTGTTTCCTCTCCTTCCCGCCAGCTCTGCCCATCCGGCAAAAAGCGGGTCATACCCTGCGCGTGCCCGGTGTGCCAACAGAGTGACGACGAGCACGACACGGGCACTGGTGGCTTTCGTGCCAACTTGGCACGAAAGACGCCTACTTTATGGTCGAGATGGCCGTGGAAGCAATGACCATGATGGTAAAACTGGCGGCGATGAAACTGATCCATCCTGGTGTCCCTCCGACGATCACCAGGCAGATCACCGCAAAGGCCAACAGCGCCACCATCGCTACCCCGAACCAGAGGAGACGTAGCATATGCTTGTTGTCGCTCACCGGCGGGTACACTTTCCCTCCTGACTCTTCTCTCACTGGTTGCTCGAATCCTGACTCTATGGCTTCTCTCTGTGGGATCATGTGATTTCCCTCCTCTCCAGAGTTGATGGGTATCTGTGGGGAGTACCTCTTCCCACAAGAGAGTGATACCATATCGATATCACGGCGCTCTCACGTTAGCAGCGTTTTCCCTCACAACACTCTCACACCTGGCAAGCAGGCATTTCTTCCCACGGCGGTCTCCTCGTTCTGGACGAACCGATGACCTTGGCCCACTTTCCCAGGTCAAGCCCACTGTCACTCGCAGCGGAACGGGTGAGGCTAATCGACCTGACGTGGCCGGATGAACGCGCGGTAGATGAACTCCACCACTGCTCCCAGGACGACCGCACCGGCGATGGCTGGCAGGATGGAGAGGCCGGCTACTACCGGGCCGAAGTGATACCACACGGTAGCGGTGAAGCCGCCTAGCAGTGCTCCGCCTGCGATGTATACCCAGTCGTAGTCGGTCTTCTTCCGCTCATGGCGGAAGAGCAGGTACTGCGCCGCTGTGGCCAGTACGGCGGACACCGCCAGCAAAATGACCCATGACCAGAGCGTCAGATCCATCGGTTTCTCCTTTCAGATGTTGCCACATTCACCAACAGTGTCGTCACAGTTCCGCAGCCCGTTTCGCGCAAGCCGATGAGGCGAGCAGAGTTTACCCTACGTCTGCTGTTGCACCCGGGCGGCGCATGTGCAATAGCCAGATCAAAACCAGGCCATGCACGGCTCCCACGACTGCACCAGCGGCCACTACAAAGAGCAACAGCACGAGCGCGACCGGCAGGGTGATCCCCTGCGCCGGAATGAAACCCGTGCCAACGAAGATCACCACCATCCCCAGCATCCAGGCGAGCGCATTGGCAGGCACCCACCAGCCAGCCCTGGACAGGTGGCGGCGTAAGACCAGCCACTGCGGGACACCCAGAAGCGGACCCAGAACCAGACCCATTCCCGCAGCCAGCGCATAGATCAGCAGGTCACTCATCCCGCCAGGTCCGGGCTCCGCGCTCCCAGAACCAGTGATCAGAAAGGTGCTGGGGATCATGCCGAGCGTCCAGGCCACGCAGGCACCGAGCGCCGTGGCCACTGCCCAGGCGCGCCACCGCAATCCCCGAAGGGGGTGATGCAGCACGAGCCATTGTGCTGTTCCAACGAGCGATCCCTCTAGGAGGGTTCCGGCCAGCACGGCAAGAGCCGCGGCAGGAACCGGTCCGATGACTGGCTCCGCCTTCGCAAGCAGGAGCACGCCAAGCAATAACGTGCCACCCAGGCCAACGGTTTCGCTGGCCGCGTTGGCCGCGACCCACTGCCACCAGACCTTCCACTCCCAGGGAGCGCGTGTTTTCGGCAGAACTGTGCTGGACATACGACAGGTCCCTCCTTTTGCGAGCCTTCCTGAAGGTGTCTCCAAAGAGACTATTTCCACGAGAAGCATAGGAGAGCGGTATCACTTTTCCATCACAACAGAAGGTTCTCCGGTTACGGTCGCATCACAATAGTCAGAATCGGAAACATCAGCCCTTTGCGACAGTGTGTGACCCGATCGTGAGCCATGCTTGGCTCCTTGTGAGCAAGATGTGAGGGCGGTGCGCTATCTTCTAGATGTGCTTCGGTGAAGCGCGCAGAGTGAGGTGTATACAAGGGGGGAACTCCAATGCTGGTTGTCCTGAGTCTCGTGCCACTCGTGCTCGTCCTCGCCATCATCTGGCCGATCGTCGCGATTGCCAGGCAGCGCGAGGAGCCATCAGACTCTTCCTTTACCGCAAGCGTGGCCGCCTGGTACGCGCAGATGATGGCCATGGCGGGGATCGTGGTCTTTACCGCCGGGTTAGGCTACCTGTTCAAGAGCCTGATCGGCTACCTGAATCTGGGCTTTTCTTACGGGCCGGCGTCCTTTCCTCTCCTGGGCGTTCAGAGTCCCGCACATGCGGCTTCCTTGGAGCAGCAGCGCCTGGTGGACCTGGCGGTGAGGACGCCCGTTCTGCTGGTGAGTGGGCCGGTGATCTATTTCGTGCATGCCTCCCTGTCTCGCACGGCCTCGCCCCTGCGTGTTCGCGCTCCCGACTGGGTGCGGCGCGACAGCCAGCTCGTGCAGACGATCTTTCTCGGGGTGGCGAGCACACTCTGCAGCTTGATCGCCCTCAACCTGCTGTTTGGCTATCTCGTGATCTCCCCGCTCCCCAACCAGGTCAATGCCCCATTTGGAGAGATGCTCGGCTTCGCGTTCGCTTTCACCGGGGCGTTCGTGGCTCACGTGGTGATCTGGCGCTCCCATCCGGGAGGAACCTGGTGGTCCCCACCCGATGTCTGGCCTCCACAGGGCAAGCAATCATTGCCCGATCGCGCGCACGGCCCGGCGGCTTCCTGAGTGGAGGGATCGAGCCATGCTTTGCCCCCATATCGGTCGTTGCGCCAGCAGGTGGGGGCCGATGGGGCAAGGCAGCGCTGGTGGCGCAGGTGTGCTTGTTGGGTTTGCTGTGGGCATGGATCGCCAACAACACGGGGAGCATTCTCTGGACGGCCGTCGCGCACATCCTGATCGATTTCTCCGCGGCTTCGATGCGGTGTCCTTTTTACGGTAACCTCTTCGAGCGGCGAAGCGCTGATCGCTTGATCGTGCGCGAAAATCTCTTCAGCCAAGCGGACTGCTCGCTCAAGCTCTCCCTTCTGCCAGTCAACTGTCCACGACCTCATCGGCATCACAGCTCACGAGTCGTGACACCTTGCCAGAGACTGATCTCGGTAAGAGGCTATGTGCAAAGGTAATCTAAATGCTTCCAGGTAAAGTATGCGGAGATGTGATACCATAAGGGGAGACATGTGGAAGAGTGAAGAAAGGAAGGAAGAGATGACAGCTCCCATAACTCTGCGACCATTGGACGAACAAGGCCTGATCGACCTGCGCCGTCGCTCCGATGAAACCTCCGACGCCGAAACGCGCACTCGCTATCAGATGCTCTTGCTCTCAGCGAAGGGTCAGACCTCGACCCAGATCGCTCAGACCGTGCTGCGGAGCCAGGATACCGTGGTACGTGTGCTCAAATGGTTCATCACGGGCGGAGTAGAGGCGATCCCGCGGCGCACCGCCCCAGGCCGAGAGCGAACGGCCACGGAGGCGTGGGAAGCCGAACTGCTGCGAGTGATCGAGTTGGATCCCCATGAAGTCGGGCAGGATACCGCCAACTGGACCACCGAGCGGCTCGCCGAGTATCTGGGCCAGCACACGGGCATTCAGGTCACCGAAGAGACGGTGCGCGTGTACTTACATGCTCTTGACTACGTTTGCAAGCGGCCGACTTGGACGCTGAGACGCAAGGCCGAAGTACAAACCCATTACGTGGGAAACGCCTCAGGGTAGAGGTTCTATTAGCGGGCACCACAGCACCCGATCCTCTACCCGTGCATGACCTGGTCGAGGCTGATCGGTGGGATCAGCTTCCCGCCGACCTGCCAGAGTTGCTCGCACTACTGCCACACGCTGACCTGTATCTGCAAGATGAGATGCAGGTGGCCTTTCACCCGACCCTCACGCGCCTCTGGTGTCGCAAAGGTCGACGAGGGCAACGCCTGGTCGAGGCTCCTGGAGACAATCGTAAGGTCTACGGCTTTGGTCTGGTGGACTGGCGTGATGGCTGGCTCGATGGCCGGGTTGCTCCGGGACGCACGGCTGATGTGTGATGTCGCGCAAGTGCGTGCCGCTGTGGCTCGTTCCAAGCAGCGCGGACGGGTGGCCATCGTCTTTGCCGATCATCTCAAGACCCACACGGCGGCTGGCTCGCTGCTCGTACGTAGCTTGCGGAGCCGAATACAAAGAGCATTTGTATCGGGTGTACACCCCCGCCTATGATCCGGATGCCAACCGCATCGAATGGCACGGGCCGCGTCTCGCGACGAGTCGTGACCCATAATCATCATCGCGACACGTTCGAGCTGCTGCTCACAGATGTCGAGAAGCATTTTCAGGCATTGGCTCGGACTCCTGCGCAGATCCTTCGTCATATCGGCAGTCCCTTTGCCCCGGACAAAGGTCAGGATGCTCCTCTCTCACTCGCTCAGGCCGCATAAGCATTTTGGTGGTCAGAGGATGGCACCTGACACGCGGCTAAGAGCCTCGTGCTGCCCGGGCTCAGACTCTTGGATGTGCAGGGATAGTGCTCGCCACCCGGAAGACCGGAAAGGCCGTGGCCACCTGTTCGAATTCCGCCAGGGGTGCATCCTTGTTCACGGGCACATGGGGACGCGCTCCCGGGGCACGCTGCAGGTACGTTCTCAAGATGGGGGCACGCGCATCTGGGGGAACCTCTTCGAGGCGGACCTCCTCACGACCGCCGCTGCGGAGCACCGCTTTTCCCCCGGCGGCACGGACATTGTGGACCCACTGCACGTGCTCGCCGAGCATCGACACTAGGTACCGCTGTCCATCGACGATAGCCACTACCACCGGCAGCGAGACCGTCCGCCCGGACTTGCGTCCGGTCACTTCCAAGGTCACCAGATAGTTGGATGCGACGCCAGAGGTGCCGACAACAGCCCACGCGCTATTGAGCATCCGCGCGATCCAGTTGGGTCGCTGCCCACGGTACAACCATTGTTTGCCACGGTACAACCATTGTGTGAAGTCGCTTCGCATCAATTTCTCACCTTTCGGTTCACTATTTCGAGACTCTTCCATCCCGGTGTGGCAGAGCGCGAGCCTTCTATCGGCTCCAGCACAAAGACAAGCCGTTGCCCACCCCTGCCGTAGAACGTCTGATAAGCTGGCCACACTGCCACCAGCTGCGGCCAGTAGCGATCAAGCTCCGCTTGACTGGCGTCGCGTGCCTGGTAGATACCGCTCACCCTCCCGATCTGCACCTGAGCCGTCGGATTGGCGCGCAGGTTCAACGTCCAGGGGTTGGGGCGCTCAAAGCCCGGGTTGACGTTGCACACCACGAGTCGTTCACCTTCACGAAGATAGAAGACGGGAGTCGTGCGCTCCCTCCCGGTGCGGCGTCCGGTCGTCGTCAGCAGCAGCAGCAGCGGGCCGAGAGGTTTCCCTATGGCAACGTGCCGACCGGAAGTCGCTTGATAGAGCCAGCGGTCAAGAGGTGAGACCACATGCTTGATGACCCACGTGCCTAACCGGGTCGCCCCAAGTCGCTGAAGCAGAGCGAGTCCTGCGCTGTGGTGTACCTGCATTGGTTCCTTCTCCACATGAGAGTTTTGTTTCATCAGATGGCCTCTGATGTTTTTATCTTGGACATGACATTGCTTCTGATTATTGAACCATCCAGACCTATTGCAGGATGGTTTCTCTATTCTCTTCGAGGAGAATGTACCACGCGTCTATCACAGTGGTATCACAGTTGTCAGCGTTTGTCTCTCATGCTCATCACAAGATGCTTGTGGTCGCCCGGTGTGTGCAGACGACCCGCGTGGAGCGGAGCATGAGACGATACAGGCAACTGCAAAGGGTCGCGGCATCCGCGAAAACCTCCTGGCTTTCTGCAGCGAATGTGTGCTGCGAGAGAGAACGTTGCGACCGAACTCATACTCGGTTTTGAATAGCCTCGCCGCAGCATCATCTTGGAAGCATTTAGCTCCACTTAGAAAGCGACTTGACAGGATATATCTTGTTTTCGCTCAGTAAGCTTGTTAAGCCATCTCAAACAACTTCACACACAGCCTCTCAGATGCTTGTGCGACCTGCACACAATGACCAGCGCCGGCTCGCTTTCCTGTGACGAGACTAGATGCTCCCCGATTGCGAACGACTGCCAGCTCTTGTGCTTCTTGCTCGTGCTGTGGCGCGCCGGGCGGGGGCACTATTGGCCGCCAGGTCCAGCAGGACTGCCAGGGCGACCAAGAGCCAGCCCCACCCGGTCACACTTCCAGCGAGGTAGTAGACCAGAACGTAGGTCAGGGTGGTAACCGGCAGGAGGAGGATGCCCAGCAGTGGCAGAATCCAGCCCCCGTGAAATGCATGGTTTACTAAGGGTGTCGTTAGCCAGACGACGAGCAATGCCACGCGGGCGAAAAGGGCAAACAACCAACTCATGATGGATCCCTCCTTATTTTTACTCTTCCAAGAGACGAGAGTCCCTCGCCAACTGGTAGAGTTTCCAGCCAACTACGAGCAACCAGGTCGGCAGGAGCAGGCCGTAGACGAAGTAGCCAGGGCCGATCAGGGGCCGCAGAGCCTCACTAGCAATGCCTATTACACCAGTTGCGATGCCGAGATACGCAACGCCCTTCGGAAAAACGCCCCTCAGCATGACGAGCGACAGGATCAGGATGCCGACCGGAGCCAGGATGCCAACAGCACTCGTGATGTTATTGCCTGCGATAAACACCTCGGCGGCAGTCGCGAAGGCCGTGTGCTGTGCAGCGGTAGCGGCTGTCAGGTACTGATCGCTCAGGTATACCAGGACGGGCGCTCCCCCACCGGTGGTCGGGATGGCCAGCCCCAGAACCCAGGAGACGAACCCGGCGAGGGCGCCGAGGGCCGCGTAGCTCTTGTTCAGGTGCTTGAGCGCAGGGAAAAGCGCCAGGAAGACGACCGCCGCAAAGACGCTGGGCGCCAACCACAGCACCTGTTCGATGGTGTACAGGACCTTATGCGACGCGATGTACTGGAGCGTGGTCGTCCCGTCCGCGGAGAGCGGTGGCGGTGCGACGATGACCATCGCAATGGCTGCGAGCACCAGCACGACAAACAGCACGGCTGAAATGCCCCCGGCACGGTAGAGATCTCTCCACGAAGGGTCTGGAGCAACCTCAAGCTCTCCCGGTGATCTTTGTACTTGCAACGTGTGCATCTCTTTCCTCCTTCTCTGAACTACCTCAGTGCTTCTCAGCGATCTCTAGAGCTAGAGCCTGCCCCGATGCGACCGCGAAGTCGTCGAGGCCATAGCCGCTCTCGATCAGGTCTTTGAGGCGCGCGGTGAAACGTGCCGCTGGAGCGCCGTCAATCATGGCGTGATTGAAGCTGAGCGTCATGCAGAGGTAGTCGCGGATGGCGATCTGACCAGCTACGACGCCGGGCTTCTCGGAGACGCCACCCAGGGTAACGCCGAGTGTGCGGTATTCGACGGGGATGCCCCAGCCGGCGCCTGTGCCAAACATGCCGACCGCCGTGAGACCCACCGTCCCGCCGTATTTCTTTTGCAGGCGCGGATGTCTCCCCAGCAGCCACCAGAAGATCGGCCAGATGCATCTGAAGACCAGCAGCGGGAAGAACCGGAACTCCTTGAAGCTCACCCAGGCTTGCTCTACTGCTTCGGTCTGGGCTGCCCTGATCTCGTCATGAATCTCGCGCAAGGTCTTGGTATTGGCGCCCTTGACAATGTAGACAATGGGCTGCTTTTGTCCCCCCATGTCGCGCTCAATGGCCGTCGCCACATCCACCTCATCAAACACGACCAGCTGCTTGTTGCCTTTGCGACACGCCTGCACTGATGGGTTCTCAGATATGGCCCGTGCCAAACAAGCGAGAATGAACGCCGTGAACGAGAGAGACTCCCCGGTTTTTGCTTTGTGCGCCCTGAGATGAGCACGCGCCCGCGTGACATCGACTTCGATCAGGCCATGGATCATCGGTTTACGCTGCGCTGAACGAAGCGTGAGCGCCATCACGCGCCGCAGCTTCGCATAGGGAACGACCTCGAAATCCTGTTGCTGTTTTTTCATCTTGAGACCCTCTCTCTCACCATTGGTGCAGCCCTTTCACCCACGCGATGCGCAACGAGTTTGATCTGTGAAGTCGGACGGGCATGAGAGCGCCCTTCATGGCTCTTACGTTTGCCGACATCGCAGAACCACGGCCTCTGACGCTGTTCATATGACGCTGTTCATGACGCTTTCATGACGCTTCCACCTTACACTAGGACGAGGAAGGGCGAGGTGCATTCGCTGGGACCTGGCGTGAGGAACAGCTCTTGCAGAGCTCGATCTCGCCCTGTGGAAGCCTCACGCGAGCGCATGGGACGGGAAGGTGCAGCCACGCGCAGCCCAAGAGACAGCAGGTTCGCACCTCGCGTGGGAGAGTGATAGAGGATGGTCACCATTCCTCTCGTCTACTCATTCGTATGGTAACAATACTGCTCACCAACTGGAAAAGGAGAAGATGATGAAGGTCTTGTTCGTCGCCGGATTCGGGCCGATCGTCTCAGATAGGCAGAAAAGCGCAGCTTTCTATCGAGAGAGCCTGGGTCTTTCTTTCCAAGAAGAATATGACGGGTATCTCCACACTGAAGAGCTTCAGGGGGTCAAGATTTTTGGCCTCTGGCCGCTTTCAGCAGCGGCTCAGTCGTGTTTTGGTGTGAACCAATGGCCAGCCGATCTGCCAGCTCCCACCTCCTGGCTCGAATTTGCTGTAGAAGACCTTGCCCAGGCATCTCGTGAGCTACAAGCAAAAGGCTATCAGCTCCTGATAGCGGTGAAGAAGGAGCCATGGGGACAGATCGTGACCCGTCTGCTCAGTCCTGAAGGGATCCTGGTCGGTTTGACCATAAGCCAGTGATGCGCGCAAGCGAAGCGGAGTCTGAAGAGCCACTCCATCTCACCTTGCCTTTTTCAAAGAGTCTCCAAGGGAAAACCTTGGACTCGATGGCTGGCTCACCCAAGGGGACCTGAACCATCTCTGTCCATGAGAGCATTGGAAGTCGCAGTTGCTTTCCCGCTCTCCTGTCGGAGAGGGGCCGAATCCTGCGCAGGGGAGGCGAGAAAATACGACAGGAAGCGGGACTACAAGGATGACCCCGAATTATCTCATGTACACCCATCCTCACGGGGAGGAGACCCTGCGCATGGCAAAACCGTGCTCATTGTCGAAGGGGTAAATTGGGCCAAATCTGCACGGGTTTTGAGGCAAAACGTAGGAAATCGGCGCGAACACTACAGTTGCACTTTTTAATCTGAACCAGAGCCGTTTTTACGAAGCATAAAAAAGCTTTAAGAACTTTTTTCGTCCATGTGACACTCTGTGGGTGCAAAGATAACCTTCAGAGATCTCATGTGAAAGGAGAAGATCATGAAGCAAGACAAGCATACCACCTTCACCGGAACTAGGTCGACCTCCACTGATGTTTGCCGCTGGGTCCAGACTCTTTTTGCTCTGCATGCCCGTATTGCTCCACGCTTTGCCCGCCCAGAGCCGCGTCGCCGGGCATTGGCCTATCTGCAAGGGATCTTGAGTGAAACGGAGCGCAAAAACGGGTGGCAATTGGCTGAACATGCGAGGGAAGCTCGCCCTGATGGGATGCAACGCCTGCTCTCTTGCGCTGTCTGGGACACAGATGGCGTGCGCGATGATCTGCGCTCTTACGTGCTTGAGCAACTGGGCCAGGCATCGGCCATTGTGGCCATTGATGAAACCAGTTTTCCCAAACGGGGCCAGAAATCGGCTGGGGTTGGCTTGCAGTACTGTGGAACGACTGGACAAGTGGAGAACTGTCAGGTTGGCGTCTTTCTCTCGTATGTAACGGCCAAAGGACATGCTCTGGTTGATCGTGAACTGTATCTCCCTCTCGATTGGTGTGAAGATCGGGATCGGTGTCGATCCGCTGGTATCCCTGATTCGGTGCGCTTGCAGACCAAGCCCGAACTGGCTGTGCACATGATCGAACGCCTCTGGAAGGCTGCTGTTCCCATTTCCTGGGTGGTAGCTGATACGGTCTATGGGGGCAATTTGGATCTGCGTATGTGGCTGGAAGCGCATGGGTATCCCTATGTGCTGGCGGTCGCCTGTAACGAGCCAGTCGGCTTGCAGACACCGACCGGACGGAGACGCGAAGAGGCAGCATTGGTCGAAGCGTTTGTCCTGAACAGTGGGGATTGGCAGCGCCTCTCGATGAGCGAAGGTACCAAAGGCCCCAGGCTCTTCGACTGGGCCATCGTCCCCATGTTGCAAAAGTCGGGAGGATGATGGAAGACATTGGTTGCTCATTCGCCGTAGCCTCGCTGATCCATCCGAGAAAGCGTACTACTTTGTCTTTGCCCCGCAAGGAACCACCCTGCCAGAAATGGTCAAGGCCATTGGCGCCAGATGGCACGTTGAAGAAAATTTTGAAAATGGCAAAGATCTCGGCATGGACCACTACCAAGTGCGGAGCTTCATCGGTTGGTATCGGCACATGACACTCGTGCTGTTGGCTCTTGCTTATCTTGCAGGAATTTGCGCAACAGAGCGTTTCCCCACTGGTCATCTTACGACTTCTGAGTGTGCTACCCAACTTCCCATACTTCCCTTGACCATTCGATGCCAGTGCGCCATTTGCTTGCACGGCTCATCTGGCCTTTGTCTTCGTCCACACGCCGGGTGCTTGCCTGGTCTTGGTGGCGTCGTTGCCACCAAAGCGCGGCGAGCTATTATCACACCAAACGTCGTTTGAAGGCCGGCTAATCCTGGCTGATTCCTACTCTCTTGACTTTGCCCTGGCGCGTGATCATTTCCTAGACTTCTCAGAAATTTCCTGGAAGTGCCGGAGTTCCTGGAAATCTGTGCGCGTGTTGTCTCCCATTTGTTCTTTCCTCGAAAGGAGTTCTGAGCGTATGACTCTTCTTCCTGTCGCAGACGGTGCTCGTCTGCTTGGCATTCATCCCAAGACCCTCCACCACTGGCTCAAAGAGGCCCATATGTTCCTGGTTACCCACCCGACGGATGCACGTAGCAAATGTGTGACGGAGGACCACCTGCAACAGGTAGCCAACTTGCATGGCCGTCCACTTCAGGCATTTCGGCCATTAGATGCAACCTCTCCTTCTCTCGTTCCGTCTCAGGTGAGCGTTCCCCCTGTGGCTGAAAACGAGGCGGAGTCTGCTTCCACAGCCTGTTCGTTCCTCACCACCCAAGGGTCTGAAGCAGACCTGCTCCAGAGACTGTCTGGTCTGGAAACGAAGATCGCGACGCTTCAGGAGCAGTTTGCCCAGCTCACGCTGGCACTACTCCAAGAGCGGGAGAGATCGGTTGAGCATCGCCTCACAACCGATGTCAGTCCCTAATGCAACCACTGGTGGGGAGACAGCTCTCCGCACTGCCGACTCCTGGGGCTGAGCAAGAACCTCCTTGTCCACGGCGTGTGCCGAGACCTCTGCATCCCGTTGAACAACTCGCTCGGTCTCGCATGCCTCCCCTGATCGAATATAGCGCGCCGGGCATCTACGTGATCATTAGTTCGCCAGAAGGCGAGGTCCATCTGGAACCCAATTCGCGCGCGTGGTTTGACTGGTTGGCGACCCTTTCCTCGTTCCGTTTCGTTGGGCCTACAGGGCGCTTTACGGGGCATCGAGGCTACAAGGATGGTCAGCAGACGCGCTATTGGTCGGCTTCTCGCTGTGTGCGCCGTTATACCTACAAGCAGTATCTTGGCATGACCGAGAGCTTGACCATTGCCAACTTGGAGCGCACAGCTGCCAGGCTCCAATCTGACATCGACGCGCGCTAGGTTTTTGCGCTCTTTCCTGTCAATGACCTCCTCTGGTTCCCAACAAGTGCGACTGTAGTGGCGAAGTGTAGGAATCGACGAGGAAGACGTCTGGGTGTAAATGTTGGGATTCGGTGAGCGAAAATCGGATAATTCGGCGAGCGAAGATTGGTTTCCTCCACTTCTTGCCTGTGCCTCTCGAATAGCCTCACAAGCCAAGGGAACAACCTTTCTTACTGAACATGTAGTCCCTATGTTCGCTCACATAATTGTCGTATTTTCGCTCAC